>Ga0233431_1000487_pt1 | contig 86656 bp, 90 predicted proteins | sample SI_118_April2016_FD_179867 | JGI IMG/M metagenome (GOLD analysis project Ga0233431, IMG submission 179867) | Seawater microbial communities from Saanich Inlet, British Columbia, Canada - SI_118_April2016_200_MG | ecosystem: Environmental > Aquatic > Marine > Inlet | place: Canada: British... | reverse complement strand
ACATTTATTTGTAGCTGAAATAGTTTGGAATTTTAATCATCGAAATATGCAAATATATGATAGAGAAAAAGAATTGTTTAAGTTGATCCAAAAAACAACTTTTGGTGGCTGAATTTAGGTATTACCCATTTTTAATAAAAGATCAGTTCAAAGAACAACAAAGCGGATTAGGCTATAAATATAGGATAGAAACAGCTAGTCAGTATCAAAACGATAAACAGAGTCAAGAGTATATTGATGCCCATCAATTTTTGGAGGATCGTTTCAGTGAATTCACAGATGTTCATTCTCAATTCAAGGAAATTATGTTGACTGATAGTACAGGAAACATTGTCTACACATCAGGTAGACATCATCAGAAACATATTGGAGAACAAATTGACACTGTCTATGGATTTCATTATTCAATCTTTGACAAAGCAAAACAGGACATCTTTTTAAGTCCAATAATTATGGATTCAAAACACAGTAGTGGTCATACAATGATTATCTCAGCACCACTATTCCTGCAAACTCAGAATAATCGTTTTATTGGAGAAATTACTGGAGAGGTTGATTTGAGTTTTGTGGAATCGCTTATCAGTGAAAGAACAGGGCTTGGTGACACAGGTGAGGTAGTTCTTGGTCACAGAACCCCGACAGGTGACGCCATGTTCGTTTATCAGAGAAGATTCGAAGATGAATCAACCGTACTTTCAATTATTCCAAAAGACAGAACAGATGTTCCAATTATTCAAGCACTAAACGGCAATGAAAGAGTTTTTGACGGAGACCCTGACTACCGAGGCGAAAATGTTCTAGCTGCAACTGTCTATCTATCGGAAGTTGACCTAGGCTTAGTAGTGAAAATAGATGAAGCAGAGGCGTTATCTGGAATAAATAGCTTACTTAGAATTTTCTTTTTCATATCAATTTTGTTTATTGCGATATTTATCCTACTTTCAATCTGGATCTCTCTAATTATTGTTAACCCAATAAAAAAACTTCAACTAGGAATCAAAAGAGTAGAAAAAGGAGACCTGAATCACACCGTATCAACCAACAGCAAAGACGAAATTGGTATTCTTTCCCGTGCATTTGATAAAATGACAAGCGCAGTTCGTCAATCCCGAGCACATGTTGATATCAAGGTAGAAGAACAAACTGAAGATCTCCAATCTAAATCAAAAAATCTCGCCGATCAGCAAAAAGCAATTCTAAATATTCTAGAAGATGTAGAACATGAACGAGATAATACACAAAAACTGGCTAATGATCTAGAAAAATTCAGACTAGCTGTTGAGAATGCTTCAGATCATGTCGTCATAACAGATCCAGAGGGTACAATTATATACTCCAATAAATCAGTCACTCGTATTACAGGTTTTGAATACAAAGATTTAATCGCCAAAAAAGCTGGTACAAAGGATAATTGGGGAGGACAAATGAATGATGATTTTTATAAAAAGCTGTGGCATACTATCAAAGTCGACAAAAAAGTTTTTGAAGGTGAAATAATAAACAAACGGAAAAATGGTGAAAAATATACTGCACTTTCAAGTATCTTTCCAGTTCAAAATAATTCAGGGGATGTTCAATTTATTGTTGATATTGAACGAGACGTTTCAAAAGAAAGAGAGTATGAAAAGAAACTGCAAAAAACAGTTGACGAACTCGATAAAAAATCAGGGATTCTCGAAACCCAAAAAGCCAGACTCGACTCACTCTTTAGTAGTATCGGTGACGGAATTGTCGTAACAGACAAAGAAGGTCACATTGTTCTAGTAAATCAATCAACAATAGATCTTCTAGGTTATAGTGAGAAAGAGCTAATAGGAAAAAATGTATCAAAATCTATTAATATTGTTGACGAGTCAGGCAGTGCAATTTCAGTTGCAAATCGACCAATGGAAAAATCTATTGCGTCGGGAGAAGCAGTCTATTCAGATCTTACTAAACCATACTACTATGTGAAAAAGAATGGTGATAAGTTCCCAGTTGGTATTACAGTTACTCCATTTATTGTCGATAAACAGATTGTCGGTGTTGTAGAAATTTTCAGAGACATTACCCAGGAGAGAATAGTCGATCAGATGAAGACCGAGTTCGTCTCTCTAGCTTCCCACCAACTCAGAACCCCACTAACCTCTATCAAGTGGTACGCCGAGCTATTTAGCGAAGAACAAGACAACCTAAATGATACGCAAAAAGATTTCCTTAATGAAATCCATACAAACAGCAAACGAATGATCCGCCTCGTAAACGATCTTCTTAACGTATCACGTCTTGAAATGGGCCGACTAAAAATTAACCCAACCAATGAAGATTTAGTCGAAATAGTTAAGGAAGTTATGAAAGAAACAGAGCCTCTATCAATCAAGAAAAAATGCAAAGTCGCTTTCACTGGCTCTGAGCTTAAACTATCCAAAATGCCTCTAGACAAAGTCCTTATCAAACAAGTAATAAACAATCTTGTCACAAACTCAATCAAATACTCAAAAGACAAAGGCTGTAGCGTCCATGTCGACCTAAAACTAAATGAAGAAAAAGATATAATCCTAGCAGTTTCCGACAACGGTATCGGTATACCAGCGGACATGCAAGAAAAAATGTTCGAGAAATTCAACCGAGCCGACAACGCCAAGAAAATCGACTCCGACGGAACCGGTCTCGGCCTCTATATCGCTCGCATGATCCTCGATGAATCTGGCGGAAAAATCTGGTTCGAGTCAGTCGAGAATGAGGGAACAACCTTCTTCGTCCAAATCCCAAAATCCGGCATGAAAACCAAAAAAGGCGCCAAAGGCCTTGCAGTCACAACCGAACAGTAGTAAAATATACAAGTAGACCATATATTTATAAATATAGATAATCCAAAAGAGAGCCCTCTTTAGCCCTCTTTAGCCCTCTTTAATATGTCAAAAAAAATCCTCATCGTAGACGATGAAAAATCAATTGCAAATGCAATGCAAACAAAACTAAAAAAAGAAAGACCTGATTTCGAGGTTCAGCTCGCACATGATGGTCGTGAAGGCCTCAAACTTGCCAAGGAAATGCTACCAGATTTGATCTTGCTTGATATTATCATGCCAAATCTAGATGGAATATCAACTCTAGAAGAACTAAGAAAAGACGACACAACAAAAAGTATACCAGTTGTCATTCTAACAAACCTAGCAAGTCCCGGAGAAAAAGAAAAAGTACAAGAATTTGGTATCAAAGATTACCTCATCAAATCAAACTGGACACTAGCGGACCTCCTCCGCAAGATCGACGAAGTCCTAAAATAAACCCAATCAAAAAATACTGAATCCATTTCAGTATTTTTTTTATTAAATTTTATCACTCCTCTTTGTCATCTCGACTGAAGTCCTACGGAAGGGAGAGATCTGCGTTTTGCGATTCTATCGTTTGGAACTTGTCCCGCGGAGACGGGACCCCGTTTGCGGGGGAAATTCGCGATTCATTTGTTTGGAAATTGGAATTTCGCGATTCATTTGGAAATTGTTTGGAAATTGCTTGCCCCGTACTCAAACATGCAATAGTTTGTAGTTCGGGGGAACTTGGAACTTGGAAATTTGCGATTCCTTCTTATTCATCCCAACTCGTTATCACAAACGGCACCAGCGTCACGTCCGCCGACAAATCCATAAAATAACCATCAAGCTCCCCACTCGCACTCACCGTCCTCACATTCCCACTCCCCGACACACTCACCACGCAAGTTCCCGAATCAATACTATAACTATCTCCCGCGTAACCTTCATCACGATTCATCTGAATCAACCCCTCTTCCAGACACCCCTCAGTATACAACTCTATCTTCTGTTCATTAACCAAAGTAAAATTCTTCTCAAGATTAGTAGTAGTTGTCAACGCTCCTCGTATCACAACAACCGTCATTATACTTGCTATAATGATTATTGAAAAAATAAGTATATACCCACTATTTCTTTTTAATTGTAGCTGATGTTGTAAATGATTTTTCATATTCATAAATCTTTGTTGTTGCAACAGGATAACTCAGCGTCAATTCAATCTGAATCGTTGTGTCACCCGTACTCGATAGGTCAGTTACCACGAAATTGTCTACTGTGACTTTATCACTTGTTAGATCATAAGTGCTCCCATCCTGAGTCAACTGCAACTTCGTTATCGTAATATCTTCATCCCCAAACGTAACATCCTTAGTCGTTGTATCAATTGTCATCACTGGGTCAGTCGGGACATTAATCACAAGCGTTCCAGGATTTGAATCGTAAACAGTCGCGCCCCCTAGACTCACTGCTCTCTCAACATTACTACTAATCTGATCCATTACAAAACTAGCATTGTTATTAACCGAAATAGTTATCTTCTCCTTCGTATGATTATTAATAAACGACCAAGCCAAACTTATCAAACTCAAAACCACCACCGCCGTAATCCCGATGTATATTATCGATTCTAGTAGTGTGAACCCTGATTTTTGTTTAATATTCATGCATTAAAACTTTAATTGATTATTGGTTATTGAAACTTGATTATTCCATTATGGAATAAATGGAGGCGTTGTAACCTCCGTCACAGTTGTTCCATCCGACATTGTCGCTGTAATAGTAACAGTCGAACCATCGATCTTGTCATTAAATCTAATATTATCTACATCATACTCTTCGCCCGCCTCTAAGGTGAAATCAACAATATCAATTTCTGCCCCAGAATACTGATATCCATGAGGAGATCCAATTCCACTAGTAGCATTCCAAACGGTCTCATCATCAATCTTTATAAATCTCATTGACCCAGGTTCTGTCCATTCAATCGTTAATTTATCAATTGTAATATCAGTCGACCCTTCATTTCGAAGAACAATACCCACAATCGATTTCTTCGTAGAGTCAATACTAGCTTCATCAATATCAATCACAAGACTTCCAGCCTCATCTTCATCTTCGCAACTTGCTGGACTCTTAAAGTTCGTAAAATATCTTGAAAAACTCTGTGATAAACTTCTCCCTGAATTTTCCCAGGAAATAGTAGCACTCACCAGCTTTGTATCATCATCCGCGTCTCCAGACTCAACTATTTCGCAGTCTCCGTCTCTTTGTACTTCGCTAACTACTATTTCTCTTGTATACTTATCATCAATCAAGTCAGAACTTCCACTAAACTGCCAATACCCCGAACCTTTGCTCAGACCGTGTGTCCCATCCGCCACGTTCGCCCAAGTATTATATGCAATACTTTGCACCGCCGAAAACTTTCCTGCGTTATCTGCGCTACATCATTAAGCTCTCCTGCACGAGTACTCGAATCAAACGTTCTACTATACAGAATCATAATCCCCGAAATCAACATAAAAAACACAGCCAACGCAATTAAAGCTTCAATTAATGATGTACCTTTTCTGATCATATTTCCAAATGATATTATTGTACTTTTACCCGTTATGTATCTCATTGTGTTTATCATGTTGTATCAAGTTGATATCATGCTTGCCCCGTACTTAACTATGAAATAAGTTATAGTACTGGGGTGGATCATGTTTCCCTATAACGTAAACTCGTCAGTCTCAATTTCCGTCTCATCTTCCATTATGAAATTAATACTAAATGTTACAGGCCCAGTGTCCCCAGTGAAAAATTGCATTTTTATCGTTACTGTCTCATCAGGTTCAATTGTTGTGTTTGTTATATCAAGAATAGTCTCACTAGGTTGCGATCCTCCAGGACTACCAGGCCCAAACCAACCCCATTTACTAGAACCATCTATATAAAACTTGTAAATAGACATGCTCGGCTTATCAAAGAATGGTTGAACTTTATCAATTACGATATCTTCATCTGACTCGTTTGTAATCTCAACACCGTCAATTGTTACAAGCAGATTTATCCAGCTGAAATACTCATCTCGAAATGCCCCTCCAGTATTAAGTCCCATCCCACCGGCCTGTCCACCAGGACCCTCCGGTTCATCTTCTACAATGCAAGTTGTCGGATTATCAAAACTCGAAAAATACCTCGAAAAATTTTGTGACAAAGACCTTCCCGAGTTCTCCCAATCAATATTTGCGCTTACAAGCTTTGTATCCGGATCATTTGTCCCACCACTCGCTACAATATCACAGCTTTCGTCTCTTTGAACTGCGCTAACTACTATTTCTCTTGTATACTTATCATCAATCAAGTCAGAACTTCCACTAAACTGCCAATACCCCGAACCTTTGCTCAGACCGTGTGTCCCATCCGCCACGTTCGCCCAAGTATTATATGCAATACTTTGCACCGCCGAAAACTTTCCTGCGTTATCTGCGCTACATCATTAAGCTCTCCTGCACGAGTACTCGAATCAAACGTTCTACTATACAGAATCATAATCCCCGAAATCAACATAAAAAACACAGCCAACGCAATTAAAGCTTCAATTAATGATGTACCTTTTTTATTTAGTCTAAATTTCATTTTTGTTATTCAATTAATCCAATAGCACTCACATTAATGACCGTCTCCTCATCATTTATCTGATTCCTTATTGTAATAGTCTGCGCAGAGTCAGGCAACCCTGTTTTCTTTGAAAACGTCACCTCCATCGGCGCGTCCACGATCGTTACCTTATCAATTATGTCATATGTAAAGTCATAATCAGTATTACGAGTGACGTAACTACTACCCTGATACGCAATATAGCTATTGGAATTAAAATAAGCACCCTGATCCAAATCATTTAACCCCGCCTTTGCTTGAGCCTGCATATTTCGCAAATTTCCCTGCAACTCAATACTCGCAACGTCAAGCTTACCCTGCTTAAAAAAACTGTCATACACCGGTAGTGTCGCCGCAATCAAAATAACCGTGATCGCCGACACGAGCAGTATTTCTATTAATGTGAACCCCTTTTGTAACATATAAAAACAAGTGATTCGTAGAATTCGTAGCTAATTCGTTATTCGTAGTACTAGCTTTTAAACTGCTGAGTAATAGAATAAATCGGCCCGATTATTGATAACGCCAAGAAGCCCACCATCGATCCAATCAAAATCAAAAGTATTGGCTCAAGAATAGTCGATAGATTCTTCGACAAATTATCAACTTCATCCTCATGTATCTGACTAACGTACTTTAACGACTCTCCAAGTGATCCTGACTCCTCTCCAACATTAATAATCTGAATATCGTTAGCCGGGAAAAGCTTTTTCTGAGTTTTGAAAAAGTCCCCAAGATTACCACCAGCCTTAACCTTCTCATATGCCTCTTTAATCGATTTCTTATAATAAAAATTATTCGTTATATCAGTACAAATTTTCAAACTCTCATCAATCGTCAATCCACTTCCAAGCAGAATACTAAGCGTTCGAAAGAAATTAGTCAGATTCAAATGAAGCGAAAAGCTTTTCAGAACAGGCAACCGAAGTATCAACCAGTGAGTAACAGGACGAATAAACTTCCGTTTCAAAAACCAATATATAAATCCAATCACAATAAGTGTCATTAAAATCGCCCACACTCCATAATTCTGAAAAAAGTCAGCCACAGCCATCAGCATCCTAGTACTTAGAGGCAGATCAACATCAAAGCTCTTAAATAGAGTCGAAATTTGCGGTAAAATAAATATCGCAATCCCAAACGCAAGCCCAAGCCCACCAACCAGAATAATTACCGGATAAATAAGCGCCCCAACAATTTTCTTCCTCAAATCATAACTTTTCTTCAACTGTTTCGCCAAATGCTTCAAATTTTCCTCCAGTTCACCCGTCTCCTCTCCAATTTTAATGATATTCCTATAAATATTCGAAAAAACCTTCGGATGTTTATTAAGCGCCTCATTTAGCTGATGCCCCTTATCAATCTGCACATAAACATCATCAAGCACAGCTTTAAGCTTATTCTTCGACTGTTCCTTCAACCCAAATATCGCCTCCGACAACGTCGTCCCAGCCTTCAACATGATAAACAGATTTTTAGTAAAAAACAAAAGACTCTTAGCCGGCACCGTCCCAATCGACGACAATTTCTTCGACAACGACCCCTTTTCTTTCTTCTCTTTCTTCTTTTTTTCCTCTTTTTTCGGCTTCTCTACTTTTGTTTCCCCGCTGCTCGCGAGCGGCTGGGTTTCTTTTTTTGTTTGTGTTTTTTGATTTATCATATTTTTAAACGACAAAAATAACTATATTGAAACTTTAATTAAGCGCTTGCCCCGTACTCAATTATGTAATAAATTGCCTGCCTTGCCGAAGCTTGTTAGCGTAGGCAGGTAGTTCGGGGATTCCCACCCCTTCGGGACACCCCCGTTCGGGTCTGAGCCTCAGGGTCGAAGACCGGGTTAAAACCACGGGGCTAATGTTTAAAATATTTACACAAGCCCACTAAAGGGGCTATCATGCGATTAAACATTAAGAAATCACTCCAAATTTTTTATATTATATCTAAGCGATTTCCTCCCCACCCCGTATAATTTCGACTGGCATGTCCTTCGTAGCTGTTAGCGTAGAAGGAAGTCCTACGGAGGGGAGAAATATGCATTGCGCCTGCCCCGTACTTAACTATGTAATAAGTTATAGTTCGGGGATTACCTGTTTCCGTTTAGTTCTGAGTTTTGATCTCTGAGATTTGAAATCCACTCCTGACTTTGACCTTGGCTTGCCCCGAACTCAACTATGTAATAAGTTGTAGTTCTGGGGACTTTGGACATTATCACGTTAATCACGTTTCTATTCTTGCGTCTCCCTAATAATCTCATCAATCGTCGTCTCACCCTTCAACACCTTAAGTATCCCATCCTCAATCATCGGTAACATCCCCAGCTCAACCGCCTTCTGCTGAACAGCAGTCGCATTCGCATTATTCATAATCAGTTCTTTAATCTCATCTCCCATCTCAAGCAACTCATATATTCCAGTTCGTCCCGAATACCCAGTTTTACTACAATCATCACACCCTTTCCCGTATGTAAATTGAGTCGCCTCGTCATTAAGCTTATATTTCGCAATCAACTCTTTTGAAAGCTCTTTGTTTATAAATTTAGAAATCTTTTCATTAAGAGGCGTCTTGTAAGCACACTTCGGACAAACTTTTCGCACAAGTCTCTGCGCAATTACAATATTTATTGTTGACGCAACCAGGAACGGTTGAATCCCCATATCAATTAATCGAGGCAATGTAGTACCAGCATCATTTGTATGTAGAGTCGAGAGCACAAGATGCCCCGTCATCGCCGAGTTAATCGCAATCTTCGCTGTTTCCTGATCTCGAATCTCACCCACCATGATAATATCTGGATCCTGTCGAACAATCGCTCGCAGACCCGTTGAGAATGTTAAATCAGTCTTTTTATTAACCTGAATCTGATTAATCCCATCCATATCATACTCAACCGGATCCTCAATAGTAGAAATATTCACTTCTCTTTTATTTAATTTCTTAAGTATAGAATATAGTGAAGTCGTCTTACCCGACCCCGTCGGACCAGTAGACAAAATCATCCCCCAAGGCTTATTAATATTGTTTTTAATAAGTTTCAAATCCTTCTCACTAAATCCAAGCGTCTCAATATCATACTGACGAGACTTCTCACTCATCAGACGCATCACAATCTTCTCACCATGAACAACCGGCACAATCGAAACACGAACATCGATCTTTTTCTTCTCACACTCAAACTTCAACTTACCATCCTGAGCAGCTCTATGCTCATCAGTTCGCAGTCTAGACAAAATTTTAATCCTAGTCACAACCAACTCATGTAAATGTTTCGGAATATTTGCAATATCATGCAACATTCCATCAATTCTAAACCGAATCAAAACTGTTTCATCAAATGGTTCAATATGGATATCCGAAGTTTTATTACTATATGCTAATTTCAACAATTTATTCACAATCTTAATAACCGGTAGCGAACTAGCTTTGCTCTGTGACTTATGATGATCGATGATATTCTGAATCAGCGCCCCAAACTCTTCATTCTCATTCTTGTGATACTGCTTTATCGCAAGCGCAATACTCTCTGGATCAGAAAAGTAGGGGATAATGTTCTGCCCCGATTTCTTTTTTAGATTACTAAAAAAATCTTTATTCTCTGGATCACAAGTCGCAACATGCAACCCATTCTGATCTTTGCTAAATGCAATCGCATTCTGTTTTGACGCAACAACTTCTGGAATTGTCTGAAGAACTTCACTATCAATAGTTATCTCCTCGAGATTAATATGATTAACATCAAAATAATCAGCAATCACATCATTTATCGCCTGTTTCTCAACTAATTTTTCCTCCATCAACAAATCATAAAGCAGTCTGTCTTGTGCTTCCGCCAACTCACTATAATGCTCCACCTCTTTTTTATCAACAAGCTTTTTCTTTATTACTATTTTCGCTAAATGTTTATTATCAATCATATATTTAGATGGTGGTTTCCCCAACCCAAAAAACTACTAGATTCCACTATCCTCACAAGTGATTCGTAGAATTCGTAGCTAATTCGCCTGCCTAGTATTCGAGGAACGAGTAGTACTAGGTTATTCGTAGTTAATTATACCACATTTTGTAAGTTAAATAAAACTATTTGTTCCCCTTTAAAATTAAAAAAGTTCTCTGAATTTTCAGAGAACTAAAATTGATTACATGAAGTCAACCAGTAACCGATTTATTTGCAATTGCTCCATCTTTTTGATTAGGTCTTTGTTCTTCCAGTCCACTTTGTGGAGTTCTGTCGGAAAGAGCAACTCCAGAAGCGGTAGAATCTGCCTGAGTCGATAGAGGAGATGATTTTCTTCACCGAGACTAAGCTTTCGATTGAAGTAGTCACGATAAAGAATTAACTGCACTTCCATTGTGCCTGCAAATGTATGCGCTATAAACTGTCGTTGCGGAGTTGAAATTTTTGCTGAGAATCCATTGCCCTGACTGGAATTGTCAGGCATTTGGATGTCACTAATAGCCGCGGCATTTGGGAAAATTTCTCGCATCAAATAATCATGCGTTATTTCGAAATCATCCTCGTTCATAAACACAAGAGTTATTCCTTGCGCATCATCAACGATTCGCGTCCCGCCCTCACTCGTGAGAACAACTTTGCGAAAAATATCCTCTGTCTGTTTCGTCCGACCGTTATACATTACCTTTATCAGAGTGTCCTTTATTTTTATATACCTGTACCAAGCCTCAAATTCGATTGAATTTTGACCTTGGCCAAATTTTACAAAACGATTTTTATTATTGGGATCGTAGACAATGCTTAGTAGTTCCTGCTTCGATCTCTCTGTCCTGTGAAACAAGTGTTTCTCAAGCCAAATGCTATAGTTCGATAAACGCCCTTCTCTCTTTGAATTTTCAATATCAGTTAGAAGGTATCGAACTCCAAGAGTGATATTAACTAGCGCTTCGAAAGATCTCATCTCAGCGTAGCCAGGGTCTCCCTTCTCTTGAAACAAGAGCCTTATCAGCTCGATTGGGTCATTTGTATTCCGCACAACTCCATCAGAAGAGACCGAAAACCTATACGATCCAGGCATGAATTCACGAACGATTGACATCACAAGTCTTTTTGCGGACTTGATTGCCTGGGTCAGCTCATGATACATGTTCTTAAACTCAATATCTTCCGTGTTGACCGTTTTTGATAGCCACAGAGCTATTATGTTTGCAGCTTCTGCTTTTTCTTTGTCTTTGATCTTCAAGTAGAGATAGTGATATCGAAAGAGATTGTCATAGGCAATTCTGTCAGTCTCTTTCAGCTTCTCAGGGCTTTTTTTAAATAAACAGAAATTGCTATTACTCAGAATATGTCTGAGATCCCTCATTTCCCCTCCGTTCTGTGAATGAGCGACTAATATATCAAGGAACGATTGAGTATTTAATGTAACACAATATATCAAAACTGTAAAGGCTTGTCTGTTTTACCACTTTCAATTAACAATCATCTATTGTATAATACAACCAATTAATAAACTACAAATCTGTACTATCTGTATTTCTGTTATTTATTAATAGCAGATCCCTGCCTGCCGGCAGGCAGGTGTACATCTGTACCCCTATGGCAAAAAGAATTCTGATCATCGAGGATGAGGAGGTACTCGCTGACACACTAAAAAGAAAACTTCAAAACGCAGGCTTTGAAGTCGAAAAAGCACCCGACGGCGAAATCGCAATTCAAATGATCTCAAAAAATAAATACAATCTTTTTTTGCTTGATTTAATTTTGCCAAATATTACCGGCTTCGATGTCCTCCAATACATCCTCAGCCGCAAAGTAAAAGTCCCCGTCATCGTCCTCTCAAACCTCGGACAAAAAGAAGACCTCGAAAAAGTCGCCGAACTCGGAGTAAAAGACTACTTCGTCAAAACCAGCATCTCCCTCAGCGAAGTCGTCAAAAAAGTAAAACAAAAACTTTCCTAAACCCTCATCACCACTATGCCAAACCCAACACCCGGGACCTGCCAACAACTAAGAGGGCTCTACACCAAACTAAACAAAGCAATTAGCGATTTTAACGATGAACCAGAATCCACCAAAAAAATCAACCTTAAAACACAAATAACAGCACTCTCAACAGAAATACAAAATCATCCCCAAATAAACAGCATAATAGAAATAATTGACAATGATGTCCAAGAAATAAAGTTCAGCTTATACGAAATCCTACAAAAAGACACAAAATTTTACACTGAAACAGGAATCGATTGGGTTGAAGTTCCGGAAAGTCTTCTATTAAACGAAGAACAACGAGTTGAAGCAGTTAGAATCATAAACGCACTGTGTCCCACCGGAGACTATGAAAATATATTGATAACCTATATCCCCGAGGGATTAGCCGATAGCGGAGAAAAACGACAAAACATACTCGAGAAAACAACTGCAGGGTATTATAGTAAGGGCGAAAAGGGTAAAAAAGATTATTGGGAAGAGGATGATTTTAAGGAGCGAGGAGGCATAGAGGGAATAGTGGATAAACAAACAAAAGGTAGACTGCTTATAACGAAAAAAACGAAAGAATTAGAGAATGATGAACTGTTTAAACAAACAGTGGAAAAAAGCGTGGAGGATTTAACAAAAGCAGATGAAATAATGCAGGAGACAGGTCTTCGTGGATTAGGATTATCTGAATTATTAGTAATTCAAAGACAGTTTTATAATGAAGATGGTGAACATTTAGATGAAGAAGGTTGGACATGGATAACGGAAATTGAGACGGATTCATCCTCGCTTGTTCCTGCTGTTTGTTGGGATCCTGCTCTTGCCCAGTTTTACCTTGATGCCGACGCACCTGCTAATTCTAATAGATTTCTCGGCTGTCGCCTCGCGCAATCAATAGATATATAAAATCAGAATCAAAATCCACAAAACAAAAACAAACATAAAATACAAAATGAAAAAAAACATCACCGACAAATCAATAACTGACAACCCAGAGATTTTCAAATTAGTTGTAAATAATTCAACTAACCTTGTTGTGATTACGGATAGTGACGACAAAATTCTCTATGTTAATAAATCAGCCGAAACTATCACCGGTTTTTCTAAATCTGCTATGATGGGCAAGACTCCTCGCGACCTTTGGGACAACCAGATGAGTGAGACTCATTACAAATTTGTTAATAAAAAAGTAAAAACCAACAAGAAAGTATACAAAGCCGAAACAACCAGTCGGCACAAAGACGGTCATGATTTCCAAATGGCAGTCAGTCATATTCCACTACTGAAAAACAAGAAACTCAACCATATCGTCATAATCGGGCGAGACATTACCCATGACAAAGAGATCGAAATGGCAAAAACAGAGTTCGTCTCCCTAGCCTCCCACCAACTCCGAACCCCACTTAGTGCTGTAAAATGGAGCGCAGAAATGTTACTTGACGGCGAAGCAGGGGATATCAGCAAACTACAAAAAAAATACATCAAACAAATATACCACGGCAACGAAATGATGGTCGAACTTGTCAACGCACTCCTCAACGTCTCCCGAATCGAACTCGGCACATTCGTCATCGAGCCAGAACCAACCGACCTCTACTCACTTGGCAAGAATGTCATCCAAGACGTCAGACCAAGAGTAACCGAGAAAAAACAAAAAATCGTTTTCAAATGCTCCAAAACTCTCAAAATCAAAGCCGACGAAAACCTAATCCGAATTATAATCCAAAATCTACTAACAAACGCAGTTAAATATACAAAAGAAACAGGCACAATCAAACTAACCATCGAAAAAACCGCATCCAAATTCCAAATCTCAGTCGCCGACAACGGTTACGGTATCCCCGCCGACCAAAAAGACAAGATCTTCACAAAACTCTTCCGCGCCGACAACATAAAAGCCAAAGACGAAGGCACCGGCCTCGGCCTCTACATCGTCAGAAAAATAATCAACGAAGCCGGCGGAAAAATATCCTTCAAATCCCAGGAAAACAAAGGCACAACCTTCCTCGTCTCCTTCCCTTTGAGTGGAATGAAAAAGAAAAAGGGCATGAAAGACCTAATATCGGAGGGGCTACTCCGATAAAACTCTAAACCCTAAATTCTAAATCCTAAATAAACACAAATGTTCAAAATACAAAACTCAAAATTGCGATTATTTTGAATTTAGAGTTTATTATTTAGAGATTCCTTAGAATTTAGAGCTTAGTGCTTAGAATTTTACATAATTTAGACTTTGACTTTAGACTTTAGACTTTAGACTTTAGACTATGAAAACAATTTTATTGATTGACAATCACGACCACACCCTCGACGTCGTCAGCTACAAACTAGTAGGCCTCGGCTACAAAGTTTTAATTGCCCAAAAAATTAACGAAGCCATAGAATATCTCAACAAACTCAAGAGTATCGATCTTTTCTGGATGGATCACGCAGTCGATCACGAGAGACTAGGCCTCGAGTTCCTCTCCGAGATCCGCAACCACGAAACTCACCGCAACGCATCAATCTTCATCGTCTCCCACAACATCCACCCCCCACACCGCAAGATTTTCCGCGACCTAAACATCAACAACCACTACTGCAAACTCAACTCCAGCATGTCCCAAATCCTCCTCGACCTAGAGTCCCACCTAGGATAAATTCCAATTTCCAAATTTCAATTTCCAAACAAATAAATCGCAGAATTTCCAATTTCCAAACAGCCCCATAATTGTAATCTGTTACTTGTCGTTTATGCTTTAATCCTTCCCTCGGATAACTTCTCCTATTGCGATTAGACTTTAGACTTTAACTTTAGACTTTAGATTTTAGACTTCACTAATAATACTATGACAAAATCAATCCTAATCATCGAAGACGAACACGTCATCGGCGACGCCCTCAGCGAAAGACTAAAGAGCGAGGGTTACAACGTCACCTGGGAAACTGATGCAACAGTTGGAATAGAAAAAGCCCTGTCCCAAAAACCAAACCTAATCATCCTCGACCTCGTCCTACCTGGCAAAGACGGCGTTTCATTCCTCAACGATCTTCGCGCAGACGACGCCTATGGCGCATCAGCAAATGTTCTAATCCTAACAAACCTCTCCAGCGAATCAGCCCTCGAAATCGCAAAATCCCACGGCGTCAAACACTACCTCATCAAAACCAACTGGCGCCTAACCGAGGTTGTCGCTCGAGTCCACGAGATAATAGGTTAATATATGAAAAAATATTTAAAATTTTCTGGAATTTTGTCATTACTTTTTTTTGTTCCGCAAATTACCCATGCCTGTCATTTAGAGTTTCATCCAAATAATTTGATAAAAAATCTAATAATAGGTTCTATTTTTGCTATAATTATAGTAATAGTTTTACATTTTTTTAGTTATAAGAAATTTGCTAACAAAAAGAAATATTATTTAATCATGATTCCTGTTTATGTGATATTAATCATAATAATTTTATTTCTTTTCTTCGCTATCCCATTTTTCCCAGTTCAAACTATTGAGTGCGCCCCTGCCGGAAGATATTAAATAAAGTAAAAATATCCTATACCCAAAAATGCATTATTTGCATTTTTTTATATACAAAAAAACGCGGACAACTTTGTTGTCCGCGTAACTTTCCTTGAAATATCAGAGTCCCTCGCAGATATTCGATTCAGGAACTTGCTCGTCCATATGTTTGTAAAACTGTCTCATACTCAACAGTGTTCGCAACTGAGTATTGGTCAGATACAATCTGTTGTCGCGTATTTGGATCCCATCATCCTCAGTCGACCCGACAGCTAACGCACATTTTTTTTCAGCCTCATTCAACCAAAAGAGATGTTTACTAGTTCTTGGTCCACCTGGGAAATAAGCCGAATCAGGAACGCAGAACGTTCTCGTCTCAGCTTTATAAGCCATCAGAAAAGAATATTCCTCAACCGTCAAAATCAATTCCTGATGCTCAGTCGGAAAAACCGGCGTATTCGTGTCCTCCGCCTTGCTGTTCCAGAACGACAGCAAGCAGTTCTTCTCGTCATCAGTGAGAGTCCCCACGTTTTTTGTTAATGATACATAATAATTATTCGGATACTCAAATTCAAACGACACTTTCTCTTCCTGTGCCGCAGCGAATCTATTACCATTGATAATTTCCATTCCACCATTTATTCCAATCAAACCTACAATTGTAATGGCGGCAACAATGATACCAATCGTGTTAAGAGTTTTCTTTGTCTTTCTCTGCATCATCTTTCCTCCTCCTTCGGATCCGTTAACTGAAACCCCTGTTATTTACAGGATTTACCATCTTATCGGATAACACTTCATTTGTCAATCTCTTCCGCAAAAAAAAACACGGACAACGTTGTTGTCCGCACAGTTCTTAGTTACTCGCTACGACTACGAGTCCTAGTCCGGTGATTGTCACCACACCAAGCAGAAGTAGCAACCCCGTGGCAAATTTTTGCCTCCCGGTCAGTTTACTCGCTTTGGCCATCTTTTTCTTCTTAACCCTTCGCTTCGTCGTACTCATCGCTTCCTCCTATTTCTTGCAGTATTTATCACACCCCCTCAACCAGAACCCGCATCATACCCAATTTTAATTTTCTTGTCAAGGTCAAAATACTAGTTACAAATTAAAAAAAACTGACCTTTCGGCCTATTTTTATTGTACTTTTAGCCTAATTATGATACGGTTAAATTGTCTTATATTCATTTTTATTACTAAATTAAAAAAATATGTACTGTGCGAATTGTAACTCATTAATAGAAAAAGGTACAAAATTCTGCCAAAACTGCGGTATTGGCATTAGTAAAAGCAGTCTGATCTCAAAACCAGAAAAAAGCATCGAAAAAAACTTCAACTCAAGACAACCCTCGAGCAACCATTCGATCAAAACAGAGGAGACACCCGAGGCATACATGCAAAAAACAGATATAAAGAGTACAGACGAAGCTCAAAGCATGCTATCCCGATTGAAAATAACATTCTGGGCTGTTGCTATCAGTTTACTGACGTTAAATGTAATCACCGAACTCTCAAGTTCATTATCAAATGAATTTGCTTATCTTTTTATAGCTCTCTACTTCGGTGTACTGATCTACTTCGTCTTCTATTGCATGACCGTCCTCAAAGCCGTCAATCTTCCGAGAACAAGCGCTTTCTGGTGCGTCTTCTTCGCCCCATTTGGCTGGTTCTATCTCTATCCACTCATGGCAAACCCCCTAAAAATTATTCTCGGCAAACTACCAGTTCCAAGTTCCGAGGAAGCACAAGAAAAAAACCGCAAAGCGCGTATTTCAAAAAGAAAATTCTATATCCGTTTCTGGATTATTGCCGGAGTCCTAGTTCTCTTATACATTCTTACAATAGTAGTAGTAGCATTAATAATATAAAAACATATGATTTGCAAAAATTGTAAAAAAGACGTTCAAGACGGTGCTAAATTTTGCACAGCCTGCGGTTCACCTTTTACTAACCCAACCCCTCAAACTCAAACAAACGAAACCCCACCCGAACCACCAAAGAAATCAAACCCAATCGGAAAAATTATCTCCGCCTTCATTTTTATCCTCGTAATAGGATTCGGCATCTATGGCAGTATCTCCGACAACGCAATCGACAAAAACAATAACGCCATCGACAGCCTCAATGCCGGCGACACCCAAACCGCCATTTCACAACTGCAAGAAGCCAAGGAAGGAGCAGTCGGCAAGGAAGATAAAATCAATATTCTAGTAAATCTCGGCTACGTTTATGAGTCAGAAGGGAACTACGACGAAGCAAAGACAGCATTTACCGAAGCACAATCGCTTGCAATCTCAGATTCATCTGAATATTTCCTAATCTCCGCCGAACTTGCACTACTCGAAAATGATCCCGAGTCAGCACTCGCAAATTTCAACAAAGCCCTTGAACTCAAACCAAATGATTTCCAAATCAATAACTCCCTCTCCCTCTTTTACCTAGATTCAGAAGAACTTTTCCCCGAGTACGAGGATTTCGCAAAGGCCCTTGCCCACGCCAAAGTATCCTACGAAAATGACGACATAAATTCAGAAACTTCCAAACAAAATCTCGCCCTCGCACACTTCTACAACGAAAACTACCAAGAAGCCATTGACCTCTACTCAACAACCAACCTCACCGAACACCCATTCGTCAACTACTGGCTCGGCCTCTCCCACCTCGCCCTCGACAATCCCGACAAAGGCCTAACCTACCTCCAAGCCGCCAAGGACGCCGGCGTCGAACTCCCCGACGAAATCAACGATTATTTAGATTAAATCCAATCTCTCATATATAAAAAAACAGACCCTCCTCGGCCTGTTTTTTATTGAAGCTATATTCTCATACGATTCCTTGTCTTGCGTAGTTGTTTTGTGCCCCATGCTCCGTGTCCCATGATCTGTGCTCCGTGCTTTGTGCCCCATGCTTCGTGATTCATGCTCCGTGTTCCGTGATCTGTGCTCCGTGTTCCGCGATTCCTTGCCATCCCCCCACACTATGATAAAATACACACATTAAACACTCAAAAAATGACCCAATCCCAAGCCCTCAAAATCCTTCTTTCCGGGCAAAACGTCTTCCTAACCGGTTCCGCCGGAACAGGTAAGACTTTTTTATTAAACAAATTCATTACAAAACTAAAAAAACAAAAAAAGAACGTCGCCATTACCGCCTCAACCGGAATCGCCGCCACTCACCTCGGTGGACGCACCGTTCATTCATGGTCAGGCATGGGAATCGAACGCGCCATGACCGACAAAATGATTATCAAGTCACTGAGAAGAGGGGACTTGCGTGAAAAAATAAGATCCACCGAAATTTTAATAATCGACGAAATATCAATGATAGACTCTGCCCGATTCAACCTAATTGATCGAATCTGCAAAGCAGTCAAAGACCCGTTCCAACCGTTTGGAGGTATCCAGATCGTTGTTTCCGGCGACTTCTTCCAACTCCCTCCCGTCGACCCAGAAAACCTGTCCGAACCTGTCTTTGATTCCTACTCCTGGCACGACGCCGGCATGAGAGTTTGTTATCTCAAACAACAGTTCCGCCAAGACGATTCAGAGTTCGTAAAAATTCTAAATAAAATCAGACGCAACAAAGCCGGCCAGGCTGAACTAGACCTACTCAAAACCAGACTCTACCAACCAGTCGACAAATTCGACAAGCCCACAAAACTCTACACCCACAACTGTGACGTCGATATTGTAAACAATCTCGAACTCAGCGCAATCGAAGCCGAAGAATTCCGATACGATATGACTGGCAAGGGTCCAGAAGACCTCGTGAACTCACTAAAAAAAGGCTGTCTCGCCCCCGAAATCCTCAAACTCAAAATCGACGCAATGGTCATGTTCATCCGCAACAACTTCGACTCCGGCTACGTCAACGGCACACTCGGCCGAGTAATTGATTTTGATGAAAAAGGTTTCCCCCTCATCAAACTCCCAAACGACAAAGTAGTAGTCGCCACTCCCACAATCTGGGTCATCGAAAACAACGACGAAATCATCGCCCACATAAATCAACTCCCACTCCGCCTCGCCTGGGCAATCACCGTCCACAAAAGCCAAGGCATGAGTCTCGACGCCGCCGAAATCGACCTCTCCAAATCATTCGAACGCGGCATGGGCTACGTCGCCCTCTCCCGAGTCCGCACCCTCTCCGGCATCCGCCTCCTCGGCATCAACAACCTCTCCGTCCGCGTCGACGACCGCATCATCGAGAAAGACAAGGAGTTCCTGAAGTTGTCGAAGTCTGGGAAATGATTCCAAATTGTTGCTTGATAAGAAAAAATAGCCAAAGTAGGCTATTTTTTGGGTTGATTTGATAAGAAAAATATGCTAGAATAAGTGTAGACTAATGTTAAATCTTATATTTATGACCGAAGATAAAGCACCCAAAGAATTAACCAAATTTTTACTTTACAAATCTCCTGACGGAAATATGGAGATTGAAGTTTTTATAAGAGATGAAACCGTTTGGTTAACACAAACTAGAATGTCAGAACTCTTTGGTAAAAGTCAATCGACTATCAGTGAACATGTAAATAATATTTACAATGAAGGAGAGTTGGAAAAAGAGCTAACTTTAGCTAAATTCGGAAATTCCGAAAATAGCCAAGTTAAGCCAAATCATTATAATAATAACAAATTGAATAACTATATGCAAAAAAAAGATATCGATTGGGAGATGCTCTGGGGTGATGGAGGCCCTTATTCAGAGTCAAAAATTACCATAAACACACGAATCCTAGACAATGAAGTCTCTCGAACTATGATTGAGGTTACTGCCAACATTAATCCTACAACATTTAAAATTATTAAAAAGCATAAGGACAACTTCAAAGACGATGAAATGGTTACAAATATTATCAAAGGGGGTGTTTATTGGGGGAAGAATCATGGTTACGTTGTCAGTTTGGGAGAAGAGGATTATCGCGAAAAAGATGCGTTTCAAAAAGCCATACTTAAGGAAGAGCTGTTGCGAGACGCAATTATCAGAATGCACGATTTCATAGGTGACTATTTGGGGTTAAAAGGTACAATTACTATGAAAAAGTTGATTTAAAGGATTTTAACTTTTTTAATAATGTAAATCAATCCATGTTGCACTTCAAAATAGAATTTAAGTACGATTACTTGACAAACAAAAAAATAAATGTTATAATACTAGTGTGATCAGTTAACAATTAAAACATTTATCTATTTTCCTATGAACTTTAGGGATGGGCAAACTGGGAAGTCTGCGGTGAGCCTTATGTGATAAGTGACTAACTTGTGTAAAAGCGGTTGGGAGATTTCATTCAGCATTAATGTTGGATCAAAACTCTTAACTGCTTTTTGTTTGTTTAAAAGGTCGATATCTTTCGCGGATGGAACTGGCAAGGGGCTAATTAATTAATAAAAACAAAAAATTTATGAAAAAAGAAATTAACAAAAAATTACGGTATTATATAGTTGTTGAGGACGCCTGGCATCAGCCGTTGACGAGTGACGAAGATAGGGCAGAGTACAGTTATACATTAGGCGAATATGCTGACTATGACTCGGCCTATTTATCAGCGAAGAATTTTACCGACAAAAACTTTGCTATTGCAGCGCAAAATACCAAGACTGAGTCTGATTTTTGCGGTTATTGGTATCACTGGGGCGAAGTTGTTTATCTCTATGACAGAATACTCGGCAGTTGCCCATTTTGTTCTTGTGAATATATCGAGGAACAAATAAAAAAACATTATAATCAACAAAATTAACAAAACAAAATTATGGAAAAAGTTACAAAAATTCTACAAACAATTAAGTTTGCTACAAAAACTCATGAAGTTTATCAAAAACAAAAAAGAAAAGGCAAGGATATTGCCTATTTAACGCATCCTTTGACTGTTGGGCTTATTTTATCGCAAATGGGGGCTGATGAAGATATTGTTTGTGCGGGTATACTGCATGATACGATTGAGGATAGTATTGAAGAGAAAAAGGTCAGTTTTGACATGTTAAAAGATCGGTTTGGTGAGAGGGTGGCTGGTTTGGTTTCTGATGTTACTGAGCCAGATCGCTCGCTCGGTTGGCAGGAGAGGAAGGCGCAGGCGCGTGAGCATATCAAGGCGGTTTCGAAAGATTCAATTCTTCTAAAATCAGCTGATATTATCAGCAATTTATCTGAGTTGATTGATGATTACAGAAAGGATGGTGACGCGGTTTTTGCTAGGTTTAATGCACCAAAAGAGGCTATTATCTTGAATACCCTGCAAACAATCCATGTCATAATTTCATCTTGGCCAGAAGGTCCGCTAGTCAGCGTTTTGCAGTCTTTGGTGGGTGAGGCGGAGAAGATTCGTTAGATTTGGCTAAAATTGAGAAAAAATGGGCGGTTTGTTATGAAATGAGTGGGAATAGTGTGGTTTGAGGATATTGTATGAGTGTGGTACGATTAAGGAAGATTTTGGTTGTTTTGAGATTGTTGGAGGGAGCCAGGATTTCAGATAAATTTTAGCGAGGTTTAGGTGATTTGTGTTTTAATAGTTTAACAAAAGTGATGAGTACGTGTATGAAAAAAATATTTTTTACAATATTGATAAGCAGTATATGTTTATTGGTTTTAGTTAATCCAGTGTTGGCTTGTGGTCCGTTTTTTCCAACTTATCTTCATACACCAGATGATCTAAAAAATACCCATCATCTTAATATTGATTTTAAAACTAATTTTTCAGATATTGATTCTCAAAATCAAATTATTTTTGAAAATCTAGAACCACGATATTTGTATCCACTATACAGAAAAATGATAGGTAACCCGCTCTCTGTTAATGAAAAACAGGAGATGTTTTCTCATGATCAAAGCGTTCGGGCATGGTCTAATAAAGAATTGACCGATGTTATTGAGCAATGGAAAAGCGAGAGAAGTAAATTTTTCGATGATGATCCGTCGATAGATCGATATGGAAGTTGTTTTCCGGCTACTTTTAAAAAAGCCATTGAAACATTGCAAAATCGTCAAAAGATATATACTAAAGATGAAATTGTGGAATGGATAAAAAATCAGGACGCTGTATTTGCTCAATGCAGTTTTAGGGCAGAGGAATCATTTCGGGATAAGGTAATAATTACCACCACAATCAATGAACCGATAAACCAGCCTGTCGGATTTTTGGGCAAAATAAAAAACTTTTTCTTAACGATTATTAATTATATTTTTAACAGACAAACACCCGTAACACAACAAGCGGTAATCGAAACCGTCGAAGAAATATGCAGTGATGTTTTTGAAGAGAAATACAGCGGTCAGCTTCAATATGATTTTGAATACCAGCAAGCAGCACAAGCGTATTACAGTGGTCAACGAGCAAGGGCCAAAAAGTTTTTTACCCTTATTTCTGACAACCCTGATCATCCGTGGAGTGCTCAATCTGCTTATACATTAGGTTTGTTATATATCGGCGATGATTTTTCGAAAGCAGAACAGCAGTTTAATAAAATCATTAACAATCCAAACTATAGTGAGTTTCATCAAACATCGAAAGGGCAGTTGGATTATATTTTGGCATTACGCGATCCATTTGATCTTTTCAAAAAAGTTGAAAACGTACTTAGTGTTTCTGATGATATTACAATACTTAAACAAGCCTTGATTGATTATTTATATCTTTGGCCATATCCGTATTCCTCAGGGCTAGCTGTTAAAACGAAAGATATTGAGTTTGAAAAAAGAATTATGACAGAGGGGAATGATATGTCTCAGTGGATTTCGGTGTGGCAACATTATCAGCCTGAGTATTTGAGTCTAATAAAAGAAAAATATAATCAAAATAAAACAGAGCCGTGGCTTTTGGCATTGGCTAGATTTATGCCGGTGACTGATGTTGAATATGAAAATGTTGAGGCGGAAGTAAGTTTATTACCAAAATCGTCGGTTGCTTATTGGACGGCTAATTATTATGTTATTAAAAATGCGATAGATGAGGGGAAAATCGAAAAAGCAAGGCAATTAATAAGCAAACTTCCCAGTGAAAATCTGCCTGTTGTTCTTCATGATTATTTAGAAGATTTTGAAATGCAGACTGCCTCTTCTCTGGTTGACCTATTTAAACATTCGGAACGTCGTACTTATACAATTTCTGAAATCAACGGTTTTACCACCGCGGAGGAGGATGAAATTATTGCTGGAATACCTTTTTTAGACAATAAAGCAAAAAATATTTTTGAATCAAAAATACCATTTTCAAAACAGTTAAGTTTGGTATTAAGAGATGATGTGTTTAGCCCTCAACAAACTGAATATTTAAGATTAGTAACAATGGTTCGGGCGTTTTTGCTCAAAGATTATGACAGTGCTCATGAAATAGCTTTGCTTTTATCAAAAAACAGTACTGAACTGCAAAAAGATTTATCGAGATTTATATCTGCCACTAGCAATGAAGATAAGGAATTTTACGCGGTTGTTTTTATGCTTAATTACCCTGGTATAGGTGTTAATATTTATGATGAGGCCATGGTAAATACGGCCACTGAATCGGCTATGAAAAATATAACTCTTTCCTCTAGGAGTAATTATAAAGAAATTTTCAATTACAACGAGCAGCGATGGGATTATTGTCAACCAACTGAGTATGTTCCTAGTGATAAAGATGATCGATTCAATGCTCATGGAACTCATGTGCCTATTTATACATGGCAAAATAATTATAATCTTGATTTTGCTAAGAGTATTATTACAAAGAATGATCAGGAAACAGCCAAACAAGAATTAGATGAGATATTTAAGAGTGTCCCTGCGAATTATTTTGGTTCGGTTGTGCTAAATTATGCAGAATCGCATCCAAACAATGTGTTAGTTCCGGAATCATTACACAGAGTGGTGATGGTTACCAGGTATGCTGGATGTTCGGATGGTGATACTTCTTCGTTCTCAAAGAAATCTTTTGAAATGCTATATAGTAAATATCCGAATAGTTATTGGACCAAACAAACGCCATTTTATTATTAAAACATGAATAAAAAAATTCAACTATTTATTGTGGTTATATTGATACTGGCTGTTTTGGGTTGTTTTGCATTATTGTTGTTTTGTCATCATGATCAAAAAATTTATGTCTGGGCTTGGGAACGACCGGAGGATCTGCGTTTTTTGGGGAAAGATAAAGATAGTGTTGTTATAGTATATTATGCAGGTGATGTTGTGATTGAGAATGGTGGGATGGAAATAACTCCGCGCCGAAATAGATTAATATTACCACAAGATGTTCCTATAATACCTTTGGTTAGAATTGATAATTTTGATAATGCTGAAGTTCTTGATGATCAGCGATTGGGAGATATTAAAAAATTTATCGTGCAGATATGTTCAATAACTGGGATTTCAGGATGTCAGATTGATTTTGATGTTTTAAGTTCTGAGCGTGCTTTTTATACAAGGTTAATAAGCGAAGTTAAAAAGGAAATTTCGCCAAATATTCCGTTATCTATTACTGCTCTAGTGTCATGGTGTGATAAATATTCTTGGCTTGATGAAACTGAAATTGATTTTGCTGTGCCAATGTTTTATCGTCTTGGTCCTGACAGTATGCAAATTCAGACTGGTCGAGTTGGATCAACTTTTTTGAAGTCAGAGAAGTGTCAATCTGCAATAGGGATTTCTACCGATGAGCAACTTCCGAGGAAAACCTATTTACAGGGCAAAGATACCTATTTTTTTAACCCAGAGCCATGGACAGAAGAGTCGTTTATATTTGAAAAAAATGCGATTACAGATTAAAGATAATATTTTTGTGAAGTACTAGAGCCACGAATTTCGAATAACCATTTGCCCGCAATGCTACGCTGAGAACAGAAAGTTATCTGTAAAATATAGCATAGCGTTGCAGGCGGGCGAATCCACGAATAGTACATATTTGTATTTTACTTTTATGCCTCATGATACATGACTCAAGATACCCCGCTGCTCGCGAGCGGCGGGGATACATGATAATTGAGGGTAAAGTCATTCCTTCCTCATTTTTTTATTTATGGGGGGGTAGTAGGTGTGAGGGGGGTGGCTAAAATTGCGAGAAAATGGGGTTTTTGGGTGGGTTTTGGGAATGGAATGAGTGGGAGGAGGGTAGGTTGAGGATATTGTTGGGATGTGATACGATTAAGGAAGATTTTGGGGTGGATTGGGGGGATGGAGGCTTTTTGTTGTATTGACTGGACTTGGCGGTGTGGAAAAGAATGGTCTATGCACAGTTAGATGTATTTTACTCAAATGCTATTAATAAATATTTAAATATACGAATATGCAAAAATACTCAGTAAATCAATATCCAATCAGTACCTTATTAACATGGGTACAATCAAAAGAGATCGCAATACCTGAAATTCAAAGACCATTTGTTTGGGCTACAACGAAAATAAGAGATTTGATGGATTCATTATATCAAGGTTATCCGATAGGCTATATAATTGTTTGGAAAAATCCTGATGTAAGATTAAAAGACGGTACAAAGTCAACAGGTAAAAAAGTTTTAATTGATGGTCAGCAAAGAATAACAGCTCTTCGGGCTGCTGTTTTGGGCGAAACTATAATAGACAAGGATTATAAAGAGCAAAGAGTTCAAATTGCGTTTCATCCCATAGAAGAAAAATTTGAAACACTTACGCCAGCTATTAAAAATGATAAAACCTGGATTCCGAATATATCTGTATTTATGGATAATGAAACTGGTTTATTTGATTCTATTGATGAGTATTGTGAAAAGAATCCTGATACACCAAGAAAGATCGTACAGAAAAATGTTCAAAAATTACTTGATATAAAGCATAAACAGGTCGGATTAATCGAGCTTGATGCTTCTCTTGATATTGAAACTGTGACAGAAATATTCATTCGAATTAATTCTGAAGGAGTTGTTTTAAGTCAAGCTGATTTCGCGATGTCTAAAATTGCATCTTATGACGAAGCTGATAATTTCGGAGTAAATTTGAGAAAATGTATAGATTATTTTTGTCATCTTGCAAAAGAACCAACTTTTTTTAAACAAATTAGTGAAAATGATGTGGATTTCAGGGAAACAGACTATTTTCCAAAAATTTCTTGGTTAAAAAATGAAAAGGATGATCTTTATGATCCAGATTATTCTGATGTGTTACGGGTAAGTTTTGTAAAAGAATTTAGCAGAGGACGGATGGGGGATCTCGTTAGTTTGTTGTCTGGCAGGAATTTCGAAACTCGAGAGTTTGAACAGGATATTATGGATGAGTCTTTTCAACGGTTGAGTAAAGGAGTTTTGGATTTTGTAAATGAAACACATTTCAAACGGTTTGTAATGATAGTTAAATCTTGCGGATTTATTGATAACGATTTAATTCGATCTCAAAGTGTTGTAAATTTTGCGTATATTCTATATTTAACATTAATAGATAAAAAGTATAACGAAAGTTTGATTGAAAAGTATGTACAAAAATGGATAGTAATGTCAATTCTAACAAAAAGATATTCAGGATCACCGGAATCGACTTATGATTATGATATAAAACAAATTAATGAAATTGGGATTGAAAAATATCTTAAAATCATTGAAGAATCTGATTTGTCTGATGCTTTTTGGAAAGTTGGTCTTGTTCGTCAATTAAACAAAGCAACTATTAATAGTCCATTCATTAAGGTTTTTTTCGCTGCTCAAGTAAAAGCCAATGATAAAGGGTTTTTATCTTCTGATATAACTGTTGCGAATATGATTAGTCACAGGGGAGATATACATCACATTTTTCCAAAGGAATATTTAAAGAAAAAGTATTCATCAAGAAGTGATTACAATCAAATAGCAAATTATGTTTATACTCAATCAGATATAAATATAAAGATTGGCAAAAAATCTCCAGCTGATTACATGGGTGAAGTTCTGGTTCAATGCAAAGGCGGAGAATTAAAATATGGCAGTATTACTGATCTAAAAGAGTTGGATATAAATTTAGAACAACATTGTATTCCAAAAACAATTAGCGAGATGACGATTGATGATTATGAAGAGTTTTTAGAGGCAAGACGTCATTTAATCGCAGCAAAAATAAAAGATTATTATTATAGTTTGTACAAAGAGAATAAAGAAGTTATTAATGATGATTACTTATCTACGATTAGTGCCGGTGAAAATGATTATACTGAATTCAAATCTTCGCTTAGGTGGAATTTTAGAACTAATGCAGTAGATAAAAAAATGGAATACGTTATAGCTAAAACAATTTCTGCATTTATGAACGCAGATGGCGGCAAATTGTTTATTGGCGTAAAAGATGATGGAGAAATATCCGGGTTGGAATATGATTATAAAACAGTTAAAAATAATAATTCTGACGGATTTTTATTACAACTGGTCTCAGTTATAAATCAATATTTAGGAACAGAGTTTCATCAATATATCACTTCTGAAATAAAAAAAATTGGAGATCAGGAAATTTGTGTAATTGATATACTAAATAGCGGTAAGCCGGCTTATGTGAAAATTGAGGGGAAAGAAGATTTCTTCATAAGAGCCTCTGCTTCATCTCAACCAATGAACATGAAAGAAGCAAATGATTATATTAAATCCCACTGGTGTAATCTTTAATTTGGATAATGTTATGAGTAAAACTATTCCAAGAAATCCATTTGTAGCTTTGTGTGAATATGCTTCACAAAACAATTGGTGTTGGAAATTATTTTGTACAACTTGCGGTCACGGTGCATTTAGAGTCTCATTTTCAAAATTAATTCATGATCAACATCCTGATAACGATTCGTTTTGGCCACATGGAAAAATCATTTCTGATGTGTTAAAAGAGTTAAATACTTACAATGACTTTTGGCGTCGGGCAATTATCTCTAATCAATTAAAACTTGCTTCAATTGTTGCTGATGCAAAAATATCTGATATTCGAGCAGTCGCAAAGTTTCCTGATTGGCTAGGATATATTGGACTTGTTATTGATCATTGTCCTAGTCGTAATGCAAGAAAACTTATTTCCGACGCTTTCATCCCTCAGTTTATTGAAATGATAATGGAAAATACAGAATTAAGTGACTATTTAAAACAAGTTCAATCAGATGATGGAATTATAAGTATAAATGATTTAAGTAAGCTTGAATCTGGAATAGTTGATTTAGATAAACCATCGGTTCCATTGATATTTGATGTTTTGTAATTATGAAAACGGTGATGACTTGTTAAATACTCTACATTTTGTTAATCCAGTATTTGGTAAAAAAAGAAGGCACGACGAAAAATAAACTAAGGGATTTTTATAAGGTAAAAAATCGTAAAATTATGAATAGTATCAAAAAAAACATACAATTTTCTAGTGAAGAGTATACAGAAATTGGTAATATCGCAAAGCCATTTTGGGAAAACGGTATTTCTGAAAAAACTCCTAAATTTGTTATATTTATGGGAGGCGTTGGAGTTGGAAAAACAACAATTCGAAGGCAGAAATATTCTGAAGGATATGTAAATTTTGAATTTGCTGAAATTCTTAATGCTATAAAAACGGAATTTGGTGAAGATAACCCAAAATTAACAGGTTATGCACAACTAGCAGGTGATATGATATTACAAGAAAGTATTGAGGCAAAGAAAAATATAGTAATTGAAATTATTGGTGAAAATTATGATGTAGTTATACCTGTGATCAACAAAATAGAAGAAATTGGTTATAAAGTTGAAATCCAAGCTATCGGTTGCGATCCTGAAGAGGCATATAAACGCCACGTAAAAGCTGTGAAAGAAGATCCTGAATATCTTTCGGCCCATTTTACTCAAGAAGCTACATTATCATTTTTTTACCACCAATTTGAACTTGGTGAAATCCCAAAAGCTTCTACGTAACAGTAAATTTATGAATAAAGAATTCTGTACATAGACATGGATAATGTACTTGTCGATTCCCCCTATGGCATTATAAAGAATTATCACGCAAAAGATTATGCTTATGAGCTGAAAAAGCGGAGTTCTTCAGATAGTTTGGAGAAATTTACATCTACTTTGTTAATGCTCAATGTATTAATGTTAATGATTTAATTTTAAATTAGTATGCAACCTAAAAAACACAATATTAAAAATCAGAAATTATCTTCACAAATTCTAAATTATTTCGCCACGTTTACTGAAACAAGGTTTAATTTTAGAAGGACTGTCGAATATAGTTGGAAAAATGATGAAACTACTCTTGATTTTTCGGTTTTTCCTGATTTTCAAGACTTAATTCTTGAAAAAGTTAAGCATGGAGACTTTACTCCATTAACATTGCGACCAAACCAATTTATTATTCCTTTACCTGGAGAAAAAGTGTTAGCTTATCTTCAAAAAGAAATAGAAAATTCTTTTTCCTGTGATTATTTAGAGGTGTGCATTGACCAAGAAATTAAAAAAATTGAAAATGCCACTGTAATGGTTTCAGATTCTCACAAAGGAACGAAAGTTACAAAGGCTTCAGAAGTACATGGTCTAACAACCGCTCAAGAAAAAACAGCATGGATAGATGGTACGACAACATACAATGCAAACATACGAGTGGCATTAGATAAAATCCTTATTCATCTTCAGGATGAGTTAAAAGTATTTTTAATGAATGAATATGGTACACAAAATTTCCCTTCATTTACATTCGGACCGCGAACATATATAAATCAACACTTTGAAAATCTTCAAAGACTTGCTGCTTCAAACAAAGATATTAACATTTACCACACTGCTATTAAAAAATATTTCAAGGAGTCTATTCAAGATATTGTTGTATACGATTTGTATTACAGCATTAGCAAGTACAAGACTTTTTTATCTACTGGTACTCCATATCTTTTTTTTCATTCAATTGGGACTGATTCAAAGTCATATCCTCTGTATTTTGTTGAGATTGAAGTTAATGACGGTTTAAATGAGATTCTTATAAATTTTCCTCGAGATTTAGTTTTTTTAAACGTTCCAAGTGTTAACTCATTTAAGTTTGAAAACATACTTACTACACCACGTTCCGTAGCGTCTACTCACGCTGAAGCACACCTATCTAGCCTCGAACGTTTTTTTCAAATTGAATATAAATATCAAACACCATTTATTTTTGAAACGGTTTTTACAAAGTTACTTCATGAAGATGATGAGCGTCCAGTCGTAACATCTCGTATCGGGCTTCAAATTCAAGAAAAGGAAGATAAAAGACTTCTTGATTATTCAGAACTATTGGCACGGCTCGAATTAGGGCAAAAAAGTCAATTTACAAGTCTTGTCAAAGATTACGTATCAGGAACAGTTCCAAACTTTCAAACAGAAGTTGATTCTGAGTTTCAAGAAAAATTCCCGCGCAAATCTTCATTGAGATATGTCTCTGATTCACCTATACCACTAAATTCTGCACAAAAACGAATTTTGCTTGCTCTTGGAAATCAAAAAAACAAAATTATTGTCGTTGATGGTCCTCCGGGAACTGGGAAATCACATACAATTGCAGCTTTAACGTATTATGCAAATGAGAACAATAAATCAGTTCTAATAACGTCATATAAACCTGCTGCATTAGATGTTATAGACAACATGTTGACTAACAAGTTTAACGATATACACCCAACAGCTAAACCCTCATTGATCAGAATGGGAGAGAATACTGATTCAGTAAACACAATTCAAAATACTCTTCAGAGTGCAGTAATAGCAGCAGCTACAGAAAGAGCCATTGAATTTAATGAAGAGGCAATAAAAAAAGATTTCAAAACAACGGACGATGTTATAAACAAAACTATCAATGAAAGACTGATTTCCTCTATTGATATATCACAAGATCAACACGAAATAGAAAGGTTTTTCCTTTTAGAATCTGAATTGTCAGAGGATCCTAAATTTAAAGAAGTTTTTGAACAGATTCAAAAGTATGATGGTGAAAAATTAAATTTTGATTTTTTATTAAAAGCAATCACTTCCGGAACGTTTGATAATTTTCAAAAGTTAAGTATCGATGAATATGAATTTATTACAGAGCATAAAGGCAAGTTGAAGGATTTTTTGGTGGCCTGTGAAAAATTGCACAATGCTCCAAAAGAAGCGCTTGATTATACAACCAATCTCGAGGCGATACCAGCAGAGTTTGTTAAAAAGATTGATAATTTAATTAAAAGATTATCACACGATGTGCCAGTGTTGGACTTATCGAAAAAAGATAATACGGGTGGTGTTTTCTCAAAGAAATTTGAAACTGAAAAAATAGAAGAGGCAAAACAATATATAAATAGTCTTCAATTTAAGGTTGTTGTAGATGAGATTGGTCGAGTTCAACACAAGGAGAAAAAGCTACTTACATTGGCTGATTTTACTAACGGTATCAGTATTCTAAAGTCTGTTATTGCTAATCATGATTACAAACTGATTATTGATGAATATAAAAAGCTTCCAGGAAGAAAAACTGCGGACATCGGTGAACTTTACGGTGTTATGCAAAGTTATGCTGAAAAAATAGGATCCTTTAATTTAGAAAATTTATCTATCTTGAAACCACTATTTAAAACATATCAACCATTATTTGATAATTTGAATATTGATCAAAATTCAATATCTTCGATTAAACAACTAGTGGATTCAGACAATGCAGATGTTCTTGAGTGGATGAAGCTTCATCAGAGTTTATCAAGTTCTCATTTGTCAGAACCGTTTCCTATTCAAGAAGTTCGAGAGCGTTATAAACAAAAGCATAAACTTTTGGAACATGAAAATGATCTTAAATTACAAGAACTTGCGAAAGAGCAAGGGCAAATGAAACAGGTATTAACTTCATTTGAGGGTGGAAAAAGATTTACTAGAGAACAGGTTGATATTCTTATGAAGGGAATATCCTGTGTGATTGCTGATCCAAAAACCATTTCGCGTTTCTTCCCCATGGATGAAGATATGATTGATATTTTGATTATCGATGAAGCCTCTCAGGTTTCAATTGCCGATTCAATTTCACTCATGTTACGTGCAAAGCAAGTTGTTGTTCTTGGAGATGAATTCCAGTATGGTGCTGTTAGCGCTATCAATGTTAACAAAAATTATTCTCAGAAATACTTTCATGAGATTATACAAGCTTATATAAGTGATAGCGGAAAGCAAATAGAAAATGTTGAAGTTGAAAGTTTGCTTAGTGAGATCGGAGAAAATATTAGTGAAGATGAATTGACAGCTTCCGAAGTTTACCGACCAGTCGAAATGCCTGCAGGAAAAATAGATTGGTTAAAGACGTTTGATATTAGGACATCTACTCTCGCATTTGCAAAAGCGATCTCAAATTATTCAACTTCATTGAAAGATCACTTCCGAAGTTTTCCGGAAATTATTGGATATTCAAACGAGTTTTTCTATAAACCTGCTCAGATAGAGCTTGTAGTGAATCGAATCCGTACAAAACCGATTATTGAAGTGCTTCAATTTTTGGAGGTAAAAACTTTAGGTAGAACTGCAGATAATACAAACGTTGATGAGATAGAAGCTATTATCAAAGATATTGAAAGTAGATTAGAAAATGGTTTTGCTGGTACTATTGGTATTATTACTTCTTTCAAAGAACAACAGGCGCGTATTGAAAAGATGTTTAGTGAAAAATTGGATGTAAACACTTTGAAACAAAAACACAACCTATCTATTTGGTTTGTTGGTGATGTTCAGGGTGAAGAACGTGATTTGATTTATTATTCATTTGTTGAAGATAAGGATCTTAAAAACGCAAGTCTGTCTTCAATTTATCCGGTCATTGGTGGAACAGCTGATAATACTCGAAGTCTAAAAATGCAAAGACTGAATGTTGGTTTTAGTCGTGCAAAAGATACAATGGTATTTGTTCATAGTCAGCCTATTGAAAAATATACAGATACCAGACTTGGTGATGCATTAAAGCATTATCAAAAAGTTTTGGAGGAGGCAAAAGGAAATGACATGTTTATTGAAGATATTTCAATCTTTGATTCTCCACAAGAGGAAAATTTGTATCGTTTACTAATGCAAACTGAGTTTGTTAATTCACATAAAGCCAATCTGAAAATTATTCCACAATTCCCAATAGGTAAGTATCTACGCAGTGAATACAAAGCTCAAATTCCACTCTACCGAACAGACTTTTTGTTAGTGTATTCTGAAGGAGGCAAAGAAAAGTCTTTAATTCTTGAATATGATGGTCTTGAATATCATTTCAAAGATCCACAGAATACCACTGCTAGTTCTCAGGAATTTATCGATTATGATGTACAAAGACAGCTCGAATTGGAAGGATATGGTTATAGTTTTCTCCGAATAAACAAATTTACTCTACGTCCGGAAGAACCAGGTGATACACCAAATACAGTTTTAGATAGATTGCTTAATAAACATTTCAACTTATATGCCTAAAATAAACTTAAATGACGATGATAAAATTCGTCTTATAGATGCATTAAATAATGGAGTTGAGCCGTCTCCTGATTTGCTACCGAAGTTATTTCCCGGGACAGCAGAAAAGTTTGATGTTGCAAAACTTGATAGAGCAAAAGTACCGACTCTTGAATATGCAGGTAAGCGATCTAAGGCAGCTATATTAGCCGAAGCTGGAGCAGGCTCAGGCCCATTAGAAGTGGAGCGATGCTTTGGTTGCAAGGCACCAAAGACTGATGATGATTATAAAGAATGGCGAAATATACTTGTGCAGGGGGATAATCTTCAGTTTCTAAAAGCATGTTATAAAAATGAAGATCCACTTATCAAGGATAAGGTGAAAGGTAAAGTTGATTTGATTTATATCGATCCTCCGTTTGCAACTAAGAGTGACTTTGGCGGAAAGGATGGTGAGCGTAGCTATGCTGATAAATTAGATCAGGCAGAGTTTTTAGAATCGTTAAAGGAAAGACTTTGCTTATTAAGGGGGATTCTTTCTAATAAGGGAACTATTTATATTCACCTAGATCAAAAGATGAGTCATTATGTGAAAATAGTAATGGATGAAGTATTTGGTAAGGATAAATTTATTAACGAGATCGTTTGGAGTTATACCTCTGGTGGTGCAGGAATCAAATCCTTTGCAAAAAAACATGATTCTATACTAGTATTTTCAAAGACAAGTGATTACAAATTTAATCAACAAAAGATAAAAAGAATTGTTGATAAGTCCAAGGGGTACGACCCTAGAATTGAATACTTTAAAGATTCTGAAACAGGCAAAGAATATCGACTGAACCTTATGACTGATGTATGGTCAGATATTGGAATCATTAGTCCGAACGGTTTTGAGAGGGTGAATTATCCAACACAAAAACCTGAAGATTTAATTAAAAGAATTATTGAAAGCTCATCAAATACTGGAGATTTAATTTTAGATTGCTTTGGAGGTTCAGGAACAACAGCTGCTGCAGCAGAAAAACTTGGTCGACGGTGGATTTCATGTGATTTTGGAAAACATGCAATCTACACACAACAAAGAAGAATGCTTAGAATTGGAGAATCAAAAGCATTGAAAGATGAATTGGATGATGAAGGTAAAGTTATTATAAAAAAAGGAGATGTATATGGTCACGACCCAAAACCGTTTTATGTTGCATCCGTGGGGGCCTATGACTTCTCTCATGTGATGAGCTTGCGAGATCACAAAGATCGATACATTGATTTTGTATTAGGTTTATTTCAATTGTCTCGTGATAAGAAGTCATCCCAGTCGTATAAATTGGTAAACATCTTCGCTGAAAAAGAAAAAAGTCCGGTTGAGGTGTATCCGGTTTGGCAGGATCCGTATTTGAAAGATATTAAAATTGATGAAGATTATTTACAGAGCATTGTTGATCAGGTTGGATCACGGCTTACTGGTGATTATTACATTATAGCTCCTGAAACATGTTCAAATGTAAGTGAGACTACACTCAAAAATGGAAGTGGCCATGTTACATTTCATATTCTTTCATTCCCATACAAAGTTCTTGAGGATGCATCTCGACATTTTCAACTACATGAACAACCAAGTTCACAAGACGAAGTGAACCAACTTATTACGTCCACAGCATTTTATTTTAATGAAGATATCGAAATAGCTATTACAAGAAATTCTGATGGATTTGAAATAACTGAATTTAAAACAAGTATTCTCAATAAAGAAAGCGAGCCTTTCCCAGAGTTGTCCGGTATTGCTATGATCTTAGTTGATCAGTATTATGAACAAGGAAAACCATTTGATATGGATGATACGGTTTTTGCAAAAGATATTAAGGATGGAAAGGTAAAAATCGCACTGACTAAGTCGGTTGCTGTTATTGCAATCGATAAACATGGAAATGAAAGTAAGCCAATTAAAATATAAAAATATGCCGCCAAGAAGACAAACAAGAAGACATTTACAGAGGATTCAACAAATCAACCTTTCTGAATATTCTCTAAAAATTAATACCAGAAAATGTAATTATAATGAGTTTCGATTCTCTGATATTGAGGAGTATGTGGAGGCAATCGCCGGATCACGTCAATATGAGTACGATGCTATAAAAGAAGTCATGATTTATCTCTGGGGTGGTGGTTATAATTCTATTGAAGAGTTGGCAAAAGAAAATTTTAATCGTGGACACATCAATAAACGGTTTACTAGCGAAGAAATTTATTTGAATCATCTACCACTTCGAGATCGATTGTCTGGGGTTGTTCATATGGCAACGGGAACAGGGAAATCCTTTGTGATATGGGCTGTAGCTTATTTATCGATTGTTATGGGATTAACCAAACGAGTTCTTGTTTTAGCTCCTTCTCAGACAGTTATTCGTGATGGCCTTCGAGATAAATTTGAAAAATTACTTCGTGATCAAAAACTGAATAATTTATTACCAAAAGAATATCAAGGCAAATCAATTGATATTGTTTCAGATAAAGATGTTATTGATGATTATAATATTGTTATTAAAAATTTTTATTCCAAGTCTGGACTTGGGAGCATTGAAGATACCCTGTTTGTTCCTGGTGAAGATGTTTTAGTTTTAAGTGATGAAGTTCACCACCCATATGCACATCTTACCTATGCGGAAGGACAACAAGTTGATATAGAAGCAAAGACGAAAAAAGATGAAGAAAATGAGCGTCAGTGGATGCAGTTTTTGCGTGAACATAAACAAATAAAAAGACATATTGGATTTACAGGAACACCATACAATAAAGATGATTTTTTTGCTGATGTTATTTATAATTATTCAATCGCTAGGGCAAAAGGAGAAGGAGTAATAAAACATATTGAAGCGATACTGGATACCGAAACTGAAGATGGATCTTTAGATTGGGATAGTTATAGATTCCAAGTTGTCTATCAAAAACATATAGAGAATAGTGAGAAATTTTCTTACGCTACCCATGGTAAAAAACGTTTAGTTAAACCGATAACTATATTTATTTGTAGTACACAAAAAAGTGCTGGGGCATGGCGAGACAAATTTGTCGAATTTTTAACGAAAAAAGAAGGAGATGGACTTTCAAAATCTGAAGCTGAAGAAATTTCACAGCAAAAAACTTTACTTGCTATATCATCAGAAAAAAAGGATTATGAATCAATCCTAAAGCAAGTCGAAAGTACAAATTCAAAAACTTCGGGAGGAAAAGTGGAATATATTTTCACTGTGAACTCTCTGTCTGAAGGATGGGATGCTGATAATGTTTTTCAAATTGTTCCAATGGAAGAAAGAGCATTTAATTCTAAGCTTCTTATTTCTCAGGTTTTGGGAAGAGGTTTGCGTGTCCCTCGTGAAGTCCCTGGAGCAATGATTACAAATAATTTTCCAGTTGTAACCATCACAAATCATGAAAAATTCGGAGCACATATAAAAGAACTCCTAGAGGCGGTTGTTAATTCTGATTTGAGCATTATTTCAGAAGCATTACCATTGGGAGAAGGTAGAGGATCTCATCATTTTAATATATTTAATTTAAATTATCTCGCTAGTCCAATAATTGAAAAAGTTACAGAAACAGATTCACAATTGCTTCCATCAAATCTTTTGCTCGAAAAAGGAGATGAGACTCAAAATGCTAAGATAACTTATTTGAGGGCCGGTCAACAGCCAATAACATTACAACGCGAAACTACCACTATTTCCAAAATCGTATCTGATATTTATAGACGTTTCAAAAATCGAAATATAGAAGGAAGTAAATTTGATTTTGGAAGTAAAATTCCGCCGGTAATAATTACAGAAAAAGAAATTCGAAATACAATCCAAATAGCAATGGATGAGGTTGGTATCGAAGGAAACAAAATAACAGAAATTAATAAAAAACGAATAGAGCTATTCTTTAATCAATTTCTTCCTCGTGGTACAAAAAAACAACGTTTTAAAAATGTACTTGGGAATTTAATTCCCATGTCTACGACGTCGATTGAAAAAACCAGTGTTAGGCTCGGTGAGTTTGAAAGAGATGGAGTTGTTTTTGTGAGTGAAGATTTTGGAGATGAATTAGATAGATTATCTAATGATGTAATTCTTCATATCCAAAAAGAGAGGAACGAGGTAGCTGAACAAGGGCAACAAAATTTGCTTACAGTCGACATGAATAGACTACTCGATAAACATTCTAATTATGTTCGTTCTCTTACAGAAAATGATCCAAAGCCACCATTCATAGTAAATACATCAGTATTAAAAAATCCGCAAAGTTCTGTTGTGGTTTCTCATTCACCCGAAAAAGAATTTGTGCTCAATTTATTAGAAAATTTTAAATACATTAATTCATGGGTTAAATCACCGGACAAAGGCTTCTATTCAATAGATTATATTTATTGGAAAAAAGGGAAAGATAAAACAAGACGTGGTTTTAATCCTGATTTTTTCATAAAGCAAGATCTTGTACAATACATAGAGGCAGTTGAACAAAACAATCATGACGTTACAATTCTCAAGGAATTGAAGAATAAAGGTTTCACTCAATTAATCAGAGTTGTTGAAATTAAATCAGAAGGTTCGGAGGATGACGCTATTAATAGAGCTAAAAGTCAATTCGCAACAGAGCATTTTAAAAACTTGAACATGAAATTGCTTGAGCAAAATGCATCTGATATTGAAGAAATATACAGAGATGATTTAAAACAATATTATACATTTGATCTTTTAACGCCAGACGACTATGGAAGATGGTTTAATGATATAAAGAAAGGTAAAATAGATAATAAATAACTAATTATGTCCTCCTACTACTCAATCCCAAGAAACTCAGACTGGAACTACGGAGGAAAATGCTGGCGACTTTTCCGGTCGAAAATAAATTTATATTTTAATACAAATAATATAATTATTTATGCATCTAAAAGTTGATAACAACAATTTAATAACCGATATTCACCTAGAATTGTGGGATTTAAAAGCACTCAACAAGGTTGTTGTTGATAAAATAGAATCCTTCAAAAATAAACAGTTAAATGAGTTTTTAAAATTTTCTTTGAATGAGAGATTGTTCAAGAGGATAAAGATTATGTATGCAATGTTTCCAGATTACGTTGTCTATTTTTGGGCTTCTTCTCCTTGTTATGGAACAGAGCACTTTAATGATTTAGAAGCAATTTCAAAAATGTCACCACCAGAAAAGGATCGATTAGCAGAAGTTGTAATTCCTACAGTTAAAGATGAGGGATTAAAAGCAAACTTTATATTAATTGATAATCTTCTTTTGGAAGTCTACACAGCACAAGAAAAATTAAAAGAAATTTTCGTTTTAGAGTTTCCTTTGGAAGATGCAAAGAAAATCGCATTGGAATTTAATTTAGCCAGAAACGGAAACAATACTATAAGTACAGAGCTAATTAAAGGCGAATCAAGACAATTAGCTGAAGCTACTTTTAATGATATTAAATTTATAGGTATTGATAAGGATGATAGTTCACTTCATATTATCGATGGATCAGAATTAAAAATTGCTGATAATGATTTCTTATCACAGTTTTCAGGATTTTATCCAGCGAAAGGTGGTGACGAAAGCAATAAAGAGGAGCTTGAATTAATAATTAAACACATAAATGTATTTAAAAAATCCATAAAAAGCAAGAAAAACTGGTTTTTACGTTTACTTGGATTTTAATAAATACAATTAATAATATACCATGTCCGACTACTACAACATCCCACGCAACCCCAACTGGAACTACGGCGGAAAACGCTGGCGACTCTCCCGGTCAAAAATCGACCTGTTCCAACAGTGCCCGCGTTGTTTTTATTTAGATAATAAATTAGGCCTGAAACGTCCGCCAGGATATCCATTTAATCTAAATAGCGCAGTGGATAGTCTACTCAAAAATGAGTTCGATATCCACCGAGCAAAAGGGGAGCAACACCCACTTCAAAAAAAGTACGGCATCGATGCCGTCCCAGTTGCGCATGAATCACTAGACATCTGGCGAGAAAATTTCAAAGGCGTTGAGTGTACTCATAAACCAACCGGATTTATCGTCAGCGGAGCAATAGACGATCTCTGGATCAATCCAAAAACAAAAGAGTATATAGTAGTAGACTACAAAGCAACCGCAAAAAGCGAAGCAGTCACTTCCCTCGACCAAGACTGGCAAGACGGCTACAAAAGACAAATGGAAATCTACCAATGGCTCCTCCGCCAAAACGGTCTAAAAACCTCAAACCTAGGCTATTTCGTCTACTGTACCGGCCGACCCGACGAAAAAGCATTCGATGGGAAATTAGAATTTGATATTCATCTTATTGAATATGTTGGGAATGATAATTGGGTGGAAGGGACGTTGAAAGATATTGAGAAATGTTTGAAAAGTAAGAAAATCCCAACGGCTAATAAGGATTGCGATTATTGTAATTATCGAGCGCAGATAAATAAAGTAGAACAATAATTTATGAAAAAACAGGGTAACAATCAAATAATAATTTATGAAGGTGATGATGGTAAGTCTAGGATCGATGTACAAATTGATGGTGATACCGTTTGGCTTACGATTGATCAAATGGCTGAATTATTCAATAAAAGCCGTTCTACCATAAACGAGCATATTTTAAATATTTACGCCGAAAAAGAGCTAAAAGAAGCCGATTCTATGAGAAAAATCGGAAATTCCGATTTTTCTACAAAACCGACTAATTTTTACAATTTAGACGTTATTATCTCTGTTGGTTATCGGGTAAAATCTGTTCAAGGAACAAAATTTCGCCAATGGGCAACCATGCGCCTCAAGGAATATATCATAAAAGGGTTTACTATTGATTCAAAACGATTGAAAGAAATGGGCGGTGGAAATTTTTGGAAAGAATTACTTGATGAAATTAGAGACATTCGTAGCAGTGAAAAAGTACTGTATCGTCAAGTTCTTGATTTGTACGCCACAGCTATTGATTATAATCCGCAGTCCGGTGAATCTTTAAAGTTTTTTAAAATTGTACAAAACAAACTTCACTTTGCGTCTCATAGTCATACTGCATCAGAAGTTATTTATTTTAGAGTAGATAGCGACAAACCGTTTGTCGGACTTACGAATTTCAAAGGCAAACAACCTACAAAAGCCGAGGCGATGGTAGCTAAAAACTTTTTGGAATTAAAAGAACTCAAGGTTTTGAATAATCTTGTTTCCGCTTATTTTGATTTGGCGGAAATTAATGCCATGGAAGAAAAACCAATGAAAATGGCGGATCATATTCGTGAACTTGATAGTATATTGCAATCAACCGGCAGAAAAATTTTAAACGATGCCGGAAAGATAAGCCACGAAAAAGCAATCAAAAAAGCTAAATTAGAATACAATAAATACAGAGTAAAAAATCTAAGTGAAGTGGAGAAAGATTATTTGAAAAACATAAAAGCAATTGAAAAAAAACTAAAAAAGAAATCAAAGTCTTAAAATTATAACTAAGTACTCTTTAAACACTATTTATTACAGCGAAATGTTTGAAAAGTAAAACTATTCCAGAAGCCAATAAAGAATGTAACTATTGTGATTATAGATTAAAAGCGAAGGAGATTGAATAACGCTGTTGCGCTATTCAAAACATTACTTACCAATAAATATAAAAAATATGTCTTTTGATTGTCCAAACTGCAAAACCCCACTTGTCTGGGTTGACAATGTTCAGGGATGTAAAAAATGTAACTATAGAAATCGACAAATTGTGGGTCTGATCAGGCCTCAACATTTTGCTTGCGAAAATTGCGAAAAAGTACTGATTGAATTAGACACAAAGGTAAAGTGCCATTTTTGTGGGAAAATAAATCATTTAAGTGCTTATGAATACAATTTTATTGGCTTAATTCCAAAAAGTTTAGCTGCCGCTAAAAAAGAAACTGGTTATTATAAAAACATGCTTACTACAGAAAATATAACGACAGACAAAGCATCATTTTCTGAACAGGTTGGAGTAATGGTTGGACATTGTTTAGATTTAATTGAAAAAACTAATTTAAAAGATAGGATTGAGGTTCTAGATTTCATAGATGAATTTCTCACAACCGTTTCAATTGACGGCAGAAAAGAAGTTGGAGATAGAGAACATTACAAAGATGCAATATTATTAGTAATTAATGAACTAAAATTGTATCAATAAAAAACAAACATGAACTAACGAACTTTTTAATATTTGGCGCTGTTTATGATATCTGATCAAATGAAGACTATGCACCCAACATTAACCATTCCAACACAAAAATACAAACTAAATCTAATTCAGGCAGACATAACCCAAATTCCAGTTGATGCTATGGTTAATGCTGCTAATAAATGGCTAAGAGCTGGTGGTGGCGTTGACGGAGTCATACATCACGCAGCTGGACCAGAACTAGTCAATGCTTGCACAAAATTAGGAGGATGCGAGACTGGAGAAGCAAAGATCACAAAAGGCTATAAATCAAAAGCTAAATACATTATTCATACAGTCGGCCCAATCTTTCAAATTGATGAAACTAACGCAGAAAGACTTTTGAAAGATTGTTATCTCAACTCATTAAAACTAGCAGACAAATACGCACTTTATACCATCTCTTTTCCCTCGATTAGCACAGGTGCATTTGGTTACCCAAAGGAAAAAGCTACTGAAATAGCACTCAATACAGTTCAAGATTTTTTTGATAATAACGCTACTAGTATTAAAGAGGTTAATTTTGTAAATTTCACAGAAACAGATAATAACTATTATATTCAACAAGCTAAAATAATGTTTTCTGATCTTAATGTAATCTAATATATCACTTAATATGGCTATCCAAGAATATCAATGCGAATTTTTTTGCAAGCAATGTCACGCACAGCTAGTTCTTTTAGATTATAAGATGAAATGTCCTAAATGCGGAAGACTTATTGAGAATCTACCAGAAGATGAAACATTGTTTATTGATAATGCTATTATGTCAATGCAATACTACAAAAACAAGAACGGTTCTTATAGACCTAGCGGGACATTTGTAGATTCTTTTGCTATGATAATGTTTTTTGATATATATGATTTTTTTGATTCTTTGGAACAAAAACAACCAGCCGATAGAATAGATTTTTTGAATAAATATATTGACGATTTTACTATAGTACTTGAAGAAGAGGAATATCTAAGACAACATTACAAACACGCTTTTTTGAGCGTACTAAATGTATATAATGATCAAGGATTTGAAAAATATTTAGAAAGTAAACAATTACAGTTAACTGATAAACAATTCCAAGATCAAGGATATAAACAAATAATTGAAGAACCGAACCTAAAGACGAAAGACGATTTGATAATTGCTCTTAATGATATTATAAAAGAAAATCCTCTTAAATTTGACCAAGATTATCTCGATCAATTAAAAATAGAAATTACAGAGTTTCGTCCTAGCTCAAGTGGTTTTATATATGTTAAATATAAGATTTATAATTTTGATTATTGTGAAACATTTGAAAACAATTTCAGCAGTAATATAAAAAACGCAAAAACAAAGGCTGAGTGTATTTATCATGACATTGTTGAAATGTCAGAACCAATAAAAAAAGATCCTCAGATAAGACAGTTACTTAAACAAGCAAAAAAAGAAGCGGACAAGATTATAAAAAAAGAAAGGCCATTCATTTATAAGTTATTACCATTTATCCCATATCGTCGACTTCGGCTTTGTCATCGATATTGGTACGAAACCAAGAGAATTTTAAAAGAAAAACATGGAATAGATTGGAAAACACCACAAGAAAGAATACCTTACAAAAAATTTGACTAATTACAATATATATGGAAAAAGATTACAATAAAGGGATTTTCACTATTAGAAATCCTAAGTTAGAAGCATTTATAAAGTGGTCTAGTGAAGAATTTGTCAGTCAAGCGGAAATTGAAGCAGAAACACCTAGGGAAGCAAAATTTTATGTCCCTGTTTTTGATTCCATCCCAAAAGCGCATAAGTATTTACAAGCGTTTCCAGCCCTTGAAGGTGGAAGAATTTTCCATATTGCCACAGAGGAACATTTTGAAATGTTTCGAAAAGACAATTTGGAAACTGGAATCAATGAAATGGTCCTAAATCGTTGTCTGAAAGATTGCACACATGAATGTTTTTTACAAATAATATCTTTTGAAAAATTTGATACCTTATCTAAACTTGAAGAATTACTTCCAACATTAGAGCTACCTGACAATTGTGATGGAGGTTATAATGATTAAACTATGGCAATGCGACTTTTATTCCACAATATCCTTATCCCAATATCAACTCTTGAAAAAAAAGTTGCTCCTCTTGATGTTGTTATAAGCTGGGATAGACCTTGGAACACATTTCATGATGATTACTTGTATCATGAAGGTGCAATGAATCATGAAGATATTGAAGAAATGCTTGTTTTCTGGGAAAAAAAAGGATTAAATATTTATAAAACTGTTGACGGAAATAAAGAATGGGATGAGCTTTGTGTATTAGATACTGCAGGATTTTCATCTATATATTGTGATTGGATTGACAGAAATGCCTATAAAGAAAATGAAAAATATGATCCATATATTTGGTTAAAGGGAAAGCCTCAAGGGAAAATAATTGGACCATTTAATAAATAAACTCTTTAACGGGAATATTTATGAAAGTAGTTGATGACATTAAAACTTTAAATCCACAAGAAACCTTAAATAAAACAGAAATATAATCAATAATATATGTCAATTAGAGTAAACCAATATGAATTTGATTGTGCTAAATGTAAAGTTCATTTAGTACTCCTTGACTACGACATGAAATGCCCTAATTGCAATCATAAGTTCACTACCTTGCCTAGAGATAAAAGGCTATTCAAAGAACATGCCATCAGTACAATGATGTATTACAAAGAGCAACATAACATGTACAGACCACTCGGTTTTTCTATCGGATCTCGAGGTGACATGATGTTAAGTGCCACATACGATTTTTTTGATTTTCTTGAACAACAAAACCCGGATGATGATATTAAATTTTTCGATGAATATATTGCAAGTTTCAAAATCGAAAACAAAAAAAGTGAATACTTAAGGAAACATTATAAAGAAGCTATATTACCTGTTTTGCAAATTTATAAAAATGAAGGATTTGAAAAATACCTCAAAAAAATCCGAGATAATCAACCAGCTAAAAAAGAAGAGAAAGTACCAGATATAGCACAATTAGATCGGGAAAAACTTAAAAAAAGATTTGAAAAACTAAGAGAAAAATACTTAAAGGAAACGGAAAACTAAGAATATAAAAAATTAGTTTGTATAAGATTAGTTCCGTTTGTTACAATGAACTTATACTTAAAAATTTAAATTCACCCTCTATGGCAACAATGTTCCAAGTAAAATGTAATTCATGCAATGATGAATTTTCCTATACAAGTGGTCATTTTTTTTATTCAACTATTTATAGATGCGAGCAATGTGGAAAACGTAAGAAAATAGAACACGATAGACGAGCATACATGGTACACCTTAAACCATCCGATATCGGACAATGCCCAGAATGTAATGGTACTATGTCTGAAAATGCAAAAATGAGATGTCCAAAATGCAAATCAACAGATGTTACAATAGACGAAGACGAAGTAGCCTGTTTCGATTAGATTTATCCTAAGCAATCCATTATGACAAACAACCCCACCTCGGGCTGTTTTGTTCGTGGGAACACAACATCCTGCGTTCTTTTCTCTCTGTTTTGTCAAGAATTAAGTCGTGTTAAATATGTGGACAACTTATTGACAACTGTATATTTCCTTAGTACGATTACTATATCAAATAAAAAAAATATGCATGCTATACAACAAAAAATTCTAAATTTAGCCGATAGCTATGATCTATCAACATTAACCCTGCGAAAAATCGGAGACCTAATTGACGAACCTGGCAGTCCTCAAAAAATTAAGCATCATCTGGACCAGTTAATAAAAAAAGGCTTGCTTAAGGTTGATAAAAAGAATGAAGGAATTGTAAAAGTTAAAAGCGGAGTTAATAACGGAGGCAAAATATATACCTTACCGATTATGGGAAACGCCAATTGCGGACAAGCAGTCTGTTTTGCTGATAATCAGGTTGAAGGATATTTGACGGTTACAAAACACATTTTAGGCGATTACGCAGATAAAGTTAATGATCTATTTGTTGTTAAGGCAATAGGAGACTCAATGAATGACTGCAATATTAATGGAGAAATTATCGAAGACGGTGATTATATAATTATTGATAAACAATATCTCAAACCTCAAAACGGTGATTATGTTTTATCTGTTATAAATGATGTTGCCAATATAAAAAAAATATTAATGGATAAGAAAAATTTGCAATATATTTTAATTTCCCAATCCAGTCACTCTTACCCACCGATATATATACATCAAGATGATATGGACCAATACTTTGTTGCCGGAAAAGTTGTTAGAGTTATGAAAAATCCTGAAGATAATTGGGAGGATTTTATGAATACAGCAGGTCAAGATACCTTAAATGCCCTCGGACCAATACCAAAAGAAGAACAAGATTATTATAATAACCTATGAATGAAGGAGAAATCTGGTACGTTAAATTTACAGGGGAGGGACATGAATATTCAGGAAGAAGACCTGCCTTAGTAATCCAATCAAATAAACAATTAAAATCAACTACTGTCATTACTGTTATGCCTTTAACAAGCAATATTAATAATAGAACGGTTGATTACATTTTTGTTGGTAAAAGCAGTCAGAACAATCTATTCCAGGATTCCTTAATCAAAGTTTATTACATTGAGAGCTTCGACAAATCAAGATTCAATAAAAAAATTGGCAATCTCGAACCGACAATTCTCTTCGAAGTCAAAACCTACCTCCAAAAACATTTCGGAATATAATTTCAACAAATAAAAACAGACCCATCTGGCCTGTTCTTTTATTGAAGCTATATTCTCCTGCGATCCACGATCCACGTTCCGCTTACTTTTTAACCTTATTCATCGTCTTTATACACTTCGTACAAACTTTCTTCTTAGCTCCATCAATAGTTTTCGCTTGAAGATTGATATGTTGAGGTTTTTTTGTAATATTCATCGCATGACTTCTCGAAATTTTCATCCGCGGTCCTCTCCCGCATACATCACATACTCTACTCATATTGTTTTTATAATAATTATTTTAAGATAGCTTAATACTAACACATATGATATAATATTGCAATACTACGAAGGGCTAGAGGAGGTAGAAGGGAAAAAAGATGTCTTTTATCTTTAACTTCAACTTATCCTTTAGACTTTCGGAGAACCTGAGCGTAGCCGAAGGTTAATCTGTACTTGCCCTGAACTCAATCATGTAATAGATTGTAGTTCACGGGTCTTTTATCTTTTATTTTTTATATTTAACTTTCACTTTAACTTTAACTTCATATGATCCTTACTGAGTTATTCAACGAACCCTTATTACTACTAGCCTGGGTAGTAGCAGTAATAGTAGTCCTAACAATCCACGAATTCTCCCACGCCCTCGCAAGTACCCTCCTCGGCGACCAAACCGCTAAGTTTAGCGGACGACTAACCCTCAACCCACTAGCCCACGTCAGCTGGATAGGTTTCTTAATGCTCGTCCTAATCGGCTTCGGCTGGGGAAAACCAGTACCATTCAACCCGTATAACCTAAAGTACCAGAGATGGGGCCCAGCAATCGTCGCTTTCGCCGGCCCATTTTCAAATATAATAATGGCAATCCTCGGAATTCTTGCCGTAAAACTCATTATTTTCACAAGCCTAGTCCCAGAAACCAACCTAATGTTCCAATTTCTTAACCTTTTCATAGTAATTAACGTAATTTTAGCTATTTTCAACCTAATCCCACTCCCACCACTCGATGGCTCAAAAATCCTCTTCTCAATCATCTCCGACATCAAATACGCCCATATCCGACAGTTCATGGAGGAGCGCGGAGCCTACCTACTTCTAATCCTTATATTGGCCGACAATTTCCTCCATTTCAACATACTAAGTACCCTATTCTTCTCCGTCATCAACCTTGTGTATAAGATCTTTCTCTAATTCTTGACGTAACTCTTTTACTGTGATATCCTTTTGACACAAAGAAATAGAGTGTGAAAAGGGTATTTTTTATTTACAAAATTTTTATAAAAGCGACTATATTCGCATCATTCGCATGCATTCGTATATTCGCATCGCTATGATATGCCAACAATAAACCAATTAATTCGAAAGAAACGAACTTCAACGAAAGCAAAATCAAAGTCCCCAGCAATGCAAAGTGTTTTAAACACATTGAAGAGAAAACGAACTCCATTACCAAAAGGAGCACCTTTTAAACGTGGCGTTTGCGTCAAAGTTACAACAACAACCCCAAAGAAACCTAACTCAGCCCTTCGAAAAATCGCTCGAGTCAGACTTTCAAACGGTCACGAAGTAACAGCCTACATCCCAGGAGAAGGACACAACCTCCAAGAGCATTCAATCGTAATGCTACGTGGTGGCCGAGTCTCAGATCTTCCAGGAGTCCGGTACCACATCGTCCGAGGAGTATACGACACCCAAGGAGTAGAAGGCCGAACAACCTCCCGATCACTCTACGGAGCCAAGAAACCCAAAAAATAACCTATACTTTCAAGTAAAGGTCTATCGAGAAGATTAACCGGTTAACTGGTCAACTGCGATTCTACGCACTACGCACTACGCACTACTCACTAACAAAACTAACCGCAGAAGTAATACACCCCTCGCGCTTGTCCCCGGGATGTGTGAAGCTTCACTGCAAACAAATATGCGAGGCAAACAAGCCCCAAAAAGAAAACTTAGAGCTGATGTACGATACGGAAGCACTACAGTAGCAAAGTTCATCAATTATCTAATGCAAGACGGGAAAAAAACCGTTGCTCAAAACATTGTTTATAACTGTTTTGATTTAATTGATGAGAAGATCAAGAAAGAACAAATTGATAAAAGCGTATATAAAGATGCACTAGCAGTCTTTGACGCTTGCGTCAAAAACGTTACTCCACAACTCGAAGTCCGAGGACGAAGAATTGGTGGTGGTAACTATCAAATCCCATACCCTGTACGAGGTGACAGACGGTATTTTTTGGCTTTCCACTGGATTATCAACGCTGCTAATAACAAAAAAGGAAAACCAATGCACATCAAACTAGCAGAAGAACTAACAGCAATTCTAAAAGGTGAAGGCGACGCAATGAAAAAGAAAATGGACGTCCAAAAAATGGCAGAATCAAACAGAGCTTTCGCTCATTTTGCACGATACTAAACCTTACATAATAAAAATAACTTCAAAAATTACTACTCCAATTTAACTCACGACTTCGACTCCAGACCTTGGACTTTGGACAGTAATCATAACTCTATGCCACGTGAATACACTTTAGAAAAAACAAGAAACATTGGGATTATCGCCCATATTGATGCAGGTAAAACAACAGTTACCGAGCGTATCTTATTTTATACAGGAAAAAAACATAAAATCGGTGAGGTTCACGAGGGTGAAGCTGAGATGGATTGGATGGAACAAGAGCGAGAACGTGGTATTACAATTACTTCAGCCGCAACTACCTGTTTCTGGAACGATTGCCGAATAAATATTATCGACACTCCAGGTCACGTAGATTTTACAGCTGAGGTAGAACGTTCACTTCGAGTTTTAGACGGTGGAGTTATTGTTTTTGATGGAGTAGCAGGAGTAGAACCACAATCAGAAACTGTTTGGCACCAAGCTGTTAAATATAGCGTGCCTCGAATCGCATTTATCAATAAGATGGATAGAATGGGAGCTGACTTTTACGCTGACATGGACTCAATCTATGAAAGACTAACAAAAGACGCATACCCAATCCAACTTCCAATCGGAGCAGCCGAAACTTTCAAAGGCGTAGTCGATCTATTTGAGCGAAAATCATATATCTACGAAGATGACCTAGGAGTAAAAGTTACAGAAGGTGACGTGCCGGAAGACATGAAAGAAAAAGTAGAAGAATATAGATCAAAACTAATCGAAGCAATCGTCGAGCACGACGAAGCTTTGATGGAAAAATACTTAGCTGGTGAAGAAATCCCAGTAGAAGACCTAATCAGAGTACTTCGAAAAGCTGTTATTGATAATAAAATCGTTCCAGTAATGGCAGGTTCAGCCCTAAAGAATAAAGGTGTTCAAAAATTACTCGATAAAGTTGTTCAACTACTACCAAGTCCACTAGACATCCCACCAATGCAAGGAGAGAACCCAGAGAATGAAGAAGAAATGATTACAGTTGATGCAACTGATGATGCACCATTTGCAGGACTAGCATTCAAAATCGCAACCGACCCATACGTTGGTAAACTTTGCTTTGTGCGAGTTTATTCTGGCGTACTAAAGTCAGGTTCATATGTATATAATACTTCTACAGGTGAGAGAGAACGAATCGGAAGACTAGTTCGAATGCACGCTAATAACAGAGAGGAAGTAGATGAGATTTTCGCAGGAGACATCGCCGCTGTTGTTGGACTGAAGAAAACATACACTGGAAACACTCTATGTGAAGAATCAAGAAAGGTTGTTCTAGAATCAATTACTTTCCCTGAACCAGTAATTTCCGTTGCAGTAGAACCAAAGACAAAAGCAGACCAAGAAAAAATGGGACTTGCTTTGCAAAAACTAGCAGAGGAAGATCCAACTTTTAGAATCAAAACTGATGAAGAAACAATGCAAACTATTATCTCAGGAATGGGAGAGCTTCATCTTGACATTCTAATCGACCGAATGAAACGAGAGTTTAGTGTAGAGGCAAATATCGGAGCACCACAAGTTGCATATAAAGAAACAATTAAAAAAACCGCAGAAGCAGAAGGAAAATACGTTCGACAATCAGGTGGTCGTGGACAATACGGTCATTGTTGGTTACGTGTTGAACCTTTCGAGAGCGAAGACGGTTTCGAATTCGTCGAAGAGATCAAAGGTGGTGTTATTCCAAAAGAATTTATTAACCCAATTCAAAAAGGTGTTAAAGAATCAATGGACAAAGGTGTTTTGCTTGGTTACCCACTTATCAATGTAAAAGCTACAGTGTACGACGGATCATTTCATGATGTTGACTCTTCTGAATCAGCCTTCAAGATCGCAGGATCAATCGCTTTTCAGGATGCTGTCAAAAAAGCGGCTCTAGTTTTACTAGAACCAGTCATGAAAGTTGAGGTTGTAATTCCAGAAAAATATCTTGGTGACGTTGTCGGTGACCTAAATTCAAAACGAGCTCAAATTAGTGAAATGAGAGACCGAAGTAGCGCAAAAGTTGTTGACGCTGAGGTTCCACTAGCTGAAATGTTTGGCTACGCAACTCAAATCCGAAGTATGACCCAGGGTCGAGGAAGTTTTGCAATGGAATTCCTAAAATATAAAGAAGTTCCATCAAACGTTGTTGCAGCTATCGAAGCAGAAAAAGGTAAAGCCTAATTTATAATTATTGAAGAGGGGACAAACACATATATGAGCAAATCTTTATCAAAACTCTTGAGTTTTATAAACGAAACAGGAGAAGAAGTTACATTCTACGATGAAAAGACCGATAATTTTTACGTTATAGCGTCTTATGACAATTATGATAATGCGCCGGAATTGCCACTAGATCCAGATGATTCCTTTAACCCAACACTCAGTGAACAACCTACTACTGAAGAAACAGTTCTCTCAGAAGATCAATTTGTTGATAATATGCCCGATCAATTCGACGCAGAAAACGACAACATCCCATTCACCGACCCCTTCGAACCCAGCACCGACCAACAAGAAAACAAAGAAGACGACGAAGACCCACAATACTACATCGAACCGGTGGAATAAATGAGTGCTTTGAAACATGTTTTTGTCATCAGTGGTATCAGTTGAAATCAGTTGATCATGTTTCGTCTCTCACCCCTTGCAATATCTAACTTTCCATGATATAATTCTGGCACTTAAAGCTAGAGTGAAAAGTTTGTAGTTTTTATTTTGCAATTTGCAATTAAACTTTAGACATTAACTTTAGACTTTAACTTTAGACTTTTCTCGGAACCTGTCCATGACTCTGAGCGACGAGCCCTCATCGCTCGGACTCGTAGAGAGCGAGGTACGAGTCGAAGGTAGATTTTAGACTATAAATAATTAATTCAAGGTGACTGGATAAAACCCCTGCCGGGGGTCACCTTATGGAGAATACTTAAATGGCAGAACTATTTGACAGAACAAAACCACATGTAAATGTGGGTACTATTGGCCATGTTGATCATGGTAAAACAACATTGACAGCAGCTATCTTAAAAGTTCTTTTAGGAGGTGGTGGTGCTGCTCAAGATAAATCAGTCGACCAAATCGACGCAGCTCCAGAAGAAAAAGAGCGAGGAATTACTATCGCTACAGCTCACGTGGAGTATGAGACAGCAAACAGACATTACGCTCATGTGGATTGTCCAGGTCATGCTGATTACGTAAAAAACATGATTACTGGTGCCGCTCAAATGGACGGTGCTATCCTTGTGGTTGCAGCTACAGACGGACCTATGCCTCAAACACGAGAGCATATCCTACTTGCTCGGCAAGTTGGTGTTCCATCAGTCGTTGTTTTCTTGAACAAAACTGACATCGTAGAAGAAGCAGATCTTATCGATTTAGTAGAAGAAGAAGTTAGAGATCTACTAAAGAAATACGAATTCCCTGGAGACGAAACTCCAATTATTCGTGGTTCTGCACTTAAAGCTCTTGAAAACCCAACAGACGAAGCTGCAGCAAAACCAATTTTTGACTTAATGGAAGCTATCGACACTTTCATCCCAGAACCAACTCGTGATATCGACAAACCATTCCTACTTCCTATCGAAGATGTTTTTTCAATCGAAGGTCGTGGTACTGTAGTTACAGGTAGAATCGAACGAGGAATCGTAAAAGTTGGTGAAGAAATCGAAATTATCGGACTAAAAGATACAACAAAATCTATCGTTACAGGAGTAGAGATGTTTAACAAAACTCTTGATGAAGGTAGAGCAGGGGACAACGCAGGAATTCTGCTACGTGGTACAAAGAAAGAAGATGTAGAACGTGGTCAAGTTCTAGCAGTTCCAGGTTCAGTTACTCCGCACACTGAGTTCGAAGCTGAAATTTACGTTTTGAGCAAAGAAGAAGGTGGAAGACATAAACCATTTTTCAAAGGCTACAAACCACAATTCTACCTACGAACAACTGATGTTACAGGTGAAGTAGAGTTAAAAGAAGGAACAGAAATGGTAATGCCTGGGGATACTGTTAACGTAAACGTTAAACTTATCAACCCAGTAGCTCTAGAAGAACAACAAAGATTTGCTATCCGAGAAGGTGGTAAGACTATTGCTTCTGGTGTAGTTGTTAAAATTACTAACTAAGTACGGAGTAAATTAGAATAGACTTACTTTAGTCTAATCTAGCCTCCCAAACAATATAACAATGGCAGTCAAAGACGAAAAAAAATCAAACCTTGATGCAGTTCAACGAGTTCGAATCAAGATCAAAGCGTTTGATCACAAAATTATCGATCAATCTACCCAAACTATCATTGATGCGGGTGAGAGAAGTGGTGCTACTATAAAAGGCCCAATTCCTCTACCAGTTGAAAAGAAGAAAATTACGGTAAATAGATCAACTTTTGTGAACAAAAATGCTCGTGATCAGTACGAAATGCGGATTCATAAACGATTAATCGATATCGTTAATCCAACAGCAAAAACCGTTGAAACGCTATCCAATTTAAATCTACCTGTAGGTGTTGACATTGAAATAAAAATGCTGTAGAATGGTGATAGGTATCGTTATTCTTGTCCAAGTTGACCAGTAACCGCTAATTTTAGCGAAGTGCCGGACGGCAAAAGTCAAGAAAAATAGGATTTAATCAAAGTGTTTAATTTTTTCACAACTTAAGCTAGCAATATAGAACTAAAGTCGAAGACCGGACTTTGTGTCCGGTCTTTTGTTTAGCCCTAAATTTACAATAAAAGTTAAGAGTACTTAGAATGAGAATTGGTTTTATTCTACTCATTTATCATTCGAAGCTCTAAGAGATTAAGAGCGCAGAATGACTACTCACTACTTACTTGTGGTTCGTAGCTCATAGAGAGAAGAAACCACTACTCACTAGAATATGAAATTTATCATAGGTAGAAAAAAAGAAATGACTCAAATATTTGATGAGTCAGGTAAGGTAACTCCCGTTACAGTTGTTAATGCTGGACCTTGTTTTGTTACAGACAAGAAAAACGAAGAAAAACACGGTTACACTGCAGTTCAAATCTGTTTCGAAGAAACAAAGAAATCAAATAAACCAATGAAAGGTTTTATAAAAAAAGTATTAAATAAAGAGAATGGTTACAAGCATCTAAAAGAATTCAGAATGAATTCAGTTGATTCTATGCTTAGCCAACTCGAGTTGGGGCAAAATATTATTGCGTCAATTTTTAATTCTGGCGACAAAGTCAATGTTCAGAGTCTTGCAAAGGGAAAAGGTTTCCAGGGCGTTGTTAAACGACACGGATTTAAGGGATCCCTCGCAACTCATGGTCACAAAGATCAACATAGGATGCCAGGATCAATTGGAGCAACTGGACCAGCTCACGTTTTCAAAGGAACAAGAATGGGAGGCCGAATGGGTGGCAAATATATTACAACTACAAATCTAGAAATAATCAAAGTAGAAGGAAACCTTCTTTATATAAAAGGAGCAGTTCCAGGAGCTAGAAATGGTTTCGTCTACGTTAGTGGACCAGGCGAATTTGAACTACCAAAGCAAGTTTCAAAACCAGCCCCGTCAACCGACCTGTCCTCCGAAGCTTCAGCGAAGGCGGAAGCTTCAGCGCAGGTTGAAGAAAAAGAGGTAGAACCAAAGACTCCAGAAACTAAACCAGAAGTAAAACCAGATTTATCTGACGACCTGTCCTCCGAAGCTTCAGCGAAGGCGGAAGCTCCAAAAGCGCAGTCAGAAACTCCAGCAGCGTCACCAAAAGAGGAAGCTCCAAAGGCAACTGAAGAAAAACCAGAAGAGACTAAAAAATAATATAATCTGTGATTAGTTCATAATACTAATCACTCACCACTCAGGCCTCATTCGAAGCTCGTAGAGCGAAGAATGACTACTCACTATTTAAAATATGCCACAAGCAAAATTATACAACCAAGCAGGTGATGAAAAGGGAGAAATCAAACTAAGTCCCAAAATTTTTGAAATAGAAGTAAATGAAAACCTAATTCACCAAGTCTTAGTTGCAATTCTTGCAAACAGAAGACAGTTAACTGCTAGTACAAAAGACAGAAGTGAAGTTCGTGGTGGTGGAGCAAAACCTTGGAAACAAAAAGGTACCGGTCGAGCGCGACACGGATCAAGACGATCTCCATTGTGGGCAGGTGGTGGTGTTACTTTTGGACCTACAACAGATAGAAATTTTTGTAAAAAAGTTAATAAAAAGATGAGACAAAAAGCAACTCTAAGTGTTCTCTCAGACAAAGCAGCAACTCAGTCAATTGCAGTTCTAGAAAACCTAGAAGTCAAAGAACCAAAGACAAAAATTTTCAGAGACCTTTTCATAAAAATGAAATTGAAAAAAGTTCTACTCATTACAGAATCAACAGATCAAAATATTGTTAAATCTACAAAGAATATCCAAAAATGTACTGTGCTTACAGTTGATTCACTAAATGTTTACGATCTTGTTCACACTGAAACAATTTTAATAACAAAAGACGCTTTAGATAAATTAGAAAAAATATATTTAGCAAAATAAAATATGGGTATAATTGGAAAAATGTTAAAAAAAGAAGATTCATCTGACGAAGCTAAAAAAGCGCAGTCAGGTGAACCAAAGACTGACAACTCAAAACAGTCAGATGTTAAGGTTGAAGAGAAAGAAACAAAACCAGTAGCAAAGGCAACTAAGGCAGAAGCCACTGCAAAAGTAGAAAAAAAACCAGTAGTAAAACAAGCAAAAGTAACTAAAAAAGTAGATACAAATGCATATAAAGTACTTTCTCACCCGTTAATCTCAGAAAAAGCAACTGATATGGCAATGGAGAACAAATATGTTTTCATCGTTCCATTAAGTGCTAATAAATCAGAAATCCAAAAAACAGTTACAAATATCTATGGTGTAAAACCAGTTTCAGTAAACATAATGAAAAAACCAGGCAAGAAGGTACGATACGGAAGACGATTTGGTTACCAAAAGGATATGAAAAAAGCAGTTGTAACATTAAAACCAGGAGAAAAGATCGAAGTTTACGAAGGCGTATAAAAACTTTAACCTTAGACAGTAAAATAATTACAATATGGCAATAAAAGTATACAAACCAATCAGTAATGCAAGACGTAAAATGAGCGTCTCAGATTTTTCTGATTTGTCAAAAGTAAAACCAAATAGAAAATTAATTTCAATAAAAAAGAAATCAGGTGGAAGAAACGTTCATGGTAAGATTACAGTAAGACATATTGGTGGTGGAAATAAACAGTTTTACCGATTAATTGATTTCAAAAGAGATAAATTTGACGTTCCAGCGAAGGTTGCAACTCTAGAATATGACCCAAGTCGAAAAGCTCGAATCGCTCTACTCAACTTTGTTGATGGAGAAAAGAGATACATCATTGCTCCAGTCGAAGTAAAAGTTGGAGACACATTACTTTCATCAAAAAACAAAGTTGAAATAGTTAACGGAAACTGTACAACACTTGAGAATATTCCAGTTGGAATTCTTGTAAGTAATATCGAACTTGTTCCAGGCAAAGGAGCTCAGATGGCTAGAAGCGCTGGTTCGTGGGCAAAGCTGATGGCAGTAGAAGGAAAACACGCTCAGTTAAAACTTATCTCAGGTGAGATTCGTCTAGTTCCAAAAGAATGTTTAGCAGTAATAGGGCAAGTCAGTAATCCAGAAGCAATGCATATCAAAATTGGTAAGGCTGGAAGAAAACGACACATGGGAGTAAAACCAACTGTTCGTGGTAAAGCAATGAACCCTTGCGATCATCCTCATGGTGGTGGTGAAGGTGGATGTCCTATTGGAATGAAACATCCAAAAACACCTTGGGGCAAACCAGCACTTGGAGTTAAAACAAGAAAGAAAAATAATAAATCAGATAAATTAATTATTAGCCGAAGAAAGAAAAAGAGAAGAAAATAGCTAGTTAGTGGAGATTGATTAGTTTCATAACTACTCACTACTCACTACTTTCTACTCACTAAAATATGCCAAGAAGTCTAAAAAAAGGACCATATATCGATGAAAAGCTACTAAAAAAAGTAGCTAAGTTAAAGCAGGGCGACCCAACAGTCATTAAGACTTGGTCACGTTCCGCTACGATAACTCCGGAAATGGTTGGTTTCAAATTTGGTGTCCACAACGGAAAAGATCATATTGAGGTAACTGTTGTTGAGAACATGGTAGGGCACAAACTTGGCGAATTTTCTTTGACTCGTAAATTTGTTCGTCATGGTGGTAAAATGGCCAAAGAACAAGGCAAAAAATAGTTATTAAATAAAGATTAATATAATTTTATTGATCATCATGTGGTATCAGTGGGTATCAGTGGATCATGTTTCTATATTCATATGCAAGTAAAAGCAAAAGCAAAATATATAAGAATCTCTCCAAGAAAAGCAAGACTCGTCGTTGACGTAGTCCGTGGTTTAGATGTTAATGCTGCTTTGGCAAAACTATCAGTTCTAAATAAGAAAGCAACCTCATTTGTCGAGAAAGTCCTAAACTCAGCAATTGCTAATGCAGAACATAATAACGAATTAAGTAGAGATAACCTGTTTATAAAAGAAATCAGAGCAGAAGATGGACCAACTTTTTACAGATGGTTTCCACGAGCACACGGTAGAGCAACTCCGAAAAGAAAGAGAACCTCAAGTATCTATTTAACTCTAGAAGAAAAGAAACCAACAAAATCAAAAAAAGTTGAAAAAGCTACAGATATAGAAACAGTACAGGTAAGTGAAGAAGACTCAATTGAAAAAATAGAAAAAGACGCAAAAGCTGATTCATCAAAGGGTATTGATTCAAAGATGTCAGATGATAAATCAGGTTCAGGTCAAAAAGGTAAAAGCGGACTAAAAAATATGTTCCGTCGAAAATCAGGAATGTAATTCACACATCACGCATCACACATCACGTATCATAAAAAAATTAAATGATACATGACTCGTGACTCATGATACATGATAATATGGGAAAAAAGATCAATCCAATTATATTTAGACTAAAACAGAATAAAAACTGGGATTCTTTATGGTATGCTGAGCGTGATTATAGTTCACTGTTGAAATCAGACATCTTGATCAAAACATACATAAAAGAAAAATTCGAAAGCGCTTTCATTTCAAAAGTCGTAATCGAGAGAACTGCAAAGGCTGTTAATGTAGTAGTTCATTCTGCTAGACCAGGTGTACTTATCGGACGTGGTGGTGCAGGAATAGAAGTTGTTAGAAAAGAAATTAGTCGAAAGTATATTAAAAATAAAAATGTTGTTGTTAATATAAACATTAAAGAAGTAAAAGACCCTGCTCTTGACGCAAGAGTGGTTGGATACGGAATAAAACTAGATATCGAAAAACGAATGCCTTTCCGAAGAGCAATGAAACAAGCAATCTCAAAAGTTGAGAAAGCAAGAGCACAGGGAGTAAAAGTACAACTGTCAGGTCGACTAAACGGAGTAGAAATCGCAAGAAGTGAAAAACTGATTTCAGGAAAAGTACCATTACATACTATTCGAGCTGATATAGATTACGCTTTTATCGAAGCAAACACTATTTACGGTAAGATTGGTATCAAGGTTTGGATTTACAAAGGCGATATCTTCGTAAAATCAAAAAAACAAACAGGTAACGAAGATAATACTAGTCAAACAGAAGAAAAATAATTTTAATGTTATTGAGCAAGATACTATAAGTAATTATTCACTATTTATTAAATAAATATGTTAGTCCCAAAGAAAACAAAACACAGAAAATGGCATAAGGGCCGAGGCCGAAACCGCGACAGTGTTGCAACAAGAACAAATTCTGTCGATTTCGGAGAGTTCGGCTTAAAAGCTACAACAGCATCTTGGATTAATTCAAGACAAATTGAAGCAGCCAGAAGAGCAATGACTCGTTACGTCAAGAGAGGCGGTAAGATTTGGATTAGAATTTTCCCAGATAAACCAATCACACAAAAAGGTTCACAAGCAACCATGGGTAGTGGTAAAGGTTCTCCTGAATACTTCGTATGTGTTGTAAAACCAGGGACAGTAATGTTTGAAATGTCAGGTGTTGAGGAAGAGATTGCAAGAGAAGCGATGAGACTAGCTTCACATAAACTGCCAGTTAAAACAAAATTCGTACTAAAGAAATAGTATAATTTAATTAATATTCGCATCATTCGCATGCATTCGCATATTAGCATCGCTATAACATATGAAAATCAAAGAATTAAACAATAAAGGCAAAGGAGAATTACAGAAATTGTTCCAAGAGTTCTGTCAAAAAAGACAAGACCTTGAGTTTAAGATTGCAAATAAACAAGTAACTAACGTCCGAGAGCTACGAGATGTCAAAAAGACAATTGCTAGACTATTAACATTACTAAATAAGGTAAAATAATATATGACAGAAATAATTAAAAAAATAGACAGAGTTTTTACAGGTGTTGTTGTTAGTACATCAATGGACAAAACAATCACTGCAAACATTGACCGAAACGTCTGGCACAAAACATATAACAAACAAATTACAAAAAGCAGAAAATATAAAGTTCATGATGAAAAAGGGATTGCAACGGTCGGTAATATTATAATGTTCAAGGAATGTAAACCAATCAGTAAAGACAAAAGATGGACTCTAGTTAAAATAGTTAAAGACAGAAAATAAGGTTAAATGTGATTAAAATAAATTATCCTTTTAAGTAACGATATATAGAGATGCTTGCCCCGTACTCAATCATGTAATAGATTGTAGTTCGGGGGTTAACCGATTAACTGGTTAACTGCGACTCTCATTACAAAATATGATACAAGTAGAATCAATATTAAAATCAGCAGATAACTCTGGAGCAAAAAGAATCCAGTGTATTAAGGTACTCGGTGGATACAAGAAACGATACGCTCGAATTGGTGACATAATTACAGTCACAATAAAAGAAGCTCGTCCACATAGTGCTGTGAAAAAGGGAGAAGTTCTCCACGCTGTTTTAGTTCGAGCAAAAAAAGAAACCAGACGAGCTGACGGATCTTATTTGAGATTTGATGATAATGCTTGTGTTATTATAGATAAAAAGACAAAAGAGCCAAAAGGAACAAGAATCTTTGGACCCGTTGCAAGAGAACTTCGATTCATGGGGTACAACAAGATTGTTTCATTAGCTCCAGAAGTTTTATAAAGTATTAAGAATAGGAGGTGTGTATGTTACTGTGATTCTTTTCACTACTTACTACTCACTACTCACTAATATATGAAATTAAAAAAAGGCGACAAAGTACAAATCATAAAAGGCAAAGACCGAGTCAAGAAAACCAAAAAAGGCGATAAAACAGCCAAAGGTAATCAAGGCAAAGTTCTTCAAGTCTTAACAGAAAAGGACAAAGTTGTCGTTGAGGGTTTGAATTTGAGATTCAAACACATTCGACCTAAAAAAGAAGGTGAAAAAGGCCAAAGAGTCGAACTTCCAACTCCGATTAAGATTGCAAATGTAATGCTTGTTTGCCCAAAATGTAATAAAAAATCAAGAATCGAATATAAACTATTAAGTTCTGATGTAAAAGGAAGAAAAAAAGTACGAATTTGTAAAAAATGTAAAGAATCTATCGATTAGTGATTTGTTTTACTCACTTGTCATTCGTAGCTCGTAGAGCGAAGAATGACTACTCACTACTCACTACTTACTAAAAAATATGAACAATCTACATAAACAATATAAAGAAACGGTTGCCCCAAAGCTAAAGGAAGAATTAGGCTACAAAAATATAATGGAAGTACCTAGCATTTCAAAGGTAGTACTTAATGTTGGAGTTGGAAAGCACCTAAAAGACAAAGAATATCTAAAAAATGTACAAAATACGCTTGATGTCGTTACAGGTCAAAAGTCAGTAACAACAAAAGCTAGAAAATCAATTTCAAACTTTAAGATCAGAGACGGTATGGTTGTTGGAGTGAAAGTAACTCTTCGAGGCAAGAAAATGTGGGACTTTATTGAGAAATTAGTAAAAGTAACACTTCCACGTGTACGAGATTTCCGAGGTATTTCCGCAACAGCGTTTGATCGTGAAGGAAACTATACACTTGGCATGACAGAACACACTGCTTTCCCAGAAATTAGACAAGATGATGTAGAAAATGTTCACGGACTAGAAATTATCGTAAAAGTTGATGCAAATAAACAAGAAGATTCAAAAAAACTATTAACATATCTAGGATTTCCATTCAAAAAAGAAATAACGAAAAAATAATAGAGTTCAGGTTGTAGTGATTTCACTCACTACTCACCACTCACTACTATATGGCAACAAAATCACAAATTGCAAAATCAAATAAAAAACCAAAATTCAGCACTCGACAAGTAAGCCGATGTTGGAAGTGTGGTCGTAGACATGGTTTCCTAAGACGATTTGGTCTTTGCCGTATTTGTTTTCGTGAATTGGCAGAATCAGGTGAGATCCCAGGAATCACTAGAAGTAGCTGGTAAAAAAATAATTAAATATTAAATACATAATTTTATAATTTCAAACTATATATGACAGATCCTATTGCAGACATGCTAACAAGAATAAGAAACGCTTACATGGTACGTAAGCAGACTGTTTTGATACCTTATTCAAAAATTAAGTTTGCAATTGCGGGTAATTTGAAAAAAGCAAAATATATTGTAGATGTTGAAGAGGTTGAAGACAATTTCAAAAATATCAAAATTACATTAAAATATTCAAATAATAAACCAGCAATCACAAACATTAAGAGAATAAGTAAATGCGGACAACGAGTTTATGTTAGTCGAGACGAAGTTCCAAGAGTCCTAAATGGACTTGGAGTTGCAGTTTTGTCTACATCAAAAGGAATTATCCTAAGTACAGAAGCAAAGAAACTCGGTGTCGGTGGTGAAATTATTTGTGAAATCTATTAAAATAATTTTATTGGGAAGCATTAGGTGTTAGAAAGGTAAATTGCCTTCTTAAGCCTTCTTTAGCCCCCTAATTTATATAATATGTCTAGAATCGGAAAAAAACCAATTGAACTCCCACAAGGCGTTGAAGTTAAACTTGATAATAATGTTTTAACTGTAAAAGGACCAAAGGGACAACTAACTCAGGAACTTCATCCTGTAGTATCTGTTAAAATTGAAGAAAATTTAGTAACAGTAGAAGTGAAAAACAATACAGACACAAAGCAAAAAGCACTTTGGGGTCTATTTCGAAGTCTAGTCAACAACATGGTTCTAGGTGTTACAGAAGGATTTGAGAAAAAACTTGAAATCAATGGTGTTGGATACAAAGCCGCTCTTAGTGGTCGAAAAGTTATCCTAAATGTTGGTTATTCTCATCCAGTTGAATTTGAACTTCCAGAAGGGATAGAATGCAAAGTTGAAAAAAATGAAATACATATTTCAGGAATCAATAAACAAGTAGTCGGCGAAGTAGCAGCCAATATTCGAAAAGTCAGAAAACCTGAACCTTATAAAGGTAAGGGAATTAAATATTCTGATGAAATTATTAGACGAAAAGTAGGTAAAGCTGCTGCAAAAGCTGCCGCATAATATAATATGAATAAAGAAACAAGAATTAAATTAAAAAATAGAGCAATTAGAAAAAATAGAACAAGAACGAAAATTGCTAAAAAAAGTACTCTACCAAGACTTAGCGTTTTTCGAAGTCTCAAACATTTTAGTGTCCAAATTATTGATGATAAAACTGGTACAACTGTATGTAGTGCCTCAGACGCAGAAGTAAAGGGTGAGAAACTAAAAAGAATCGATATAGCGGCGAGTGTTGGAGAACTTATTGCTAAAAAAGCAATTGACAAAAAAGTCACTCAAGTTGTTTTAGATAGAGGTGAATACAAATTTCACGGTAGCGTGAAAGCAGCTGTAGAATCAGCAAAAAATAACGGATTAAAAATTTAATTATAATATATGGCAAAGGAATTCAAAAGAAAAAAATTCAAAAGAGAAGCTCCTGAATTTGATCAAAAGATTATTGATTTAGCTCGAGTTACTCGTGTGATGGCTGGTGGTAAACGAATGCGTTTTCGAGCCTGTGTTGCTATTGGTGACAAAAAAGGTAGAGTCGGTATTGGTCTAGCAAAGGGTGCTGACGTTGCAATTTCTGTTAACAAAGCAGTTACAAAAGCAAAAAAAGAATTGATCGAAATTCCAATTGTTAATGAAACAATTCCTCACGAGATGAGAATAAAGCTAAAAGCAGCAAAACTACTCCTAAAACCAGCTCCAAGAGGTACTGGTGTAAAAGCCGGTGGTGCAATTCGTGTTGTTCTAGAACTCGGCGGTGTTCCAAATGTTGTTGCTAAAATCCTTGGTACTAATAACAAAGTAAATAACGTAAAAGCATTAATGGAAGCAATCAAAAGCTTCAAAGTCCGACCAGGTAGCCTCGACAAAGACAAGCAAGGAAAAGCAACCGAAGCAAAAGCCGCTACTCCACAAGCACAACCAGTGAAAAAGCCTGAGACAAAGAAACCTATAAAAAAAGAAGTTAAAAAAGATGAAAAGAAAAATAGTTAAGATATTTAGGGAGTTAGTTGTTTAATGATTTTACTACTCACTACTCACTACTCACTACTCACTACTTTATGTCACTTACACTACATACAATCACAAATAATAAGAAATCAAGAAAACGACTTGGTCGCGGAAACGCATCAGGCCGTGGAACTTATTGTACCCGAGGACGAAAAGGGCAGAGAGCTCGTTCTGGCGGTAAATCAGGCTTGAAACTAAAAGGTTTCAAAGCTAATCTTTTGAATCTACCTAAATACAAAGGTACAAAAAGCTATAGACCAGATAACCAAGTTGTCAAAATTTCAGAAATCAACAAACACTACAAAGACAGCGAATCAGTAAATCCTGGTACATTATTTGAAAATAAACTTATCTCTTCAATAAAAAAACCAGTCAAGATTCTAAAAAACGAAGACTTCACAAAAAAAGTAGAGATCGTTGGATGCCTAGTCTCTGCTTCTGCAAAAGAATCTCTAGCAAAAGCTGGCGGAAAATTCATTGACATTGAACAAACTCCAGAAAATGATACAATGAAAAAGGAATCAAAGACTTCTACTACAAAAGAAGCCCCAAAAGATTCAACAAAAAAAGAAATCAAAAAATAGTTAGTTCATAGTTACAGCTAGGCTTATTTTTTATAAACCCTAATTACTATTTACTAATTTCTAATTTCTAATTACCATTCTATGTGGAATAAAATAAGACAAATCTGGAAAATCAAAGACTTAAGAAATAAAATACTTTTTGTTTTAGCAATGCTAGTCATTTTTCGATTCGCCGCTCATATCCCAATTCCAGGCATTAATCTAGAAAACTTGAAGGATTTCTTTGGTTCAAACCAAATTCTTGGTTTACTTAATATCTTCTCAGGTGGTGGCATGTCAAACTTCTCAATTATCATGATGGGTGTAGCTCCATATATTACAGCTTCGATTATCTTCCAGCTTTTGACAATGATTATTCCAAAGCTAGAAGAATTCCAAAAAGAACCAGGTGGCCGACAGAAGATCAGCATGTATACTAGACTTGCAACTGTGCCTTTGGCAATCTTGCAAGGTTACGGTATGATCGCCCTTCTTTCACAATCCCCACAACCAATTATTGAAAACTTTGGTATTTGGAATATGGCAGCAATGCTTATTACAATCTGTGGTGGTACTATTCTACTTATGTGGATTGGTGAGCTTATCACTGAGAAAAAGATCGGAAATGGAATTTCACTTCTTATCTTTGCCGGTATTATTGCTAGAGTTCCAGAAGTTATCCAGGAAGCAGTTATCAATTTTAATAGAGATCAAGTAATTACACTCCTAGTATTTGGCGTTATTGCCATTATCACAATTGTCGGAGTAGTTTTCATAACAGAGGGACAACGAAACATTCCAGTTTCATACGCCAAGAGAGTTCGTGGTATGAAGATGTATGGTGGGATGAATACTCACTTGCCACTTCGAGTGAACCAAGCTGGTGTTATTCCAATTATCTTCGCAATCTCTGTAATTCTATTCCCACCAATGATCTCACAATTTCTAGTCAGATCAGGTAGTGAATTCGTTGCAGGTGCCGGTCAATTCATAATCGATCTATTCAACAATCAACTATTCTACGGTGCATCATACTTTATCCTAGTATTTGCATTTACATATTTTTATACAGCAGTTGTCTTTCATCCACATCAAATTGCTGAAAACCTGCAAAAACAAGGCGCTTTTATCCCAGGTATCAGACCAGGAACAAACACAGCACAGTACCTGCAATATACAATTACAAAGATTACTCTAACAGGAGCGCTATTTCTAGCTCTTATCGCCGTCTTACCACTCCTCTTGCAAGGTGCAACAGGTATGCAATCTCTAGTTATCGGTGGTACTAGTCTACTTATCGTAGTAAGCGTAGTCATCGAACTGATCAAACAAGTTGAGTCACAACTAACAATGAGAGACTACGATGGCTTCTAAACAATTGTCAAAACTATCTTAAATATGCTAAAATGCTGGAGTGAATCTAGCATTTTTGTTATAATTGGAACCAAGAGAATTAAACGTTAAATCATAGATGATAAATTTTCCCTTTCCCCCGCATCTTTAGTGCGGAAGCAAGCAATTACTGTTTGAAGTAAAAAGGGAAATTTAACTACTCTTTTACGCAAATTTCTCCAAGGAGTTAGTGAAATTAACGATATTTACCAAATTTAAGATATTCACCTTAGACATATGCCCAAAGCAATAATATTCATCGGCCCGCCAGCATCTGGCAAAGGAACTCAAGCAGATATGCTTGAAGCAAAATTTAAGTTCACAAAAGTTTCACCAGGCATAGTTCTTCGCAAAGAGGTTGAAAATAACACGAAAAATGGTAAGATAATTGAACCATACATGGCAAAAGGCGACTTAGTCCCTTCTGATATTGTAAACAGAATTGTCGTTGACAGTATAGAAAAAATTGACACAGATTTTGTTATAGATGGGTTCCCTCGAGAAATAAAACAAGCAGAAGTCCTCGATGACTTACTTGGTAAACTAAATAACGAACTATTTGTCATAAATATAAAAGTTAGTGATGACGAAGTTATTAACCGAATTTCAGGCCGACTTTCTTGTCCCGGTTGTGGCTCTTCTTACCACCAAGAATACAACAAACCAGTCAAAGACAATTTATGTGACAAATGCAACGTAGAACTCATTCAGCGAAGCGACGAAACCGCAACAGCGATCGAAAAAAGAATAGAGAACTACCACAAAATAACAAAACCAGTCGAAGATTTTTACAAGAATAATGACAACTACAAATACTTCGCAATAAACGGCGAACAACCAATTGCTGATGTATTCAACGATATTATTAGTAAATTAAAATAGTATCTGATCGAAGCAGTAGTCAAAGTTCAATTGAACTCGACGAGATTATCCCTACAATCCCTAAGTGGATCCTTAAATCCTTAACAATATGATTAAACTAAAAAGCCCAGACGAAATAAAATTACTAAAAGAAGGCGGAAAAATTCTCGCCTCAGTTTTAGATACAGTCAAAAAAGAAGTCCGAGAGGGGATTACCACAAACGACCTCAACAAAATGGCAGAAGATCTAATAATTTCAGCCGGAGGTGAACCATCTTTCAAAAATTACGGCGATTCTGATAACCCATATCCTAGTGGACTCTGCACTTCAGTAAATCACGAGCTCGTCCATGGTATTCCAAGTGAATATATCTTGAAAAACGGAGACATTATCAGCCTTGATGTTGGAATGCAATATCCAAAAGAAAACGGACTCTACACCGACATGGCCACAACCGTACCCGTCGGGAAAATCGACAAAAAAACAAAAGACCTACTAAAGGTCACAAAAAATTCCCTCGATATCTGGATCAAAAATATCAAAGCCGGCAAAAACCTAATTGATATAGCCAGCAAGGTCCAAAAATATATCGAGAAAAACGGCTATAGCGTTGTCCGCGACCTCGTCGGCCACGGAGTCGGCCACGCAGTCCACGAAGAACCACAAATCCCAAATTACTACATCCCAAGTTTCGATTTAGAACTAAAAGAAGGAATGGTCCTCGCCCTCGAACCAATGGTCGCAGTCGGCGACTTCCACGTCATAACCGAGGACGACGGCTGGACAGTTTCCACCCTCGACAAATCTCTAACCGCCCACTACGAACACACCATCGCCGTCACCAAACACGGTTGCGATGTTATTACAAAATAAAAGAGTATGCAACTGTCCTAAACTTCTGACTTCCACTTTGGACCTTGGACCTTGGACATTGCGATTCACTCACTACTCACTACTCACCACTTAAAACTATATGAACTATCTCGGCATCGATTGGGGCATCAAAAAAATTGGCCTCGCAACAGGATCTGACCAGACAAAACTCGCCAGCCCTTTTAAGATACTCAAAATTGAAAAGTACGACGAGTCCATTGCCGAACTTGCCAAAATCATACAAGAAGAAGACATTGATATCTGCGTAGTTGGCGACCCACTAGACCTCAAAAGCAACAAAAATCAAAGCGATCTGCAAAAAAAATTCATGATTGATTTATCTAAAATTACAGACAAAATAGAGCTAGAAGATGAAAGAATGAGCACCAAGCTCGCAAACGTCTTAGAACGCGATTTTGGGGCTCGTGGACACGACAAAGACGACGACCTAGCGGCGACTGCGATACTTCAAACGTACCTCGATCGACTGAAAGTGTAAGGTTACAATGAACGTTTGAAAATTCCAATTTCCAAACGAACACATTAGCCCCAAACACTTGTTACTCATTTATTTGCTGTTTGAAATTTGGAAATTTGCGCTTCATTTGGAAATTGTTTGGAAATTGGAACTTGGAGCTTGGAAATTTGTGATTCTATTGTTTGGAATTTGGAAATTTGCGCTTCATTTGGAAATTGTTTGGAAATTGGAACTTGGAGCTTGGAAATTTGCGATTCTATCATCCTGTCCACAATCGTAACTAACTATGCACTCATACAAAACACACGCCATCGTTTTATCAAAAAGAACCTGGAGGGAGAATGATCTCCTTTTTTCTTTTTATACAGAAAATTTTGGCAAAGTTGAAGTTCTAGCAACCGGTGCTGAAAAAATTAAAAGTAAACTCGTAGGACATCTCTCAACTTTTGGAATTGTAGAAATCGAGTATGTTCGCGGTCGTCTATTTAATAGACTAACGCATACTTATTTAATTGAAAATTTTGGCAGCAAGACAGACGAAAACTATATATTCACAAGTCTAATCAGAGAAGTTGTAAATAAAGCCACTCAAGAAGACTACCCTCAACACGAAATCTGGAAATCACTAAATTGGGCGATCACCGAAATCCAAAACGCAGACAATTTCGAAAAGAAAAAACTTATCATAAACATTTTTTGTTTATTAATACTACAAGTCCTCGGCTTCCAACTAAAGTTCAACCAAAACCTCGTCTGCCCACTGATAAATCTGCCACTCGACTTGCCCTCCTTCGACCTAGTCCAAAACATTCAAAACAAAAACAAATCCATTGACCTAAGTCTCCCCAAAAAAAGCAACGATCAACTATTCAATTTTCTCCACCTCTACCTCCAACACAACATCGAACGAAAATTCAACTCATTCAATTTCATAAAACAAAAAAACAAGCTAGTGTAGCTTGTTATGTGTATTTAATTTTAAGTCACTGATAAGGTCGGAACTGTTTCCTGTTCTTCCTTCGGCTCTGGTTTCAAGGCGGTATCAATATCAACATCTTCTTTCAGAAATCGTGCAAACCGTTCAGTTCTATACTCTTCTTCTGGCACATCCATTGACATAACCAGATATTTCACAATTTCATCGTTTTTAGCATGGTGGCAAAGGGCTATAATTGATTGATCAAAATACAGATGTTGCTCATTTCTGCCAACGGATCGTTCAAGTCTCTTCGTCCAAGCAAACGCTTCGTCGATCGTCAGCCCATCATGAATTCTCATAAAACGATTTTCATGCGTATCAGCGAACAAACCATTCCTATCATCAGGATTATTATCATTCCAAAACTTCTCAATCAGTTCATGAAGCTTGATAGTAATGCTGGTTGCTAGTTCCTTAAGAGACTTCTTTTGAAACATAGCCGGGTCAACTGCGAACTTCAACCTAATGTCAATTCTAGAACTGCATTTTATAAACCGGGTAAACTTTTCAGTTTGAAACAACTCAGCATCAATCCGGTCTTCTGCCTTGGTCATCAGATACGAAGCCTTTGATGTTTCAACGAAATTCATCATAACTTGCTTGTATGCAAAAAATTGATCGTCTGATAGAATTTCTGACGCTAACTCATTTGTCCAATCCAATGCTTCAGGAATAGTTAATCCGTCATGCATTTTCATAAAACGATCATTATGCTCATCAGCAAATAATCCGTTCTCATCATCAGGGTTGTTATCATTGTAAAATTTTTCAATTAATTTCTGTAGTTCAATAAAGTCAGCAGTGGTTTCTTGTTTCAAAGATCTGTTCGCCGGGATTTCTCTTTTCATTGTAACCTCCTCAGTGTGGCGGAAAAAGGTACTCATTCATACAAATTTAGCGCAAAATCTACTTCTTGTCAAGGTTTGCCAATACTATCGCTTCAAGTGTATACTTGTGTAAATTTATCATCTGTTCTTTTGTTATAATGTCACACACAAAGTCCCAATGCAACGAAACAAGATCATTAACCTTCGGTTCAACAAACCCCCTGTCCGAAAATTTGTGGTTCACTGTTATTCGCTGAGGTTCAGACAGCTTCAATATATCATCAACATAAATCAGAGCAGGGGACATAACTTCTAGACTGCTCGAATTAACTTTAGTAACCTTCCCCCAACCGATCCTACACTTATTCATCGTATTGAGCGTATGAGTAATTGCCAGATGCCCAGTCCGAATCCAAACATTCAATACATGAAAATTATGATGAGGTAACATCCCTTTTGGCAATTTACCCGCTATCGACTCAAAGGTCTCCGGCTTGACCTTCTTTTTTATTTTCAGATTATCTATCAAGTGCCAATAAAATTTAGATACATTAGAATTATTCAGCAGAGGATTCCCAATCCAATACGCCTCAACAACTCTGTAATCAAAAAGGTCCCTGATCTTATTATTATCAGCAATTAATCGCAAATATGGATAGAGTGTCTCAAATTCTCCAAGTATTGAAGCCAAAAAAGGATCAGATTTCCCTCTGACCCCATATTCAAATAGCTCACTATTTTTGTCACCCCCGCAATACGACAACTTGTTCGGCATAAACGCGTATCGGGTGCACAACTCTAGCCCCTTAAATTTTTTGTTGTTCAATAACTGCATTATTTTTTCTAAAATGTATAAATAAAATCACACCAGCACTCGCCAAAATTATTAAACCACCAATTATTTGATTAACCTTGAAACTGTGAGTCACAAAAACATTATTAAGCATCGTTGTAATAGGGGACCCAATCACAAGCACACTCGCTACAACCGTTACCGGCAAATACTTCATCGAACTATACCATGTTATGACATAACCTAGCAAAAATACTCCCGCAACCATTGTCCAAGCAAATCCTGTCCAACTGACACTAAACAAACTAGTAAATTGACCAGTAAACACCAAAAACAACATCAAAAACACCGACCCAATCGCCATCCTTGACCAAGCCAACACTTTTGGCTGAATATGTGAGATCAATTTCTTCACAATAATATATTCCACCGACCACAACAACACAGACGCAATTATCAACAAACTTCCTGCATCAAAATTAAAAACTTTCACTCCACCAAGGAAAAACACATTCCCAAACACAAGCAACAGCAACGCCCCAAGCTGAATTTTCGAAACCTTCTCTTTCAGAAATGGAATAGCCAGCAAAGTCACCCAAATAAACAATGTCTTATGCAAAAACCCCGCACTAACAGCCGTCGTCATGGACAACCCCTTAAAAAACAACAAAAACGGAATACTTCCCCCAACGAGCCCAATCAAAATGAGCTTCAACCAATCCTTCTTTTTCAATTCACTCAGCTTATTCGCAACCGCCGGCGTCAAAATAGCTAGCGACAGTATCAGCGCCACAATTAAATTCTTCATCGTCGTATAAACCGAACTCGACTCAAACGCCCCAACCGCAAACTTATTAAAAAACACCGCAAACCCACTAATCACCCCCGTCGCCAGAATAAGATAAAGACCTTTTGTTTTTGTATTCATAATTATTTATTTTATACTAATTTTTATTTTGCTATGTTCTTCAGTCCTTAAGTTCTCCTATACAGCTTCGCCACCTCTCTCGCTTCCTCCTCCGAAATCACCCCAACCGCCAAATCAGCCGACATCAAAACCCAATCGCCTGGACTCAAACCCTCCAAAGCCGAAATATTTGCCTTTCTCCTCTTATCATGAACATCAACAACCGTCGCCTCATTCCCATCAACCTCAATAATTTTTGCTGGTAATGTAAAACACATATATTTATACCTACATTTTACCATAAATTATTAAAACAAAGAATATTTGACACGATTCCATTCATATAGTAAATTTAATCTATTGCAATCCCGCACTTGAAAGGAGCAAGAAAATGAGTGAAATCCAGCATACTTTAGTATTTCTCAAGCCCGATGCAGTCAAAAGAAAGATTATGGGACGCATCATAACCATTTTCGAAGAAGTTGGTATGAGAATTGTTGCTGCCAAGATGATGAAGATGACAGAAGAACAGGCAAAAAATCATTACGCAGTTCATGCGGACAAACCATTCTTCAACAGACTTGTTCGTTCAATTACTCAAGAACCTATCTTTGTCATGGTAATTGAGGGCGTGAATGCAATCGCTTGTGTCCGAAAAATGGTAGGAGATAGCGACCCAAAGCTGGCTGATCCGTCCACGATTAGAGGTAGGTTCTCTCATCAATCAATCTCAAGCGCATCAGCAAAAGATTTAGCTGTTAATAATGTGATTCATGCTGCAGACAGTGACACTGCTGCTCTACATGAAATCAGAAACATTTTTGACGGTTCAAATGAATTAACAATGCTCATTTATAAAAACGTCGATGAATCGCTGACTCTATAATCGCCTTATTAAGGCGATTTTTTAACTCTCGACAAATTAATAAATATTTGCTATTATTTAGTCACAATTTATTATATACAAGTTTAGTGATTTCTCTGAACTAATGAGTTGTATCCCGTTTTACGTATAAGCTCTGGGCTTGCCCTGAACTCAACCGTGAAACAGGGAGTAGTTCAGGGCCTGTAGCTCAGTCGGTAAGAGCACCACGCTTATAACGTGGGGGTCATGGGTTCAAGTCCCATCAGGCCCACCATTTTTCGCTCCGCGAAAAATGTCCTTCGTAGCTTTAGCGAAGAAGGACCACAGATAAAGTAACAAGTTGAGTTCTGTGACTCATTTATGTCCTATTATACATATATAGCTCGCTGTAATGATAATACCTTATATACAGGGTACTGTGTTAATATTTCACAAAGAGAAAAAGCACACAACGAAGGAAAAGGCGCGAAATACACTCGACCTCGAACACCTGTAAAAATTGTTTATTCCGAAAAATTCAAAACCAAATCAGACGCAATGAAACGAGAATTTGAAATTAAACAATGGACAAAAGCCAAAAAAGAATCCATAATAAAATAAGCACCTTCACCAAACCTAATCGTTTACATCTATCCCACGGGCTCGCCCTGAAGTCATGGGAGTGCACAAAGTAAACGACCATGTACTTCAGGGACGTATAGCTCAGTTGGTTAGAGCGCATCATTGACGTTGATGAGGTCTGTGGTTCGACTCCACATACGTCCACCAAGAACTACTCGCTTCTTTTTTGAAGTGAGTAGTTTTTGTTTTAGTCAGAGGCTCGAGTTCTTGCTTGCCCCGTACTCAACTATAAAATAAGTTGTAGTTCGGGGGCAGGCCAATCTGTGAATTTAAGTCAATCTCGGGCTTGCCTGGAACTCGAGGGACGAGTAGTTCCAGGTTCTTGCTTGCCCCGTACTCAACTATAAAATAAGTTGTAGTTCGGGGGCAGGCCAATATGTGACATTTCTTTTATCTGAAATCGTATTTTTATGTTATAATAATCACATATGATTTGGACATGGCTTTTAATATTTCTCGTCAGCATTTACTTTCTCGTAAAATCAGCTGACTACTTCACAGACTACGCAGAGAAACTCGGTAAAATTTTACGTTTACCAAATTTTATAATTGGCGTTTTAATAGTCGCAATCGGAACCTCACTCCCCGAACTCGCAACCTCAATCATGGGTGTCAGCGCCGGCGAAGCAGAATTTCTCAGTGGTAATGTGCTCGGAACCGTTATTATTAATGTACTGCTCGGCCTCGGCGTCGCAATCCTATTTGTAAAAAGAAAAGTTAAGTTCAACTGGGATATCGTTTCAAATGATCTACCATTTTTCGCAGCCGCAATTTTCCTAGTTGCAATATCACTCTACGACGGCCATTTCTCAACGGTAGAAGCCATGATTTTTGTAATTGGCTTTGTTGTTTACATTTTCTACGCCTATCTAGCCCAAAAATCATTCCAAGAAAAAGTAAAAGCCCGCCTCGACCGTCAAATCAAAGCTGAAATCAACGAAGAAGTAAAAGGCGTCAAAGAACACAAAAAACTGTCTCGAGATAACACCGCAAAATTCAAAATCGTACTAATCCTACTTTCCAGCTTAATTGTTGTTCTAGTTGCCTCATACTTTGTTGTCCAATCCGTCCTCCAAATAGCAGTATTCCTCGACATCGGCTCAACAGTCATCGCCGCAACCGCTGTGGCGCTCGGAACTTCACTCCCCGAAATCGTAGTCGCAATCAGCGCCGCTCGACGCAGAAACTACGACATGATGATCGGCAATATCCTAGGAAGTAGCATCTTCGACATCTTCATGATCTTCGGCTTTGTCGGAATCTTCACAACCCTAATAATAACCCCCGCAATATACTGGATCATGATCCCATTCCTAATAGCCACATTCCTCCTCCTCTGGCTAACCCTCATCGACAAAAAAATTACCAAAACCGAAGCCATGATGTTCATCCTAGTCTTCATAATGTTCATCGGCAAAATGTTTGATATCTTCTAATATAAAACCTGTTCACACAAAAAGAGAACGTCAGTTCTCTCTTTTTTTATTCCCAATTCCTATCACGCCACGCAAAAATAGCCTCGGGGAGTTTGAGGGGGATGTTTCGCCTCAGATTGCTCCCACGAAAGTTCTGGGATGCAATGCGAATTACATCCCCCTCAAATCTTTTTGCTTACTTTTTGGATACAAAAAGTAAGTCGAACGGTAGTTCGAAAGGTTTACCCCCACCAACCATAAAGAAAAAATAACCAAAACAAAAAACCACTCATCGCGGCTTTTAGTTTTCTAATCATTTATATCAAAGAATATAATTTACTAAGTATCTTCTTCGGCTCCTCCGTCAACTTAATCTTTATCAGCGACTTACTAATCGCCTCCGGCGAACTAGCAGGAAAGTACGCCTGCAAATCCATATCCCTCTCCGCCTTAATAATCGCAAACTTCTGATTATTCTTCTCATAAAACAACACCGTCATCTCAATCGAAGAAATATTCGTAATCAATTCATCAATCACACCATACAAATCAGCAGTAGAAGTCTTCGTTACCCGAAAATCATCATCACTCAGACTCGCCCAAGCAATTTTATTATCTTTATTTATATTCAACTTCGTCAAAACCTTCCCCCAGAGCTTTATCGTATTAACAGTCTTCGTCTGATACAAATTTTTAATAATATTCTCCCGATTCGCCCCAGCCGCAACAAGCGCACTCGCAATATTCAAACTTTGAGGCGTTACACTCGGAGTCTTGAAACTTTTCGTCTTCTCAATCATTCCAGTCAACAAATATGTTGCCGTTATATCATCAAGAAACTTCGAATCCAAATTCTCAATCAAATCATATAGTATTTCAGAAACCGAACTAGCTTTAATATTAATTATATTCAACTGACCATAATGTTCATTCTGAGTACTATGATCAATGTTAATGATCGGTGTCTTGTAAAAAAGATCAGGATTCTCATGATACAAATAATCAAGAGTCTCTAAATCTGGCGTATTTAACGTAATGATTAAATCATGTTTATACTCAAGCCCAAACTCATGCAAATTCTCTTGACTCAGATTACCCTTCTTAGGGGTAATGAAGATATGTAAATGCTCATCCGTCTGCTCATGATCAACTGTCGATTCATGATGAGCCTTAGTCTTCAGACTAATTTTAAGCTTTTTATGATTCTCTAACTTGTCTTGTATTGTTTTCCCAGCCTCAAGAAACCTGTAATTCTTTGGCAAAGAAAAGTTCGGCGAAACAATATCGCACGTTTTACCATTCTTCTTTAGTAGTTCATGCAGAGCAAGTCCACTTGAGATATTATCCCCATTATGTTCCTTCGAGAATAAAATCAATGGATTTTGACTGTTTTGCAATATCTCGTAGAACTGTTGATACTGATCTAACATAGTATTTCATTAATTACCGACAAGCATTTCCTCTTAAAATCTACAAATAGATTTCATGTATTAAGGATTTATCATATCGAAATTTAACCACACTGTCAATAGACAACACCGATAAAGTCACGATTCACCAAGATTGTCAAAATTTAGGGATAAAATCATTGTAATTCCATTAAGAAAATGATAAAATTGTATTATAAACATAAAGATAACATTAACCTACATTAGGTTAACTTTTTTAGGTTATTATTTTCCTGCTTCTCTATCCTCCCCCCGCTTGTCATCTCGACCTTGAGCGAGTCTGAAGAATGAAGACGAGTCGAAAGGAGAGATCTGTAGAGCGAAGCGTTGTGATTAAATAACTTATCCTTTCAAGTAACGATTTGCCGAGACGATTAACAGCGCAGCCGATTAACCGGTTAACTGCGATTTAAAAATAAATATGAATATCCCAAAAACATACATCCCAAAAGATTACGAAGATAAAATTTACAAAAAATGGCAAGACTCCGGCTTTTTCAATCCAGACAACCTACCCGATTTAGAAGACCGAAAGAAAAAAGGATCTTTCTCAATAGTCCTCCCACCTCCAAACGTCACCGGAACCCTTCACCTCGGCCACGCTTCCATGCTAGCAATAGAAGACCTCTTCGTCCGATACAAAAGAATGCAAGGTTTTGACACCCTCTGGCTCCCAGGCACAGATCACGCAGCAATTGCTACACAGAACGTTGTCGAGAAAAAAATTCACAAAGAGTCCGGCCAAACCAGACATGATTTAGGTCGAGAAGAATTTCTAAAGAAAGTATCTGTTCACGCCGAAGAATCAAAAAAAACTATTCGAAACCAAATAACAAAGATGGGCTCAAGTCTCGACTGGAGCCGTGAAGCTTTCACTCTGGACGAACCAAGAAGCAAAGCCGTCAAAAAAGTTTTCAACATGATGCACGACGACGGTCTAATCTATCGTGGCAACCGAATCGTAAACTGGTGTCCTCGTTGTCACACCACACTCTCAGACGATGAAATCGATTACAAAGAAACAAATAGCAAATTTTACTGGATAAAATACGGACCATTTACCCTCGCAACAACGAGGCCCGAAACAAAACTCGGCGACACAGCAGTTGCAGTCCACCCAGACGACAAAAGATACAAAGACATGGTCGGCAAAAAGTATATGATCCCAGGAGTCCTCGGCGACTTCGAAATAACCGTTATCGCTGACAAATCCGTAGACCCTGAGTTCGGCTCAGGTGCTGTTAAAGTCACCCCAAGCCACAGCATGATTGACAATGAGATGGCAACTCGCCACGGAATAGAAGGAAAACAAATTATCGACGAAGACGGCAAAATGATGGCCAATTGTGGAAAATATGCAGGCATGACAACCCTCGAAGCTCGCGAAGCGATCGTAAAAGATATGCAAAAACTCGGACTGATCGAAAAAATCGAAGACGACTACCAAAATAAACTCTCAGTCTGCTACCGATGTAAATCAGCCATCGAACCACTCCCATCAGAACAATGGTTTATTAATGTTAACAAAAAAATCACAAAAAAAGGTAATAAATATTTCGAAAAAGGCGCAACACTAAAAGAAGTCGCCCAAAAAGTCGTCCGCGACAAAGAAATCAACCTAATCCCAGAACGTTTCGAAAAAATCTACTTTCACTGGATGGACAATCTCCGTGACTGGTGCATCTCACGCCAAATTTGGTACGGTCACCAAATCCCTGTTTGGTACAAAAAGTTTGATAAACCAGTTGAACTAACTTTTATTCGTCATTGCAAATCAGAAATGAATGCGAAACATGTTGCTTGTGGTCGCACAGATAGTCCACTTATTGAAGAAGGACGAGAAAAAGCCAGAGAAATCAAAGAAACAATAAAGCAAGACGATTATGATGTGATTTTTTCTTCCCCTTTGGTCAGAGCAAAGGAAACAGCCGAGATAATTTTTGAAGGTAAAGAAATTATCGAAGACGAACGTTTAATGGAAATCGATTTTGGCGATTTAACTGGTGAAACTTTTGATTTAGTAGATAAACATCGACCTACTGGTTTTCCAAATGGAGAATCAATGCAGGACGTTGTTAATCGTTTAAATGATTTCTTTATCAACGTATTATCTAAATATAAAGGCAAGAAAATAGCAATCGTAGCTCATAGCAATGTTTGGAAAGCTTTTGATTCAATATTAAATGGCACGGATCTTAATTTTGAATTCCTAAAAGCACACGCATCATACGAACCACAAGCTTATACAGTTAATCAAATAAAATACGTCGGCGAATCCGCCCCAGAAGGCGACGGTTGGACTCAGGACTCCGACACCCTCGACACCTGGTTTAGCTCCGGACTCTGGACCTTTACTACCATGCTCGACAAGGATTGGGACGGCAAAGAATTCAAATCCTCAGATATCGATCGATTTCACCCAAATACTCTCATGGAAACAGGCTACGACATCCTATTTTTCTGGGTCGCACGAATGATTCTAATGACAACCTACACAATGGGCGAAGTTCCATTCGAAAATGTCTTCCTTCACGGCCTTATCCGCGATATCGACGGTGAAAAAATGAGCAAATCAAAACCCGAAACCGCAATTGACCCACTAGAAGCAGGGGACAAGTATGGTTTTGACGCAGTTCGTCTATCAATGCTAATCGGCAACACCGCCGGCAACGACACCCGTCTCTACGACGAAAAAATCGAAGGTTACCGTAACTTTGTAAATAAACTTTGGAACATAAGTCGATATATAATCGAAAATTCTAAATCCGAAACCCTAAATTCTAAGGAAACACAAAATTCAAATGAACTAAATCCAAAAACAAGCTCAGACAAATGGATCTTGTCTAGATTTAATGACGTAAAACAAGAATTCGAAAAAAATATAAATAATTATAACTTCTCAGTCGCCGGCGAACTCCTTCGAGAATTCACCTGGAACGATTTCGCAGATTGGTATCTAGAAATCGCAAAAGCAGAAGGGGCAAAGGATCAAATTCTAATGAGCATTCTTCAAGACCTGCTAAAACTGTGGCACCCATTTGTCCCATTCGTAACAGAGGCAATCTGGCAAAATATTAACGATGACAACCAACTTCTAATTGAAACCTGGCCAATAGTCGACAAAAAGTTAATAAACAAAAAAGACGAAGAGTCATTTGCAAAAATTCAAGACATCATTACAAAAATCAGAAACCTCCGCTCAGAAAACAACGTCGAACCTGGCAAAAAAGTCAAAATTTCACTAAAAGGTAAATCAAAAGTTGTCTCAGAAAACGAATCAATCATAAAATCCCTCGCCCGAGTTGAAACTATCGAATTCACAGACACAAAACCCGACCAATCAGCCATAACCATTAGTAACGGCCTTGAAATCTACCTCTCCCTTGCCGGTCTCATCGATCTCGAGAAAGAGAGCAAAAGAATCTCCGCAGAAATAAAATCAGTCGAAGCTTATTTGATCGGTTTATCCAAAAAATTGAAAAACAAAGAGTTCACCAAGAACGCACCAAAAGAAATTGTTGATATCGAAAAAACAAAACAAAGTGAAGCAGAAGATAAATTAAACAAACTAAAAGATCAATTAACACAACTAAACTAAATTTTATATGGATTATCTTATTGTTATCGTGCTTGTGGCAATGTCAGGTCTTTTCTCGGGATTAACGCTCGGCCTTCTTAGCCTCGACAAAACAGAACTGGAAAGAAAAATTTCACTCGGTAGCAAACGAGCCAAAAAAGTATACGCAGTTAGAAAAAAGGGTAATTTACTCTTGTGTACACTATTGCTTGGTAATGTTGCTGTTAACTCAACACTCGCAATCTTCCTTGGCAATATCGCCAGTGGCGTAATTGCTGGAATTGCAGCTACCGGTTTGATTGTCGTTTTCGGTGAGATAATCCCACAAGCAACTTTCTCTCGTTATGCGCTCACGGTTGGCGCAAAAACAGCTTGGCTTGTTAAAATATTCATTTTCATCCTGTTTCCAGTATGCTTCCCAATCGCCTGGGTACTTGATAAAGTACTAGGTGCCGAATTAACAACAATTTATTCAAAAACCGAGCTAATGAAAATTATCGAAGAACACGAAGGCTCAACAGATAGCGATCTAGATGAAGATGAACATAGAATTGTTAAGGGCGCGCTTTCTTTTTCCGACGAAACCGCAGAGCAAGTAATGACACCTCGTACCGTTCTCTATGCAATTCAATCTGACGTTAAAATAGACAAAAAATTAATGAATCAGATTTCAAGAAAAGGATTTACCAGAATTCCAATCTATACAAAAAGATTAGACGATGTAATAGGAGTACTATACGTAAAAGATCTAATTGGCTTAACAAAACCAGTAACAGCCGAGGAACTTTGCCGAAAAGATACTTTAGAAGTGAAGGAAGCCATGACTCTCGACGATCTTCTAAACCTATTTATCAAAAGCAAAAAACACCTAGCTCTTGTTCGTGATGAATACGATGGGTTAAGTGGCATCGTAACTTTAGAAGACGTCCTCGAAGAGATCGTCCGCCGAGAAATCATCGACGAAACCGACAAAGTCTCTGACATGCAAAAACTAGCCTTAAAAAAAGCAAAAAAATAAAAATATTCATGCGACAAAGACATTGCGATTGAATTTTCATAATAATAACTATTGAAAAATTCGCATCATTCGCATTCTATTCGCATCATTCGCATCGATATGAACAAAGAATCACAAATCAACGAACTCTTAACCCGTGGCGTAGAAAATATCTACCCAAATAAAGAGTTTCTAGAAGAAAAACTAAAATCAGATAAACAACTCAGCCTCTATATCGGAATCGACCCAACCGGTCCAAGTCTTCACCTCGGTCACGCCAATAGTATAATGAAACTCCGACAGTTCCAAGACCTTGGTCACAAAGTCATCATGCTAATCGGCAGTTTTACCGCCATGATTGGTGACCCAACAGACAAATCAGCCACTCGAGTCCCACTAACTCGCGATCAAGTCATGGAAAACTGCGCCAAATACAAAGAGCAAGCCAGCGCTATACTTAATTTCGGAGGCGACAACCCAGCAGAGATAAAATACAACCACGAATGGCTCGATAAACTTAATTTCCAAGATGTCCTCAAACTATCTTCAAACTTCACCGTCCAACAAATGCTAGAACGCGATATGTTTGCCTCTCGTATGAAAGAAGGAAAACCAATCAACCTTACCGAATTCATGTACCCACTAATGCAAGGCTACGACTGCGTTGCAATGGATGTCGATGGCGAGATAGGTGGAAACGACCAAACATTCAACATGCTAGCCGGCCGAACTATGATGAAAGGCATGCTAAACAAAGAAAAATTCGTCCTAACTTCCAGACTTTTAACAGATTCCAGTGGAGCAAAAATGGGCAAGACAACAGGTAATATGGCGAAGCTCGATGATGATGCCGACAACATGTTTGGAACAATCATGAGCTGGGCAGACGGCCTAATCCTGCCAGGATTTGAACTCTGCACCTTTGAAAGCATGCAAAAAGTCCAAGAAATGGAGCAACGAATGAAAGACGGCCAAAATCCTCGAGATCTCAAACTAGAACTTGCAGAATCTATCACAAAAATCTATCACGGAGAACCAAACGCCATGAAGGCTCGAGATAACTTTCTAACTCTCTTCCAGAAAAAAGAAATCCCAACCGAAATAAAAGAGTACGACCTTTCCGGTAAATCAATTATCGACGCCCTAGTCAAAGGCAAACTTGTCACCTCAAAATCAGAAGCCCGCCGAATGATCGACCAAAACGGAGTCAAAGTCAACGAAACAGTTATTAACGATTACGATCATACAGTAAACTCCGGTGACGTCGTCCAAAAAGGTAAACGATTCTTTATCAAAATTAAATAAATTAAATTTATGGCAGTTGAACAAATACAACAAGAAAAAATTGAGGGTAGTTTTTTCAAAAAAGGCGATCTTGTTTATATTATCCCAGCTGGAGCAGACACACCAAATTTCACAGACTGGAAAGTCGATGGATTTGAGGATATTGATGGAGTTGAGTGGGTTCGCTTATCGACAGAGGATGGAGACATTGATTATTACAAAGAAGAAGCCTTAAAAGCTCTTCAAGGTAAACTAGTTGAAAAGAAGTTACAGAGACGTCAATAGGTTTATTAAAATAAACAATATATAATTTAAATAAATTCAAAAGGTTTTATTGCTATTTTTTGCTAATTATTAGCCTTCTTTAGCCCTATTTAGCCTTATTACTCATATGAAAATTCTAATCTTCCTAGGCGGGATCATCTTCGATGTTGATAACAAGCCGATCAGTGATTCTATTAAAAAAATCAACACTTGGATTGAATCCGGTGCTGACGTTCAGTTTCTAACAAAGCGAAATGGTTTTGTAGAACTAAAGTCATTAAAAGACGCTTGCAAAGAAAACGGTCTAAACACAGAACATATCCATGCTCGTCTTGGTGATATGAAATTTGTTGACATGGTTGAAGATTATAAACCAAGAGTTCTAATCGAAACTCAAGCCAGTGGTGAAAAAGATCAACCAATTGGCGCACGCGTTAATCAAGAGATGAGAATTCACTCAATTCTTGTCAAGGCAGGTATCGGACTTGATGATCTTCCAGATAAACCTGAGGAGTTAACACTCTGGGGTGAAGAGAAAATTATTGCCTAAACAAAAGCTACTATGAACAAAATAAAAAAACAACTTTCGCTCGATCTGTCGAGTGTTGTCGGCTTTTCCGTCGAAGAAAATAACTTTTCCGCCCCACCAAACAGCGAAGCAGGCGATCTCGCCCTGCCATGTTTTGATTTCGCAAAAAGCCAGAAAAAAAATCCAGTTGAACTTGCTAAGGAAATAAAAGAGAAACTCAATGATACCCTTGATTACCTCGAAAAAGTAGAAACCCAAGGCCCCTACCTCAACTTCACCTTCAAAACCGACTACCTATTCAATGAAGTTTTGGGAGCTAAAAATAAAAAGGGTATCCGTATATCCGTACCTATCCGTAATCCGTTATACAAACCGTTAAAAATAATGATCGAATATTCCCAACCCAACACCCACAAAGAATTCCATGTCGGACACCTCCGAAACGCCTGCCTTGGCGCCTCTCTTGTTAATGTTAATCGATATCTCGGGCATAAAGTGATATCTGCCAACTATTTAGGCGATACAGGTGTTCATGTCGCAAAGACACTCTGGAATTTCCAGAAATTCCACAAAGATGATCAGTTACCAGAAAACAAAGGTCAATTCCTAGGAAAAATATACAGCGAAGCCGTTAACAAGCTCGATGATAACAAAGAATTCCAAACAGAAGTCTCAGAACTTCAGAAAAAACTAGAAGAAGGCGACAAAGAGCTTACAAAACTGTGGAAAGAAACAAAACAGTGGAGCCTAGACTCTTTTGATCAAATATATAAACTATTAGGCATTGAATTTGATCAGTGGTTCTGGGAAAGCGAGGAAGAGGAGGCTGGTCGAAAAATGATTGATAAAATTCTCAAAAAAGGAACAATAAAAGAGATAAAAGAAAGCCAAGGCGCAATCATTGCTGACTTAACTGCTTACGATCTTGATGTTTTGGTCCTCGTAAAGTCCGACGGAAACATGCTCTACGGAACAAAAGACCTTCCGCTTGGCAAGAAAAAATTCGATAAATTCAAAATAGATAAATCAGTTTACATCATTGATAATAGACAGTCACTATACGTAAAACAAATTTTCAAGTTGCTAGATCTTCTAGGATATGATAAAAAAGATAAGTACCATGTTGCCTATGACTTCGTAACCCTTCCAGAGGGCGCAATGGCCTCAAGAACCGGTAACGTAGTCACATTCGAAGATTTCTATAATGAAGTCCTAGAGCTTTCAAAAACCGAGACAGCTCTACGACATACCGACTGGACAGTCGATAAAGTAAATGAAACAGCAGAGCATATCTCACTTGCCGCAATAAAATTCTGGATGCTAAAATACGACAACAACAAAGTGATCGTATTTGACCCCAAAAAAGCCCTAGCCTTCGATGGCGACACCGGCCCATACATTCTCTATACAATCGCCCGAATCAACTCAATCTTCGCAAAATCTCTTACCCGAGATTCCGCAATCTCGGGAGATGAAGATTTCAACCTACTTACAGATCAATCAGAACGAGAACTCGCTCTCCAAATCGCAAAATTTGAGGACACGATAACAAAAGTTGCCGAGAACTATTCTCCAATCACACTTTGCACTTATCTAATCGAACTCTCACACAATTTCAACAATTTCTACCACAAATGCCACGTCCTTGACCAAAAAGAAGATCTACAAAAAGCCCGACTCGCACTACTACACAAAACAAGAGAAACCCTAGAAAAAGGCCTAGATCTGTTAAATATAAAAAGCGTATTACAAATGTAAAATCCACGATTCATGATTTGGAAATTGGAAATTAGCGATTCATTTGGAAATTGTTTGGAAATTGGAGCTTGGAAATTGGAAATTTGAGATTTGGTACTTTGCTTCTTTACACATAAATATAAACCAGGGGGTATTAATAATTTCAAAAACCTATGTTCAAAACAAACGGAGAAGAGGGACACAATGAAGCAGGAGACGGTCAAGATGACACAATTATTGGTTCATCAATCAAAATTCAGGGGGACCTTGTGTCTGACGGCTCAATAACAGTAGAGGGTGAAGTCAATGGTAATGTAAAAACACAACAAAACCTTCGTGTTGGAGAAAAAGCAAAAATCGTTGCTGATGTAAACGCTTCAGACGCTCAAATTGCGGGAACCGTCCAGGGAAATGTTGACATCAAAGGTGGTCTACACTTGCTCCCAAGCGCACGAGTTGATGGAGACATTTCTGCAAGCAATCTAGTCGTAGAATCTGGCGCAGTCTTCAACGGTAAATGTTCAATGACCGAGCATGTCGCCGACACTCCAGCCAAAAAAACAGAAGAACCAACCGAAACCGACGAAAACGAAGAGTAATTATTGAAAAATTCACATTTAGAATTTGCCCTAAATTGATTATTGATGATTGATTATTGGTGATTTATTCTTACAATATGCATTACTACCTCTACGATACATTCCTATCAGACAAGAAATACGAAAAAGTAATCGATAAGATAAAAACTCGATTACTCGATCTTGAAATACAAGGAAAACACGAAAAACTCACACTACTCAAAAGTCTAGACGAACTAGTTGATGACGCAGTGACTCGTGGTGCAACATCTATTATCGTTCTTGGTAATGATAAGATTTTTCAAAAAGTTGTAAATAAAGCAGCTCACAGTGGTGTCCCAATCGGGATTATTCCAATCGGTCCAAACAATCACATTGCCGCATCTTTTGGTATTGCAAATGAGGAACAAGCCTGCGATATCCTGGCCGCCAGAAAAATCGTCAATTTTGACCTCGGTAAAATTCAAGACTTCTACTTTTTTACAAATGTAAAATTTGACAAAAACCTGAGCCGATTAACAATAAAAAAAGACTCTTATCAGATATCGTCCGGCCCAAACGTATCAGAGGTTCTAGTTTATAACTTCTATGTTCCCAAGAAAAATCCTGAATTCGATAAAAAAATGAAAAAATACAGTGCTCAGGACAACAGAATTGAGATTGTATTTAATAAAAGTCAAAATAAAAAAGGCTGGTTCTCCGGCAAGAAGAAAAACCAAAAAATCGACACAATTATTCAATCCACAAAATTTGACATCAAAAGTTTCGAGTACCTACCCGCCGTAATTGACGACTACAAAGTCCTAAAAACCCCAATGACAGTCGAGCTCGCCAAAGACAAACTAAAAGTAATCGTCGGCAAAAACAGACTAAAAAACATAAATTAAATCCCAGATTTCCAGATCCTATATAGATACTATTTTATCTGTACTATCTGTATATTAATCTGCTTGCCCCGTACTCAATTATGAAATAAATTGTAGTTCGGGGTACATCTGTACCCCTATGACCCCAACAATCGACAAAGAAAAATGCATCGGCTGCGGAACTTGCCCATCAATTTGCCCCGAAGCCTTCGAAATGGGCTCCGACAACAAGGCCCAAGTAAAACCAGATGTAAATTTTGACGAAAACGCCAACGCAATCAGCCAAGCCAAAGACGCTTGCCCAGTTCAAGCAATTGAGGTAGAATAGAAACACTAAACCCTAAATTCTTGTTTATAATTTGGAAATTCGCGATTCATTTGTTTGGAAATTGGAACTTGGAATTTGGAAATTTGCGATTTAGCACTAATACGCTCAGGTGGTGGAATTGGTAGACACGCAGCCTTGAGGGGGCTGTGGGCTTCGGCCCGTGCGAGTTCAACTCTCGCTCTGAGCACCAAGAACTACTCGCTTCTTTACTTGAAACGGGTAGTTTTTGTTTTGAGCAGAAGCTCGAGTTCTTGCCTGCCCCGTACTCAAACATGCAATAGTTTGTAGTTCGGGGGCAGGCCAATTTCCTAACTTAACAAATAAAATTCGGGCCCGCCCAGAACTCGACAAAGGAGTAGTTCTGGGTAGTTTTTGTTTTGAGCAGAAGCTCGAGTTCTTGCCTGCCCCGTACTCAAACATGCAATAGTTTGTAGTTCGGGGGCAGGCCAATTTCCTAACTTAACAAATAAAATTCGGGCCCGCCCAGAAC
>Ga0233431_1000486_pt1 | contig 86748 bp, 67 predicted proteins | sample SI_118_April2016_FD_179867 | JGI IMG/M metagenome (GOLD analysis project Ga0233431, IMG submission 179867) | Seawater microbial communities from Saanich Inlet, British Columbia, Canada - SI_118_April2016_200_MG | ecosystem: Environmental > Aquatic > Marine > Inlet | place: Canada: British... | reverse complement strand
GGGATGCTGCTACCACTGATGAATTTACAGGTACAGCAACTTATACACCAATAAACCCACCAGTAATTACAGATCTTGGACAATATGCTGACGGTGGATTAAGTGGAGTTCTTGCATTAGACTTCGTAACAGTTCAAATACAAACCTTGAATCTTCCATTAGGTTGGAGTATTTTCTCTACTTATATTAATCCATTTGTACCACAAATAGATTCAGTATTATTCCCAATCAGTTCTGACATAGTTATTGTTAAGAATGGTCTAGGAATGGTTTATTGGCCAATGTTCTTCTTGAACAATATTGGTTCATTAGCAATAGGTGAAGGATATCAGGTAAAAATGAACACAGTTGCTGATGTAGATGTAATTGGATTAGCAGTAATTCCAGAATCGACTCCTGTAAGTGTACCAGAAGGCTGGAGTATTTTAGGATATCTACGTCAATCGCCAGCTCTTATTGATGTCATGTTAAGCACTATTGCTGCTGATGTTGTGATTGCTAAAAATGGTCTTGGAATGGTTTGGTGGCCAATGTTCTTCTTGAACAATATTGGCGATATGATACCTGGCGAAGGTTATCAAATAAAGATGAACAATACACAAACGTTCACCTATCCTGCCAATTCAAATTCATCGAAGAGTATGGTTGAGCCATTGAGTTCTGCAAAGAATAATAAATTCTTAAATACAGGAGCAAATATGACAATTGGTATTCCTGAGGATGTTTGGAGTAATCTACCTGAAGTAGGAGATGAAATCCTGGCATATACTTCAGCAGACGAATTAGTAGGTTCGATAGTGTTCGAAGGCGGAAATATTGCCCTACCAGTTTGGGGTAACGATTTCACTACAAACACAATAGATGGAATGGAAAATGATGAAGCAATTACATTGAAATTGTGGAGAGCCTCCACAGAGGAAGTTGAAACAATCGAAGTTTTAAGTTGGACAGAAGGAAATGAGTTTTATTCCGACAATAAAATAAGTATTGTAAAAAATATGATAATTGGTAATTTTGATACCTATTCTTTAGATCAGAATATTCCAAATCCATATTCAGAAACTACTACAATTAGCTTCTACTTACCAGAATCGACAAATGTAAAAATGAATATTTACAATATTTTGGGTGAGTTTGTAGAAGAGATTATATCTCAAGACTACGAAGCCGGTAAACACACTATAGAATTCGACTCTAAAGATTTATCTTCAGGATCATACTTCTATAAAATTATTACCGACAATTTTGTAGCTACAAAACAAATGAATATTGAAAAATAATCATAAGTTAAAACATTAAAAGAAACACCTGTGCGAATTTCGTACAGGTGTTTTTTTTTGTGATATATTTTAATGCATTATTTTTTAATTCAGCAATACTATTTTATTGATAATAAATATAAAGCATTAAATATATTAAGGAATATTTATGTTTTAGGCGATTATAATAAGCATTAAATTATTTTTGATTATTAATATTATTTTTAAAATTAGAATTAATTTAATACTTTTGCTCCTTAAATAAAAATTAAGTGAATAAAATTTTGGAGATTAAATATTAATATTTACATTGGCTAACTAAATTTTAAAATTATATGATTATGAAAAACGAATTACAAAAAATTCTTATTTCTTTAGCATTTGTTGCTTTAATTGCTTGGAATTCAATGGCATGCGATTACACTATTGTGCTTAAAGATGCAACTGCTTTTGGATGGTTTGGAAGTACTGTAACAGTTAATGTTGATGGAGTTGCACATTCAAATGCTGCTGATTTGACACTATTAAGTGGTTCAGAGACATCATTTACTTTTTCCGTTTCAGATGGTGAGGTACTAACAACTTCGTTCACACTGGGACAATTTGCTTTTACTTCCGATAATTTTGGATATTATATTGAAGACGCAGATGGTAACATCGTTTTGTATGACGGTACAGATGCAAGTGGAAATGTTATAATTACTGAAACCCCATCTGGAGTTTCAACAGGTGTAACAGTTACTTGTCCAATACCTTCAAATTTCGATATTGCAGTGAATTCCTGGTCATCTCCAGGCATGGCAATGTGCGATAATGATGCAAATCAAATGATTACCGTGGAATTAGTAAATAATGGTAATCAAGATGCAACCGGATTTACAGTAAACTATACAATTGATGGCGGATCTGTTGTTACTGAAACTTATAACCAAACATTAGCTGCTGGAGCATCTGAAAATTATTCTTTCACTGCGGTTGATTTTTCCGCTATCGGAGATTATGTAATAAATGCTTATGTTGATTTAACAGGCGATGCAGATAATTCAAATGACGCAATTTCATGGACAGTTACCACATATACAACTATAACTATTACAGATGTTGCCCCATTTACTGAAGGATTTGGTAGTGGTTCAAGCGATTTGCAATTAGTTACAAATGCAGAATCTAATGCCTCAATTTACGATATGGGCGGAGAATTTGTTCTTCGTTTAGAAGGTGCAGGTATTGGTGGTTGGACTGGTACTGCTTTCGGAACTACTGAAAGTAATGCTTGGAACGACAATACAGACCACCATGCTTCTGGATATGCATGTAATGTTGATGCTACACAAATAGCAACATGTGAATTACTTTTAGATTTGAAACAAATTTATCAAAATGGTCCGACTTATAGTTGGTTCAGAGTTTTGGTAAATGGAACCCAAGTTGCAGATATTAATGGAAATTCAAATTTTAATCCAACTACTCCAACAGGTGATTCATTTGCAAGCTTAACATTTGATCTTGATACTTATGCAGGTCAGAGTTTCACTTTGGAACTACAGGCATGTAATAAATATAGTGAGGCTGTAAGTGCCCCAGGAAATGTTGCATTTATTGATAATTTAATTGTTCGTGAAAAATTAGCATTAGATATTGGAGTAATTGATATTGTCTCTCCTACAAGTAGCTGTGGTTTAGGAAGCTCGGAAGATATGGTCGTTACAGTTTTTAACTTTGGTGTTGCAGCTGTAACTGATTTTGATATTAGCTACACTGTTGATGGAGCTGGAAGTTCAGACAATGTTACAGCTGTGAATATTGCAGCAGGAGGTTCTTATACTCATACATTTACCGGAGTAGATTTTTCAACTGTTGCATATCATACCGTTGTTGTAACAACAACATTAGTTAATGATGCAGACAATACAAATGATGCCTTTACTGAAACAATTGTTTCTTTACCAACTATTGTAGTTGATAATGCTAATCCTTACAATCAAAGTTTTGAATCTACTCATTATTGGTTATCTGGTGGTCAACTATCTACATGGGAGTTAGGTGCTCCTAATGGAAATGTTATTAACTATACAAGTTATGGAACAAATGTATGGATGACTGGCTTAAATACTTTTTATAATAATAATGAGCAATCTTATGTTGAAAGTCCATGTTTCGATTTTACGAATTTAATATTGCCTTCTTTCCAGTTCAGTTTTAGTGTTAATACAGAGGATGATTTCGATGCCGCCTCGGTGCAATACTCTATTGATGGAGGATCAAACTGGGAAAATATTTTAAGCGGAACCGGAGGACAAACATGGGCTACTTCTGCATGCGTTGCTTTAGATTGGTCAGGAGCTACTTATGCCTATACCAACACAAATTCTTGGGTTGGTATAAATGCTGAATTAGCTGTTCTTGCAGGTGAACCAAATGTTAAATTCAGATTTGTTTTTGGAGCAGATGCCTCAAATAATTCATATGATGGATTTGCATTTGATAATATCAATATAGTAGAAGTTGCGAATGTTAATGATATTGGTGTTTTATCTTGGGTAACACCTTTGTCAACTGCTTGTAATTTAGCAAATAATGAAGTTGTAACAGTTGAAGTAAAAAATTATGGAGTAACATCGGTATCTAATTTTGATTTAAGATATTCTTTAGATAATGGTTCAAATTATGTTACGGAGACTGTTGCAAGTACAATTCAAGCAGGAGATACACTTACTTATTCATTTACAACTACTGCTGATTTTAGTGGAGCGGGAACATATGAATGTATTGCTGTTGCTGATTTGCCTGCTGATAGTGATGCTTCAAACGATGGAGTTTCAATTTCAATTACAACTTCAGGAATTGACGAAATAGTTGGAGAATTTGAATTAGGAAATACTACCACAAGTTTTGGATATGATTATGGAGCAAATGCTTTAGCCACATTTAATGCAGGTAAATTTAGTTTTAAAGGAAGTGCTGCTAACACAGATTGGACAGGTGGTTCTGCCTTAGGTGGTACTACAGCCGACCAAGCTTGGAATATTAACACTACACATCAATCAAGTGCATTTACTTGTAATGTAGATGCTACATCATTAACAACTTTAGAATTGTTATTAGATTTAAAACAATCTTATCTTAATGGACCTGGATATAGCTGGTTTAGAGTTTTATTGAATGGTACACAAATAAGTGATGTAAATGGGACATCAGATTTTCATCCTTTAACTGAAAATAGCGATCCTTACTCAACAATTTATTTTGATTTGACAGGATATGAAGGAACTGAATTTATCCTTTCATTGGAATCTGCAAATAAATATGATGATAATCGTGCTTCTGTTAGGAATTTGATTATTCGTGAAAAATTAGCAACAGATGCTGGTGTTGTTGGTTTTGTTAGCCCAATTAGCGATTGTGGCTTAACAGGAACACAAGATGTTACTGTTTCAGTTAAAAATTATGGAACTTCTATTATAATGGGTGGACTTGATGTTACATACCAAATTGATGGAATTTTTGTTACTGAAACTATCTCAAGCAATATTTTTGCTGGTTCAACATTCGATTACACATTTACTCAAGGTGTTGATTTCTCAACCTTTGGTGGAGTTGGAACTTATGTATTTAATGCTTGGGTTGACTCAACCTTTGATTCATATGAAGAGAATAATGAATTTTTAGGTCATGTAGTAGATTATTTCGATCATGATTTTGGTGCTGGAGCTTATAATGAAAGCTTCGAAGTAAGTGAACCTCTTGGTTGGGCTACTGAAGATATTAATAATGATGGAATTGATTGGCTTCGATTCTTTAATACTCAAAATGCACAGGATGGTGATTATAGCTATGGTTTTGATTTCAGTACCGGATCTGCTAATGACTGGTTGTTTACTCAATGCTTTCAATTAGATGCCACTGAAACATATCAGATAAGCTTCTGGTATAATTCGTACTTATCTACTACAAATAAAGATTTGTATGTGAAAATGGGTACTGCCCAAAATGCTGCAGGTATGAACACAGATTTATTGTTTTTTGACAATGTAAATACAAGTGATGTATATGAGTTTGCAAATACTATGTTTACTGTACCTTCGTCAGGAACTTACTATTTTGGTTGGAAAACTTTCGGAAATTCTACTTTCTCTGCAGAATACATGTTAATTGATAATATTGAAATAAAAACTGTAACTCCACCAGATGTTGAGATTACTGCTTTGTTAGCACCTGTATCAGCTTGCGAATTTACTAATTCTGAGGTAGTTTCTGTTACTGTTACAAATAATGGTCCTGGAGATATTGACTTAGGTACAGTGATACCTTTGTCTTATGAGCTTGGAGGAAATACAGTAACTGAAAATTATACATTAACATCTGATTTTACAAGTACAAGTTCATTTACTTATTCATTCATAGCAACTGCTGATTTATCGGCTTTAAGTACTGATTATGATTTTGATATTACTGTTGCTTATGAATTTGATAATAATACTGGAAATGATACAAAATCATATACTGTTCAATCTTTTGGATATCCTACAGTTACATTTACCGGCTTTAATGGAGTTGGTTATTGTGTAGGCGATGCTGCAGTTACACTCGTAGGCGATCCTCTTGGAGGTACTTTCAGTGGTACCGGTATAAGTGGAGACCAATTTGATCCTGCAGTAGCTGGAGTTGGAACTTTCGATATTCAATATGATTATACTGATGTCAATGCTTGTGCAAGCTTCGACCTTCAATCAGTTATTGTAAGTGATCCAATAGTAGATTTAGGTACTGATATAACTACTCTCAATGTAGCAACTGTTGTTTTAGATGCAGGTGCAAATGCTAATTTCACATATTTATGGTCAACTGGAGAAACTACTCAAACTATTACTGGATTAGATTTTGGTGTGTATTCTGTTACTGTTACGGAAAATGGGTGTTCGGTTTCTGACGATATCGAAATAATTTTAGGAACTGTTGTTCAAAACATTGATTTACCAATAGGTTGGAGTATTTTCTCTACATTCCTTGATATTACTGACGACATTAGCACTGTATTTGCATCAGTTGAGTCTGAAATTGTAATTATGAAAAATGACGGTGGTGGAGTATATTGGCCAATATGGAGTATAAATGCTATTGGAGATATGGTTATTGGTGAAGGATATCAAGCTAAGATGGCCACTTCTCAGGTGGTTACATTAGAAGATACAGCTCTTGTTCCGGAAGAAACTATGTTGTCATTTATCGAAGGATATAATACAATTGCTTATCTACGTCAATCAGCTGCAGATGTTGAAGATATGATGACTTCTATTGTTGGCCTTATCGTAATTGTTAAAAACGAATCAGGATCTGTTTACTGGCCACAATACAATTTTAATAATCTTGGGGACTTGATACCAGGAAAAGGTTATAAAATTAAACTTACAGCTGCTACTAATTTCTATTATCCTGCAAACGATGTTGTTACAAAGTCGAGTATTATTCCAACAGAAACCTTCTATTATAATAGTGTAAATATTACTGAAAACAATATGGTAGTTGGATTTCCTGAAACAATATGGGGAGATTTGGTTAACAGTGGAGATGAAATTGGAATATTTGACGAAAATGGAAAAATAGTAGGTAGTTCTGTAATTAGTTCTAATTACTCTGCTGTTACTATTTGGGCAGATGACTTTACAACAGAACAAAAAGATGGTTTAAATGTTGGAGAACAATATTCAATAAAAGTATGGAACCAATCTCAAAATAAAGAATATTCTGTTGGAGTAAAAACTTGGATTGAAGGTAGTGAGTTTTATGCAAACGATGCAATTAGCATAGTTGGAAAACTTCATGTAATTTCTGATATTGATGACAGTTATGTTTTATATCAAAATGCTCCAAATCCGGTTAATGAAACTACAACGATTAGTTTTTATCTTCCGGAAGACTCATATGTGAATCTTGAAATTTTTAATTCAATTGGCGAAATTGTAGTTAAACTTGTTTCTCAAGATTTTAATGCAGGTGAACAATCAGTTGAGTTCAATGCAAAAGATATTGCTGCGGGAAGCTATTTCTATAAATTATCTACTAATAATTTTGTAGGAACAAAACAATTCACAATCGAATAGAACAAAAGATATATACAAAAAAGGGCTGCAATTTTCATTGCAGCCCTTTTTTGTTAATAAAAACTAAAGTTCTTAATAATAGATATACATTGTTTTATTGTTTTTTGTGTGTAATGTAGATTAATAAAATGAATAACAAATATTGTATAAGTACTATAGCAGAAATTGATTAAAACAATAATAAAATCATTGGGTAAATTTTATTTAAGTCCTAAATTATTATTCATTTCACGAGAAAAAACAGGTTTTGAACTTGGCCATCAAAGTAGAATTTAGCAGTAAAAGATAGTAAATTCTACCTGACTAATTTCATTTTTACTCAAAAGGTGATTCAAAAGTATCTCTTTTCCTATCTTTCTCCTTTCTTTGCTGATGTGTAGATTTGCTTTCCGGATCGCCAGGAGGCGATGTCATCATTACAAGTGATATTTCTGTATCAATTTTTACTATTTCAATTTCAGGTTTAATATACTTTTTCTTAGCTTCCATAACTACAGTTTTTTCTAAAAGTTATATAATTTTAATCAAAAGTTTGATTCATACTCGATGAGATTTCTATCATCCTATCATATTCTTCCGGAGTTAAATCTTTAAAATAATAGTGCTGTGGATTCGTTTTTTTGCCGTCTTTATGTACTTCGTAATGCAAATGCGGAGCAGTAGAAATACCTGTGTTTCCAACAAATGCTATAACATCACCTCTTTTAACTTTTTGTCCTTTTTTAACATTGAAAGAATTTAAATGAGCATATAGAGTCTTGTATCCGAATCCATGATCAATAATCACTTTATGTCCGTAGCCAACCCATCTCGATTTTACAATATCCGAAACAACTCCATCGCCTGAAACATAAACTTCTGTACCCTTTGGTGCAGTAAAATCCATACCATAATGAAATTTGCGGATTTTATAAACTGGATGAATTCTATAGCCCCAGCCAGAGGAAGTGCGCGTTAAATCTTTGTTTGAAATTGGCATAATAGCTGGGATACAACTTAGCATTTGCTCTTTATTAACTACAAGATGTTCTACTTCGTCGTATGATTTCGACTGAACGTATAAAGATTTTTCAATTTTATCTAATTTTTTTGCAGTTTCAATGACGATAGTAGAATTTTCGTACCCTTGATGTTTTTTGTAGCGGTTGATACCTCCAATTCCAGCTTTTCTTATTGTGCTTGAAATTGGTTCAGATTCGAAAATAGTACGGTAAATATTGTCATCTCTCTGTTGGATATCATCCAAAACTACAGATATTTGTTCGGCTTGTTTATTCAAAATTTCATATTGTAACGACAATTGATTAATTTCTCTTTTTAGTTGTTTTTCTTTTGGCGAATTGAAATAGCTCAAAAAAACTACAACTAAAATTACTGCCATTACAACACTTGCTGTGAAATAAGTAAACAGTTTAAATATCTTTTGTTTAATGCCCAGTTCTATTTTACTATAACTGAGAGAATCTTTATCAAAATGATATTTGTTTTTTGCCATATTTTACTTAAATCAATAAATATTCTAAATATACTGCAAAACTAATAAATAAATTAATTTTGCAAAAAAATGGAAACAGGTTTATTAATATTATAACAAGATAAAATGGAGTTTTAAATTTGAGTTTACTAAATTCAATAGGCCAGAGTATGACATTCTAAAGTAAACTTAGATTATTAAAATTTTTAATATAAATAATTATGAACGCAAATGAAATAAGGAAGGCATTTCATGATTTTTTTGAATCGAAAAAGCATGCGATTGTTTCTTCAGCCCCAATAGTTGTAAAAAACGACCCTACGCTAATGTTCATTAATGCAGGAATGAACCAATTTAAAGATATTTTTCTTGATAATGCTGAAGCTAAACACTTAAGAGTTGCAAATTCGCAAAAATGCTTAAGAGTATCCGGGAAACACAACGATTTAGAAGAAGTCGGACATGATACATACCATCATACAATGTTCGAAATGCTTGGAAATTGGTCGTTTGGAGATTATTTTAAAAAAGAAGCTATCAGTTGGGCGTGGGAATTTCTGACTGATGTTTTAAATCTTCCTATCGATAGACTATATGCTACAGTGTTTGAAGGCAATAAGTTTGAAAACCTCGACTTAGACATTGAGGCTTATAATTACTGGCTAAATTATCTTAAAAAAGACAAAATCCTATATGGCTCTAAAAAAGATAATTTCTGGGAAATGGGAGAGAGTGGCCCTTGTGGCCCTTGTTCAGAAATTCATATTGATCTGAGAGACGAAAAAGACAGAACCTCTATTGACGGTAAAACTCTGGTAAACAAAGATCATCCTCTGGTAATTGAAATCTGGAATCTGGTTTTTATTCAGTACAATAGAAAAGCAAGTGGAGAATTAGAGTTTCTGCCCAAAAAACATGTCGATACCGGAATGGGTTTCGAAAGGCTATGTATGGCAGTGCAAAATAAAAAGTCGAATTACGATACAGATGTGTTCCAATCATTAATTCAAGAAATTGCAAAAATGGCAAATTTGAATTATGGCGAAAACATAGATGCAGATATTGCAATGAGAGTTGTTGCAGATCATTTACGTGCAATTTCTTTTTCTATTGCCGATGGACAATTGCCTTCGAATAATAAAGCCGGATATGTAATCAGAAGAATTTTACGTCGAGCTGTTCGGTATGGATATACGTATTTGAATTTTTCAGAACCATTCATTTTTAAATTGGTTCCTGTTCTTATTGAAATTATGGGAAATGCTTTTCCAGAATTAGTGTCACAGAAACAATTAATTACTAAAGTTTTAAAGGAAGAAGAAATTTCTTTTTTACGAACTCTTGAAACTGGAATCAAATTATTAGATCAGATTATTTCAAAATCGATAAACAAAAATAATAAGCAGATAAATGGTAAAGTTGTTTTCGAATTGTATGACACCTACGGCTTTCCTTTAGACCTTACTGAATTAATTCTCAAAGAAAAAGGTTTAAGTTTAAATCATCAAGAATTTGAAGCAGAAATGCAAGCACAAAAGAGAAGATCAAAAGACGCTTCAAATCTCGAAACTCACGATTGGGTTGAATTAGCATATGCAAAAAATTTTGAATTTGTTGGCTACGATGAAACTATTTGCGATATCAGAATTGTTAAGTATCGATTTGTAAAAATGAAGTCGAAAAAATTGTTCCAGGTGGTTTTCGACAAAACTCCTTTTTATGCCGAAAGTGGTGGACAAATTGGTGACACCGGCTATATAGAAAACATTGAAGAAAAAATTCAAGTTATTAACACTATCAATGAAAATGGTTTGACTCTGCATTTGCTTGAAAAATTGCCAAAAAATATCAATGAAACCTTTAAAGCTGTTGTTGATGAGAATAGGCGAAGTTTAATTGCTAATAACCATACAGCCACACATATTCTTCATTTTGCTTTACGAATGGTTCTTGGTACTCATGTCGAGCAAAAAGGATCGCTTGTAAGTTCAGAAAATTTAAGATTCGATTTTTCACATTTTCAGAAGCTTACAGACGATGAGATTTCAAAAATTGAAGCCATTGCAAACAAAATGATTCGAGAAAATCTTATTATTGAAGACTTTAGGAGTCTCCCAATGAACAAAGCTCAAGAACTTGGAGCTATTGCACTTTTTGGAGAAAAATACGAAGACTTGGTAAGGGTAGTAAAATTTGGAGATTCTATTGAATTGTGTGGTGGCACTCATGTGAAAGCAAGTGGTCAAATTGGGATTATTAAAATTGTTTCGGAAAGTGCAATTGCTGCAGGTATTAGAAGAATTGAAGCAGTTACTTCTATAAAAGCTGAAAAATTAGTAAACCAAAATTTTGCTGAAATGAAGCAAATAAAGCAGCTTTTTAACAATCCGAAAAACATTGTCAGTAATATTGAAAAACTTATTGTAGAAAATAAAAGTTTACAAAAGCAATTAGAAGCTCATGCGAAAGATAAAGTCAAAATTACTAAAGATTCGCTTATTAAAAACATTACTGAAACAAATGGAATAAATGTAATTTGTGAAAAAATTGAAGTAGATTCCGCAACTTCTGTTAAAGATTTAGCATTTCAGTTGAAAACACAAATAGATAATTTATTCCTTGTAATTGGGGCTGAAATAAATGGTAAACCAAACCTCACAGTTATGATTTCTGAAAATTTGGTGAAAGAAAAAAATCTTAATGCCGGACAAATTGTACGCGAACTGGCAAAAGAAATTCAAGGTGGAGGTGGAGGCCAGGCATTTTTTGCTAATGCCGGTGGAAAAAAGGTAGATGGAATTAATGATGCTATTTCAAAGGCTTTTGAGATTATAAAGAATGTTTAAGTATATCATTTTTAGCCAGGCTTATAATTTTAAAATTCAAGAATAAATTACTTAATATTTTGAAAAAATAGATTCGCTATTTTTTCATGAAATTATTCAAGCAAATTTTACGAGTTTCTTCGATTAGAAATTCAAACAGCAAATTTTAGATGAGATCAATAAAAATAAATTGGTTAGTAGTTTCAAGTGCTATTTTTACTGCCGCAGTTTTAATTTTTGTAAAATTGAAGGTAAGTTTCCCAATAATTCTTTTCGATAAAATATTCCCAGGTTCGGCTTATTATGTAATTCCAATTTTTTCTATTTATGCTGGTTTTGTTGCATACAAAATGCAAAACGTCAGCGAAAGCTCAAAGTGGCGAAAATGGACGTGGACTTTATTTTGTGTTGTTTTTTTCTTGCAGTTTATTTTAGGATTGTTTGGACACGACGAATTTTTGATGACAGGGAAAATGCACATTCCTGTTCCTGCATTAATTATAGGAAGTGGAATATATAATATGAAAGTCTCCTTCATGCCAATTTTGTTTTTGAGTACGATTTTATTGTCTGGACCGGCTTGGTGTAGCCAGTTATGCTATTTTGGAGCTGTCGATAATATTGTTTCGGAAATAAAAAAGAGTGGGATTGCAAAATCAATTAAAAACAAAAATACACTAAAACATAGTTTCCTGTTTTTTGTAATTTTTGCCGCAATCTTACTAAGAGTTTTCGATGCAAATATTCAAATTGCAATAATTGGTGGTATCGGTTTCGGAATCGTAGGAATTGCAATTATTTTATTAGTTTCTCGTACCAGATCGCAAATGTACCATTGCACGGTTTATTGCCCGGTTGGAACTTTGGTTAGATACCTAAAATATATTTCGCCTTTCAGAATGTATATCGACGACAAATGCACGCTTTGTAACCATTGCACATCGCACTGCAAATATGATGCACTTAATATTGATAATATAAAAAACAAAAAACCAGCTCCAACTTGTACACTATGTGGCGATTGCTTATCGGCTTGCGGAAGCGATTCTATCAAATATAAATTTTTTGGTTTGAAGCCTCAACATGCAAGAAATTTGTATTTATTTATTAGCGTTTCGCTACACGCAATGTTTTTGTGTTTAGCAAGGATATAAGCCGATTTTGGTAGCTGATAAAATTATTTCAAATTTTGAGTTTTTCATTCAGGAATGATTCAATTCCTATTTTCTTTTTCACAATCGCTTAATTAGGTTTAATTCACTATCATCTTTTTTCTCAATATTATTTTATTATCAACAGTCAAAATATAGGTGTAAATTCCATTCTCAAAGTCTTTAGCAATAAGGGTTGTAGTATGTTTGCCTGCGTAAAGTTTTGAATTAATTATTGTTGAAACTTTTTGACCTAAAGAATTGTAAATTTCTAATTTTGCAAAAGAATTTTCTTTCAATGAAAATGAAATAGTTGAATAAGAATTAAAAGGATTCGGACTATTTTGGAATAATTTATTCTCCTCATTATTTTGTTCAATAACACCGACATAATTTTGATTTTGTGGTTGCTGCTGGGTAACACAATGTGTCATTCCGCCACCAAAATACAAGTTTCTTACATCTATTCCTACTACATTTCGTGAAGGATATAATAATTGTAATATAGAAATTGCTACGGTATCATTGGGATCATTATAGCTTGGAACCAGAACAGCATTATTTCCGATATAATAGTTTACATAACTACCCTTGTATCCAATGTTTTGCCCCCAAGTTGTAGAAACATTATTTACTGTAAGTGGCAGAAAAATATAATTAAAAGAGTTCCCATAAGCATTTTGTGCATTATACAATGTGTTTATATCCGAAGATGGTACATCCCAATATATGAGCGAAAGGCTGTCCATAGTTACAATTGTCGTTGTGTCGAGAAATCGTGCGAATCCATCAATGTGCATATCAGTAATTTCTAAACCCGCAACACCATCAAGCCAGATGAAATTTGTTACATCAAGATATGTTGTTAAATAATCTTCTACCTGAGCCTGTAACAAGTTTGGATTTCTATTACTGTTGATTATTGAGCTTTTGGTTGCCATCAAACTTCCATTACCATCTATTTCAATTGAGCCACCTTCTAAAATCATAGCACTTAAATCAATGTATGGGACAGAAATATCTGAGCTTATAAGTTGTGGAATAACATCACAAAGTGCATATGGAGCCGAATTTCCCCAACCATTAAAACCCCAATCGAGTATAACAACATCTCCAATACTATCATAAACGAAAATAGGTCCGTTGTCTCTCACCCACACGTCATTGTTTTGGTGAATGTAAAAATCAACATTTGTTAATGGTACATTTGCATTGTTAAGAACTTGAATAATATGATTTCGTTCAAGCATATTATATGCAATAATATGAACATTCTCACCACTCTGCAATTCTCTTGTCATTTCAATCCAACCTGGCTCGAGATCAGAACGATAAAATGGTCCATAAGTATGATTGTGAGGCCATTGAAGCCATGTTCCTTCATGCTGGGCAGTTTCTTCAGGCATTGTATATTGAATTGTTTGTGCATTTACACCTACTATAATTAATGAAAAAAATGCGATAAAGCATGCTTTGATAATATAACTTTTCATCTATTTATATTTTAGTAATTAATTTATATTCAGTTATACATTTGTTAAGAAATCTAGCAGTCAAAAGTTTACAATAAAATAGTTTATAGCATATCTAAATAATTTGCAATATATTGTAAACGAAACAAAGTTCAAAATTGCAAATCAAATGATACATTATTTAGTTTGAAAATAGTGAAGTGCAATTTTTCTAATTTCAGTAATTTTATTGTTGATATAATCCTATAAAATAATATTTCTAATCATAGCTATTTGTATGCAAATAAAGATTTTAAAAGATTCTATTAGTAAGTTTATGACATCAAAAAAAACAAAAAAAGATATCACCAAAGATTTGAATTAATTAGTGTTTGTTCTTTCAATAATTAGTTATATTTGCAAATTTCTTTGAAAAAACCAGAAACAATCGTTCTTAATATTTCTAATAAACTCTGAAGGTGAAATATTTCATCTGATTATTATAATTATTTCTAAAACACTGATGATAAAAGTTTATTTTATCTGAATTAAAATTCTTTTTTATGATTGATAACATTAATAATTCGACTGACGAAAACTTAAAGTCGATGAATGAACAGCAAGCAAGCAATGAGCTTCAGGACTTAAATCAAGATGCTAACAATATGGATGAAGAGCAAAACTCAAGTTCAGTTGAAAATGTAGTTGAAGAAAACCTTATTGAGGAACCAAAAATTGAGAGTTCACAGGTTTCTGAAACCACTGAAAATTCTGTAACAGAAGTGAAAATTGAAGAAAGCAATCTGGATGTTGAGAAAAATGATGAAGTAACATCTGAGGATGAACCAGAAAATCAGGCTGTCGAAAACATTGAACAAAATACTGTTGTTGAAGAATCAAAAACAGACGATTCGGTTTCTGAAATTCAATCTGAAAATAGGGAAATAGAAACAGTCTCAGAAATTGAAAATGTAGAAAATAGTGATGATATTGAGGTAAGTAGTAAGGAAGTTGAAAAAGCTACAACTGAAGTTTCAGAAATTGAAATTTCTACTGAAGATCAGCCGGAAGAACCTACGACTGAACCGGAGATATCTGAGAAAGTTGTTGACGAAAAGACAGAGACAAGCGAAGAAGCATCTATATCTTTAGATGAACCAAAAGCTGAAAACCCGGTTGAACCGAGCATAACTGAAGTTCCTGAGGAAAAAATTGAAGAAATTGACTATTCAAAATTAGACAAAACACAACTGGTTGATGAGTTTTCGAAAATTCTTGAAGACACTGAAATTCAAAACATACAAAACCTTAGAAATTTTGTAGATGAAATAAAGACTCACTTTTACAAAATTCATAATGAAGAAATAAAAACTCTTGAACAACAATACAAATCGGAAAGTGAAAACGGCACTTTGGATGGCTTTAAAATTGAACCCGACGAAAAAGAGGAGAATCTTAAAGAATTGTTGAAAATATTCAAGGCTAAAAAATATGAGTATAATCAAATTCTCGAAAAAGAAAAAGAAGAAAACTTACAAAAGAAATTACAAATAATTGAAGAAATTAAAGATCTCGCAAAAGGAAGCGAATCTTTATCAAAAACATTCAGCGATTTTCGCGAATTACAAAACCGCTGGAAAAATATTGGTTTAGTACCTCAGGCAAGTTTAAAAAACTTGTGGGAAACATATCATTATTACGTAGAAAAGTTTTATGATTTTATAAAAATAAACAAGGAACTTCGAGACTTAGATTTAAAAAAGAACTTAGAAAACAAATTAGTTCTTTGCGAAAAAGCCGAAGAACTACTAATTGAACCATCTATTTTAAAAGCATTTAAATCTCTACAAAAGTTGCACGACCACTGGCGAGAAATTGGACCTGTGCCTCGCGAGAAACGCGATGACCTTTGGGAAAGATTTAAAGAAGCAACCACAAAAATAAACATAAAACACCAAGCATATTTCGATAATTTAAAAAACGAGCAACAAAACAATCTTGAAGCTAAAATTGTATTGTGCGAAAAAGTTGAAGAAATTGCAGCACTCGAAATTGTAAAACCAAAAGAATGGGATGATAAATCGAAAGAAATTATAGAAATACAAAAGTTTTGGAAAACAATTGGTTTTGCTACAAAAAAAGAAAATAGCAAAATCTATGAACGATTTAGGCTGGCTTGCAACAATTTCTTCAATAAGAAACGAGAATATTTTGCCCAAGGAAAAGAAGAGCAAACAAATAATCTTCAACAAAAAATAAACCTTTGCATTCAGGCTGATGGTATGAAGGAAAGTACCGATTGGAAAAAAACTACAGACGAATACATAAAATTGCAAAGAGCCTGGAAAGAAATTGGACCAGTTCCAAGAAAAGATTCCGACAAAATTTGGAAGCGATTCCGCGGTGCTTGCGACACATTTTTCAACAGTAAAGAAAAATACTATTCAGAAATTGATGCAAGATATTCTGAGAATTCAAATCTAAAATTGGAATTGATAAAGAGAATTGAGGAATATCAACGTGTTGAGGACGATGTAGTAAATCTTGAAACATTGAAAGAATTTCAGAACGAATGGACAAAAATAGGACATGTTTCGTTCAAACAAAAAGATGAAATTCAGGCAAAATACAGAGAAGCCGTAAACAAACAATTCGAAAAACTGAATTTAGACGACTCGAAAAGGAACATTCTGTTTTATAAACACAAAATAGAAAGCCTGATTAAAAGTCCTAATGGAAAAGATAAACTCAGACGCGAACGAGAAAAAATGATAGAAAATATCAAAAGTTTAGAAAACGATATTATTCTTTTAGACAATAATATTGGCTTTTTTGCGAAAACGAAAAATGCCGAATCGCTTATCAAAGATGTAAACGTAAAAATTGAAAAAGCAAAAGATAGTATTAAATCGCAAAAACAGAAATTAGATTTATTATATAAAGCATTATAAAATTATATGACAATAGGGAATCAAATTCCCTATTTGTCTTATATAAAAATATTTGAAACCATATTAACCCATAATTTCACTATAATGAAAATTGATAAAACATTACTACTTTTAATAATATGTTTTTCGTTTTCGCTCGGAATATTTGCCCAAACTGGAAGCATTAGAGGCTTTGTTTACGACAAAGAAAATGGCGAACCCATTATTTTTACAAATGTCTATCTGCATAAAACAACCTTCGGAGCTGCTACCGATGTAAACGGATATTACAACCTTACGAACATTCCAGTAGGAAACTACACTTTAACTATTACTTATATTGGCTACGATACATTAAAAATGGCAGTCAATATTAAAACCAACAAAATCATAAACCAAAATTTAATTCTAAAAAAGTCATCAATTAGGCTAAAAGAATTTGTTATAAGTGCCGAACGAATGGAGATGAAAACCGAAATTCGTACCTCAATTGTAAAAATTACTCCAAAACAACTCGAAAAAATTCCAACCATGGGAAGCGAACCAGATTTAGCCCAATATCTTCAGGTTATTCCTGGTGTAGTTTTTACCGGCGATCAGGGTGGGCAACTATATATTCGTGGAGGTTCTCCAATTCAAAACAAGGTTTTATTAGACGGAATGATAGTTTACAATCCATTTCATTCTATTGGATTATTTTCTGTTTTCGATTCAGATGTTATCAGAAATGCCGACATTTATACCGGCGGATTTGGTGCCGAATATGGTGGAAGAATTTCATCAGTCATGGATATTACAACTAAAGATGGAAATAAAAACCGCTTGTCCGGGAAATTATCGACAAACACATTTGGTTCAAAATTTCTATTGGAAGGTCCTTTGAAAAAAGGATTGGAAAACTCAAACAATGGGGCATCATTTGTTTTCTCAGCAAAAACCTCTTATCTTGAAGAAAGTTCTAAATTGTTTTATTCCTATATTGATACAGCCGGTTTACCTTTCAATTTTACTGACTTATATGGAAAAGTTTCAATAAATGGAGCGAATGGAACGAAAATTAATTTGTTTGGTTTTAACTTCAACGATCAGGTAAATTATCAGACAATTTCAGATTTAAATTGGGAATCTTATGGAATAGGATCAAATATAATATTAGTCCCTTCAAGTGCCAATGCTCTTGTAAAAGCCAACTTTTCGTACTCAAATTATAGAATCGGTATTGAAGAATTAGACTCAAAACCAAGATATAGCGAAGTCGATGGATTTAATTTTGGACTTCAGTTTGTATATTTTCTGGGAACCAACGAATTTAATTATGGTATTGAGGCACTGGGATATAATACTGATTATGTTTTCTATAATTCGACTGGCAGAAAATTGGCACAAAATGAAAATACAACCGAATTAGGAGGATTTTTAAAATATAAACATATTGCCGGGAAACTATTGTTAGAACCAAGTTTCAGAGTTCATTATTATGCCTCTTTATCAGATATTTCGCTTGAGCCACGACTTGGGATTAAATATAATATTTCAGATAGATTGAGAGTAAAATTGGCTGCTGGTATATATTCGCAAAATCTTATTAGTGCTAATTCCGATAGAGATGTCGTGAATCTTTTCTACGGTTTCCTTTCTGGAACTCAAGATTTGCAAGAAGAATTTGATGGTGAGGAAGTAAAACACAATTTGCAAAAATCTCATCATGGTATTTTAGGATTTGAATTCGATCTTACCAATAGAATTGACATAAATGTTGAAGGTTACATAAAAGACAATGTTCAGCTTACAAGCATAAACAGAAATAAAATTTACGACGATACCGGCGAAAATAGCGACAAACCTGAATATTATACCAAAGACTTCATAATAGAATCAGGGAAAGCTTATGGGGTCGATTTTTTGCTTAAATACGATTATCGAAAACTTTATTTATGGTGTGTTTATTCCTTAGGCTATGTAACTCGCTATGATGGAGTTATTGATTATTTGCCACATTTCGACCGAAGACACAATGTGAACCTTGTCGGGTCCTATAAATTTGGAGAAGACTTAAATTGGGAACTTAGTGCTAGATGGAATCTTGGCTCGGGTTTTCCTTTTACAAAAACTTTAGGTTACTACGAAAAACTACCATTTATAAATGGAATTACTACAGACTATACTTCAGAAAACGGAGATCTTGGAATTATTTATGCCGATTTAAACACCGGAAGACTTCCATATTATCATCGTTTGGACGCATCCATTAAAAGAGTACTTTATTTTGGCAACAACTCCGAACTTAAAATTACTTTTAGTATTACGAATATATACGATAGAGAAAACATTTTCTATTTTGATCGGATAAAACATAGTCGAGTAAATCAACTGCCGATTATGCCAAGTCTTGGTGCAAGTTTTAAATTCTAAATAAATTTTTCTGATGAAATTTAATAGAATAATAATCATTTTAGTTTTTATTCCATTTTTTGTTTTTTCGCAAGAAAAGCAAGCCGAAAAAAAAGCCAAGATTGATGTTAGCAATTTTTTTGGGCGAATATATACCGGATTTTATTATGGGCTTGATGATAATATTAAACCAAAATCTGCATTTGGAATTTCTACTGCAATTTTAGGCTTCCATCATCAAATTTCCGAAAGAGTGAAAGCAACAATAATTTACGACGTAACCCGCACAACCAATGCCATTGACGTTTCCGACAGTCTTGGAAATTTTTTAAACGTCTCGTATTTTGAAGGTAGCAAGTACACAGCATTTCTGAAAATGGCAAAAATATCATGGGAATTTACCAAAAATTTTGAGCTTTCGGTAGGGCAATTATTAAATCAACAATATTTGACAGTTCAGGACAAATGGTGGGGTTTTCGTTATGTAAATGTAACCTATCAGGAAGCATACAGATACGGAATGCCGGCAGATTTTGGAGCGAGAATAACTTATAATCATCACAATATTTTGAAATATAGCATAAGTATTGTAAACGGAGATGGGCCATTCCGTCATCAGGACGACAACTCTAAATTTTTAGTGTCAAACAATTTTGAAGTAAACCTTTTTAAAAATGCAATTGCAAAAATCTATTTCGATTACGAACCCGGCTCTGAAAATGGTTCGGCAGAAAAAACGGCATTGTCTGCTTTTGCAGGATATAAAACTAAAAACTTGATGCTGGGTTTTGAATATTCGAAAGTATCGAACTATAAATTTGTGGAGGCGAACAATTTCGATGGAGTTTCAATTTATTCCTCTTATCGAATTTTGCAAAATACAAAAGCTTTAACAAGAATTGACTATGGAAATTTGCTTGAAAACTCTAAAAACAATCTATATTTTATTTTTGGTTTTGAACACGAGCCTGCAAAAAATTTCTTTGTCTCGCTAAATTATCGATACGATGATAGAATTGATAGTAACCAAATTCATGCTAATTTTGGAATAAAATTCTAATTTTGGAATAAAATTATTAATATTTTTTCAAGTCGAGAAATGAAACTTTTCACCGAAAATATTACCAAAACATACGGAAAACGCACTGTTGTAAATAAAGTTTCAATAGAAGTAAGCCAAGGCGAAATTGTTGGTCTCTTAGGTCCGAATGGTGCTGGAAAAACAACATCTTTTTATATGATTGTTGGCTTAATAAAACCTAATTCGGGCAAGATATTTTTGGAAGATGATGATATTACAAAATTACCTGTCTATAAAAGAGCTCAAAAAGGAATTGGATATTTGGCACAAGAAGCATCGGTTTTTAGAAAAATGACAGTAGAAGATAATATTCTTGCAATCCTCGAAATGTCTAAATATTCTAAAGAATATCAGAGAGACAGAACTGAAGAATTGATTGAAGAATTTGGATTAGCCAGAATTAGAAAAAGTTATGGAATTCAACTTTCGGGCGGAGAAAGAAGACGAACTGAAATTGCCAGAGCTCTGGCTATAAACCCAAGTTTTATTTTGCTGGACGAACCATTTGCCGGAGTAGATCCTATCGCTGTGGAAGACATTCAGGAAATTGTGTCGAAACTAAAAGCCAAAAATATTGGAATATTAATTACCGACCATAATGTACACGAAACACTATCGATAACCGACAGAGCATATTTACTTTTTGAGGGTAGCATACTTAAATCCGGAACCGCCGAAGATTTGTCGCAAGACGAACATGTCAGAAATGTTTACCTTGGGAAAAATTTTGAATTGAGAAGATAAAATTAATAATTACATTTTTCGTTTTAAGATATTTACATTGTGAAAAAAGCAGGAATACAACAAAAATTTATTGGTATTCAGCAATAATTGATAATTACACAAAATAAATTTTCATAAATTTGTTGCTATTTAGTTTTAATTAGTATTTAAAAATGATATTTTTCAATCACCTCGGGCAGTATTTTTTGCTACTTTACAAAGTTTTTTCCCGACCAGAAAAACCGAAAGTTTTTTTCAAAAATATTATAAAAGAAATTGACAAATTGGGAATAAATTCGATTGGAATTGTAGTAGTAATTTCAATTTTTATGGGGGCAGTAATAACTATCCAAACTGCTTACAATATTGACAGCCCTTTTATACAAAAGTATTTAATAGGACTTACAGCCCGCGATTCAATGATACTGGAGTTTTCATCAACCATAGTAAGCCTGATACTTGCTGGGAAAGTAGGTTCGAATATCGCCTCAGAAATCGGAACAATGCGTGTTACCGAACAAATTGATGCACTCGAAATTATGGGTGTGAATTCTGCCAGCCATCTTATTTTTCCAAAAATTATTGCAACTGTTTTCATCAATCCATTTTTAGTAATTTTAAGCATTTTTATTGGCATATTCGGAGGCTGGTTAGGTGGTGTAATTCTTACAGATTCTGTATCGTCTCACGATTATATTTATGGTTTGCAATTCGATTTTAAACCATATTACATACAATACACAATGATAAAAACAGTTGTTTTTGCCTTTATCATAACCAGTGTTTCTTCATATTACGGCTATTTTACAAGTGGTGGAGCCTTGGAAGTTGGGCGTTCGAGCACAAATGCGGTAGTATATAGCAGTGTGTTAATTTTGCTATTCAATTTGTTATTAACACAATTGCTTTTGTCATGATAAGACTAAAAAACATCTCAAAATCTTTTGACGATAAGAAAGTTTTGTCCGACATAAATGTCGAATTTGCATCTGGCAAAACCAATTTGGTGATAGGTCAGAGTGGCTCTGGAAAAACTGTCCTTATTAAATCTATGGTTGGTTTGTTTGAAATTGATGAAGGAGAAATTACATACAACGATCGCAATTTTACAAAAATGAATTTTAGAGACAAAAAATCCATTCGTAAAGAAATTGGGATGGTTTTCCAAGGCGGTGCATTGTTCGATTCATCTACTGTAGAAGAAAATATTATGTTTCCATTGGATTTATTTACCAATATGAATCCAAAAGAAAAACTTGATAGAGTAAATTTTTGTCTTGAAAGAGTTAATATTTCTAAAACAAATATGCTCTATCCCTCAGAAATCAGCGGAGGGATGAAAAAACGTGTGGCAATTGCAAGGGCTATTTCCTTAAATCCAAAGTATTTGTTTTTTGATGAACCAAATTCAGGATTAGATCCTTACACTTCAATTGTAATTGATAATTTAATTAAAGAAATTACTGAAGAATTTAACACTACCACCGTAATTAATACTCATGATATGAATTCGGTATTAGAAATTGGAGATAAAATTGTCTTTATCTATAAAGGCAAAAAGTGGTGGGAAGGCTCAAACACACAGGTCTTTAGTAACGATAATAAGGAATTGAACGATTTTGTATTTGCTTCAAAGCTTTCAAAAAATCTTAGAATGTGATTTAAAAACAATACAAAACTATTCAAACCAAATATATATTATAAGAGAGCAAATCGTTTTTTACAAATAGTTTTCTTCAAGCCAATTATTAATGCTTTCATTAATTCTTTCGTGTGGCTCCGAAACATCGGCCTTTACAAACTTTTCTCCAATGATTTTTTCATAAAGTTCGATATATCTTTCTGAAACCTCATTTACAAAAATTTCGTCCATTTTGGGAACTTGCTGACCTTTTTCGCCCTTAAAGCCTTGTTCCATAAGCCATTCTCTTACAAATTCCTTCGAGAGCTGTTTCTGTGCTTCTCCTTTTTCAAACCGTTCTTCATAACCATTGGCATAAAAATATCGGGATGAATCGGGCGTGTGAATCTCATCTATTAGGTAAATTTCACTATCCTTTTTGCCAAACTCATATTTTGTATCTACCAGAATTAAGCCTTTATCCTCAGCAATTTTACTCCCTCTTTCAAAAAGTTGTCTTGTATATTTTTCCAATAATTCGTATTCTTCCGGAGAAATCAAATTTTGTTTCAGAATTTCTTCTTTCGAGATAGGTTCGTCGTGCATGCCTTGCTCGGCTTTAGTTGTAGGAGTAATTATTGGTTCTGGAAAGCGTTGATTTTCCTTCATGCCATCAGGCAAACGAAGACCATAAATTTCACGAACTCCATTTTTATATTCTCGCCAAAGACTACCGGTTAAAATTCCTCTAATAATCATCTCAATCGGATATGTTTCAACTTTATGCCCAATCATAACTGTAGGATCCGGACACGAAATTTTCCAATTTGGTACAATGTCAGATGTCATATCGAGAAATTTGCTCGCAATCTGATTTAAAACCTGACCCTTGAAAGGAATTCCCTTTGGCAAAACTATATCGAAGGCAGAAATTCTATCAGAAACAAGCATGATAAGAAGTTTATTATCAACAGTGTAAACATCTCTAACTTTGCCAAGATAAAAATCGGGCTTCTTAGAAGTATTTAATTTTAAATTAGATTTTGTTAATGCAATAGCCATAATATTATAGATTTTGTTGTAAAATATTTGAGGCGAAAATAATAATTCTTTAAATAATAATAGTAATTTTGGCATGACAGAAATTTTTTATTAAAAATTAAAACTATGAAAATGGGAGTTGGAATATTCTTTGGAATTATAATTATTCTTGTAGGTATCAGTATTTTAATTAAAGTTATTTTTAAAATTGACTTCCCAATCTTTAAAATACTTTTCGGATTATTTTTGATTTATCTTGGTGCAAAATTTATCTTCGGAAGTTTTGGATTTTCAAATTTTAGATCATCTGGAGACGATGCAATTTTTAACGAAGTAACTATCGATGGGAAAATCAACGAAAAACGTGAGTATAATGCAGTTTTTGGAAAGGCAACCATAGATTTGCGAGATATTGAATTGACAGAAAAAGTTACGAAAATTGAAGTGAATGCAGTATTTGGAGGTTGTGTAATCCGTCTTAACGAGCAAACACCTGTAAAAATTAACGCTGATGCAATTTTTGGTGGTGTGGATCTCCCGGAAGGTGGTGCCGGAGGATTTGGAAGTTCAAATTACGAAAGCGATAATTTCGATGAAGCGCGAAATTATTTGGTCATTCAGGCAAGTGCAGTTTTTGGGGGTATCGAAATTAATAGATATTAACTATTTTCTGCTATTCTTCAATTGCATTATTTGCTAATTTATTTCAATGTAAATCATTAAAAATCAGCTAAATCAAATTAATACAATAATTTTCAAAACACAATAATGAGTTTCGTTTAAATTAATTTGGATAAAAAAGTTACTTTTGTATTCCAAATTAATGATATCAAAACACGAAAAAGTATGAAAAACAGGAATTTGGTTTCAATAAACGATTATTCAAAAGAAGAATATATGCGAATAATCGAATTAGCAAGCGAATTTGAAAAGAATCCAGTTCAAAATATTTTAGAAGGAAAAATTATTGCTTCTTTATTTTTTGAGCCATCAACTCGCACAAGATTAAGTTTTGAAAGTGCCGTTAACCGTTTACAAGGTAGAATAATCGGATTTTCAGATTCAGGTTCTTCAAGTGTGAAAAAAGGGGAGTCTCTTCACGATACCATAAAAACAGTTGAAAGTTATTGTGATTTAATAGTAATGCGTCATCCTATTGAAGGAAGTGCAAAATATGCGAGCGAAGTTTCGAATGTCCCTGTTGTAAATGCAGGCGATGGTGCAAATCAACATCCTACACAAACTTTGTTAGATTTGTATTCTATTTATAAAACTCAAGGAACATTAGAAGACCTAAATATTTTTTTAGTTGGAGATCTGAAATATGGACGCACTGTTCATTCCTTGCTTATGGCAATGTCAAAATTCAATACCACTTTTAATTTTATATCACCTGAAGAATTGAAAATGCCAAACGAATATAAATTATATTTAGATAATCTTGGATTGAAGTATTTCGAACATGCCGATTTTACTGAATATATTTCGGAAGCCGACATAGTTTATATGACAAGAGTTCAGAGAGAAAGATTTTCTGATCCTATGGAATATGAAAAAGTGAAGAATACATATGTGCTAAGAAAATATATGCTCGAAAACTCAAAGTCAAATATGAAAATTTTGCATCCACTTCCACGAGTAAACGAAATTCATACAGATGTTGATGCCAGCGATAAAGCATATTATTTTCAGCAAGCTCTAAACGGAGTTTATACACGGCAAGCTATTATTGCATCTATTTTAGGAATGAAATAAAGAAATCTGCTTGAAAAAATTCTCAAAGTTTTACAAAAAATTCTGAAACTATAATGAAAGACTCAAAAGAACTTAAAGTTAGTGCAATAAAAAACGGAACTGTAATTGACCGTATTCCTGCAAAAAACCTATTTAAAGTAATCACCATATTAGGGCTCGATAAAATTGAAAATCAGATCACTTTTGGTACCAATCTAGAAAGCAAAAAATTGGGAAGAAAAGCCATAATAAAGATTTCAGATAAAGATTTTCAGGAAGATGAACTAAATAAAATTGCATTGGTTGCCCCCGAAGCCAAACTCAACATTATTAAGAATTATACTGTTGTTGAAAAAAATGAAGTGGCTGTTCCAGACATTATAAAAGGAATTGTCAAATGCGTAAATCCAAAATGTGTTACAAATTATGAAAGCATAAATACCAAATTTACAGTAATTTCTAAAACAGATGTTGCGTTAAAATGTCATTATTGCGAAAAAATTACCGATCAGGAACATATGATCATCGTTTAGTGTTTTTATAGTTACAAGCAATATTTTGAAATAAAACTTGAATTTTTCAAGTTTACATAATGTTGCAATAATATTTGCAGTGAAATTCAATAATTTGTGAAAATATCAGCTAAAATAATTAATTAATATTTTAATAATATGATAAACAAAGTAATTTTAATTGGAAATGTAGGGAAAGAACCTGAGGTAAATTATTTGGACAATGGTGTAGCAGTTGCAAAGTTTTCTCTTGCCACAAGCGAATCCTACAAAAAAGATGGCGAAAAAGTAACAATCACCGAATGGCACAATATTGTGATGTGGCGTAAATTAGCCGAAATTTGCGAAAAATATGTAAAAAAAGGTGACAAACTTTATGTCGAAGGAAAAATCTCAACACGCTCTTGGGATGATAAAGACGGAAATAAAAGATATTCAACCGAAATAGTTGCGAACAATATGACCATGCTGGGAACAAAAAGTGCAACTGAACAAAATTCTCAGCAAGCTGAACCTAACACAAATAGTGCTGTTGAAGAAAACCAGGATGGAAAAGTTACAGAAAATACAAGTCCTGCCGGCAATAATTTGCAAGAAGAAACAGACGACCTACCATTCTAATATACTATACTCAATTTCTGGAAAATAATAAAATTGAATTGGAAACCGAGCCCTATCATTCGTTTTTAATAGATTTGCTAAATGTAACAATTCATCCCATCGAAGCTGTCAATATTTTAGCAATATTTTTTGTAATTTTTTTATTAATAGTTTCTGCTCTAATTTCAGGTTCCGAGGTTGCCTTTTTCTCATTATCTCCCTCACATATTAGCAAACTTCGGAAAAAAGAGGCAAAACAAGATTTAATAATATTGTCATTATTGGAAATCCCTGAGCGATTGTTGGCAACTATACTTATTGCAAACAATTTTGTGAATGTTGGGATAGTTATCTTATCAACCTATGTTAGTTCTTCAATTTTCGATTTTGGCGTAAACACTGCTTTGGCTTTTGTTTTTCAGGTTATTGTTATAACATTCTTACTTCTGCTATTTGGAGAGATCATTCCAAAAGTTTATGCCACGAAATACCCGGAGAAATTTTCAGGTTTTATGGCATATCCTTTGTTTTTTCTTGAAAAAATCCTCCGCCCTTTTAGCTCAGTTCTTATTAGCTCAACTTCGTTTGTGAACAAAAGATTTGCAAATGTTAAGCAAAATATTTCAATCAACGATTTGTCCGATGCTTTAGATTTGACTGAGAATGAAATATCGGAAGACAAAAAAATTCTTGAAGGAATTGTTAATTTCGGAAAACTGTACGTGAAAGAAATTATGCGGTCAAGAGTCGATGTTGTTGCTGTAGAAATAAAAACCAGTTTCAACAAATTGGTCTCAGTTATTATCGAATCGGGCTATTCCAGAATTCCTGTATTTTCAGAAAATTTTGATAAAGTAAAAGGAATACTATACATAAAAGATTTGCTCCCATATATTCATAAAAACTACAACGATTTTAAGTGGCAATCGCTTATTCGTCCTTTGTATTCTATTCCTGAAATGAAAAAAATCGACGATTTGCTCGAAGAATTTCAATCGAAAAAAATACATATGGCTGTTGTTGTTGATGAATATGGAGGCAAATCTGGAATAATTACCTTAGAAGATATACTTGAGGAAATTGTAGGTGAAATTACAGACGAATCAGATCCGCAAACTGTTGAATACAAGAAAATTGATAATGAAAATTTCATTTTTGAAGGCAAAACTCTTCTAAACGATTTTTATAAAATTATTGAAAAACCCGATAATATTTTTGATGAAATAAAAGGAGATGCCGACACCTTAGCAGGTTTGATTCTTGAAATAAAAGGAGAAATTCCTAAAAAGAATGATGAAATAATGTTCAACAACTTTAAGTTCAAAATTGAAGCTGTTGACAACAGGCGGATTATAAAAATCAGAGTACATTTAAAATCACTATAGAAATAAAATGTTTATTTTGACTGTGAGTTTATCTATAAACCTAAATCTATCCATTTACAATTAATATGATTTTTAGAAATAAAAATACCATCCCAAAAATTTTATATTGCGTAATTTTGGTATTGCTAATTTATTCGTGCAAAGAAACATATATGCCAAAACCTCACGGGTATTTTAGAATTTCATTTCCGGAAAAACAATATAATAGCTATGAAAGTGATTTTCCTTATACATTCCAATTTCCGGATTACTCAAAAATTGAACTAATTGATGCAGATTCGTGTTGGATAAATATTACTTTTCCAGATTATAATGCCAAAATTTATATTACCTATAGAACCATTGATAACAATTTATCGACATTACTCGAACAATCAAGAAAATTTTCATATAATCACACATCTAAGGCCGACGAAATTTCAGAATCATTAACAATCAATTGGAACAAAAGGGTTTTCGGAACTCAATATGAAATTAAAGGAGACGTTGCTTCATCATTGCAATTTTATTTGACTGATAGTTTGCAGCATTTCATGCGAGCGTCGCTATATTTCAACGAAAGACCAAACCAGGATTCTATTGCTCCGGTTTTAAATTTTATTAAAAAGGATGTTGAAAAATTAATTGAATCTTTTGAATGGAGAAATTAGTGTCTCATAGAATAGATAATATTTTATTTCTGATTTTATTTCCTTCAATAATTTTACGATCGTGGGTCTATTATATAAGCAAATAGTTGATAAAAATACTGATTTAGGTATCTGGGAAATGACTGATAATTTAGATTATCTTTTCGACATAGTTAATCTAAATCCTGATGAATTATTGCAAATAGAGAGTTTCAAGAACGAAAGAAGAAAGCTTGAATGGTTGAGTACTCGGGCCTTAGCTAAGGAAATTCAAAACAAAAATTCGATTATCGAATACGATAGTTTTGGAAAACCAAAATTAATTAATCCTTCTTTAAATATCAGTATTTCTCATTCTAAAGATATGGTTGGAGTTATCTTAAATAAAGATTTTAGAGTCGGAATTGATATTGAATTTGTTTCAAAAAAAATTGAAAGGATAGCCAAAAAATTTCTTAGTAGTAAAGAACTTCAACAAATTGATAGCGATTACAGAATAGAAAATTTGTACCTGTACTGGTGTGGAAAAGAAACTTTACTTAAAATTTTCGGAAAACGAGACTTGAGTTTTATTAATAATTTGAAAATTAACAAAATATATATAAAAAATCAAGGAAGTTTTTCAGCTTGTATTGATACATTAAATTTTAAGCATGAATATACTTTGAACTATGAATTTAGAAATAACTATCTGATTGTTTGGAGTATAGAAAAGCCTGTTGAAGAAGTCAAAATTGTTTAATTTCCTAATTTCTTAAAAGCACGAAAAATAATATATATATCTTTTACAATCTGGTAATTATTTGAGTATTGCAAATTGATTCTTTCAGCAACTTCTTTCGAGATAATTTTTTTGCTACTGAAATAATCTGAAGGATTTAAAACTCCATTTTTAATTGAAGGTAAATTCGAAATATCAACATTTTTCGCTAATAAATAGCCTACCATAGTCATTTTCCCGGATAATACTTTTGAAATATTAATAAATAAGCCTTTCGTGTTTTTAACAAAAAACAATGCTGCCGGACTGATTATGAGTAAAATTGCTGAAAATAAAATGTCAAAAATTCTTTTTTTACGGACATTCGCAACTTTACCAATTGAGTTGTTTGAAATATCCATCAATTCATTGACACTATCAATTGAATCGCTTCCAATAATGGAAAAACTTTCATGAGATGCAATCTTATAGTTTACGTTGATATGAGCCATTTTGTGCATAATATCAATAATTTTTTGAGAAGAAATATACTTAGTGCAAAAGATAATTTCATCGATATTATTTAAAGTTGTTATATCCGAAATATTTTCAATACTGCCACTGAACTCACTGGAAAATGACTTTTTGCTTAAACTAATATGCCATATGTCACCAAGTTTATATTCAAATTGCTTCAGCATTAATGTAATTCGTTCAAATTCATCATTTTCTCCAACTATTGCAATTTTTTTCTTTTTCACTGAATTTAACGAATAACCATCGATTTTAAGAAAGTGGAAAATTATCCTAATCAAAACTATTGATATTGACGACCATACAAAACCAAAAATTATTAGAATTCTTGAAAATCGCATTTCTTCGTTTAATAAGCTGTAAAACAACAATATAAATAAAGTGCCAATTATTAAACTACGAATAATATTTTTCAAACTTATGGGCTTTTTATACCCTTTATTAAAATATAGAAAAGAAATCCAAAGTGCAATATAGGAAGGTACAACATAGGAAAGAAATTCTTTAGGATAGACACCATTTTCAGAAAATTTGTAATTTTCCCATAAAGGAATTGCAATTTTATAACCAATAAAAATTGAAGTTGCGTCAAAAATTGGCAAAATTGTGTTCTTAATTGCCAAATTAAAAATAGCAATAGATGCCCTAAAGTATATTGCTAAATTAATTAGAAATGAAAATATTGATGCATTCTTCTTCGAAAAATGTTTTCTTGCAAATATTATCATTGCATTATAGAAGACTTTAAGGTAGTTTATGCTTCCTTTTTTTGTGCTTTCGCCTTTATAGTGAATTATAGTAGTTTTAGGAAAATAGACATTTTTATATCCAGCTAATTTTATCCGATACGACATATCGATGTCTTCGCCATACATAAAATAATCTTCGTCGAGCAAGCCTACTTGGTCTATTGTTTTTTTTCTAAGAAACATAAAAGCTCCAGATAAAATATCTACTTCATGTATCTCATTGTTGTCCAAATATCCTAAATGATATTTTGCAAATATTTTTGAGCGAGGGAATAATTTTGAAAATCCTGAAATTTTATAAAATGCAACAGATGGAGTCGGCAATGAGCGTTTCGACTCTGGTAAAAATTTCCCATTTCCATCAATCATTTTAACTCCTACTGCACCAACTTCATGATTTTTGTCTAAGTGCTCAATAATTTTTTCAAATGTATCTTCCTCTACAATGGTGTCTGGGTTTAATAAAAGAACATATTTTCCTTTTGCTTTTTTTATTGCTTGATTATTTGCTTTCGAAAAACCTACATTTTTTGTATTTTCAATCAGTTGAACATCACTAAACTTTTCTTTTACCATTGATGTAGATGCATCAACAGAATTATTATCGACTACAAATATTTCAGAATCAATGGATAAGCATGCTTTTTGAACTGAGTTTAAACATTGTTCAAGAAAATGTTGAACATTATAATTAACTATGATTACTGTGAGAATCATAAATGAAATGCTTATTTATAAAGTATTTGCTTAAATAACAGAGACATAGCTATTTTTGCAAGGTTTGTTCAAACAAATAGCGGTTTATTATTGACCTGCCTAATGTTAATTCATCTGAATATTCAAGCTCGTCGCCAAAGGAAATTCCACGTGCAAGTGTTGTAATTTTAATATTGTACTTTTTGAGTTTTTTGAATAAATAGAAATTTGTAGTATCTCCTTCCATTGTTGTACTCAGGGCTAAAATAACTTCTTTGACTGAATTATTTTTTATTCTATTTTCTAAAGATTTTACGTTTATGTCATCTGGTCCAATACCATCCATCGGAGAAATAATCCCGCCTAATACATGATAAACTCCAAAATATTGTTGTGTAGATTCAATAGACATAATGTCTTTTATTCCCTCAACAACGCAAATAGTGCCTAAATCTCTTGTATTATTTGAACATATATTGCATATTTTGTTATCTGAAATGTTATTGCAGATATTACAATTTTGAATGTTTTTTTTTAGGTCAATAATTGAATTTCCAAAGTTAGAAACTACAGTTTCATCTTTATTCAGTAGATGCAACACAAATCTTAGGGCAGTTTTCTTTCCAACTCCAGGGAGTTTAGAAAATTCGTCAATAGCATTTTCTAAGAGTTTGGACGAGAAACCATTTAAATCCATTAAAAAAGAAATATAAAAAAGTTACAATTTAACTTGGTTTTTTTCGACTCTTTAGTTTGAGAAAAACTAAAATCTTTTCCCATAATGATAGCGGTTCGTAATCTTCGTCATAGTATCCGTAACCATAACCACCATAACCATAACCACCATAGCCATAACCACCATAGCCATAACCACCATATCCATAGCCTCCGTAGCCGTAGCCATAATAACTTGGAACCATTACGTCATTTACTAATATCCCTAAATTCTTCATGTTTTGATTGCTATCAAGTTCTTCAATTAGGCTTAGTACACTTTTCTTTGAATAGTTTTGCCTAATTACAAAAATATTCAAATCTGAAAATCGTGATAGAATCAATGCATCAGTAACTAATGCAACAGGAGGCGTATCAATTATTACATAATCATATTCTTTTTTTGCATATGAGATAAGGTCTTCCATCCTTTGTGTACCAGCTAGTTCAGCAGGATTTGGTGGAGTAGGTCCTGAAGGAATTACTGACAAATTTCTAATATTAGTTGTTTGGATTATTTCATCAATATTGCTTTTTTTGATGAGATAAGTACTCATGCCAATATCATTTTTGAGCATAGCAAATGCCTTTTGAATCTTTGGTTTTCTAAGATCCATTCCGATAAGCAGAACCTTTTTATCAGACATTGCAATAATAGATGCTAAATTTATTGCACAAAAAGTTTTTCCTTCACCACTCACGGTAGAAGTCAAAATAATAACTTTCTTCTCTGCTTCGGATAATAAATATTCCAAATTAGTTCGTAAAGAACGGAATGATTCAGCTAATGAAGACTTTGGTTTATCAAATACAGGGATTTCAACTTCTCTTACATTTTTTCCCACTGTTCCAATAATAGGAATCTTCACTTTTCCTTCAATATCCTTATGATCGACAATTTTGTCATTAAAATAGTCTCTACCAATAATAAGTAAAACCGGAATAAGTAGTCCAATTACCAAGGCTATCAGGAAATTCATTTTTTTCTTAGGAGAAACAATAGTTGCATTAAACAATAAAGCATTATCTAATATTTTACTATCTGGCACATTCGATGCAAGTGCAATTCCAGATTCTGCCTTTTTTTCTAAAAGATAGGTGTAAATTTCATTATTTAAATCAAATTCTCTTTGAATATTAATTAGTTCACTTTCAGTTTTAGGTAATTGGGCAATTTCACTATTTACTTTTGAAATTCTTTTTGATAAACTTTCTTGAGATATTTCAAATGTCTTTTTAATATTTCTTATGTTTTCGAGCAAAGATTTTTTTGCATTACTAATGTTTAAGTCTATCAAATTTAAAGTAGGAATGCTTTCATTGGCACTGAATAACAATGTATTCCTTTGATCAAGCAATTCACTTAATTTAATAATTATTGAACTAATTTGTGGTTCTTGAATACCCACAATTGAAGGAGCTACTAAGTCTGAATAATCATTTTTATTTTCAACATATTCTAAAAGATAATTATAATATTCGGCTTGAATTATTTGTTGAGCTTCTTCTTTAATTAGTTCTTCATATTTTTCAGAAATTGCAATACCTTGTCTGCTTAAATCAATAATCTTATTATTAAGCCTAAAGTTTTCAAGATTTCTCTCAGCTTGTGTTAATGAGTCAACTATTTCCCCTAACTGATTATTAATAAATTCAATTGTTTTATTTGCTTTTCTATTTTTATCGTCCAAACCAGAACGAATATAAACTTCAGCAAGTTTATTCAAATAATTAGCCTCTTTTTCAGCAACTTGTCCTTCAGTTATCAGGTTTAAAATTGATCCTTCTTTATCTTGGAGCTCAATATTTATTTTTGCTCTGTAGCTATTAATTAGCCCATTTATACTATTAATGATGAAAAACCATTCTGAATATCCATAGTTTGGTCGTTTGAAATCGAAGCTGCTAGGTTCATTCAAAGTGATATTGAAATTAAAGAAAAAATCATCAACTTGCTCACCAAATTTATAAATGTTATTATTAACCAATAGTGTATCAAAATATTCAACCTCTTCATTAATTTCAAGCCGATATTCAGTTCTTGAAAGAATTTCAACATAAAATGGGAATCCTCTAAGCTGATTTTTTGAAGTGTCAATATTCACACTAAATGGTGATGATCTATATTTTTCCTGAGTTTTCATTCTTCCTACAGAATAGTATGAAATCTCAAAATCAAGTTCATCAATTACTTTTTTGTTCAGGCTAAATGATTGTAATATTCCAATTTCATTATTTATATTTGTTTGATCGTCGAACATTCCAAAACCCATGAGGTTACCTGAGCCAAATCTACTTCCATAGGGATCATCTGATTTTAATAATAGATCAAGACCTATACTATAGGTTGGAAGTGTAAATTTATTTATATAAAATGAAATTGATAAGGCAATAAATATCGAAAGTACAAATAAATACCAGTTTGCTAAAAATTTGAAAACATATTTCCTAATATCTATATTTTCTTCTTGGTTTATATCGAAATTGTTATCCACGTCTTAAAGATTAAATTGTAAACTTTGTTAATAGTAATAGCTAGTTCTTAAATTTAGCCTATGAAAAAGTTCATGTTTATAATTGTAGTAATAGTAAAATTGTAGTTAGAGTAGAAGAAATCGTAGCCAACAATACTCCATAATCAGAGGCTATCAATCTAATACCTTTAGATTTCATTGGTTCAACATAGATTAAATCATTAGGTTTTAAATAATAATATTCTGATGCTATGAGATTTTTATCTGTTAAATCAATTCTAATAGTTGAAGACCCATTTTTCGCAGGCCTAATTAAAAGAACATTTTTTCTATTACCATAATCTGTAACATCACCTCCCATACTTAGTGCTTGAAAAATAGATATTTGATTGTTATATGAAGTATAAATGCCAGGACTCCTAATTTCACCAAGTAAAGTAATCCTGAAATTTGCAAGTTTTACAATTATTGTGGGATCTTTAATATATTCCTCAACTTTTTCTAAAATTATTTTGTTTATTTCGTCCATAGATAAATCTTGTACATAAATCTCACCCAAAATAGGTACTGATATATTCCCATTTTTATCAACTGAATAACCTTGGAAATACATTGATGCTTCATTGTATTGTTGATAATTATTAGTTTGACTGCTTGCATCCATACTAAATAATTCAACAATATCCTTATTCATGCTTAATATTTTGATATGCAAAATATCATTCTCTTGAACTTTGTATTGGTCATCATTTTTTATTGCTTGATTTTCGACATAAGAAGTATCAAGATTTTGGAGATAAACTAATTCTTTATGCTGGCGGCATGAAGCAAAAACAAGTACTAATAAAAAATAAATTATCGTTTTTCTAATCATATCTAAATTTCAAAAATAATTCGCAAAAATAGAAAATTATTGTTGAAATTTGTTTTTTATAGTATAATTTTATACTTCGTAAATTTTACAAAATGTATTATTATGAATATTGATAATAATTTCTTTAAAATAGAAACGAATAAGGTTTTACCAAAACCCGGGAAAATCTTAATAGCAGAGCCATTCTTAAACGATTATTATTTTGGACGTTCAGTAATATTGCTCACAGAACATTCGACGGAAGGAAGTGTTGGTTTCGTATTAAACAAACCTGTTAAAATTTCATTGAATGAAATATTAACAGATTTCCCAAAATTCGATTCATTAATTTCTGTTGGAGGACCAGTAAAAACTGATTCCGTACATTATATTCACACATTAGGAAAATTTTTACCAGATAGTGTTGAAATTGCTGATGGAATATTCTGGGGAGGCAATTTTAGTGAATTAAAAAAAATTATAAAATCTGGATTGATTAACAAAAACCAAATTCGATTTTTCATTGGATATTCTGGTTGGAGCGCAAATCAATTGGAAGATGAATTAAAAATTAATTCTTGGTTGGTTTCAAATTTGGATGCCAAAACTATTATGAGAAAAAATGAGCCATCAATTTGGAAAGAGTCAATTTTAAATCTAGGGGAAGAGTATAAAACCTGGATAAACTTTCCAGAGAATCCTAATTTAAATTGACAGCCCTATTTTGTTAATTCATTCTCAAAAATTCAATTTATTATTTAACTCGCTGATTAACAGTCTGGATATTTTTGAAAAGAATCTTTTTTGTCCAAGTCCCATTACCCAATTAATGCCTTGAATTGCATTTGTAATAAATACCTCTTCTGCCTCCATACAAATATTTTCATTTAATTCAGTTTCAATTACTTCAAATCTGCTTTTTGCAATAGAAATAATCTGCTTCCGCATCACTCCATTAACACATCCTGATTGAATATTAGGTGTGAAAATTTTATCCCCAACCACAAAAAAAATATTCGAGCTAATAGTTTCAACAATATTTTCCGAACTATTTTGTATAATACAATCATCCAATCCTTTTTCAGTTTTATATATTCCTGCCAAAACAAATAATTGTGCATTATTTGATTTGATGTTGGCAAATTTGTTATGCGACTTATAAATTTCAGAATAAAAATCAATTATTAAACCTTTTGCATTTAATTCATAATATGATGTTGAAAGTTTCTCAATTTCAATCAAATATGAAATTTCATTTGTGATTGGTGTATAATAGCCTCCTTCATTTCTGAAAACTGATAGCCTTACCCGAGCACCTTGGTAATAATGATTTTTGTCAAAAAGTGAGTTAATTTCATAACGTAAATTGCTTATATTCAAAGAAAGTGGCACTTTCATTTTAAGGATTTTCATGCCAGACATCAATCTTTCTAAGTGGTTTTCAAAAAAAAAGACCTCCTTCCCATTTGCACGCATTGTTTCAAACAAGCCATCGCCATACCGAAAAGAGCGATTTTGAATTGTTAAAACGCTCTTGTTACTTTGAAAAAACTTGCCATTTAAACTGCAATATTTTAAGGTTCTCATTAAAAATAATAATGATTAAGTGTTTAATATCCAAGAATAAAGGGAAAAATAATGCCAATAACTGCACCAATAAAATGTGAATCGTGGTTAATATTGTCTGAATTTTTCTTACTCATATAATATGAATATCCAAGATATAATGCTGCAAAAACAATTCCTGGAATTGGAATCGCAAAATAGAAATAGATGTTTCTAAATGGATCGAAATATATGCTTGCAAAAACAATGGCTGAAACTCCTCCTGATGCCCCAACCGAATCATAATTTGCATTGTCTTTATATTTCCGTATAGTATTTGAGGTAGAAATTAAAATGGCGCTTACGTATAATAATAAAAAAAGAAAATTTGAATCTAAATAATACTCGACCGAACTACCAAAAGACCATAACACAATCATATTTATAATTAGATGTGTCCAATCTGCATGAATCAAACCATGTGAAAACAATCTATACCATTCTTTCCGATGATAAACCTGAAAAGGATTTAATAATAATTTATAAAATATTTGTCTGTTATTAAATGCAGCAATTGAGACTATTGCTGTAAGTGCAACTATAATTAAGGTCATTTTTGGTTTTTAGTTAATAATCACTTTTTCAGTATAAGCATTTCTTTCGGTTTTCAATACAACAAAATATAATCCTTGCTTGAATTTGCTGGTTGAAAATGATAAGTCATTTAATCCTTCATGAATTATTTTTGGATTTGAAAGAATAGTTTCTTTTCCTAAAATATCGAAAATCGACAAACTTGCTTTTTGGAATTTATCACTATTCATTGTAATAAATACCTTTTTGGAAGCCTTTGAATAAGAAATATTGAAATTATTTCGGAAATCTTTAGAAGCAATATTTATTGTATTATTTGCAACAGTAAATTTCCAGTATCCTGCAGGTGCAACTATTGGTCGAACTTGAGTTTTCCCTGAATTGGATTGTGCTTCAATGTAATAATATATAGTGTCCATTAAATTCTGAGATGTAATTTCTCCTGACCATATATTATCAGCCAGATTTAATAAGCTCATTGAGGCAGACAAATATGGATTTATAGTGTCATTTCTATAATAAATGCTGGCATTTTGAATGCCGGAACGATGTATTATTTTTGCTTCGATTAAATAGTTTTCTGTAGAAGAATCAATTAGTGATAGATGAGGCTGATGAGAAATTAAGAGTGGGTCATTAGTAGCAATTTCGTGGCTAATACAATGAATTGCTCCGCTTGACGGAATTGTTGCATTGCAATTAATCCCAACAATATTGTAGCCTGGCATGGCTTCTTTATAGATTCTTAGTGCTGTTGTATCGTACTGATATTCATAGGTTGGAACCAAAACTGTCTTATTAATAATTAATGAATTTGTATAAGTTCGATAATCAGCTCCATTCCACAATCCATTTGGATAATTCCCATTTTCAGGGGGCATTGGAATTCTTATAACTTTATATGGTGTGCCAAAAATCGAATTAAAATTACTTAATACATATTGTAAATTTGCCTCAATTTGTGGGCCATCGGAAATTCCTGTTGGATATTCTCCTACAAGTAAAGTCTCTTCGTCAATCAATTTCATGTGCATATCTATGTGATGAATTCCATCGTATGGCAAATTAGTCATTTTCACATACCTTTCAATACCCATAAACTTATGTATAACACTATCAATTTCTGATTCGGTTTTTCCAGGATTTTCTTCCAAAACAAGATTTGATGAAAAGGCTGTTCCGAAACCATCTGACATGAAATTTCCTCCGGCATGAATAATGTCGTATGGGCTCTGAGTTGTTTCATAAATAGGAACATTCAATTTATTAGCAACAGCTTCAGGAATTACATCATCGTCTGGCCGCGGTCTATTATATATCCAATCAACAATTATTAAAGAATCTACTTCATTTGTGTAAACATTATTTGGACCATAATCACGAATCCAAACACTGTTTGAAGCTTCAATTAAAAATTCCAAATTTGTCAAGCTAACATTGCTTGATGTTAATGTATTTTTTACAGAATTTGAATCTGAACAGACTATAAAAACTTTGCATTCTTCTTTTGCATATCTAACAATTTCTGTCAAAACAGAACTAAAAGATTCCCAAGATATGATAATTGCATCCATCTCTTCCCATTCTGCAACTGTGCGTACTTGAGAAACAGGAGGTTGAGTGAATCCTCTCGAAACTATTGAGTTTAAATAATGTGGCATTTGCTGTTTTTCAAAATCTGTCATTTTATGTGGCAAACCTTGGCTAAATATTTCTAATATAGATAGAATAAACAAAGCGAATAGCATTAATTTTTTAATCATAATTTGTTATTTATTAATCGGTTAGTTATTGATTTAGATAAATTTGGGTTTTATAATTCTTTAAAATATTTTAGGATAATTTAAAAAGATTGATTTTTACCTTTTTAATAAGTAAAAATATTTCAATAGGATAGAAGAAATAGGCGTAAAGATTCGATTTTATTGAATATTTTGATTTTATATAATCCACAGAAGGAAAAAGGTTTCCCATCAAAAATCTTATTTTATTCAAAAATCCTTCGATGTGCATAACTTTTTTATAATAGCTAAGATCAGTTTTTGCAAGTTTCTTTTGAACTCCAAGACTATACAATTTAAGAAAAAGTTGTTCAACATTATTGAAGTTTTTGTTTGCAAACAGATGGGCTGGAATTTCTGTGTCAAAGTATTTATAGGCAATAAAAAGATGACTTAAGACTATATTAGTAATGGAAAAAGTGTTTGACTTTTCAAGTAAAACGTCCCAATTAATCGTCGATTTGAAAATCTCACTAGTCTTTTTAATATCTACATACCAACATAGTCGCACACCTCCTGCACCAAAATTTCTGCTCAGGTGCAAACATAAATGAATCAATAAAAATTCAGGAGCAAACATATATGTTTCCGAATTTGAAATTTTAATTTTTTGTTTTGTGCTAAAAAAGTCATCAATATTAATTGAATGAATACAATGTGGTGGCAATAAATCCCAATGCAGCTCTAAAAGTTGCATATCTTTTACATACCCATAATTATATGTCAATTGCAATTTTTCAATAAATTCATTTTTATTATGCAATTTTTTATAGCCTAATTTTGTGAGAATTATATATGATTTTTCTAAATTTTTCTTTTCAATGAGAATATCAAAATCGCCCATCGGACGTTGCCCAATATCATTGTAAACCGTTTCTGCCAGCAGACATCCTTTCAATAAAACTAATTCGATATCTTCTTTTCTAAATTCAGAAATTATTTCATCTAATTTGTTATAAATTAAGGTGTTCTTTGCGAGAGTAGCATAATATTGCTTTTTAAAATATTCTGCAATTTCAATTGGCAAATCAATGAGTTTTTGTTTTTTGAATAATAATTGAGAAATGCCATTTTCAGTAGATTTTTTAGCAATCAATTTCCAATTCAACTCTGATTTAGAACCTGAAGATATCTCCGCAAAATTGCTTCTGTCTTTATCTCTCAAACATTCGAGCAAGAATTTATCTTCAACAGATAAATTAAAATTAGTAATATTGCTGTACTCAATCATTTAGATATTGTGCTAATTTTGCACAAAATTAATATAATTTAGAATGGATTCATTAAATATTATTTACAAACATAGCAACAAAATAATATCAAGAAAAGAAGGAAACGAATATATATTAGTTCCAATAAATCGGAATGTTGGCGACATGACAAATGTTTTCACACTTAAAGAAGTAGCGGCATTTATCTGGGAAAACATTGATGGAAAAAATTGCCTTCAAGAAATACTGAATTTGCTTTGCCAGGAATATGAGATTGATACCGCTACGGCAAAATTGGACCTTGAAAATTTTGTAAAAAAACTCGAAAAAATGCTTGATGTGGTATAAATTTCAGCGATAAATTCAATCGACTAATTATGGCAAAAAATACACATGCAAAATTTGCAATTCGAATAGCTAATTTCAATATTTTAGTTCATGCCATAGGTAAGAATATAAAACTATTTACAGAATCGATTCTCAATAATTTCCTTATTGAAACAAGCAATAGCTACGATCTTACACTAAAAGTTCATGCAAAAATTCCCTCTGAATTTATAGAAAGCAAAGAAGTTTTCAAAGCTCCATATATTGAAGAAATTTCAGGGAATAAGAAAGAAATATCATCACATTTATGGAGCATTCGTAAATTCAAAAATAAATATATTGTCCTAAGCTCCAGTTTAAGTTCTTTAGACTCTCCAAATTTGGCTCTTTGTTTCGACCTAAAATCTGAAAATTGGAATATATATTCCGACCAACAAATTTCAAAAATAAATCCATTTGAATATCCTATGCTGCCACTCATTTTGTATTATTTGACATTGAAAAATGATGCAATAATGATTCATGCCTCTGGAATAAAATTTGGTGAAAACGGAATGTTATTTAGTGGTTTTTCGGGAGCAGGGAAAAGTACTATTGCAAAGATTTGTGAAAATAATTCTGCTAAAATAATTCACGATGATAGGCTAATAATCAGAAAAATAGAAAATAAATATTGCATTTTCAACACACCGGTTTACGAAAACGACTATTCAAAAAAAGTTGTTCTTAACAATATTTTTCTTATTTATCACAACAAACAAAATGTTTCGAAAAAACTAATGGGTGTTGAGGCAATTACCCGATTCATGGCATTTTGTATCCAGCACAATTACGATGAAAAAATAATTAATAAAATGCTGAATGTTATTTCAGATATCACAAACAAAATTCCAATTCACGAGCTTGGTTTTTTGCCCGATAGCTCTGTTATTCAATATTTAAAAGAAAACCATTTTGAATAAAAATAACATTGATTTGCAAAATCTTCAAAATGCTACAGTTGATTTTTTAGATCAAGGTAAAGAACTAAAAATTCGATTAGGCGGAAGAAGTATGTATCCCTTTTTAAGAAATGGAGATATTGGTTTAGTTAAGAAAATATGCATTTCAAATTTGAAAATTGGAGACGTAATAGTTTTTAAAACATCAGAAAAATTAATTGCTCATAGATTGCTTAAAATTATTTATCGAAATAAAAAACTATCACTAATTACAAAAGGAGATTCATTGTTAAAAAAAGATTGTCCTATCTCAGAGGAAAATTACATTGGAAAAATTGTATCTTTCGACAGAAAAAACAAGACCGTAGATATTGAAACTGAATACTTTATAAAACTAAATTATATAATTTCAAAAACTTCAATAGTCTTAGTCATTATATACATTTTTGTTAGAATATATTGGAAAATGCAAAGTCAAATTAGAGTCAAATCTTGAAGCCAAGAACTGAAATAAAAAAATATTTATATTTGAAAAGAGCATTACAATTCGCCTGGAAAGCTGCTCCTTTTTGGACTATCATAAATTCTTTCATTACTATCGTTCAAGGTATTTTACCATTAGCAATTATTTTTTTAATGAAATTGATTGTTGATTCAGTTACAGAAGGAGCCCTTGCTAACGATAAAGAATCAGCATTTTATAATGTTTTGTATTTCGTAATTTTTGCAGGAATAATTTTCTTCATTAACTCTGCACTGAAATCTGTAAGTGCTTTAATAAGAGAACATCAATCGCAAATTGTGAGCGATTATATGTATAGTATTATCCACAAAAAAACTTCACAATTAGATTTACAATATTTTGAAAACTCAAATTATTACGATATTCTTCATAGAGCCAGAATTGAAGCTCCTTTCCGACCAAACTCAATAGTAAACAATCTTGTTTACATTTTGCAAAACATTATTTCGCTAATGCTAATTTTTGGTCTAATAATGACGCTTCATTGGGTGGTTTCAATTCTTTTACTTGTAGCAACCCTTCCGGGAATTTTGATTCGATTGAAATTTGCCAAAGAAATTTACGATTGGAAAAGATCCGAAACTCCTACAGAAAGAAAAACAGACTATTACAATGGCTTATTAACGTCATTACGATTTGCCAAGGAAGTTCGACTTTTTGGATTGTCCGGAATATTCATCGAACGTTTTAAAAATCTAAAAAAACTTCTTCGGGAAGAAAAATTCAAAATTGTTAAAAAGCAAACTCTAATTAGCCTTGTCTCGGAAACTACAACAGCTCTAACAGTTTTCGGATCATATGCTTACATAAGTTATAAAGCCATCAGGGGCGAAATTACCCTTGGTGATTTGGTAATGTATTTCTTGGCATTTCAAAAAGGATTCGATTTTCTACGTAGTCTTTTTTCAGGAATCGCAGGACTTTTTGAAGATAATCTTTTTCTAAATAACTTATTTGAGTTTTTGAATCTGCCACAGCAAATTGTTTCACCAAAACATTCAACTCCTTTTCCATCAAAAATTTGTAAAGGAATTAGTATTAGGAATTTAGATTTCAAATATCCAAACGGGAATAAATTTGTTTTAAAAAATATCAATATTCAAATAAAAGTAAATGAAACAATTGCTATTGTTGGCGAAAATGGTGTCGGAAAAACTACACTCATAAAGCTTTTGTGTAAATTTTATAAACCCACTAAGGGTGAAATTTTGTTTGATGAAGTAAATATTGAAGAAATGAATACTGAAGAAATCAGAGAAAATATAAGTGTCATTTTTCAGGATTATGCTCACTATCATTTATCGGCAAAAGAAAATATTGCTTTTGGAAATATTGCTGAAAACCATGACGATAATAAGATTAGAAAAGCAGCAAAAACTGCAAATATTGATTTGAAATTAGAAAATTTACCAAAGAAGTATGAAAGTGTCCTTGGAAAATTGTTTGAAAATGGAGAGGAACTCAGCATTGGAGAATATCAGAAAGTTGCACTAGCAAGGGCTTTTTACAAAAATTCTCAAATTATTGTTCTCGATGAACCCACAAGTTCAATAGATCCGAGATCGGAATACGAAATTCTCCAAAATTTTGAAAATGCTACAAAGAATAAAACTGCAATTATTATAAGTCACCGACTGTCATCTGTTAAAATGGCTGACAAAATTTATGTGCTTGACAAGGAAAATTTAATTGAATCGGGGACTCACGAAGAATTAATGCACCTTAAAGGAAAATATGCTGACTTGTACAATATCCAGTCGGAAAAATACCGTACATAATTTCAAAAAATCACAGAGATTTGGCAACAAAAATAATCACTTGATATGAATAAATTTATTATATATTGCGATTTTTTAACTAACAAATGAAACTATGAAGAGATTTTACACAATTATTTTAATTTCTGTATTTTTTGCAGCTAATGTTTTTGCAGGAGGTATCCTTACAAATACAAACCAAAGTGCATCGTATGTTAGGATGCTAATTCGTGATGCATCGCTCGGTATTGATGCAGTTTATTATAATCCGGCCGGCTTAACAAAGTTGGAAGATGGATTTTATTTCTCGCTAAACAATCAATCTATTTGGCAAAATAAAGAGATAACAAATGCATATATGTTTTTGAACAATGAATTATTTGAAGGAAGTATCAGTGCACCGGTTTTTCCGGGAGCATATTTTGCATATAAAAAAGGAAATTTAGCCCTATCGCTCGGCTTCAATCCTGTTGGTGGTGGTGGTGGTGCCGAATTCCAAAACGGATTGCCTTCTTTTGAAACCCCGGTTTCAGACCTTGTACCAATGATGGCGGCAAATGGATTCGGAGTAGATAAATATAGTGCTGATATCTATTTTGAAGGTACTTCTGTTTTTTGGGGACTTCAAGCCGGACTTTCATATGCACTAAACGATATGATTTCTTTATATGCCGGTGGTAGATATGTAATGGCAAAAAACACTTATGGAGGTCATATTAAGAATATTATGGTTAATCCAATTTTTGGAGAATTGACTGGGACTACCATGACTCCTGCAACTACCTTTTTTACAGACATGGCACAAGCTCCGGCAGGAGGTGCAGCGTCAATGCAACCATTTATTGATGGTGGAGTTGGTGGCTTAACATTTGATGAAGCTGAAGCAGGACTAATAATTGATGCAGCAACACGAGGACTATTGGAAGGTGGATTAATTGCTATGGGAATTGATCCGACTGGCATGACGCTAGAACAAGCTCAGGGCGCATACCAAGGTGCTGCCGACCAACTTAACGGATATGCAGCCCAGACTGCTGATGTTGAAGTTGATGCCGAGCAAACAGGCACAGGAATTACTCCAATTTTTGGGGCACATTTTACACTCTTAGAAAATAAGTTAAATATTGGTCTGAAATACGAATTGAAAACCAAACTTGAGCTTGAAAATGCAACCAAAGTTGATGGCAGCGGATTATTTCCAGACGGTGCAAAAACTGATTCAGACATGCCAGCTATGTTTTCTATCGGAGCAAGTTATCAGGCATCGAAAAAATTAAAAGCAACGGTTGGCTACCACCTATATTTCGATAAAGATGTTGATTGGGGCGAAGACAAAACAATTGATAAAAACTTCATTGAAATGGGGATGGGCTTAGAGTATGACATTACTGACAAGTTTCTTTTAAGTATCGGTTACTTACGTGCACAAACTGGTGCCACTGCTGACTATAATACGGATATGAGCTATTCTTTAAGCACAAATACTGTTGGATTTGGTGGAGCATATAAAGTAACACCGGCATTAACTGTAAATCTTGGAGTGTTGAAAACAGTTTATGAAGATGGTGAAAAATTAATAGATTATCCTACAACCGGTCTAACTGGCGTTAAAGAAACCTATTATAAAGACAATATGATTTTTTCTATTGGAATTGATTATAAACTATTTTAATTATAATTTTTAAAAATATCATTCCTTTTTCTGGAAGTATTTTCTACAATGCCAAAGTTTTTTTCTAAGCTTTGGCATTGTTGTTTTATCCAATGATGTGAAATTATTACGAAAGAAAAATGTAAGTAATTAAAACAACAATTTGTTTTGTATTTAAACATTTCGTATTTTTGTATTCTAACTAAAAAAATATGAAGACAATAACACAAAAAGAAATTGGACAAAGAATTTTCGATTTACGAAAAAATAGAGGATATTCACAGAATGATTTAGCAAAATTATTAAAAATTTCTCGCCCTTCACTTACACACATTGAGTTAGGAAAAAGAAATCTTTCAGCGATTGAACTAAAAAAAATAGCAGATGTTTTCTTAATATCAATTGATAAACTATTATCTTCAGATTTCAGTTTGTCTGAAATTATTGCTGACGAAAAAGAAACCAGTGAGGAGCCAAAAATTAGGATTTCTATACCTGAACTGAGAGTAAATAAATTCAAAAATATTCTGTTATATATTCTTGAAAAATGTGCTGGCAAACCAAATGTTGGCGAAACTCTACTTTACAAATTATTTTATTTCTCCGATTTTAATTATTATGAGATTTACGAAGAACATTTGACCGGAGCTGAATATAGGAAATTGCCATACGGGCCTGTACCGCAGAAACTTGATATTATTATTAATCAAATGATTGCCAACAAGCAATTACAAAGAATTAATGTAGATTATCATGGATATCCACAAAAAAGATATCTGCCGCTTACTAAACCAAATTTGAAGAGTTTCAGTGCCAGCGAGAAAGATGTTATAGACAAGGTAATAGCCCAATTCTCCGATTGGTCTGCTTCGGCAATAAGTGAATATTCGCATAAAGATATTCCTTGGTTGGCTTCGAAAGAAGGCGAAGCAATTGATTATGAATTAGCTTTTTATAGAGAATCACCTTATTCAGTCAGGAATTACGATGAAAACGAAGGTGCTTTATGACAATAGACGAACTTGTTGAATTTAGGAAAGACATCAAAAAGCTTTCGAGAAAGTACAGAACAATTGCTGAGGATGTTGAAATTGTTAAGGAACCCTCTAAAAATGCAAATTTCTTCGTTGTTTCGCAATTTTAAAATCCTCATTTACAATAGTAAACTCCGGTTTTTAAATTTCTTACGCCTTGAAATTTACTATTTTTAGAAGTCCCCTTAAGAAAGTTTTAAATATTAGGCCAAATGAGAATCCTCCTTTTAGTTTTAGAATAGATGGATTAGGAATACAAACTTGTATCATTAATATTAAAAAAATAGCTAGTAGAAGTTTTAAGGGCAAGGGACGTAATTCAGGATTTAGAATTGTTTATGCTTTATATGAGGAAGAACAAAAAATAATTTTGATTGAAATATTCCACAAATCAAATAAGAAAAATGAGGATAGGGAGCGGATTTTGAGAAATTTTAAAAATAGAATTTAGTAACAAAAATAACTTTCTTTAAAAAAATTATTAATGATGTTATAAAAAAACGTAAGCCTCTATGAACAGTTTTTCAGTAAAGAAACATTCGGTTTAAAATAATAATCATTAGTTAATCAGCCTTCACAATCTTACCCCCAACATAATTTATCCCATCAAAAACAGAATAAAAGTAAATTCCACTTTTTAGATTTCTGCCAGTAAAATCAAAATAATTTTCTCCGGCAAGAAAATATTTATTTTCAGAATAAATTAATTGCCCAAATTGATTGAAAATTTGCAATTCAGATTTTGCTGATTTTACAGAATAAAAACCAATTGAAGTTTCATATGAAAACGGATTAGGCTCATTTTCAAGAATATAAAAATCTAAACTTTGGTTTTCAGAAATGCCCAATTCCTCGGAATTTATTTTAATGAAAACTGAAGTAGAATCGACATATTCCTGAGCAAAAATTGGAAATAGAATAGTCCCTATATAAACATCTGTAATTATTTTTAAATAGTAAGTTCCTGTGTCGGTAGGAGTTCCGCTCACTAAAACACAATTTGTGTCGCCAACAATAAATTCTTGCGATGGTTCATTTGAAGCAAAACTTAATCCGGGCGGAATATTTTCTATAGCTGTCAAAACAATTTTTGAAATAGGAACAATTATGCTGTCTCCCAAATCTGCTTCATAAGGTGGAATAATTGTAATTACCTCGCTATAAAACTCCGATTTTACACCTTCTGATAAAGTGTCCGGGCAAATTTCTCCAGGAAGTTCTGTATCAACACAACTGGCATCAGGTGTACATTGGGCATAAATATTAGAAATCGCAAAAACTAAAATAGCTGCAAATAAAAAAGATAAGGTTGTGTTTTTCATATGTCAAAATTTTTGGTTGAGATTTTAATTTATTATAAATTTATAAGATTCAGTATTTTCGGAAGATGATAATTGAATACAATAGATTCCGGCAGGAAAATTCTTTATATTGATTTTTCTTAAAAAATATGTTTGAAATAGGTCGAGATTTTCATCGAAAAGTATTTTCCCAAAAGAATCAATTATTTTCATTTTTTCTACTTCAGCGATATTTTCAAATTCTATTGAAATGAATTCTTGAGCAGGATTTGGATAAATTTTTAGTCCATTTGTTAATTCTTTTCCTTCAATCATAGAATAGCTTGTAACAAAAACCGTATCGGAACTGCTAATACAACCAAAACCACTTGTTGCCAAAACAAAATAATATCCACTTTCATCAGCAACATAAATTAAATCGTTTGCTCCGATAATTTCCTCACTCAGCTCATTTTCATAAAAATACCATTGAAGATCGTATCCTGTGAGATTTGTTTGCAAAGTGTCATAAATTATCCAGAAAAAAGGAGGCGGCGGCAAAGGATGAAAAACTAAACTGATTGTATCTGATTGGTTTGTACAACCATAATTATTCGTAGCAACAAGATTGTAAATGCCGGACACACTTGTTTCAAGCATGGAAGTGTCGATACCAGACATGATTGAACCATTGAAAAACCATTGCAAGCCTTCTTCTACATTAGAGTTCAAAATAATTTGCTCGCCTTCGCAAACCTCTTGTGATGGATAAACATCGATATCTACCTCTGTAGGCGATGGATAAACCACTACCATATCGGTATCGGAAAATACCAAACCGATCTGTTCTTCAACGGTTACAGTCCCGCTTACTTTGCCCCCGGTTGTAGAATAGTTATAAACACCTGCGCCCGAAATATTTAATTGCGAAATTCCTCCATCATCATCTGATGAACCAAGAGGTGGACCAAAATCTTCGTCCCAAAAATTCAAAATAATATTTGTGTCGGCAAGAACTATATTTAATCCTGTCCAATGTGCAGTCAAATCGTCGTCGATAGTAGATGATGTATAGAGCCCTGCACCGTGTTCAAGAACAAAAAACAAATCGGGATCACCAATCCATGTCCACAGTTCTTCTACATCGCCGGCATACCAATTGCCTTGTGAATTTGCAGTAACATCAACAATTACATAATCAATAAGTGTAGTTTGCAAAATAACCTGATAAGTGTCTGGCTGAGAGTATAATTGAGTTTCTGGAAACTGTAGTGTGTCAGAATTTCCATTACCAAAATCCCACTGATATGAGATTGGAAATGGAGAATTTTCTAACAAAGCTTCAAATTCTACATGCACCGAATCGCAGGCAAAAGCTGGTGAAAAACTAAATCCATTATTGTTAGAGCCACTTTGCAATACTTGAAAAATAACTTCAAAAGAGATTGTTTGACTTCCAACAATCGAAACTTCGGCATTCAAATCGACAGTTGCAATATAAATTCCGGGAGCCGACTGCGGAATGCCGCAAATTCTTATGCAGCCCATTCCCCCGCCAGGATATTCGCAAGTGGGAGACAAGTTACATTCCCAATCCAAACCAGAAGGAACACCATTTACTGCCAAAATTTCAATTGAAAAAACATTGACAGTTATACTGGTGGCGCTATCAGTATATTGCAGCGGGACTTTAAAAGTTATATCAATGAAAGTATCCTGAAATGCAATCACATTTATAGTATCATCGGGGCAAAGTCCGAAATCGTTAGGCGGCGAACAGGTAGTATCAATCACACATCCGGGACATTGCGAATAAATATGGTTCCCAAATGAAATTAGAAGTATTATAAAGAATGTCAATAAATATTTATTTTTCATTTTGTTTTTTTAACAAACATACAATTTTTTTCATTTTTTACGAAAGTAATTTTAAAAACAGATTTCTAATAAGCAATGAACAATGCTCACAGTTTCATTTTTATATTACTATTTTTGTAAGAAAAATATTATGAAAAATAAAAAATTGGCACTCAAAATGCTTAGTTTATTAATAGTTATGAATCTTAATATATTCGCACAGGATACTTTAAGAGTAATGACATATAACTTGCTAAACTATGGTAATTTCCCGCCAGGATATTGCGATATTTCGGTAAACAATCCAACTGATAAAGACGAATATTTACGAACAATAATTGATTATACAAAGCCAGATATTTTTGTTGTAAACGAAATTGGTGATAATGCTACCTACCATGACAGAATTCTTGATAGTATCTTGAATATAAATGGGATAAGTTCTTTTCAAAGAGCAAATATTACAAATATTGCTTATTCGTATATCATCAATCAACTATATTACAATTCCGATAAACTTACACTTCATTCTCAAGAAATTGTAAACACCTATATTCGGGATATTAATTTGTATCGTCTCTACTATAATTCGCCTGAACTTGCTCTCTACAACGATACAGTTTTTCTAAATTGCATAGTTTGTCATTTGAAATCGGGCAGCAATTCATCTGATGAAAGCTCACGAGCAACAATGACCATAAATGCTATGAATTATTTGAACAACAATAATATTGCGGGCAATTGTTTTTTCATGGGCGATTTTAATGTTAAAAATAGCTCGGAACAGGCATTTCAGAATCTGATTAATTACCCAAATCCTTCAATTAGATTTTATGATCCTGTAAATCAGATAGGTACATGGTATAATAATTCAAGTTTTGCAGCTTTTCATACTCAGTCGTCAAATTATTATTCGAACGGTTGTGCTTCTGGCGGTGGGCTCGACGACAGATTTGATTTCATCCTGGCTTCCGATGAAATAATATACGGGACAGACGATGTTCAATATGTGAACAATTCGTATTGGGCTGTCGGGCAAGATGGAAGTCATTTTAATAGTTCGGTTGAATATCAAGGAAACAATAGCGTTCCTTCAACAGTATTAAATTCGCTTCTTGAAATGTCAGACCATTTGCCAGTAATTTTAGATATAGAAATTGCTCAAATTCCAGTAAGCGTCAAAGAAAATATATCTGACGAATCAATATGCATCAATTTGAACAATCCTGTAAAAGAGCAACTTAAAATAAATATTCAAGCAATTGAAAAACAAAGTTTAACTCTTGAAATTATTTCGCATTACGGACAATTATTGTTTTCACAAAAAATATATATTCATGAAGGGAAAACCGATTTTACATTAGCGATGAATAAATTTTCTTCAGGATTATATATTTTGAAAATATCGAATGAAACTAGTATATTGAAAGTTCAAAAAATAATTAAATTGTAGAAATTCAGCTATTTACTTGCATGTTTTCTTTTAAAATACTGTCCAGTAGCACTGCAAAAATTCGAATCCTCAAATTAGAATATCATAAAATTGTAGCATTCAATATAAATTGTCGTCATTAAAATAGAGACAAAATTTTGAAAAATAAATATTTGAATATTGAAAATGAGATTATTGACCGATGCCGGACAGGAGATTCAAAAGCACAGTATCAGTTATATAAATTGTATTATAAAGCAATGTTTAACACAAGTTTAAGAATTATTAATAATAAAGTTGAGGCTGAAGATGTAATGCAGGAGGCATTTTTAACTGCATTTGAAAAAATGAATACATTTTCGAACGAAAACAATTTTGGAGCCTGGCTAAAAAGAATTGTGATAAATAGGTCGATAGATTATTTGAAAAAGAAGAAAATGGATTTTTGCGAAATAAATGAAATTTCTGAAAATTGTATGCCTGAAGAAAACCAAAATCTGAACGAAAATAAGCAAGAAAAAATAATTCAAATTAAACAAGCAATGCACGACCTGCCGGAAAAATATCGAGTTGTTTTAAGTTTGTATTTATTTGAAGGATTTGACCACGAAGAAATTAGTCAAGTACTGAATGTTACGCAATCGAATTCGAGAACCTTACTAACCAGAGGGAAACAAAAACTATTAGAGAAATTAGCATGAGAAATTATAGCCAATTTATAAACGAAAACAAAGAGTCTTTCGATAGCTTTGAGCCGGACGAAGGACATTTTAGGAGATTTATGAATAGAATTAGTATTGAAAATCCGAGAGAAATAAAATTTCCTATAAATGAATTTGTGAAAATAGCAGCTATCTTCATTTTTATATTTGGAGTTTCATTGATTTTCATCACCAATATTAAAGAAAATGCTGATAATCTTTCAGAAATTCAAGAAATATGCCTAAGCGATATTTCCGATTATTATGAAGAGATTGAAGTTTTTTATTGCTCTAAAATTGAACAAAAGTTAAAGGTGCTTACTAAGATATCATATTTTGATTCTAAAATCAAAAATGAATTTCTCAGTAAAGAATTTCAGGAAATTGAAACATCTTATAGCGAATTGCAAAAAGAATTAGGAGCAAACGGCGACGATTCGCGAATTATTGAAGCTATGATTCGAAATTATCAAATAAAAACAGAACTTTTAGACAAAATCATTAATGAATTGAATAATATTAACCCCAAAATTTTATAGAAATGAAAAATGTAAATTTAAAACTTGTCCTATTATTTTGTTTCATATCAATAGTTGTATTGAATGTATTGGCAAAATCTGATGAAAATTTTACGAAAAAATTCCATGAAGAATTTTCGGCAGACAAAAACACCAAGCTTCTCGTAGAGAATAAGTATGGTTATGTAAGTTTAAAAAACTGGGAGAAAAACTCAGTAATGATTGACGTAACTATCACAGTAGAAACTTCAAAAGAGGATAAAGCCGATGATGTTTTTGAAAAAATAAGTATTTCAATTTCTCAGGAAGGAGATGTAATTTCGGCAATAACAAAAATAACGGAAAAAATCAGAAATGCAGATTTTACAATCGATTATGATATTAAAATTCCAACTTATTTGAAACTTGACGTTTCGAATAAATTTGGCGATGTTTTCATAAACGAAACTTCAGGCGAAACAAAATTGAATATTGAATATGGTAATCTTAAGGCAAACAAACTGTTGTTTGAGAATACCAAACCAATGTCTGAAATAAAATTATCGTATTCAAATGGGGATATTTCAAAATGTACCTATGCAAAAATTATTTTGAAATATTCGAACCTAAACATGACCGACAGTAAAACTTTAATTATAGTTAGTCGCTATACTAATGTTGATTTAGAAACCAGTAAATCTGTAATAATCGATTCCAAATACGATGGATATGATCTTGGAACTTGTCAGAATTTTGTTTATGAAGGCAAATTTACTGCAATAGAAATTGATGAAGTGAGCGATAAAATTGATGTTGATATGCAATATGGGAATTGTGAAATAAATTATGTTCCCATAGATTTTGAAAGTATAAATATTGAAAACAAATATGGAGGTATAGAAATTGGTATAGACGAAAATGCTTCCTATAAATTAAATGCCGAACTCGAATATTGCGAAATTGATTATCCATCAGAAGGCGATGTTCAGCGTAAAATTGATGGCTCTGAATCTGAAGTTCATGGATTTATTGGTGCAGATAATAACACAAAATCGAAGGTTACTGTAGTTAGCAAGTATGGAAATGTTGAATTGGATTAGAAGAAATTATTATTGGTTGCAGGTTTCAAGTTGTGGTTTTTAGAGAATTGCAATTTGAAACCATTTTTGTTTTATTAAAAGGTTTAAAAGCAAATATTAATAATTTATTTTTCTAAATTAGAATCCTATTAATCCCAACAGAATAATCCTTATTGAAAATAACATCAACAATACTTTCAAAATCAGTTTTGCTATTAACAAAATCAATATTTGATTTGTCAATAATCAGGAATTTCATGTATTTTTGCTGATTGAAATAATTGAAATATCCGTTCTGAATATTTGTTAGATAATTCGCTTCAATATTTTGCTCGTAATTTCGTCCTCGCAATTTTATATTTTCAATTAGCTTTTCTACCGGCAAATGTAGGTAAACATACAAATCGGGTTTTGGCAGCGATTCGTAAATAATAAAAAATAGATTTTTAAATAATTTATATTCGTCATCGGCAAGTGTTGATTTTGCAAAAATCAACGACTTCATAAAATAATAGTCAGAAATTGTAAATGTTTTAAATAAATCTCTGTCGCTGAGGTCTTTTTTAAGTTGATGATATCGTTCGGCAAGAAATGAAAGCTCGAGTGGAAAAGAAAAACGCTCAGAATTTTTGTAAAACTTTGGAAGAAAAGGATTGTCGGCAAATTGTTCGAAAATTGTTTTTGCATTAAATTTTTCAGCAATCATTTTCACGAGCGAAGTTTTTCCTGCTCCGATATTTCCTTCTATTACTATGTAGTTGTATTTCACTTTTGTGTATTTTCTTTGCAATTTCGCAGCTCTGCATGAGTTTTTTTTCTCGCTAAGTTGCTAAGATATTTTGGTTTTTTTTGCGACTTCGCGGCTTTGCGAGAGAATAGTCTTTCTAAACAACTTAGCGAGAAAAATAGTTAGTACTTAGGAGTAACCCCCATATTGAAAAAAGCAAACGACCATAAATCGGCATATTCTTCAATAATTTTTGAAGTTGGTTTTCCACCACCGTGCCCGGCTTTCACGCCAATGCGAATCATAACAGGATTTTCTCCCTGATATTTGCTCTGCAATTCAGCAATATATTTGAACGAATGTGCAGGAACAACCCTATCGTCGTGGTCGGCAGAAGTTACCAATGTTGCAGGATATTCAACATCTTTACTAATATTATGCAAAGGCGAATATTTGTAAAGATAATGAAACTCGTCTTCGTTGTCGCTTGAACCATAATCGCCTGTCCATGCCCAGCCAATGGTAAATTTATGAAACCGTAGCATATCCATAACTCCTACTGCCGGAAGTCCAACAGCAAAAAGATCAGGTCGTTGGTTCAAACAAGCTCCAACCAGAAGACCACCGTTTGAACCACCTTGAATTGTTAGTTTTTTTGAAGAGGTATATTTATTTTCAATTAAAAATTCTGCTGCTGCAATAAAATCGTCGAAAACATTTTGCTTTTGAAGTTTTGTGCCGGCTTCGTGCCATTCTTCACCGTATTCGCCGCCACCTCTCAAATTAGCAACGGCTACCACACCGCCATTTTCCATCCAGATTACTTTTGTTATGCTAAATCCAGGTGTCAAACTAATATTAAATCCTCCGTAGCCGTACAATAATGTTGGATTGTTGCCATCCATTTCTAATCCTTTTTTATGGGTTACGAACATAGGGATTTTTGTTCCGTCTTTACTTTTGTAGAAAACCTGCTTTGTTTCGTAAGGTGTTGGGTCAAAGTCTATTCCCGGTTCGAGATAAATTTCAGAAGTGTTTTTTTCAACATTGAATTTGTAAATAATACCGGGAGTTGTATAAGATGAAAAAGAGTAATATGCGATATTTTCATCTTTTCGCCCATTAAAACCCGAAACTGTGCCAATGCCAGGAAGTTGTACTTTTGCAACAAATTCACCATTTAATTCATAAATTTCTGCAAGACTATATGCATCTTTCATATATCTTGAAATAATTTTCCCTCCAATAATCTGACAGGATTCTAATACATTTTCTTTTTCAGGAATTATGTCTTTCCAACTTTCCATACTTGGATTTCCAAGATTAATACTAATCAATTTATATTTTGGTGCTTCGAAATTTGTTTGTACCAGAAGTTCGCCGTCAATGTGTTCTATAGTGCCAAATTCGTATTCGAATCCTTCAGCCAGCTTTATGAAATTGTTTTCTTTTTTCGATAAATCTTTATAATAGAGAGCATTCCCATGCGTAGATTCTGTTTCTGTCATTATCAATACTTTTTCGTCTTCGCTTACTTTCACGCCATAATTTCTTTTCGGATAGTCTAAATTCTGATAAACGAGTTTGTCATCTGTCTGGCCTGTTCCTATTTTGTGATAATAGATTTTATGATATTCATTGATGTTTGAAAGTTCTTTGCCTTCCACAGGTTTGTCGTAACTACTATAATAAAATCCGTCTTTATACCAAGAAATTCCTGAAAACTTTACCCATTCAATATGATCGGAAAGTTTCTCACCGGTTTTTATATCTAAAACAAATATTTCGTTCCAATCGGAACCACCTCTAGAAATTCCATAGGCAAGATATTTTCCATCTTTCGAAATACCTAAACTTGAAAGGGCAATTGTTCCATCATCCGACAATTTGTTTGGGTCCAATAAAACTTTTTCATCTTTGCTATCAACATTTTCCTTTATGTATAAAACATTTTGGTTTTGCAAACCGTCGTTTTTAAAGAAAAACACATGACCGCCTCGCTTGAAAGGAGCAGTGATTTTTGGGTAGTCCCAAATTTGTGTTAATCGTTCCTTAATTTTTTCTCGATAAGGAATTTTAGAAAGATAGTCGAATGTTAGTTCATTTTGAGCTTTAACCCACTCGGCCGTTTCTTTTGAAGTGTCATTCTCGAGCCAGCGATATGGGTCAGCAACTTTAATACCAAAATAATTGTCGATAGTAGTGTCTTTTAGAGTAAGCGGATAGCTAAATTTCATTTGCTGTTTCTCTTTTGGTTGATTGCATGCAATAAATGTAATAAGCATGACTGGGATAATAATTTTTTTCATAAAATTATGGGTTTTAATAAAAACTAAAAAAGCAACAAATTTAGAAAGAATTTGGTCATATTTACACCAAAATTTATTTGATTTTTATAAAATTTAGACATTTTTATGCTGAAAAATTTTACTTTTTCAAAAAGAAAACCATAATATCAAGCACAGTTTGTTTGTAATTTTAATTTTTCAGTCATATATTGGTTTGTTTCATTAATATGAAAATGATAAAAATTAGCACTTAAAAAATCAGTAATTTTGAAAAATTATTGAATTAAAATTATTCTATTAATATCTTATAAATAAGGTGATTTATTAACTTTTAAATTTTTTGAAATGAAAGCTTTAAAAATTGTTTTTTTTCTCAGTACATTTTTTTTCTTCTCATTCGTAGGTAATGAGGTTTTTGCACAATCTACAATTCAACCAGATTCTGTTTGTGCCGGTGAGACAGTTTATTATCAACTAAATGGCAATAGTGCATCTACATACACTTGGTCTATTTTAGGAGCTACCGGTGGAAGTATTGTTTCTGGAAATACCACCGACAGTATTATGGTAAATTGGCCAAATGCAGGTATGGATTCTATTCAGGTTGTTGAAACAAACGAATTTGGTTGTTCCGGCGAGCCGTATGTACTTACCGTTGAAATTTTAGACCTTCCAACTGCTATTATCTCAGGAATCGATACAGTATGTTATGGAGAAGCAAGTAGTAGTCTGATTGAGATTGTTTTAACAGGTACTTCTGATTGGGAAGTTGTTATTTCCGACCAAACTGTAAATGATACTATAAGTGTAATTGCTTCGCCTTATTACTACACAACACCTAACTTATTTACACCTCCCTCAGTGAGTTATACAGTAGTAAGTGTTACTGATGGAAACGGATGTAGTAATACAGGAACCGGTTCTGCAACTGTTGTAGTTTCGCCAGCTCTGTTACCTCTCACAATTTTCCATGATTAAAACTTATTCCTAATCGGACAAATTTAATACAATATATGAATAATGTACACGAGTAATTCAATTTTTAGTGTCTTATTAAAATTCTGTTAAACATAAAAAAACTACTTATAGTATGAGTTTATAATACTCCCTTTTTTATTGTTTGCATAATTTATGATTCCTTAAGCTTAGAAAATTTGAATCTCCCATCATATTCATTTTGTTTCAGCTAATATTTCTGATTTCTGTTTAAATAAATTTCAGCTTTATTGATTTTCGAAAATCAGAAAAATTCATCAAGCTCCATATTTTGATATTCGTTTTTTTGTGGAAAAATGAATTCTATGTATAGGCGTTTTAAAACTCGTCTAATGCAATTATTTAAATTAGCAATTATTCTTTCATATAGATAATATTGAAAAAATATCATTTTAAAATATTGTTAATATTATTTGCAACATTGCTGCAAGTATCAGGCTATTGTCAAATTATTGATACAGTATGTGTTGGCGAACAAAACGTGCTGTATTGGGTAAATGGCGACCAAAGCTCAACTTTCGATTGGGATGTTGAAGGTACAGACAACAATATTGATGCAAATTATGGAGATTCGATATTGATTGATTGGGGAGAAACACCTGGAATATTTTCAATTACTGTTTCCGAAACCAATAGTTTTGGCTGCCTTGGGATAAGTACAATCGGAAAAGTTTATGTTGAGTCAATTCCAATTGTCAATCTTGGAGATGACCTTGAATTTTGCGATACCTTTTCAATGAATTTAGATGCAGGTCCAGGATTTTCAGAATATTTATGGCAAAATGGAAGTAGCTCTCAAATATTTCCTGTAAACGTAGAAGGCAATTATTGGGTATCAGTTACAAATACCGCAGGATGTATCGCAATCGACTCAATTTCAATTTATTTGTTTCCATCGGTCGAACTCTTCACAAACACAACAAACGTAATTTGTTATGGCGAAAGCAACGGCTCAATTCAAGTTTCAGCTATTCAAGGAACTGCACCCTACGAATATTTATGGGCTGGCGGGCAAAACAGCCCAATTTTAGTGAATCTTGTTCAAGGCAATTATTCGCTAACTGTAACCGACAAAAACGAATGCAAATCTGAAACAACTATTGAAATTTTTCAACCAGACCAAATTACAGTTTCAGCTGAAATTGTATCGACTTTTTGCGATGAAACTTCAGAAGGAAGCATAGAAATTTTTGTTGATGGAGGGATTGAACCATATAGCTACATTTGGTCTAATACTTTTACAGGTGAAAAAATTACAGATTTGCAAACTGGCATTTATGCTTTGAGTATTATCGATTATAATTATTGCACTGCAAATGAAACTTTTAGTGTACCTTACTTAAATGAAACATGTTTTAAAATTCCAACTGCTTTTACTCCGAATAATGACGGTGTGAACGAAAACTGGGAAATACTTGGGATAGAAATATATCCCGAAGCAGTAGTTGAAGTTTACAATCGATGGGGACAGCTTTTATTCAAGTCAGAAAATGGTTATCATCAAAAATGGGATGGAACTCTCAAAGGGAATGAGCTTCCAATTGACACATATTTTTACATTATAACACTGATTCCTGGCTCTGAGCCCTTGATCGGAAATGTTTCAATTATAAGATAGTTTTAAATGAAAAAGGCAATTTTAATATTTATTATTTTGACTGGGTTTATATACACAGAAGCTCAGCAATTGCCTTTGTATAGCCAATATTTGACAAACAATTTTCTGATAAATCCGGCAGTTGCAGGTAGCCACAACGTAACATCTGTTAAACTCACCGTAAGAAATCAATGGACAGGATTTAATAATCCACCTAAAACACAAGTTTTAAGTTCGCACACAAGAATTGAAAGAGCAGGATTTTACAACAAAAGAGGCTTAATAAATGCAAAAACCGAATTCGATAAAAAAGGAAATATTATTCGAACACAACGTATGGGAAGTAGTGGAAGAATTGGAGTTGGCGGCTATGTTTTTAACGATAAAGTTGGACCAATCAGCAAAACAGGAATAAATTTTGCCTATTCATACCATATCCCATTTTCAATAACTCATCATTCAAAAAGGTTTTTATCACCTCCACAAATATCGATTGGTGTAGCAACAAGTCTGTTTCAGTTTGCTATAGACGAACGCGATTTGGTTTTGTTTGAGAGCAACGATCCGATTATTAGCTACGGTAAAGAAACTGCATTTGTGCCAGATTTAAATGTTGGAATATTTATTTATGCTCCAAAATATTTTTTGGGTGTTTCGAGCTTGCATATTTTAGAATCGAAAATCAAATTTCATGAAAATAGTAAAAACAATATGATTCGTCATTTTTTTGCAAATGCAGGATTTGCTTTTGTTGTTGAAGAAATTTTGATTGAACCTTCCGTCCTGATTAAAGCTACTGAAATTACACCTATTCAATTTGATTTTAATACTAAACTCCAGATTAGAAATATCTCATTTGCAATTTCGTACCGGACAAACAAATCAATGATTTTTATATTCGATATTTTGTACGGATGGTACTATTTTGGATATTCATATGACTATTCTACAAACAATATTTTAAACTACGCCGGCGGATCTCACGAAATTGTAGTAGGAATTAATTTACCAAAAACTCGAAGAAAGAAGAAGAAATAAATTATTGTATAAATTTTAACGCATGAACTCAAACTAACTTTTCAAAAAATCTAAAATTGCTGTTAATTTGTATATTTATTGAATTATTTATGTTAATCAAAATAATATCTTATGAAAAAAATATTGGTATTAATATATTTCATTTTTCTGTTTGTTGAATTTTCTTTTTCGCAAACAGAAGAAAATAGCCAAAAACAAATATTTAATGAAAAAAAGATTCCATTTCTGCTAAATTGTGAGGATTCGATTATAGCAAGTAGAATTCCGGAATTAAATATTTCTAAATACAAAAATCTAAATAAGTCAAGTTTACCTGCATTGGTTGATAATTCCACGCTGCCTTTTTTAAGACCGGTTTACAATCAGGTTGCTTTAGAATGCGGGCAAGCCAGCGGGATTGGAATGGCTTTCACCTACGAAATTAATTATAAAAGAAATACACCCGCAAATATTTCTTCAAATCAATATTCAACCCACTTTGCGTGGAATTTTGAGAACAATGGAAATAGCCAGGGAGTTAGTTTTTTCGACACTTGGAACATTGTTAAGGAATTTGGAAACCCAAATGTAGATGACTATGGAGGAACAATGTGGTATGGCGGTACAGGCAGATGGATGTCGGGCTATACCGAATATTACAATGCAATGCACAACAGAATCAAGGAAGTTTATTCTATCCCTGTTGATTCTGAAGAAGGCTTAAATGTTTTAAAAGCATGGCTTTACGACCATCTTGATGGTTCAGCAGCAGGAGGTGTTGCGAATTTTTATGGAAATGTTCCATCTTTATACACTCTTGCCAGTGGAACTCCTGAAGCTGGGAAAAATATTGTAATCAATTTTGGCGGTTCCAGCCATGCCATGACTATTGTTGGATATAATGACTCTGTTAGATACGATTATAATGGAGATGGCAACTATACAAACAACATAGACATTAACAATGATAGTAAAATTGATCTTGCAGATTGGGAAATTGGAGCTTTGAAAATGGTAAATACCTATGGAGGAGTACCAAGTTGGGGCGATGGAGGATTTACTTACATGATGTACAGAACTTTAGCTGCTGCGTACGCAAATGGAGGGATTTGGAGCAACAAAGTTTATATTCTTTATACCAAAGAAAATTCCGAACCAATGTTATGTATGCGTTTGGTTTTGAAACATGATTCGAGAAACAAATTAAAGATTTCTACAGGAATATCATTAGATACATTAGATAATTATCCTCAATATATTAAAGAATCTGCGATTTTAAATTATCAAGGCGGAAATTATTTTATGCAAGGAGGCACAACGGAAGATCAAAAAACAATAGAAATTGGGCTGGACATGTCAACTCTCTTAAATTTTGTTGATTCCAACCAAATAGCAAAATATTTCCTTTTGATAGATGAAAATGATCCTTCAAATATTGGAACAGGTGAGATAATTTCTTATTCTTTAATTGATTATACAAATTCTGCGAACGAAACTTTTTATCCAAGCAATAATATTCCTCTGATTGAGAATGGAACTACTGTTCTATCAATTGTAACAAGTGTAAACTTTAGTGAGGTAACAATCGAAAACGACACCTTATTAAAAGGTACAGTAAATGAGCCATATGAGTATCAACTTTCTGCAACTGGCGGAACACCGCCTTATGTTTGGTCGTTCAATTACGACTATGAAGTAGTAGATTCAACAGCAAGTTTTCCAAATATTTCTACTCAAGCAATCAATACTCCAAACAGTTACAATAGCTATACTTCACTGCAACTCGATTTTTCGTTTCCATTTTATGGAGAATACTTCGATGAAATATATATCCATACAGATGGATACATAATGCTTGACGAAATGCCCTCATCCTGGCCCTATCAGATGAATGCCGATTTGTTTTTCTTGAGTCACTCTTCGATTGCTCCTTTTTTGGCAGATTTAGCATTTTATTCCGGAGATGGAATTTGGTACGATGGCGATCAGAATAGTGCTACCATTAGATACAAAGCTTCAATAAGTGGTAATTCGAGCGGGACGGATCTGAATTTTGCAATAAAACTTTTTCCAAATGGTGATATAGAATTTTATTATGCAAATATGCAATACCCAAGTACTCAAAATTGGTTTTCCGGAATTTTTAAAGGTAATAATATTGATTTTCAATACTCCCAAATTTCATCAGCCCAAACAATTCAAAACGGTCATTTTATAAAATTCATAGCCTCAACATTCCCAGATGAATTGTCGATTTCTGAAGATGGCTACCTGCGTGGTTTGATTTTGCAAGAATATTTACCAACAAATCTGAAAATAAAAGTTAGCGATGCAAGCTCAATTGTGTCTTCTAAACTTTTAGAGTTCTCAACAGATGGAATTAATAGTTTACTAATTAGCGGATTTTCCGTAATTTCCGGCTCAGACAGTATTATTGAATTTGGAGAAACCGGAATTCTTTCAATAGATATAGTAAATATAGCACATTTGCCTGATTTTGATGCAAGTATGATAATATCTACAAATGATCCATATATTACATTTATTGATAGTGTTGAATATATAGGATTTATTGATACTGGATCAACAACAAGTGTTACTGCTGGTTTTACTTTTAATGTTGATAATAGTATCCCAAATGAGCACAATATTGTCTTCGATACAAAAATTTCTGCACTTTCCGATACCTCCGAAAGTCACATGGAATTGGTTGCTTATGCACCTATTCTTGAAGTTGATGATTTTGAAATAATTGATGGAAATAACAATAGTTTAGACCCAGGAGAAACAGCAACTTTAATTCTGATAGTTAAAAATAGTGGTGGAGCAAAAGTTTACAATACACTTAGCACAATTTCTTCCACTGATCCTAACATTACTATAAATAGTAATTCTGGTAATATTTTATTTATAGACGCAAATTCTACAGATACAATCTCATTTAATATTTCAGCTTCTAATTTATCACCCTTCGGTTATAATGCTGAATTCCTTACCAGTTTTGATGCCGACAATATGTATTCTGCTTCCGATATTTTTTGGATTGATATTGGGTATATTTACGAAGATTTTGAAACCGGAGACTTTTCTTCCTACCAGTGGAATTGGGGCGGCCCCACACATTGGGATTTAGATACCTTAGATGAATATGAGGGCTCTTTTTGCTCAAAATCGGGAGTTATAACCCACAATGAAGAAACATATCTTTTTGTTGAACTGAATGCACTGTCCAACGGAGAGATTAGTTTTTATAAAAAAGTTTCATGCGAAGCCGATGTAAACAATCATAATTACGATTACCTGGCATTTTTTGTTGATGGTGTAGAACAGGCCAGATGGGATGGCCAAATAGATTGGTCGCAGGAGATTTTCCCAGTGTCTGCCGGTGTTCACACGTATAAATGGACTTATCATAAAGATTATTCTGTAGATGCCGGAGAAGATTGTGCATGGATAGATTATATAACATTCCCCCCAACAAATCAGTTCATAGTAAATTCTCCAAACATTTTTGAAAACAATTTTTCGATATATAACTTCCCAAATCCTTTTTCAGAAAAAACAAATTTTGTTTTTGAATTGAATAAAAAATCAACAATTAGCCTTGATATATTTAACATCTCAGGACAAAAAGTAATTAATCTGATTAATAGTGAAGAATACCCTAATGGGAAACATAGAATATGCTGGAACGGAATAGATAATTCAGGTATTATGCAAAAAAATGGAATCTACTATTTTAAACTGCAAATTGATTATGCTTTTTACTCACAAAAAATAATTTTAATAAAGTAAATAAAAAAGGGAAAATTTAACTTCAAAAAATTTGATAACAAACTTGAAATGCTTATTTTTGCTTTCTAAGAAGAATCTTAAATGATTTCATAAAAGAATTTCAATTATATGATTGAATGAAATATTAAAAACTCTAATTAAATGATTAAAAAAGTAATAATTGCAGTCGTTGTTTTAGTTGGCACATATTTCGTTTTGGTTACCATACTTCCCGAAAAATATACTATTGAAAGAAGTATTACTATAGATGCTCCCGATTGGAGAATATATAATCTTGTTGGCGATTTTCGAAATTGGGATCAATGGAATATGGATTTTTATCATGACACTACTATAATTGCAGATTATTCTGAAAAATCAACAGGTGTTGGCTCATGGATGATATGGGAAGGTGAGCATTCTGGAAATGGGAAATATGAGATTTATAAATGCTTGTACAAAGAATACGTATATTATTATTCGTATGCAGAAGGCAAAAGCTATCCTTTGAAAGGTGAATTTTCTATTAGAAAAGCTCAAGATACTAATAAGCTTATGTGGAAATTGACCTGCACCTTAAATACATATAATCTATTCACATATTTGGGTTTTTTCATAAATGATATTTTAGATGCCGGAATTGAAGATGGACTTGAGAATATTAAATATATCTCAGAAAATTAAAAGAGTTCTTTTTTTGCATTGAAATTAGAACATAATTTTTTGCCCTTAATTATTGCAAACTAAAGTATAGCCAAATTAATTCAATAAAAAGTTAAACATTTTTTTTGTTATTTAAAAATGTTATATCTTTGCAACATTAAATAATTTAATAAACTTTTAATTTAAAACTTTAATTATGAAGAAAATTTATTTTTTAGTAGTTTCACTATTAGCTTTTAGTGTAGCTTTTTCTCAAACACTAACTTTTGAAGGTTTCGATGGAGCAACTTTTCCACCAGCAGGTTGGGTAATAGTTGATGGAGATGGTGATACATTTGAATGGATACAATCAACAGTTTGGGTAGGTATTGGTGACACTGGTTTTTGTGCTACCTCATCATCTTGGGATCCAGCAACTCAAGCACCTCTTACACCAGACAATTGGTTAATATCACCTATGGCTTCTATTGTTGAAGGCGATTCATTAGTATTCTGGATTCAACCTCAAGATCCTTCATATGAATATGAAAAATATGCTGTAATGGTTTCAACTGTAGGACAGGATATTGCTGATTTTACTACAACTCTTTTTGAAGAAGTAATTCCAACTACTGCTACTGATTGGACTGAACACAAGGTTGATATTTCTGCTTATGTAGGACAGGATGTTTATTTTGCTTTCCGTCATTATGATTGTACAGATGCTTTCTTTTTGAATCTTGACAATGTTGAAATTCGTGCAGGTATTGTTGTTCCTACAACAGTTAACGTAACTTTCACAGTAGATTGCAACTCACTTACTGATATTGATACAACTGATGTATTTTATATTGCAGGTGATTTTGCAGGATGGACAACACCAGGCGATAGCCTTGAATTAGCTTTAGAAGATGGTGATGGTGATGGTGTATATTCTGTTACTTGTGCAATTGAGCCAGGTGATTCTATATTCTACAAATATTTTAGAGGTGCCGGTTGGGACGGTGGCGAATGGGCCGGTGATCCAAACAGATCTGTTTTCGTAAATGCTGACACAACAGTTACTGACTGGTGGGGTGCATTAGCAATTGAAACAATTGTTGATAACGATATTAATATTTATCCAAATCCAACTAACAACATTTTAAATATTACAAACATTGCAAATGCAAAAGTTAGAATATTTAATATCATTGGTAAAGAAGTTGTTAGCTTAGACCAAACTTCAGATTTCACAACAATTGACATGAGCAATTTTGCAGAAGGAACATATATCGTTAAGATATTTACAAATTCAAATATTATTACAAGAAAAATTAGCTTAATTAAGTAGTTTTTTTTCTGTTTTTAACATAAAGAAAAAAGCCTCCATTTGGAGGCTTTTTTTTTTTGATTAAATTTGTGGAGTATTAACTAACCTAAAATATTGAGATATGAGAAAGTTTACAATTCTAACATTGCTAATTACCTTATCAATTCTTGTTTTCGGACAAAATAGTGTCACTTATCTACAATCAGCCAATGGTTTAATGAAGGATCGAAAATCTGCTCCGAATTTTGTAAAATCTACAAAATCAATAAGCGATACAATTTGGTACGACGATTTTTCGAATTCGGCAAATTGGACTTTTACAAATGATGGATTGGCTGGACAAGATTGGCAAATAACTACTTTCGGACCAGTTGGTTTTTATTCTGCACCATTAGGCACAATTGTTTCTTCATCAGGTGGAAATTTTGCATTATACGATTCCGATGGAATTGGTGCAACAGGTCAAGTTTCTGGAGACCAAAATGCATCGGTAGAAACTGTTTCACCTATTGACCTTTCAGGATATCAAAGTGTTGCAATAAGATTTGAACAGCTTTACAGAAGATTCCACAATGATACCTACATTGGTGTTAGCACTGATGGAACTACCTGGACTGATTTAGAAGTAAATGCAGGAGTAGAAGTTGGCAATTATGGCAATCATAATGTTGAATTGAACATAACATCACTTGCTGCCAATCAGCCCCAAGTTTGGATTCGTTTCAAATATTTTGGCGAATGGGATTATGCATGGATGGTAGATGATGTAGCAATAATAGATGCACCTGCCAACGAACTTGTTTTAGAAAAAATTTGGATTGATTTTGATGGAACCGGATTTTATTCTATGATACCAGACTCTCAATCAAATCATCAGGATTTTATTGTTGATACTATCAGATACGTAGTTTTTAATAATGGTGGACTTACTCAGACAAACATATCGCTTACAATGGATGTTAATAGCGGACTATATTCTTTTACAAGTCCAATTGTTGATTCCTTAATTTCCGGAGCAAGAGACACATTCCAATTTATTATTGACTTTATTCCACAAGGAGTAGATGTATATAGTGCTACATTTTTAATAACCCAAGATAGCACAGACGAAGTTCCGGATAATAATTTCCAAATAATTGATATGGAAATAACAAACTATGAATATGCAAGAGATTTGAATTATTCATACGACTCTGGTCCCAAGAGGTATCTTGATGGTATTGATGGCGATGCAATAGGTACACAATTTTGGGTTTACAATAGTCAGGAAGTAAATTCAATATCTGTGTATATTGCTGAAAATTCTGATCCTGGAACAACAATCAGAGGTTTAGTACTAGAATTTACTTCAGCAGGATTTAATGAAATTCTTACTACTCAGGAACATTCAATAGAGCCCGGTGAACCTGGAACCTGGCTAAATTTGCCTATTGAAAAAGATGGAGCATCAGAATTTATAGACTCAGCCAATATGTATATTGCTGCAATTGAATGTTATTGGGGAAATGATTCATTATATATTGGTGCAGATAATATTAGCCCAACTTGGTGGCTCGCAGGAAGACTAAGATTAGGTGGAGCCGGAAACGACGATTGGTCTTGGGCCAACGAAGTCCCAATGATAAGACTAAACTTTGAAGGATTTGTTTTTCCTCAGATCCTCGAAATTGTTAATAATGCTCCAAATTCAATAGTTGTTGACAGTTTATATACATATACTCCAGAAGCTATTGGAGGAACAGGCAATTATACTTTTACCTGCCCAACAAAACCTGCATGGTTAAACTGGGATGGGACTACTCTTTCCGGAACTCCTACAGTAGCGGACATTGGCAATGGCGATGTTGAGATAGAAGTTTCAGATGGTGTGATAAGTGATACCTATTCTTATACTATTAGTATTATTAGTAGTGTTCAAGAAATTGAAAATTTGATTGCTGTCTATCCAAATCCTGTAAAAGAAATTATTAATATAAGAAATGCCGATAATTCTAATATACGAATTTTTAATATTGAAGGTAGAGAAATTTTAAATATTGAAAATGCAAGAAATACACTTTCAATAGACGTTTCATATTTATCGGAAGGATTATATTTTATGAAAATTACTAAAAACCATCAAATCTTTACAAAAACCATCAATATTTATAAATAATTAGGATCAATATTTCATAACTTTTTACTTACAATATCAACTAACCAAAATTTTATTTATCATGAGAAAAGCTTTATTATTAATTGGGTTGTTCATTTTTTCTACATATAGTTTTGCACAACATCAACAATTTGATGTAGGATTATCAAAAAAAATGAAAAAAGAGTTTTCAAAATCATTGCAAAAGCAGAAATCTACAAAAGCTCCCGGAGATATAATCTGGTTTGACGATTTTTCAGATTCTACAGATAATTGGGTAATTTACAATAATGTAGGAAACGGTCAAGACTGGGTTATAACTACCGATGGTCCTGTAGGTTCTTATTCTGCCCCAATGGGAGCAATGGAATCTACTTCCGGCGGAAAATTTGCACTTTATGATTCAGATGGAATAGGATCATCAACTGGCACACAAGATGCGTATATTTCTACAATTCAATCTATTGACTTATCAAATTATTCGAATGTGGCCATACAATATGAGCAGCTATACAGACGATGGGAGGAGCAAACATACATAGGTATTAGTACTAACAATGTAGATTGGGATTATATTGAAGTAAATGCAAGCTTATCTCAATCAGTTACAGTTTACGAAACTATTGAAGTAAATATTTCCTCATTTGCTGCAAATCAATCTACTGTTTGGATTAGGTTTTGGTATTTTGGGGGATGGGATTATGCATGGATGATTGATGATGTTGCCGTCGTAGAAGGAGCAAATAACGAATTGATGATAGGAGATATTATTCCTGTTTTCGATGGTTTGGGTTTTTATTCCATGATCCCAACTTATCAGGCAGACCATGCAGAATTTGACGTTTCCTTTGGTTCGATGGTAACTAACAACGGAATTTTCGAGCAAACAAACGTAAAATTGAATGTGAATGTGAATAATGGCTTATATGATGTAACAGGAGATTCAACAATTACTTGTTTGCCTGATAATACCGATTCTTTGGGTATCGACAGTGTTTTTGTCCCACCTATAGCAATGGAAGAATACGAAATGGTATTTACTGTTATGCAAGATTCCGTTGATCAGTTACCCGATAATAATTCAGATACAATCTCATTCGAACTAACTGATTATGTATATGCAAGAGATAAATATCATTCAGGAACTAATGGTCCGGCGCAATATATTGATGGTATTGATGGTGATGCAGTAGGTGTTCAATTATGGGTATATAATAGCGATGAGGCAAGTTCTATTTCAGTTTATGTTACTTCTGGCTCGTCGCCGGGAACCACTATTATTGGAAAACTGTTGAAAAACGATAGTACAACTTATGAAGTTTATAATGAATTATTAACTACGCAAGAACATGTCATAATGCCAAACGAACCTGGTACTTGGATAACTTTAGATTTTGAAAAAGATGGTTCTTCCGAATTTCTTGAGGAAGGATTCTTCTACATTGCAGCATTTGAATGCTACTGGGGAAATGATGATTTGTATTTTGGAGGTGATGCAACAGGTCCACATGACTTCCCATATTCTTCAAGAGCTAGAGTAGGAGGCGCAGGAAATGACGATTGGGGCTGGGGTAGCGGAAGTGTGCCAATGATAAGACTTAATTTTGAAGGATTTCTGGCACCACTTGTAATCATAACAATTCCGGATACTTTAGTTGTCGAAGGCGAACTATACTCATATTTAATGGAAACTTTTCATGCCAACGGAACTTTAACTTTTGAAATTGTTGATGGTCCTGCCTGGTTAAGTGTTACCGATAATGGAGACGAAACTGCAACTTTCTCCGGCACACCCGGAAACGATGATGCCGGAAGTTATGAAGTGTCTTTTTCTGTAAATGATGGTATTTCTACTATTACTCAGGATTTTACACTTTGGATAGAAGACAATGGTTTAAGTGTAGAATCTATCGAAAAGGAAATCTATATTTATCCAAATCCGAGCACAGGAATCATTTCTTTCAATAATATTAAAAATTCGGAGGTTTTTGTTTTCAATATTTTTGGTGAATTAGTGAAAACTTTCAAAAATGTTTCAGCGAATACTCAAATTGATATATCAGACCTTTCGCAAGGAAACTATACAGTGAAACTTATTTCAAAAAATAATATATACACTGCCAAATTAAGTTTGTTTAGTGATAAAAAATAATTGATACAGTTTTTTCGATTTAAAATGCAGAGATAATGACTATTACTTTATCTCTGCATTTTTTGTTTTTAATATTTTGTGAGAATATATTTCTATCAAAATACAAATTAATTTGAAATAAATGAAAACATTGATAATTGTTGCAAACCCAAGAGAAGATAGTTTTTCTTTTGCAATTGCAAATAAATTTAAAGAATTAGCTATTGCTCAAAAATTTGAAGTTGATGTGATCGACCTTTACAAAACCGAATATCAGCAAGCATTTTATACTTTTAAGGATTTCACAAATGTAGAACCAACCGCAGAAATGAAATATTTTCAAGGCAAAATCTCAGAAGCCAACGAATTAGTTTTTGTATTTCCTTACTGGTGGGGGAGTATGCCAGCTATTTTAAAAAACTTCATTGATTGGAATTTTTCACGAGGATTTGCTTTTTCATACAAAAATTCTAAAGCGGAAGGATTACTTACCGGTAAAACCGTGAAAATTTTTACAACTACCGGAGCACCATCATCTTATTACAATATAAATGGAGCAAACAACAGATTAAAAAAAATGCTTCAAAAACAATTTGTTGAATTTTGTGGAATGAAGTTGGAATCTTGTAACATTTATGGAGGTGTAGGTAAAAGCAAAACCAATACTGCCGACATTCTAAATTCAATAAGGCTTTAAAGCAAGTCAAAAGTTTCAAATCTTTCCATCATCTGCAAAGCTGAAATAAGAATCTTCGGTAACAATTATATGGTCTAAAACAGAAATGTCAAATAAATTTCCGATTTCAACAGCTTTGTCAGTAATTGCAATATCCGATTTGCTCGGATTAATATTTCCCGAAGGATGATTATGACAAAGAATTATTGACGATGCTAAATTTTCTATTGCATATTTAAAAATGATTTTGTTGTCGATAAAAGTTCCTGAAACACCGCCTTGACTAATTTTTCTTCGTTCAATTATTTTGTTGGCTCTATTTAAAAATAGAACCCAAAATTCTTCATGAGTCAAATCCGAAAGAATTGATTGAAAATATTCTGCAACATCCTGGCTTTTTGTAATTTTCTCTTTATTAATAATTTCTGATAGTTTTCTCCTTTGCCCCAGCTCTAATGCAGCAACAATTGTTACAGCTTTTGCTTCCCCAATTCCTTTATTTTTTTGTAGTTGAGCTATCGAGAGTTTTCCTAATTCTTTGAGGTCGTTGTTTGAGTTTTGCAAAATCTTTTTAGAGAGATCAACTGCCGATTCATTTCTTGTGCCAGAACCTATCAATATAGCAATAAGTTCGGCATTGCTTAAACTATTTATTCCTTTTGACAATAATTTTTCTCGCGGACGATCTTCAATTGCCCAATTTTTTATTCCGAAATTTTTAGATTCATCCATTTTAGTTCTTTAATTGAAACAAGCTTAAATATTTCAAGCTCCCGAATCGCAAATATAGAAATAAAAAAAACCGTTGTGGTTGAACACAACGGTTTTAGTTATTTTTTTAATCGTCAAATTATTCCACGACGGAACAAGAAATATTTTTTACATATTACTAATATGCTTGAATAAACCGGATTTCAGATTTGCGGCTTTATTTTTATGAATTATATTTCGTCTTGCAACTCTATCAATCAAAGACACAACTTTTTGTATGGATTCCTCGGCAGCCTTTTTGTCTTTCTCGGCTCGTAAATTCCTAATTGCATTTCGCATTGTTTTTGCATAATATTTATTGTGCAATCTTCTTGTTTCATTTTGCCTAATTCTTTTTAAAGCCGATTTATGATTTGCCATTTTTTAATTTCAATTTATAATAAAAAAAAACTCAGTAGTCCGTAGGGGAATCGAACCCCTGTTACCAGGATGAAAACCTGGCGTCCTAACCCCTAGACGAACGGACCATTTTCAATAATTTTGGATTGCAAAAATACAAAATATTTTTTTCTACCAAATTTATTTTATAAAAAATTTCATATAAAATAAATATTTTTTAATGTGCAGAAATACAGGTGATTAGACGTATTGTTTATTGATTAGGTAGTTTTTTACATAATCATCTATCCCTTTTTCTAACGAAAAAAAGGATTTTTTATAGCCAATGTCTCTTAATTTTTCCATTTTTGCTTCAGTAAAATACTGATATTTTTCTCTAATGTCTTTAGGAGTATCAATAAAACTAATTTTGATATCGCAGCTCATGGCTTCGAAAGTGTTTTTTACTAAGTCTTTGAAAGTGCGAGCTTTACCTGTTCCAAGATTGTAAATGCCTGAATTTTTTCTTTTATCGAATAAAAAATAAATTACATCTGCTACATCTTTAACATAAATAAAATCTCGTTTTTGTTCACCATCTTTAAAGTCTTGAATATGAGAGCGAAAGAGTTTCATTTCGCCACTTTTTTTTATTTGATGAAAGGCATGAAAAATTACCGAAGCCATTCTGTTTTTATGAAATTCGTTGGGTCCATATACATTAAAAAACTTCAATCCTGCCCAAAATGGAGGAGCATTTTTTTGTTGTAAAACCCACTTGTCGAACTCATTTTTCGATTCTCCGTACGGATTAAGTGGTTTCAGTTTTTCTATGATTTCATGATTGTCTGAATATCCAAATTCTCCCATACCGTAAGTTGCAGCAGATGAGGCATATATTAGCGGGACATTGTTCTCTACACAATTCTTCCAAATTTCTTTCGAGTAATTTAAATTAAGTTTATCAAAAACAGATTTGTCGAATTCAGCAGTATCAGTTCTCGCTCCAATATGAAAAATGAATTCTACTTTTTTCTTATTGTGTTGTAACCATTCAAAGAATTTTTCTCTATCAATGCAGTCTTGAATATTTTTTCCATCAAGGTTTTTTTTGTCTGTTTTCCTATCAAAATCATCTACAGCAACTATGTTTTCAAAACCCATTTCATTAAGTTTCCAAATAAGATTACTTCCTATAAAACCTATTGCACCAGTTACTATTAATAATTTTTTCATGCCAAATCGAATATCTAAAAAATTGCTAAATTTACACAAGTTTTATTTCAAATTTACAATAGTGAAAAATATTTTACTTATGCGCCATGCTCATGCAAAAATGGGTGAAGGTATTAACGATTTTGATAGAGAATTATCACAAACTGGAATAGATGAGGCAAATTTTATTGGCGATGAATTAAATGCAAAAAAAGTTGTTGTCGATAAAATTATTTCATCTTCAGCGAAAAGAGCGAAAAAAACAGCTGAACTAATTGTAGAAAAATGCAGTAATTCTAAAACCTTAGATTTAAAAGATTATTTGTATCTCGCCGAAATTGATGTTTTGTTTGAAGAAATTCAAAATTTGCCGGAGCAATGCAAAACGGTTTTATTAGTTGCACACAATCCAGGAATTAGTGAATTAGCAATTTCTCTTTTGTCGGGTTTAGGAAATATTTATATGCCCACAGCCACAATAATTTCTATTGGCATAAAGAAAAAAAGCTGGAAAAAACTTATTCCAAAAAAAAACAAACTCATTTTTTCGGTTTCGCCGGAGATTTCATGAATAATCATTTTTATATTTAAAACAGACAGAAATGAAAAAAATCTATACAATAATATTATTGATTAGTCTGGCAAATTTGAGTGTTTTGTTTGCTCAATTTGCTGAAAACAATAATTTCAATTGTTTTTCGATTTTAGCAGGAAAAAATGCTACGATTGATAATTCTGTAATTTTTGCACACAACGAGGACGATTATGGAACAAATTTAGTAGATTGGTACAAAGTTCCTCGAATTAGTTACGAAAAAAATAAAAAATTAACCCTCGTTAATGGAGCTAAAATTGAGCAAGTCAGGCAAACATATTCCTACATTTGGATGCAAATGCCTGGATTTAAATTCTCCGATACATATATGAATGAATTTGGGCTCACTGTAGCTTCAAATAGTTGCCCATCGAAAGAAAAAAACGGAGAATTGCTTGATGGAGGAATTGGCTTTTATCTTCGTAGAATTATGGTGGAGCGTGCAAAAACTTCGCGTGAAGCTGTGAAAATTGCAGGAAAAATTGTTGAAGAAGTTGGATATTCTTCATCGGGTCGCAGCTATTGCATTGCCGATGCCAACGAGGCATGGATTATGTCGGTAGTTCAGGGAAAACATTGGGTAGCTCAGCGAATTCCAGACAACGAAATTGCAATAATTCCAAACTACTATGTTATTGAAGAAATTGATCTCAACGACAGTATGAATTTTCTTGGTTCAGCAGATATTATTGATTATGCAATTGAGCGAGCGTGGTATGAACCCAGTGAAAATAAGCCGTTTAATTTCAGATTAGCTTATGGGAAAGTTTCAGTATTGGAATCGAAATCGAATATTTCAAGAAAATGGCGTGCCATGAATTATTTTTCAAAAAAAGAATACGAAATTGATAGTGATTTTCCTTTCTCATTTGTTCCAAAACAAAAAGTTTCAATCCAAGATTTAATGTTGGTTTTGCATGATCATTATGAAAAAGGCAAAGTTGAAGATATTTCTCATAAGGATGATTTGATGAGAATCTGTTCTGAAACCAACCAGTATGGATTTGTTGCCCAATTGAGAAATTCAATGCCTTCGGAGATTGGATGTGTTTTGTGGATAGCCCCACGCCGACCTTGCGTTCAGGCATTTGTTCCATGGTATTGTGGCATTTCCGAAATTCCTAAAGGTTTTTCTAAAGGAAATTTTGAAAATGCTCTTTTGCATCATTTCGAATATATAGGTGGAGCCTACGAAAAAGACGAGATTCATTCGTTTTGGAAATTTGTTGATTTTGTAGATGACACAGAAAATTATTCGCAAATATCCCTCTCAGAAGTTAAAAAGAAGAAAGCGGAATTTGAAGATAAAATTATTTCAAATCAAAGTTCTTTTGAAAAAGAGGCTTTAGAAATTTTCAAAAAAGATAGGAAAAAAGCTATAGCTATTATCAATAATTACACAAAAAAAAGTATTACTAAAGCAATACAGTTGATTGAAAAAGAGTATTAATAGAATTTTAAATCAACTTGGCTTACACTTTTTTTCAGAAATAATTTGCAATAAATTCATCCAAAATGTCAAAAACTTTCAAATACATTCTAATTTTCACAAGCATAATAATTGTTTGCTTTATTCTTTGGTATTTTATTTCAATTGTGAGTTATATTCTGATTGCCGCCATTTTTTCACTTATTGGTCAGCCATTAGTTAAACTTTTGTCTAAAGTCAAAATTAGAAAGCTTAAGATTTCGCAATCTTTATCTGCAGGAATAACTTTATTAGTAATTTGGGTGTTGATTTTTACATTTTTCAGAATATTTGTCCCGATAATTGCAAATCAAGCAAGTGATTTATCTTCTATTGATGCAAATTCATTTGTCGAAAAACTGGAGCAACCTATCGAAAAACTGGAAGATATTTTAGGACAATTTAATAGTTCGGAAGAAGCTGCATTTTCGTTTGAGGATTATATAAGGGAAAAAATTGTTTCTGTTTTAAAAATATCATATTTATCTGATTTTTTGAATTTTATAGTTGGCACTCTTGGAGATATTTTCATTGCTATTTTTGCTATTTCTTTCATTTCATTTTTTTTCCTGAAAGATGATAAATTGTTTTTTAATGGCATTTTCCTTTTCATTCCTGAAAATATTGAAGAAAATGTTCGAAATATTATTCATTCGGTTCAGAAATTATTAATTCGTTATTTCATTGGAATTGGTATTGAAGTTTGTTTAATAATGATTTTGATTACAATAGGATTATCTATTGTAGGATTGAAATTGCAAACGGCTTTAGTCATTGGGCTTTTTGTCGGATTGATGAATATTATTCCTTATGTGGGACCAATTATAGGTGCTGCTTTTGGAATAATTCTCGGAATAGCCACAAACTTAGATGCAAATTTTTACACAGAACTATTACCCATGATTGGATATATGGCAATTGTTTTTATTTCGGTTCAACTAATCGACAATGTTTTTTTTCAACCGCTAATTTATTCGAATAGTGTGAATGCTCATCCATTAGAGATTTTTTTGGTAATTATGATGGCTGGTAGCCTTGCGGGAATTACAGGAATGGTTTTAGCGATTCCTGCATACACAATTTTAAGAGTCATTGCAAAAGAGTTTTTCAATCAGTTTTCTTTAGTTAAGAAACTTACGAAAAATGTTTAATTTATCAATTTTGGATATATGACTCTCAGATATATTTGTCTCAGTATTTACTTTAGCTGTAGCAAAAACAAAGTGATTATTGAAAAAGAAATTTCTAATTTCAATTTTCAGAAAGTTACTTCAACAGATTTTTAATACCTTTGTATTGATGTATAATTTTTAGTAATAGATAATGAATACTCAACATATAATAGTGCATCCGGCAAACCAACAAGAAATTAGTGTTTTGCAAGCATTTTTTAAAGCATTAAAAATTAAGTTCGAATTTGCACAGGAATCACCTTACGACCCAAAGTTTGTGGCCAAAATTGAAGAAAGTCGCAAACAAGTAGCTGAAGGCAAGACTGAAAAAATAGATCTTGACGATATATGGAAATAGAATATACACCACAATCGAAAGAGGATTTGCATTTTGGGAAAAAATCTAACAAAATTGCTGTTTTGAAGAAAATTCGCATACTCTTAGAAGTCATTGTTCAAAATCCATATGAAGGTATTGGAAAACCTGAAGCATTGAAGTTCAATCTTACAGGATGCTGGTCTCGCAGGATAAACAAAGAACATCGTATTGTGTACGAAGTATTTGACGATAGGATTATTGTGCATTCACTTAGGGGACATTACTAAAGAAATACAGTTAGTTTAATGGTAAAGCATTACAAAACGAACACTGAAGTTCCAATTTTGAGTATCCAATTTCAAAATTCAAATTTCCGTTTGCCGCCCAAAAAAATGTACAATTAAATACAAAACTATAATCGATAGGGGAAATATAATTAGTGAGCTAAATCCAAAAGCTGAAGGAATAGTTCCAAAAATCAAAGAAACTCCACCAACTGTCAAAGCATATGGCAACTGAGTTTTTACATGATCAATATGATTGCAAGAGCTTGCAAGCGAACTAAGAATTGTTGTGTCGGAAATTGGTGAGCAATGATCTCCAAGAACAGAACCGGCTAACACACAGGATACTACATTGTAAAAAATTAAGATTGAAGTATCATAATCTAAACCATATTCTACAGAAATCAGCCAACTTGTAGGCAAAATCAGAGGATACAAAATTGCCATAGTTCCCCAGGACGAACCTGTAGAAAATGAAATAAGTGCAGCCATTATAAAAGTAAAAGTTGGCACAAAATATGGCGACAAATTAATATAAATTAAGCTACTCGAAATAAAATCGGCAGTATGCAAATGCTCTGTAACTAAAGCCAGCGACCATGCAAGCACTAAAATCACAATTGCAGTCATCATAGTTTTGAAGCCGTTCAACAAACTTTCAGTAACTTCCTTGATGTTCAATATTTTTTGCGTAGTTGATAAAAATGCAGCGACCAAAACGCCTAACAATGAAGACCATAAAAGTGCACTATATGAATCTGAGCCTCCAATAATTTCCGATAATTTTGTGGAAAATCCTATCGCTTCATTATTCCAAATCTCAGCATTCCAGCCACTGTAAATAAGCCCGATGAAAGTTCCAAATATCACAATCAAAACAGGAATAACTGCATTATACCAGCGAGCTTTTGCTTTTACAGAAATTTCAAAATCGCCAAAAGTCTGCGAATCGCTTTCAGGTGAACTTGCAATAACTTCAGCTTGTCTTGCTTTTTTTTCTGCATGAAGCATAGGTCCAAAATCCTTTTTCTTAAATATTAAAATAGGAATAAAAATCAAAGCAAGAATTGGATAAAACGAATAAGCAAGCGAATTGAAAAACACATTATATGCCCCTTCTGAAATTCCTATTTTGCTGATTCCGTCTTCTATATATCCTAATTCGGCTCCAATCCAGGTTGTTACAAACGCAATTGCAGCTATTGGAGCAGCCGTGCTATCAACAATATAGCTAAGTTTCTCTCGTGAAATTTTCAGCTTGTCGCTAACTTGTCGCATTGTATTTCCTACAACAAGTGTGTTTGCGTAGTCGTCGAAAAAAATTGCAATTCCCAAAAGCCATGTAACAAATTGCCCGGAACGCGGACTATTAGCGTATTTCGAAAGAATATCGACAACTCCCTTCATGCCGCCATTTTTGGTAATAATGTTGACCATTCCTGCAATTAAGAGCGAAAAAACAATGATTGATAAATGCCCCGAATCATTTAAGGACTCGAGAATATATGTGTCGATAATTGCAAAAATTCCTTTGAAAATTGCCAGAAAAATGGATTGCTCGGCATGATAATAAATAATTGAAGTTCCAACAAAAATGCCGATGAATAGTGCAGTGAAAACTTCTTTAAAAAGCAAAGCAATAATAATTGCAATTAATGGTGGTAAGACCGAGAGCCATAATTCAATTGGATGAACAGTTTGTGAAAATGAAAAATTTTCAATTTTAATCGAAATTTGCTCATCAATAAATTTATGCTTGATAGAAAAAAAACCGTTTTCAAATGGTGGATTTTGAAATTCAATATTATTGATGAAAATTTTTGTAGAGTTCGATTTTATTCTCTGAATTAAGTCTGTGTTTTCAATTTTGATTTTTATTTCAGCCTCAATACCTTTAATAATTATTGTTGGAAATTCTACATCAATGTTGCCGAGATTTTGTGCGGAATTTTCGTTGGCCGCAAAACCATAATAGTTTAAAAATAGAAAAAGTAAAATTAAAGAAATAAAGCCCTTGCAAAAAGGACACATTTTTTTTGGTAAAAATCTAATGGTTTCGCAAAGTTTTTTGTTTTTAAACGAAATCACTTTTTCTATTTTTTCAAACATCTTCAATAATAAATTATTTTAGAGAATTGTTAGAATATTACACCTGTTTAATTTCAAATTCCCTTTTCGCCCTGTTATACAAATTATTATACTTTGTTTTGAAAGGTCGGTTTTTTAAAGTATATTTAAAGGAAATTCTAACTTCATTGATTGCAGGACCTTTATTTTCCTGAAAAAATGGAGTTAGCATATATGTAAATCCAAGGCTTATATTTTTTGGATTTTGGCTAATCATAAAGCCAATACCAATTTTTTCTTTGTTCAGACAGAAGTTTTTGAAGTCTTTGTTCGTAACTATAATTTCGTGTTTTTCATTTTCATCGAAAAATTTTCGCTTATGCTTGCCCGACAAATAATAATCGAAGAAAAAACTAAATGAAATGTAATACTTGTCCACCCAAATGTTCAGGTTTATTGGAGCAAACAAAGTCCCAGTTACAAGTTTACTTTTGCCGTAGCCAAAAAATTTATTTACATAATCGTGCTCGCTGTCCGGATCCTCAAATACATTAATTTGATTGTTAGTTTTTTCAAAAATAAGATTTTGCGAAAATTTATATTTGTTGATTGCAATTCCTAATCCACAGCTCAGGTTGATTTTTTCGTTCCCGATGGTAACAATATCGAGAGAGAAGCGTCCCGAAAATAAATCGAGAATAAATCCGCTGCCAAATCCCGAAATGGTGGTTTTGAAAAGATTGGCATCTTTACCAATAAAAAAATTGTAAGCAAATGGGCTATCAATTCTTGCTTGCTGCCAGTATCTTACATTTGTTTTTTCTTGAGCTTCTATTTCAAAAGCAAATAAAATTGAGATTATTAATAAAATGAAACACGTTTTTTTTATCATTGAATGTCTTATTAAAAAATCTAACTTCTACTTTTTAAACCTAAGTGAAATTTATATAAGTAGGCAAAATTATATTTAGCCGAACCTCCACGTTTGTATGTTTTTTTGATTATACCATTACTTATCAATAAATTTTCTAACTTTTCAATAGTATAATTAAGTAAATATTTATTGTCTTTATTGTCTTCTAATATCATTTGTAAAAGATTATATAATTCACTGCTTGTTAAGCTATGTTTTTTCAATCCTGTTGCAGGTCGCAATTTTTTAATGAAATTAAATATGATTTTAAGAGGTTTGTTTCCTTCTGTATTACTTGCCAAATCGTTAAAATATTCTTCAACACATTTTTCCCTGACCTTTGCATTTGCAAAATAAGTATAAGATAAAACAGGGGAATATTTTTTCAAATCTCTTTGGTTCTCATAAACTCTTTCAATAGCAAGGTTTAACATACTAAGAAAAGGTCTGATACTTATTGTATCATCTGCGTTTCGCAAATTACTAAAGAACCAATCATAAGTATTTGTTCCATATTTCGAGAAGCTAACAAACTTGCCAAAAAATACATTTACTAATGGACGAAGAATTTCGTAATTTAATGGTAAGTGGCTATCATGTTTTTCTATTATATCTTTAATCTCCTTAATATATTTTGAATTTATATTATATATGCCCTTATAATATTCTATTATTGAGAGGAAATCTTTTTTGCTTTTTGCTAAAATTTGTTTAAAAAGCAGTGCAAATAACTCATCTTTTTTCCATTCTAAATTAATTGAATGTGTTTGGCTTAAATTACCAAAATTTGTTATTCCAACAATTTTATTATACAAATCTGTTCTGGCAAATAACTTAGGTAATATCCTTGAAAAAGGATTGAATTTCCAATAATTAAATAATTGAGCTATTGCATAACCGGTTTCCCAATATTCAGGTGCTACAATTTCATCTAAATAATCATAACAAGCAAAAATATAAGAATTTGTTTTTGCTAATTCATTATCCCAAATTTTTAAGTCTTCTTCAATCAAATTATATTTTGTATTATCATTTATAAGGAATTTAAAATCATCGGCTATTGAATTATCGTTTGGGTTAGCATATCTGACGTATTTTTCTAATTCTTTATTCGTTTTGAAGCCAAATTCATCATCTTTATTTGCTAATAGTATTGATTTCCATAAGTATATAATCCAAAACCTATGAAAAAAGAATTTTACATTGTCTCTTTCAATTGTAAATTTATCTATTTTAAAAAAGTTTTCTTTTTTTCTATTCCGTCTTATAACATTTACAAATTTATAATCGCCTTTTCTATTTGCTAATTTTTTTAAAGTTGTAAGAGCAATATCATTTTGTAATGATTTATAAAATAGAGTTTTTCCAGTTCCCTTACTTGCTAATATTAGAAATTTATCAATATTGAAAATATTAAGCATCACATTACGATAATAAAATCTGTTTTTGTAGTCAAAATCTATATCTTCACTAAATAGCTCTTTACAATATGGATGTAATTCTTTTAAGATATTTATTTTTGTTTCCCAAATGACTTCTTTTTGTTCAATTATTTTTTCTTTTGAGCATGTTGAATGATAGCTTTCTATTAATTTTTCAAATAACTCTTCATACGAATTGAATTTTTTTTCTCTAATTAGTTTAATAAAGTTTTTATCGGTTGATTTATCAAAGTTGCTTCCAAGTTTTTTAAGTATTGAGTTTTCTTCAATGCCAGCAAATGTATAAGGAACCGGACCTTCACCTGTATCGTAATATTCGGCAATTGCATCTAATTGATTTTTTAAATACTCAGCTCTTTCATAATCAGAACTTATAGAATTAACTATTACAAGGTTTTGGTTCAATTTATTTTCTACTAATTTTTGAAATAAAAAATGAATGCTTGGTTCAGACTGACTTTCCTCTCTAAAAAAACCAACTAAAGTATCTGCTAAAAAAATACCAAGAGTTCCTAAAATATCATTAAATCCAGTACGAGCATCAATTAGTATTATATCAAAGTTAAAATCATCATGTTTCTGTAAATCATCGAATAAATTATTAAAATTATTTATAATATTTTTGGGATTAGAAAATTCTAATTTAGACAAAGCTTCAAGGTAGTGAGATAAATGTGTATTATATGATGAAAGACTCTTTTCTTTTAGCTTCATATTATCAATAAAATACTCATCGTTGGTTGCTAAGTTGCCGGCCGGCATAATATAAATAGTTCCACCCTTGTTTTCGGTATTTGAATATTTATTATCTGCTTGTATTAGATAATTTTCGACTCGAATATTTTTATTGAACTTTTTATTTTGAATATACTCAACTAATCCACCATGTCTTTGAGATATTTTATCATCTGTAATGTCAAAAAAATTAGTAAATCCGGGTGCTTCCAAGTCACTATCAATAATTAATACTTTTAAGCCTTGATGATATGCACAGTGCATTGCAAAACTAGCAAGTGTTGTAGTTCGCCCCATTCCTCCTTTATAACTGTAAAAAGTGTAAATTGGGGCTTTGTTTTTTTTAGTTAAGTTAGATAAATAATTATTATCAAAAGAATTAAACCTTTGCTTGTAACCAAAATCAATCTTTTGAGAATTACTAAAAATGTAATCATAAGAATCTTTCTCTTCTTCTGTAAATTCTTCTATTATTATATTTTCATCTTCAGTAATTTTATAATCTATCTTTTTCCTATATTCATTGGAAATTAGTTTTATATATATATGTAAGCCTAAATCATTATTAAAATGAATTCGATAATCTGAAATTTTATCTTCATTTTTTTCAATGATATAAACTGTTTGACGAATTTTTATTATTGGTAAGAGCATATTGTCCTTAATTTTAATGTTCTATTATAATGTCTTTTTATTTTATTTACAAACTTAAATAGAAAATATTTATAATCGTTTAACAGGTTTTGTTCGAATATTAGGTCTCTGATATTTTTTGGTGGTTTAATGTATCTGTAATCAGGTCTCCAACTTTCATAAAGAGTTTGAAAATGTATGTTTTTATTAGTCTCATGATGAAATAAATACGGTGTTCTATTATCAAGAATTGGGATTTCATTTATTCTTGATGAATTGAAGCCTGATATTTCACGTAAGAATTTAATTTTTTCTGTTGTTGCATGTTGGTCTTCTGCAAATAATCCTTTAAATTTTACCTTCCCGTGTGGTTGTAGATTTGAATTTCCAAAGTATTTTACATTTTTTTGGAGAAGGTCTGCATCTTCATTTTTTTCATCTATTTCTATACCGATTGCATAACACAAAGAACTTTCGATAATATAACCACTTAGATAATACATCTCGTGCATTATTTTTCTTTTGTCAGTTTCATTTTTTAAATAATATCGACTTTGAATATCTATGCGTTTTGATAGTTCTTTATAACTAGCCAGATGCATTTCGGCTGCACAGATATAATCAATATATTTGGTTGTTTCATATGATATTTTTTTCATTAATTGGTTTTGTTAAATTCTTGCTATAAGTTTGTATTCATAATTGTCTTGAATTCAATGAGAGCAAAAAATATTTTGAGCATTAATTATTGAAAGCGAAACTAATAATATTTGCTCCCATTTGTAAAGCTTTTAATCGTATTTCCTCCGAATCGTTATGAACTTCTCTATCTTCCCAGCCATCGCCCAAGTCGCATTCGTATGTGTAGAAACATACTAATTTCCCTTCATAGAAAATCCCAAAACCCTGCGGTGGTTTATTGTCGTGCTCGTGAATTTTTGGAAGCCCGTTCGGAAAACTGTATTCCTCCTTATAAATTGGTTCAGAAAACGGAAGTTCTACAAATTCGGCTTCTGGAAAAACACTTTTCATTTCACGCCGCACAAATTCGTCCATGCCGTAATTGTCGTCGATATGTAAAAATCCGCCTGCAATCAAATAGTTCCTGAGATTTTCAGTATCTTTTTGCGAAAAAACAACATTGCCGTGGCCAGTCATATGTACAAAGGGATAGTTGAAAATTTCGGGGCTACCAACTTCAATTGTAGCATATTCGCGATTGATATTTGTTTTTAGGGTTTGGTTACAGAAATCTATCAAATTTGGTAAGGAAGTTGGGTTTGCATACCAATCTCCGCCTCCGCTATATTTCAAAAGTGCAATTTTTACGCTTGTTTTTTGTGCAACAAGATTTTCAGACACAACAAAAAAAACAAAAAGCAACAAAACAATTTTTATTTCTCTAAACGAAATTATTTTCATAAAAAATAGAATTAATTTTTCAACAAAGATATACTTTTGAATTGCTTTTATAAAACTTTGTATTCGTTGTCGAAATCTTAACTTATCATTAAAAAAATTGTATCTAATCAGTGTTGTGAAAAGATATGGATTGTAAATAATTCCTTATTATTCTTTGTGCCACTTTGTGCCTCTCTGAGCAACTTTGTGTAATAGCTGTTTTACAAAAAATCACAAAAATCCCGATAGCTACCGGGGCTGAGTTTCACATAGAGGAAGTATATAATAACTTCAAGTTTCTGACACTGATTACTTACAAAGAATCAATAATTTGCATACCTTTGTATTACATATCAAAATTAACATTTCAATAATGAAAGATTATCAAAAATTGATATTCTACATAATATTTATACTTGTTTTTTCATCCTATCTTTCAGTAAGCCAGACTAATTATTTTATTTCAATTGATACAAAAGTTATTGATGCTACGGCGGGAACTTATAGCAATATTAAACCTGGCGACACTGTATTTTTAGAAAAGGGAATCAGAGAATATTTATTAATAAAAAATCTAAAGGGGAAAGAAGATTCGCAGATAGTTTTTATAAATCATCAAGGTTTGGTAGATTTTGATTCTGAAAGTTTTTATGGTATTTCTTTTCGGGGCTGTTCGCATATAAAACTTACTGGTAGTGGCACGAGCACCAGAAAATATGGAATAAGAATTTCTCGCCTCGAAGCTGAAAATAGTGTTGGAATACCAATTGAAGATTTGAGTAGCGATATTGAAGTAGAATTTGTGGAAATCTCAAATTGTGGATTTGCAGGAATTCTTGCAAAGTCTGATCCCGATTGGTCTTTGGCTTCGGTGCGAGATTCGTTTACGCTGTACAATACAGTACTTCACGATTTATATATTCACGATGTTGGCGGCGAAGGAATTTATTGTGGATATAGCAAATATGAGGGTGTACAATTAGTAAATAATGGAGAAAGTATGTATGTTTATCCTCACTTGTTGAAAGGAGTACAAATTTATAATAACAGGATTGAGCGGACAGGTTGGGATGGAATTCAGGTGAGTTCTGCGACAGAAAATTGTAATATCTTCAACAACACAATAATAAATGACAGTAGAAAAGAAAATTCAACTGAAATGAGTGGAATAATTCTTGGTGGTGGCTCAAAATGCGAATGTTATAATAATAAAATTTTGTATGGAAAGGGAACCGGAATTTTAGTTTTTGGTTTGGGCGGAACAAAAGTTTATAATAATTTGATAGTGAACCCAGGCTCAGATTATCATCCGGGCGACATCAACCAACGGCAGCATGGAATTTATTTTTCTAACAAAAGCACCGAAAAAGATTCGAGCTACTATTTTTTCAATAATACGATAATTAATCCAAAAACTGACGGTATTAGAATAAACGATACTGTGAGCAGTGGCAATCGTGCATACAACAATATAATTGTGAATCCGGGAGCTTTCCGCGAATATGAAACCGGAAATACTTCGACTACAAGTTTGGATGCCTATATCAGAATAACTAAGTCGAGTGTTGATATTGACACAGCAAGAAATTTTTTCACACGAAATCTTGAAGATGTTCATTTTGTAAATCCGTTTGCTGAAAACTATAATCTGCAAGAAAGTTCCGGCCTGATAGACAAAGGATTGGATTTGTCTCCTTATGGAATTTTTAACGATAACGAAAACAATTTGCGTCCACAAGGAATGACTTTCGATATAGGGGCTTATGAAAGCCCTTACTCAAATCCGGAAATTTTCCCGGAGAAAGTCGAATTATTTCAGGTTTCCTTAAATCAGATTAGTCAGAATTTCGAAGTAGATTATGCGATCAATGAAGATACACATGTCAATTTGTACCTAAAAGATAGCTGTGGCAGAAAAGTTGAAACTTTACAAAATAACCTGTTTCAAAATAAGGGAGCATATACTATTGAATTTTCAATTGAAAAATACGGTTCAGAGACGCTTTTTTGTGTGCTTATGATATATGATGAAAAGATTGTTCAGAGGATTATTCCTGCAAAATAATATTTTTATTGTAACTAATCAGCCTGTTTAAAGTGTTGAATCTATGATTGTTGTGAAATTTATTTTAAGTATAAAGAACGCTAAGTCATTGACTAAAGTTTCCTTAATTTTTCAATTCAAAACTTCTCTACGCTACAATTAACAAAGCATAACGAATTTTCAGAAGTGGAAGTTACCTTTTTATAAAAAGGAGTCTCAATAATTGTATATTTACTTGA
>Ga0233431_1000485_pt1 | contig 86861 bp, 63 predicted proteins | sample SI_118_April2016_FD_179867 | JGI IMG/M metagenome (GOLD analysis project Ga0233431, IMG submission 179867) | Seawater microbial communities from Saanich Inlet, British Columbia, Canada - SI_118_April2016_200_MG | ecosystem: Environmental > Aquatic > Marine > Inlet | place: Canada: British... | reverse complement strand
TCTGGTCGCGCCAGGCAGACGCTTCGATCCGGTAGATACCCGCTTCGAGGATGCGTTCGATCCGCGCTCTGCGTCCGTCGCGCTTGCGGTTGGAAGCCAGATGGCTGGTAGCCTCCTCTGCGTAGAGGCGCAGATAGGCGTCGAAGTCGCCATACATCTCAAAGGCGATCATCTGGCGGGAAGGCACGTTGATAAACCACGAAGGACGATTCTCGCGTCCTGTCGTCAGCGTGGCTTCCAGCGTCTGCCCAAAAACCACGAAAGAACGGTCGTCCACAGGTGGGACTGGGTCTTCCTCGATCACGGCCAGCACACTGCCCGACACTTGCATCCAGTTCGTGTAGTCGGCAAAGGTGCCCGCCGCCGTCAGTTCGCGCACTTCCAGCTCTATCTGCGTCGCCGCCACGCCCGCATCTCCGGCGCGGAACACCGCCCATCCCAGTGCAAACTGACCACCTCGACCCTGGGCATCAAAAGCACTGGCGACCAACTCTCTTTCTGTAGCGCGCACATTGAAAGGCGCGAACTCCCCCTGCTCGAATTTCACAAAATCCAGGTTCTCCGCGTCCCAGCGCAGCGCAAAGTCTACCGCCCCCAGCGCCACCCCCTCGGGCATGGTCAACTGCACTTCTACCTCTATCCGTTCACCCGGCGCTGCCGAATCGGGTGCCACCAGCCACAGCGCGACAGGGGGCCGCGCCAGCGAGTCGCTCTGCACGCTGCCCGTATAGCTCTCCACAGTCGCGTGCGGCAGCAAGTTGGCAAAACTACCGACGCTCGTCAGTTCACTCACCTGCAGTTCGACCTCGGCCAGACCGGCCGTATCCACCCGCGTCTGAAAGTGCAGCGCCGCCAACTCTACCCCGTCGGCAGCCCCCTCGGCATTAAAGGCGCTGAAGCTCCACTGCCCGGCGCGCGCGTCGCCGGGTCGCTCGTTGAGCGGCGCAAAATCGCCGCCCTCTACATCTAGCAGCGCCAGCAGACGCGGATTCCAGCGCAGCGTGGCATCCACCGCACCCAGCGCCACGCCCTCGGCCAGCGCTGCGCCGACGCGCACGATGAGCGCATCGCCGGCCAACACCTCCTGCCGCCCATTCGCGCTCAGCCGCGCCAGCGGCTCAGTCGCCAGACTCAGCGCTATTGTGCAGGGAACGGCGGTCGTCTGCTCCAACAAATCGGCAAAGTCGCCCGCCGCCGTCACCTCGATCACATTCAGCCCGATCTCGGCGCTGCCCTCCGGCACCTGCATATCGTGAAATACAAAATGCGCCAGGGCAAAGGTTCCGCTCTTGCCGGCCGCATTAAAAACCGCCAGGTCCAGCGCCCCCGTGCGCTCATTGATCGACAGCGCACCCAGATCGCCGTCGCGCAGTGAAACCAGTCCGACCAGCACCGGGTCCCACTGCACCGTTGTCTGCACTGCGCCCAGCGCCGTGCCCTCGGGCACCACCGCCTCCAATACGACCTGCATAGGCTCGGTGCGCAGCGTCCGCTCGGTGCAGACCAGCCTGAGTTCCACCTGCGCCTGAGCTGAGCCCACTGCTATCATCAGCAGACACAGACCCCATATCGCGTATCCGCGTTTCATAGTATTTCCCCTCACTTCAACAGCAACATTTTGCGCACGGCGCGACGGCTACCCGCTTCTAGCTCGTAGAAGTAGAGACCGGCACCTGCACCCAAACCGCTGGTATTGCGACCATCCCACTGAATATCGTAGGCACCCGCAGCCTGCTCACCCTCCACTAACGTGCGCACGAGTTGGCCCTGCGCGTTGTAGACCTTGAGCGAGACTGTCTCAACGCCCGGCAGCGAATAGCGAATCATCGTGGCCGGGTTAAAGGGGTTGGGATGATTTTGCAGCAGGGCAAAACGCTGCGGCAGCACCGGGCGCAGCTGTACAGAAACCGCGCTCAAATCGGCAGTCAGCGCCTCGCTGTAGTGGCGCAGCGCACCCGTGGTAGCCTGTCGGGCCTCAAACTCCAGCACCAGCGGCTGCAACTGGCCGCTGCCCAAATCGGCCAGCGTCAACCGCCCTTCTCGCTGCGCAAAAGCCGCCGGTTCGTCAAAGCTGACCAGTTCCAACTCGGCTGCATCCCACTCCAGGCACAGGCTATAGCCGCGCACTTCCGCATCCGGATCAACGTGCAACTGCACGCGGTCGCCAGCCTCTATCTGACCCAGCGCCATCAGCGCCGGTTTGGTGGCGATCCACGGCGGCAGGTTTTCGTTAGTCGGATCGACCACATAGGTAGCGATCACCAGCGCGTCGCGCAGCGAAATGCGACCATCGCCGTCGGCATCGCCGCGCTCTATATCGGCGCCGGGCGGCAGCAGCACGTCGGCATTGAGCGCAAAGGCGGCCACGATCAACGCGTCGCGAATCGTCACCCGACCATTGCCGTCGACATCGCCGATCAGCCCCGTCACCTCAGGACGCGGTTTGGCCACCGGATCGGGAGTTTCTTGCAACCAGTTGGCAAAGACGACTTTGTCGGTAATCTTGTCGCCGCGCCCGGCTGCAATGCTGGCGTGCGTCGGACCCGCGGTCGAGCCCCACCAGTTTCCGGAGGCGTCGGCGGTCATGTTGCCCAGATTCTGCACACCCCAGGCGCTATTGTCCACGAACGCACTGCGTACCATCTGCGGCATGGCCTCGCGCAGCGTCATGCCGATTGTATTGCTGGTAAAGCGCCCTCCTTCGATAGCGGGCATGGCCGTCGAAGCCGTATCCCCCTGCGCGTCGAAAATCTGCCGCCCTTCGACGTACAGACCGGCATTTAGCGAATTGCGGAAGGTGATATTGCGCAGAGAAGGCGAGGCGTGGTAGATGTTCAGCAGGCCGTTGCCCTGGGAATGTCCCGGCGGAAGAGTATGAAAAACACCCTGCCCATCGCTGAACACACACCACTCGAAGCGGCTCTCCGGCACATTGCCCGCCTGGCGCTGGGCCAGCGCCGCGCCGCCGTTGATGCCCACGCCATACCAGAGGCCACGGACCTCCCCCGTAGCCGGATCGGGCGCATTGGCCGAGGTAAAGTGAATGGGCGCCGCCCCGGTGCCGATGGCCTCAAGCGTGCCCACGACATTCAACTGGCCGTTGTTCCAAAAGCGCACGTGCGAGCCGGATGGCACCGTCAACGTGATGCCGCTGGGGATGGTGACCGTACCCTCTAATGCCACATCCAACAAGCCGACCTGGTCCTGCCAGACGTAGTCTGCGCCGAAACTCACATTATTTAGCGTAAGGTGTTTTCCCGCGTTGTTGATGCGCTGGCTGCCCGCAATCTTGCCTAGATCGGCCGGGGCCAGCACGCCTCCTTCTATAAAAATCAAGCTTTTGAAGCTATTGTCGCGGAAGGTCGAATTGCTCAGCGTCGGCATAAAAGCTGCGTTCAAGATCCGCACAGGCCACACCACGCTGGCGCGGAACTCGCAGTTTTCGATCAAAGGTGTGGCTTCATCCACTTGCACGCTGATATAACAGCCGCGCAGCAGCACATTGCGCACCTCGACATCGGCGCCGTCGCTTATGAAAATACCCGCGCTACCTCCAACAATAGAAGCACTATACCCCGCGCCAACAATCTCACAGTGTGCCAGCCGCGCCTTCGCCGACTGTCCCCGCACATACACGCCATTCCACACTCTGCGCTCGTCATCCAGCCCCACCAGCGCGATGCGCTCGTCCACCGTGCCGAGAGCCTCCAACTCACCATAGACGATCAGATGCCCTATACCATTACCGCTCGTTGAAGCCGTTTGCCCCAACCCAACGCGCGTGCCCGCCGGTATCGTCAGCACGACGGGATTGCCCTGCAAATCATTCTTCGGCACCTGCAAGGGACCGACCACGTCCAGGTCCTGACCGTCGATCTGGCCCCAGCTATAGCTGGTGGCCAGCGCCATCACGCCCAGACCAATTGAATTATTATAGCCGCGCGCGATCTCGCCATTGCGCAGATAGATATTGCCTTTGATAGACTGCGGCACGACCTGGGCCAGGTCCACGCGCTCGCTGCGTACGGTTGAGCGCAGCACGAGGCCAAATTCCTCGTTGTCGGCAAGGGTATTGTTTTCCACCGTCGGCCCGTTAGAACCACCGCTGTCCACCACGTACTGCGCGTCGATCAGCAGGCCACCATAGCGCCCAAAGCGAAAGGTGCTATTGCGGATCGTCGGAGCGGAGTCCACCACATTGAGCAAACCATAGAAATACGGCACACCGCTAATGGGGTTGGAGTTGAAGCCGCCATAATTGAAAGTACACCACTCCACGCGGCTGGCCGAAGCGCCGCGCCCCTGGATCAGCACCCCGTACCAGCGCCCGGACTCGCGCTCGACATTGCTGGTCGTAAACACAATCGGCTCGGTCTCGGTGCCCACCGCCTCCAGCGTGCCGGCGACGTTCAGCCAACCTGAATCGAGAAAACGCATCGTCGTGCCAGCCGGCACAATCAGTGTGCGATTGGCCGGCACGGCCAGCCAGCCAAAGCCAACGCGCATTTCCATGCCATCGACCGACCTCCAGGTGTAGTCGCCCAGCAGCGTCACATGGTAAAGCGAGATAAAGTCGCGCGTATTGCCGCTGTGTGTCGTGCCGCTGATCCGGCTCAGGTGCGATGGGTCGAGGTATGTGGGTTCCCCACTGGTACCAGATCCCAGAATCATCAAATCCCCAAAACCGCGTATCACATTGTCCTTGAACGTGGGGATAGTGCGCATATCTCTAATGCGGATACCGGTGCTCGAACCATCTATATTAACCAGTTCACAGTTTTCAATCGTCGGCTCGGCTCCATCGACGAGGATGGCAGCGCTTTGACTCGTTTTAGAGGTGTCCAGAATGCGGCTATTGCGCACCACCACGGGCGCCGTATTGCGGATATACAGACCAATATTGGCGTGCTGCACCAGCACGTGCTCCAGTTGTGCACTGGCCCCGGCCTTAAAAAATTCCAACCCGCCCCACTCGCCGATCCTGCGGTCGCGACCGACAAACTCAATCGGCGCCTCTGCCGTGCCCACCGCCTGCAGCCTCCCCTCAAAATAGAGCTGCCCCGAGCCACCGCGCAGATCTGTGGTAAACTCAATGCGCGTGCTCGCCGGCACGGTCAACTGCACCTCCGCGCCGTCGCGATCAAAGCGCGGCACCGTAATTCGCTGGCGCACGTGCACCTGCTGGCTGTCGATCCGCCCCCAGGTGTGGCTGCGCGCCAGCGTCATCCGCCCCAGGCTGACGCCGAGTGCGCCGCCCGTATCTGAGCCATTGCCCTCGTAGCGATTGCCGCCAATTCGCTGCGGTACCTCCTGGGCCAGATCGATCAGCGCCGTATTACCCGATCCCGACGAATGCGTCGACTGCAAATGGAGGCCGTAGAGCGAGTTGGCGCGAAAGGTATTATCGCGGATCTCCGGCCCGGGCATAAAAATACCGCCGCTATCGCGCATGTACTGCGAATCAATCCACAAACCACTGGCCCGCCCATTGTGAATGGTGCAGTTTTTAATGACCGGCGTGGCGTTGTGTGTAACGGCGACCAGGCCCGCATAAGCGCTATTATCGTATTCGCCAAAGCCGATATCGCACCACTCCAGTCGACTCTTGGGAATCAGCCCCGCTGCCTCCGGGCCCCGCGAGCGGTTGCCGTCGATGACGATGCCGTCCCAGCGCCCGTCAAAAACATTAATGTTGCTCGACGTAAAAACGATCGGCGCCCCCTGCGTGCCGACAGCCTGCAGCGAGCCGTTGACCTGCAAATGCGCGTTGTCTCCAAAACGCAGCTCCGCCCCCGCCTCAATCGTCAGCGTAACCGTGTCTACTACCGTAATCGTGCCGCTGATGATATACGGCCCATTGGCTTTGGTGAAGGTGGTATCGCGCGTCACCGTCAGCGTACTGATTGTGCTCTCGGCCAGCGCTGGCGCGCTCAGCCCCAGCAACAGTGCCAGTGCCAGCAGTGAGCATCTGAATCTCCTGATCATTTTTTGTTCCCTCGTTGAAGAATCGAGATCATCTTTATTAAACTCGGCGGCCTGCCCGTCTGGCTGGCCCTCGTTGTTGTAGTCTCGAAGAGCTAAAAAATTATAGGCATGGTTCAAAGCCGGATAGCACAGAAACATGCGCAGGAAATGCCATAGAATTAGCGTAAACAGAGACTTACGACAAATATCAATATTCCAACGCGTTACTTGTTGATACCTCGAATTGAACCATGCCTAATTTTACTCGCCATTCTTTCAAAAAATAAAAAGGGTTTATTATCTTAAGATGAAAGAGAATCTATCAAAATTGTCAACCTATTGAGGGCATCGGGCCATCTGATATGAGCTATTTTGAATTAAAACAACACATCCCATCCGCAACGTCTGGACAAAAACCGACATGGGTTCCGCTTCCCGCGAACTCCGCACCGACATCCCCGCACACGGCGCCCGCTTATTCCTGATACGGTGAGAGGGTAAGAATTTTTGACGGGATAAGGAGCGTTCACAGAGGTCTTGCCAACAGCTCAAAGAGGCCGGAGGGGTTCCTCCGCGTATTCTACTACAAAATCTCCACAATCGATCTCCCGGACTTCCCGCACTTCGTCGAACCGCAGTTCGCGCTCCTGGCCGGTGACTACCGGGAAACCATAGTGGGCGTTGGTGTGTTTTATCGGTCGCCCCTCACCCTTCCCCGCAGCGAACTCGATGTGTTTCCGCAGCCTCTCCCGATTGAACCGATTGGCGAAATCCCCGGCCGAGACTATCTGCTCCCGCGCCAGATCGCAAAACCCTTCGTCCAGTTCGACCCCGATCCCATTCCGTCCGGTCGCCAGCGCCGCCGCCAGCGTCGTCCCGGTCCCCGCAAAAGGATCCAGCACAACATCTCCCTTTACCGAAAACATACAGACGAGCCGATGGGCAAGTTCAAAAGGGAAGGCACCGCTCCGCGGCCTGGCCGTCTCGTCGCCCCCGCTCTGAGACACCCCCTTTACATCGAACCAGATATCCGAAAACCAGACGTTGCGCTCCTCCCAGAAAAAAGCGCTCTCCCGCCGACATCCCCTTTCCCGCTCCGTCCCGAATTCCCTACGGCTTCCCTTGCGCACCACCAGGATGTACTCGTGCTCGTAGGTGACATACGCTCCCACCGGAAGCATCCCCGACCCCATAAATTTGGTCGGCGCATTCGTCTGCTTGCGCCACAGTATATCGGGCAGCGCCGCAAACCCCAATCGCAGCAGCTCGCCGAGAGCGTGGACATGGTTCGGATAGAGGCGAAAATCCCCGTCGAACGAACGGGTGGCATCCCCGATATTGATGCACGCCATGCCGCCCGGTTTGAGCACGCGCCACACCTCTCCCCACGCCCGGTCGAGGATCGCGTGCATCCGCTCGAACGCCCCGGAACCATCCCCCGCGGCGAGCGCGTCTCCAATGCGCGCATCCTGCTGGACGAACGACTCGTCCCACATCTCTATCATGGGATACGGTGGCGAAGTGACCACCAGATCCACCTCTTCGTCGCCCACTTCTCGCATGCGCTCTGCCGAGCCCAGTATCGTCCGAATTCTCGTCTCCATCATCTCCGTACCCGTTGCTCTCGATAACGCGTTTCCACCGACACTCTCATATCGCCGCCAGCGAATCCATCACCTCCTGGCTCAGCGGTCCCATATCCGCCGCCTCTGCCACCTCCTCCAGCTGCGCCCGATTGGCCGCCCCGCTCGAAACCGTGGCAATCCGCGCATCCGCCAGCGCGTAGCGAAACGCCTTCTGCGGCAGCGTCCCCTCTACCTCGCTCAATCTCTCCAGCACCCCGATCGCTCTCTTCCGCTCCCCGGCATCTTCGATCCGCCCGAGCGCCTCTTTCTGTCCTTCTCCCCCCACGAACAACCCGCTGGCCAGCACCGTCGCCGCCACGATCCCCATATCCTGGCCCGCCGCCGCCGGAATCACCTCCTCGGCCGCCTTCTGACAGCAGGGATGATAGTCGTGATAGACCAGCACCGTGTCGAACTCTCCGGTCGCCGCCAGCCGCGCCAGCAGGGGGATTCCCCTCCCGGTGATTCCGATATAGTCGCACAGACCCCGCTCCTGCGCCGCGCGCAGCCCGTCCAGCATCATCCCCGGCTCCACGATCCGCTCCCAGCCAGGGAGATTCACCTCGTGGATCTGGGCGATAGTCAACTTTTCGAGCCCCAGCCGTTTCAGGCTGCGTTCCAGACTCCACAGCACGCTGTCGCTCCGGTAATCGAAGTCCTTCGGATCAAACCCCACCTTGGTGGCAAGATAGAACGGCTCCTTCACTCCCGCCAACGCCGGCCCCAGCAGTTCCTCGCTCTTCCCGTACAGGGGCGCCGTATCGATGTAGTTGATTCCCAGATCAAAGGCGCGCTGCACTACCTGGCAGGTACTCTCCTGGGCGCGCTCCGGGTCCCCGCCCATCAGGTAAGCCCCACCCAGGCTGACAGTGCTTACCTCCAAATCAGTCCTGCCCAAGCGTCGGTATTCCATCTCATCTCCTCCTTAATAGTTCCCCATATGATAGGTGCTGACGGCCAATTCGATCAAGCCTCGTCCCGCTTTTCAGAGAACAAAAAAACCGTGGCATCTCTCGATACCACGGCTACAACCAGAATCTCGCTCGACGTCCACGTCGGCCACCGACCGCATCCACCGAATCCCGCATAGCGATGCCCGATGGTAAGAGCATCCGCCACGAAGATATCCCAATGCGACTAAATCATCGAACCTCTCGGCTCAACGATTCCCTCACTCCTCCTCGGCAAACTCCAACGAGGCGGAATTGGTGCAATAGCGCAGTCCGGTCGGCTCCGGCCCGTCCTCAAACAGGTGCCCCAGATGCGCGTCGCACCGACTGCACAGAATCTCCGCCCGCATCATGCCGTGGCTGGTATCCAGCTCCGTGGTCACCCGGTCGGCGGCGACCGGTGCCCAGAAACTCGGCCACCCCGACCCGGAATCGTATTTGGTCTTCGAGCTGAACAGTTCGGTGCCGCAGCAGGTGCAGCGGTACGTCCCCTCTCCCTTGGCCTCGCAGTACTCCCCGGTGAAGGCCGGCTCCGTCCCTTTCTGGCGCGCCACCCGGTACTGCTCCGGCGTCAGCTCCCGCCGCCAATCTTCATCGCTCTTGACGATCTTTTCCCCCATCTCTCGCTCCCGTGTCAGATTAACTTTCGGCGTTCACCAGAGAACATACTCTCGGAGCGACCGAATTCAAGCCCCCGGACACAGTTCCCCCTACTCGCACCAGAACGCATAGAGCGCCGCTCCGGCCAGCCGAAAGCGCAGCTGTACTGTTTGCTCCGCCATCCCCTCCAGATCCTCCATCTCCTTCCAGACACACGGTTGACGCACCCCATCCTCCGCCACCTTCCGGCTCTCCGCCAGCACTACCCCCTCTATATCCAGGATCTCCACCGCCAATTCCCCCCCATCGGCATCCGCGTTGACGTAGAGCTGCGTCCCCTCCAGCTTCAGCGGCCGCGTCAGCAGCCATCCCCCACCTGCATCCCCCTCGGCCGAGACGAAACCATCCACCCGCAGCGTCGCCAGCCCGATCGATCCGGCCGCTCCGTTCCACTCCACCCCCTCCGGCAGGCTTCCCCCATGACTGCGACCCCGCCCACTGTAGTAGAACCACAGCTCATCTCCCACCCGAATCGGCGGCGTGCCGGCCGTATCGTGATTGCCGTACTCCCAGCTCCCCGCCGCACCAGTTGGCAGAAACGGCTGAGCATTCTCGTCGTCAGCAACGCCCCCGCCCCCCCGTTCCCGCGCGGCGAACGCCACCGGTTTCCACGGCCGGAACGGCCGCTCCCAACTCTTCCCGTCGTGACTGATCGCCAGATGGATATCACAGGTGTCGTCCCGCTCCACGTGATAGATCTTGGCCAGTCCCAGATACAGGCTTTCATAGCGAAAAATCTTCATCGCATACACCTGGTCCCCAAAATCGTCCAGCTCGTCCACATCCATCATCGGTCGGGTGTCGGTCCAGTTGAGGAAGTCGTCGCTTTCGGCATAACCCCGGTACCGCCGCCCCTTGTATCCAATTTTCACCGAGGCGAGGTACTTCCGCCGCACCGGATCCCAATGCACGCTGGTGGCATCCAGGCTCTGCGGCAGGATCACCCCCTGGCAGGTCCAGTGGAGTCCATCGGGTGAAGTCCACCCGGTAGTCCCCCCATAGCGCAGATGCGCCTTGTAACGAAAATCCGGTCGCGGGTCGTCCGCATCGACGATCAGCGAGTACGGCCCCGATTCCATTATGGCGATGTTGTTCTCCCGCGACTCCTCGTATTCGTGTATCCCCAGATCCGGCTTCTCCCAGTGCAGCCCATCCTCGCTGATCGCCAGACAGGTGTGGGCATTCTTGCGATTCTCCGGCGTTGGATCGGCCGCGAAGTACCACATCCGAAACAATCCATCCTCGCGCCGCTCCACTCCACCGAACAGATAGATCGCCTCCCCTTCCCAGGGATGTTCCGGAACGATCAGGGGATTATCCGGATGCTTCCTCGGCCGATGAAAAACGCGCCGAATATTCCTCGACTCCGCCACCGACCAGTCGTCCACAAACAGCTGCTTCTCTCGCCCCAGCGTCAATATCTCCGGAGGATCCTCCCTCTCCTCCCCGACGTGGACCACCCGCTCTTCCGCCGGCGCCACGCCTCCGCTCCGCACCCGCCCCACTCGCACCGCATCCCAGTGCCCGGAACCGCGTGCCTCCGCATCGCCGGCGTTGCCCAGGGCCACGCAGTAAATCTCCCCGTCTATACTCAGATCCGGATAGCTCGCCACCCGCTCCTCTTTCCCCGGGGGGCCCGCGTAAAGCTCCACCTGATCCTCTTTGCGATAGAGCACGAAGCGAGTCCACGCCGCCTGCGGTAGCCCTTCGATCCCCCCGGCGACGATCGTCTTGTCGCTGTACACCTCGATTCCGTAGGTCCCCTCACTCCCCTCCCCGTTCGCCCTCAACTCCACCGCCACCGGTTCCGGTTCCTCCAGCAACTCGCCCCGACTGTAACAGCGCACGATCGGCCAGTGAATCAGATCCACCGGCTCATCCACTACCGGCCTGAAAACGAATTCGAGCACCACCCCATCGACGACCACTGGAGCATCCCAGGCCCGCACCAGACGAATCTGCGCCGTCTCGTTCTTTTTAAAAGAAGCGATGTGCGCACACCGTCTCCCTCGGTACGCGAAATTATCCAGTATTCGCGCCCCGTTCCCGTAGTCGAGAACGACCCCGGCGTTGCGCGCCACCACGAGACCGTCTGTCACCCCCTCGAAATCGACGTGCAGAATACTCCCGTCCGAACGCGGCACTGTCATATTCTCCACTCCCCCAAATCACCGCTCCGTCCCTGTGCATATCCCTGTTTCATCCCATACCTTTCGCTTGACGTCCCCAATTTTCTGGACTTATACTGTCCCTAAGTCTTCGTCCGGGAATAACTTGATCACTTATCAGTATTTTCCAGGGCCAACAGATGTATTGAAATAATCAACTCATTCTTGGACTTAGCTTACCAAAGAGGAGGAAGGACGATGGAAAAACTGAAAGTCGGCATTCTGGGTCTGCGCCGCGGCATCACCCACCTGCGCAACTTTCTGGCCCTTGAAGAGGTAGAGGTCATCGGCGCCTGCGATCGCCTCGAAGGCTGCCGCGAGAATGCGGGCAAACTACTCGAAGACACCAATACCAAACTGCTGGTCGAATTCGACGACCTGCTCGCCCTCGAACCGGACGCCGTGGTCATAGCCAGCAACGGTCGGGAACAGGTCGGCCACTCGATCCAGGCGATGGAGGCCGGCTGCCACGTGCTCTCCGAGGTTCCCGGAGCGTATACTCCCGAGGAGTTCGTACATCTGCGCGACGCGGTAGCGCGCACCGGCAGGGCCTACATGATGGGCGAAAACCTCTGCTTCATGGACTTCATCCGCTACTGGCGCAAGTGGTTCCTCGAAGGTCGATTCGGCCCGGTTTCCCTGGCCGAAGGGGAGTATCTCCACTACCTGCCGGCCACCCTGCTCCAGGCGGACGGCACCCGCATGATGCCCAGCGAAGCCGGCAAACGCACCGACGTCAAACCGATCTGGCGCGCCGACCAGCCCCCCATCCAGTATCTGACCCACGACCTGGGACCGTTGCTCGAAGTCCTCGACGACCGCTGCGTCTCCGTTTCCTGCGTCAGTGCTCCCTGGCGCAATCCCGAAACCCCCCTGCGGCCGGACGGCCAGATCGCTCTCTTCCAAACCGCGAAGGGCACGCTTATCAAGATCCTCATCACCCTGAGCACCCGCGAGCCGTTCGAGCACCGCTTCCGCATCCTGGGCGTGGAGGGGAGCGCCGAATGGTTCAGCTTCGAAGGATTCTGCCGTCTCTTCGACAACCGCGCCGAACACGGCGACGGCTGGCAACGGCTCGATATCGGCACCGCCGGCCGCGACGAGGATGCCAGCGCCGGCCACGGCGGCACCGATCTGAAGCTGGCCCGCCACTTCGCCCGCGCCGTGCTGGAGGACAGACCGGTGCCTATCGACGTGTACCGCGGCATCGAGTATTCTCTCCCCGGAATGCTGGCCCACCGCTCCGCCGAGCTGGGCGGAGCGCCCGTCCCCATTCCCGATCTGCGACCCGAGCCCTACACCGGCACCCTCCTGTGGGATGCCGTCGGACTCCCGGATGAGGATCCACCCGGCGCCCCCTACAAGCCCGGCGAGGTGACCTGGTAACTCACCGCCGCCACAGTTCCTCGACGTTGTAGCGCGGCTCCCAGCCCAGGACCCGTCGCGCCTTGTCTATCGGAAAACGCTCCCCCGGTCGCCGGTGAAAGATGTGAAAGATCTCGAAGCGGCTGGGCAGCGGCCGGGTCAGCGCCAGGTGATACGCCTGGGCGATGTCGCGCCGCTCCACGCAGGAGGAGGGGATGCCGTGCCTGTCCGGCGCCGCCGACTCGTGCCCTTCCTCCTCCAGGGTGAACACCCCGCCGAAGCGGATGACCGGAATCGTCAGATCGTGGCAGCGGGCAAAGCTCCGACAGACCTCTTCGGCCAGCGTCTTCCCCAGTGTGTATCCCGCGATCCCCGGCCGCGGCAGTTCCTCCTCGGTCAACCGCCAGTTGTCCCAGCTGGGTGCGGTGACGTTGATCGTGCTCTGGAAGACGAACCGCTTGATATTTCGATCGACCGCAGCCTGCAGCAGGTGATACAGGCCGCGCACCCCGGCCCCCAGATCGCTGTTTTCGCGCAGATCGTATCCCTCGTATTTGCGCATCGGCCAGGCCAGATGGGCGATTCCATCCACCCCGTCCATGGCCGCGCATACCGCCTCGTAGTCGTTCAGATCCAGCACCCGCTGATCCTCCAGCCCCTCCATCGGCCGCATATCGACCCCGCGCACCTGGTGGTGTGCCGCCAGATCCCGCGCCACGATCCTGCCGATATACCCTCCCGCTCCGGTCACCAGCACCTTCATACCGCAGCCTCCTTTCGCCACGCCGCAAAATCCTCCCGCGGGCTGAAACCGAACCTTCCACTCGTAATCTTGAGCAGCGAAAAACGCCCTTCCGGCACGTCGGCCGCCAGATCGTACAACCCCCAGTCACTCATGCCATCGTACCCATCCACCTCCAGCCCTCTCCTGATCGCCGCCACCGCATCTCCCAGATCCAGCCAATCCGCTTCAAATCGATCCCCAACCGCCAGCTTCCCCACTTCGACCAGTTGCCCCAACCGCAGCGTCAGCACCAATCCGGGATACAGCCGCGCAAACTCCCTCCCTATCAACTCGCTCAGATAGACCGCCTGCTGCTCGGCCGAGGTGTTCGGCAGCGGCAAAAAATCCTCCCCGACCATCACCTCCTCTTCATATCCGGAAAACACGCACAGATCGCTGATCTGGATCACCCGTCCAACTCCCCCCTCGCCGGCCGCCTTCATGACGTTGTAGCTACCCTTCAACCGCGTATCCATGATCCGCGCCTCGTTCTCTGCGGACGCTAGCCCATCCTCCCAGCGTGCCCTTGCCAGGTGGATCACCCTCTCCGTCCCCTGGCACATCTTCTCCATCTCCTCCGGCACGAGCACATCCCCCCGCTCCACCTCGGGTAGATCGCCCGGCATCTCCAGATCGATCGCCCGTATTTCGTGCTCCCCGGCCAGTTCCTTCAACAGCGCTCGCCCCAGGAAACCGGCCGCACCAGTGATCGCTATCTTCATTTCATCTCCCTCCAGGCGTTTGACACTACCCATCCTCTTTATCTATATATGAGATATAAAAATTTGGTCATTGGAATTCGGCAAGTCCAGGAGATCTTGTTACAATTTTTCCTCTGTAACATTCGCCTGTAACAATTCCATCAAAGGACCCCATTGCCTGAACTACTATAGGGGCTATAACCCCACTCCAAGTAAGAAAAACAGTCACCTCTGACAAGCACTCGCAAAAAAAAGGAAGATCTCGATGATCTATGAACTCCGCACCTACATCATCCCCCCGGGCCGCATGGATGACATCATCGACCGCTTCGCCACCGTCACCATGCGCCTCTTCAAAAAATTCGACATGGAAGTCGTCGGCTTCTGGACCGTGGACAAGCCCGCAGAGGACTACGCCTTGATCTACCTGATGCGCTTCCCCGACGCCGCATCCCAGGAGAAGGCATGGGACACATTTCGCGCCGATCCCGAATGGGTGGCGACCCGCGAACGGACTGAGGCCAATGGCCCCATCGTCACCGAAGTAATCTCCAAAAATATGATCCCCACCTCCTTTTCTCCCATGCAGTGAGGAGCGACTATATGCCCATCTACACCGGCCGCTGGCACGGCAAGAAGCGCTACTTTGGCCTGCACTACGACCTGCACGCCGGCCCCAACGACACCGAACTGGGCGTGCGCGCCAACGACAAGTATCTGGTGCCCATGTTCGAGCGCCTCGGCGTCGACTTCGTCCAGACCGACTGCAAGGGCCATCCAGGATACACCAGCTGGTACAGCGAAGTGCCCGAGGCTTCAGTCAGCCCGGGCGTCAAAAAAGACGCCCTCAAGGGCTGGCGGCGGGCGACCCGTAAGCTGGACCTGCCCCTCCACTGCCACTACTCCGGCATCTGGGACGATGCCGCCGGCAAGAAACACCGCGCCTGGTGCCGGATGGATGCCGACGGCAAACGCGTGCCCGGCAAGATGTGCCCCCGCTCTCCGTATCTCGAAGAGTTGCTCATTCCCCAGATGATGGAACTGATCGACCGCTACGAAGTCGACGGCTTCTGGGTAGACGGCGACATCTGGGCGACCGAGCCCTGCTATTGCAGCAAGTGCCGCAGGGCGTTCAAGTCGGCGACCGGCATCGCCAAACCACCCGTCGCTACGGACGACCCTGACTGGCGCTCCTGGTTCGAATTCACCCTGAAGAGCTTCGAAGAATACGTCACCCGCTACTGCGAGGCGGTTCACGCCCACAAGAAGGGGGTGCTGGTCTGCTCCAACTGGCTGCAGACCTTCCAGCATCCCGGCGAGCCCCGGGTGCCTACCGACTGGATCAGCGGCGACAACACCTGGGTCTTCGGCCTGGACCGGGGCCGCTGCGAAGCCCGCTTCATCTCCACCAGGGGCAAGCCCTGGGATGTGATGATCTGGAGCTTCTACTCCTCCCACGGCATGGGCGACCCGAAGTCCCCCTGGACCTTTAAGCCGGTAGAGATGGTTCAGCAGGAGGCGGCCGTAGTCGCAGCTCTAGGTGGATCCGTGCAGGTCTACGAAAACCCCGGCGGCCTGCGCAACGGCCAGCTCGTGCCCTGGCGGGTCGAGCGCCTGCGCCAGGTCGGCCGCTTTGTAAAATCCCGGCGCACCCTCTGCCAGGGGACCGAGACTATCCCCCAGGTGGCCGTCCTCCATTCGGAGCATCACGCCCACGCCCATGCCAGCAAAAACATCCGCAACAGCATCGACGTCGCCCCGATCCAGGGAGCTGTATACAGCATGCTGGAGAATCACTACGGCGTCGACATCCTGGACGAATGGGCCTTAGAGCCGCGCCTGGAAGAGTTCCCCGCAGTCGTCGCCCCCGAGCAGAACGATATGTCCGTGGAGATGGTGATACGACTGAAACAGTACGTCGAAACCGGCGGCTGTCTGCTGGTATCCGGCGCAGAAGCCATCGACCGCTTCGGCACCCTCTTTCTGGGAGTCGCCCGCGGCAAGGTCGAATCGGAAGCCCGCTTCCACGTGCCGGCCGCCGACGGCTCCTTTGACGGCTACAGCGCCGCCTGGCGATTGGTGAAGGCGACCCGGGCAGAGAGCATCGGTCAACTGGCCACCAGCCCGTTGCTGGACGAACGCCTGCTGCCTCACCCGGCCGCCACCCTGTACCGCGTCGGCGAAGGCGCGGTGGCGTATATCCCCTTCGACATCTTTCGCTACTTCGACTACAACCGATATCCGCTGGCCAGCGCCTTCATCGGCGAGGTCGCCCACGCCCTGATCGGGGAGTTGCCCATCCAGGTCTACGCCCCCGCCTGCGTGGACGTCATCCTGCGCCAGAAGCAAGACCGCAAGCTGGTTCACCTGATCAATCGCGCCTCGGGCATTCCCAACCGCCCCAACGACGGCACCATAGACGAAATCCCACCGGTCGGACCGATCGAAATCTCCGTCCAACTCGAGAAGAAACCCAAAAAAGTCTACCTGGCCTTTGAAAATGGCGACCTGGAGTGGAAGTACTCTAAAAAGGAAGGCCAATTGACGGTGGACCTCGACCAGGTGCACATCCACGCGGCAGTGGTAATCGAGAAATAAGAAAACGACAGACTACATATTCTCAGAGGGTATGCGGCTTGCCGCAGATCTAGCTGATTGTGTTCGAGCAGCACTTTCTGATTGCCGAGTTTTACCTCAATCATAGTATTCCAAAAATGCTTCGTACATGGCGATGACGTTGTCCAGCGGCGTCTCCGGCATGACCGAGTGACTGGTGCCGCCGATATAGCCGCCGTTGAAATTTCCAAACAGTTCCACCAGTTCGTGGACCTCCCGCTTTACCTCTTCCGGAGTGCCGCGCGCCAGCGTTCCCTGCACATCCACCCCTCCGTTGAAGCAGACCTTGCCGCCAAACTCCCGGGAGAGCTGTCGCTTCCTACGAGTTTGCCTGCATCCATAATGAGACAATTCCATAAGTATTGGAGAGCCCATGTGCGAAAATAGCCGGCCATAAGCTGCCCCGTGCAATCCAGACAACACCGCCATAAATGATCCCATTAAAGGCCGCACCAGCAATTCCAGCAGGCCCCTGATAGGCATGCACGAGGCCGAAGACCATAGCCTGAAGAAAAAAAGCGAATAACAATACTCCCCGGCTGCCGCCCAAAGCCGAAGTCAACCCGCGCATAAGCACCCCGCGAAAGGCAAACTCCTCCCCCAACGCTGCAAAAGACCAGCTAAAGGCGAGAAGCGTGAGAAGGCCGGGCAACGTAGCGGCCGCCTCATCAAAGCGGGATAAGTCACGACCGGCTCCAAAAAGGTAGTTCCACACAGGCTCCAGCAGTTCTCCGGCCAGCACGACCACTGCGGCACCCAGTGCACCGAGCGCCAGATGCGATATGGGTTTGAAAGGGAGATTAAATCCGATGCCAGCCCAGCCAATGGGCGAACGGACTATCCGTAGGACAACGAAAACGGTCAGCGCGATATAGGCAGGCGTGGGAATAGCTGACAATCCGCTCATACCATCCAAGGATCTCGTCGCCCAGCGCAGGATACCCGTAAGGATCAAACCCAGAGCAAAGAAAGTAAGAAGACGCACAGGTCGCATGATATTCACCGCCTATAAAAATCAGATCCACATTGAATGATATTCCAATACCTTTTCCATCAACTAATACTTTTCAAATTAGGATAAAAACGACCGCAAAAAATCGGCAATGTGCTCGATCGCTTCCCTGCTTTCGGGGAGTTCGCGGATCTGAAACACATGGACCATGCCCGGCCAGACTTCGAGTTTCACGTCAACCCCATCCGCTCGGGCCCTGGCCGCCACGCGGACACTATCGTCGCGAAGCATCTCGTGCTCGCCGACCTGGATCAGCAGGGGCGGAATCCCGGTGTAGTCGCCAAATACCGGCGAAGCGAGCGGATTGCGCCGGTCCGCCTCCCCGAGATAGAGCTCCGCGAACACAGGCATGGAACGCGCACTACAGATGGGATCCTCTTCGGACCGCATGGACTCACTGGCCAGCGTCAGATCGGTACAGGCCGACAGAGGGATACCTGCTATGGGCAACGGCAGGCGGCGGTCTCGCAACGCCAGCAGCGTCGCCAGAGTCAACCCCCCACCGGCCGAATCCCCGGCAATAAAAGTTCCTCTGGCGGACACCGGGCCAAACGGTCCGGATGCGATCATCCATTCATGGGCGCGGATGCAGTCCTCAATGGCGGCCGGAAAACTATGTTCCGGCGCCAACCGATAATCGGGCAAGAGGACAGCACACTGTGCCGCCGCCGAGATGTCGGCAGCCAGCGGAAGGTAATTTCCACCTGAGCCGGAGACATAGCCGCCGCCGTGCAGATACAGAAGCCGCAAATCGGGGTCTGCACCGGGTGCCATCACCCATTCACAGGGCATACCGTCGATTTGCGAGCGGATGCATTTGACGTCGCTGTTTGCGGGATCCTGGCGCGTTCCCATTCCCTGGCGCAGTCCATCGAGGTCGAACTCGTTACCCACGGCTCCAAATGCCGGGCTTTTTCGCAACTCCTCCAGGTATTCGCGACTTTCCCGTGAGACCATTAAGTATCACCTTTGTTTATCCAAATTATGAGTGAGAGAAAGCATTCCCGCCAGAATCTATAGCCCCAAAAAAATAGGGCTACTCTTTTCTCTTGACACTGCACTTTTGTGCAGGTATTCTATTATATATAGGGTTCGTGAAGAAGATAACGGGACGGTCGTATGCCTGTTCACATCCAGGGAGCCAGCGAGCACAATCTCCGCGACGTAGACGCCGAGTTCGGCGACGGCCTGACCGTGGTCACAGGCGTATCCGGCTCCGGCAAAACCTCCCTGGTCTTCGACACCCTCTACCACGAGGCGCACCGCCGTTTCCTCGACATCTTCGCTCTCGGCAGTTCGGCCGAACGCCTGGCTCCCGCCAGCGTGCGTTCGATCTCCGGCCTGGGCCCGGCCATCGCCGTCGGCCAGAACCTCCTCAACCGCAACCCCGGCTCAACCCTGGCCACCGCCTCCGGCCTCCACCCCCTGCTCAGGCTGCTCTACGCCCGCTTCGGCCAGCGGCACTGCTCCGGCTGCGGCGCCGTCCTTTCGGTCCTCACCGAGGACGAAATCGTCGAGCGTCTGGTCGATCTGTCCCAGCGCGGCCCGATCTCCGCTTTCGCCCCCCTGGTGCGCAACCTCCCCGGCAGCCACCGCACCCTGCTCGACCTGCTCCAGCGCCAGTTCCCCGACGATGCCCTCCGGGTCGACGGACACCCTTTCTGCAACGGCCGTCTGGATCCGAATCGACCCCACGACATCCACATCGACGTCGCCCGCCTGGGTCGCCGCAGTTCCGCCCGGCGGGCGAGGGTTGCCGTCGATACAGCCAGCAACCTGGGCGTCCACGCTCTCGAAGTCCACACCGAAGACGGCGTCCAGACCCTTTCCCGCGCCCCGGTCTGCGCCGCCTGCGGCACCTGGTTCGATGCTCTGGAACCCCAGCACTTCCACCGGACCTGCCCGCACTGCCAGGGAGAGGGCTGCGAGCGCTGTCGGCAGACCGGCCTCCACCCCGAAGCCGCCGCCACCCGCTGGTCCGATCTGACCCTCCCCGAGCTTCTCGCCCTCCCCGTCGACCAGTTCTCCGCACGCTTCGCCGCTGCTTCCCTCCCCGCATCCGCCGCCCGCCTGCGCTCCGAACTGTTCCGCCGCATCGACGCCCTGCTCGCCGTCGGCCTCGGCTACATCACTCTCGATCGTCCCTCACCCTCCGTCTCTCGCGGCGAGGCCCAGCGGGTGCGGCTGGCCGTGGCCATGACCAGCCGTTTGGAGGACATGCTGCACGTGCTCGACGAGCCGACCATCGGCCAGCATCCCCACGACGTCGCCCGCCTGCTGCCCGCCTTCCGCCGCCTCCCCGGCCCGGTCGTCTTCGTCGAACACGATCGCATTGCCGCCGCCATCGCCGACCGGGCGATCGATCTGGGCCCCGGCGCCGGCACTGAGGGCGGCGAACTGCTCTATTCCGGCACTCCCGCCGGCCTCTGGAAAACCGACAGTCCCACCGGCCGCTACTTCAGTCTCCGCCAGCAGGTGACCACACCACCGGCACGTCCGGACCCGGTCAAATTCCTGACCATCCGCGGTGCCCACCTGCGCAATCTCCAGAACATCGACATCTCCATCCCCCTGGGCCGCCTGACCGCTATCACCGGCGTCTCCGGCTCGGGCAAGTCCAGTCTGGTCGAAGATGTCCTGGTCGCCTCCCTTGAAAAGGGCACCCCGGTCGGCTGTAGCGCCATCGAAGGAATCTCCCCGAAGCCGGTCATAGTCGACCAGAAGCCGATCGGCCTCAATCCCCGCTCCAACCCGGCCACCTACACTAAACTCGCCGACGTCGTCCGCGACTGGTACGCCGCGCGCACCGGCTTCTCCGCCTCGCACTTCTCCTTCAACCGCAGCGAGGGCGCCTGTCCCGCCTGTTCCGGTCTGGGGGCGATCGAAGTAAAGATGCGCTACCTCCCCTCCACCTGGATCACCTGCGCCGCCTGCAATGGCCGTCGCTTCTCCGACAGGATGCTGGCCGCCACCGTCGATTTCGGCTCCTCCACCCTCTCCATCGCCGACTTCTACCAGCTCCCCATCGCCGAAGTCGCTGCCCTGTTCACCGACCTGGAGGAGATGCCCGCCAACCAGCGCCGATCCGCTTCCCGCATCCTCCAGGCGCTGTGCGACGTCGGCCTGGGCTATCTTCCCCTGGGTCAGCCCTCCCCCACCCTCTCCGGCGGCGAGGCGCAGCGCGTCAAGCTCGCCAAGTTCCTCGGCCGCCGCTCTCTATCCAAACAGCTGCTGATTCTCGACGAGCCAACCACCGGTCTACATCCCCGCGACATCGCCGGCCTTCTCGTCATCCTCGATCGCCTGGTGCGCGCCGGCGCCACTGTCGTCGTAGTCGAACACAATCTCGACCTGATCCGCGCCGCCGACTGGATCGTCGACCTCGGCCCCGGCTCCGGCCCTTCCGGCGGTCGCCTCCTCCACGCAGGACCTCCACAAAAATTGCACACCGTCGCCGCATCCCTCACCGGACAGGCCCTGCGCGAAGAAGAGTCGATCACCCCCAACGGCCATTCTCCCGTAGAGACATCCAAGAACACCCGCCAGCTCGTCATCCGCAACGCCCGCGCCCACAACCTCAAAGGAGTCGATGTCTCCTTCCCCAAAGGACAGCTCACCGTGGTCACCGGCGTCTCCGGCTCGGGCAAGTCCTCCCTGGTCGGCGACGTCCTCGAAACCGAAGCGAGGCGGCGCTTCCTCGAATCCCTCTCTCTGTACGAGCGCCAGAACACCCGCGAGGGGCCCAAGGCCCCGGTCGACGGCATTCACGGCCTGGGCGTGGCCGTCTCCATCGGCGCCGGCCGCCTCCGCTACGCCCCGCGCACCACGGTCGGCACCACCACCGAGCTGAGCCACCACCTGGCCGTGCTCCTCGCCCGCCTGGGTCAGCATTTCTGCCGCGAGTGCGGCACCAAGATGCGGCGCGCCAACCAGTGGTCGTGCCCAAAGTGCAAAACGACTGCCCGCATCGCCGAGCCACGCCATTTCACCTCCACCACCTACGCCGCCGCCTGCAAGGGATGCAACGGCGTCGGCTCTCTGCGCGAGCCCAAACCGGAAAAGCTGATCATCCACCCCGAAAAGCCGCTCTGCGCCGGCGCCATGTACTCCCCCGGTTTCTTCCCCAAGGGCTACCTGGGCAAGCCGTTCAACGGCGGTTACTACATGGTCCAGGCCCTGGCCGAACGCTACCGCTTCGACGCGTTCAAAACCCCGTGGTCCGAAATGTCGACCAAAGCGCAAAACGCCTTCCTCTTCGGCGATCCCGAACCGATGGAGGTCACCTACCGGAACCGCAAGGGCCACACCTCGATCCACCGCCAGCGCTTCCCCGGCTTCTACGGCTGGGTCGGCGACTGGGACGTCGGCGGCACCTACACCGAAGCACAGGACTGTCCCGACTGCCGGGGCAGTGGCCTGCGCCCCGAGTACGCCTCCGTCGAATTGGGCGGTCACGACACCATCGACCTGCGCACCATGCCACTCTCCCGGCTCGCGCAGATCCTCTCGACCCTCTCCATCCCCGACCGCGAGCGCCTCCTGGTCGCACCCTCCCTGGACATCTCCCGTCGCCGCCTGCATTTCCTCATCCAGGTCGGCCTCGGCTATCTCCACCTCGACCGGGCGGCCGGCACCCTCTCCGCCGGCGAGGCGCAGCGCATCAAGCTGGCCGGACTCCTCGGCAGCGGCCTCACTTCGCTCACCGTCCTCGTCGACGAACCGACCCGCGGCCTCCACCCCTCCGAGGTCGAAGCCCTGCTGGAAGCCCTCGCCGGACTGCGCGACGAAGGCAACACCGTCGTCGTCGTCGAACACGACCCCATGCTCATCCGCGCCGCCGACTACCTGGTCGACCTGGGCCCGGGCGCCGGCGTCGCAGGCGGTGAGATCGTCGCTCAGGGCACACCCCAGCAAGTTCTCAAAGCCGACAGTCTCACCACCCGCTGGCTATGCGGCCAGCGCCGCGTCGATTTCACTCGCCGACCTCACTCCCCCCACGGGGAACTCCTCCTCCTCGGTGCCCGGGCCAACAACCTGCGCGGCGATCCCCTCTCCATCCCCCTTGGCTGCCTGACCGGCATCTGCGGCGTCTCCGGCTCCGGCAAGAGCACTCTGCTGATCGACACCCTCGGCCGCATCCTGGCTCCGAAAAAGCAGACCACCTCAGTCGCGTACGAGCCGATCGAGCCGGGCACATACGATTCAGTCGAAAACGGACCCGACCGCACCATCGTCGTCGATCAAGCGCGAGCCGGCATCTCCTCCCCCGCTGATTTCCTCGACCTGACAAAATCGCTGCGCGCCCTGTACGCCCACAGCGACGACGCCCGCGCCCTCGGCCTGGACGAAAAGCAGCTCGGCCGCCGCTGCTCCGTCTGCAAGGGCAGCGGCTCGATCCACACCGACATGGGCTTCCTCCCCAGCATCCGCAGCGAATGCGAAACCTGTCGCGGCACCGGTCATCTGGCCGAAGCCTGGGACGTCCGTCTGCACGGCGTGTCCCTGCCCGAAGTCTTCTCCCTCACCATCGAAGAGTTGGCCGACCTCTTCGACGACGCCGAATCCCTGCAGCGTCCCCTGACCGCCGCCCGCGACGTCGGCCTCGGCTACCTGGTCCTGCGCCAGCCCGCCCACGCCCTCTCCGGCGGCGAAACCCAGCGCCTCAAAATCGCCAAAGAGCTGTGTCGCCGCACGCCCTCCCCTACCCTCTACCTGCTCGACGAACCGACCATCGGCCAGCACCTCGAAGACGTGGCCCGCCTGATCGACATCCTCCACCGCCTGGTCGATGCCGGCCACACCGTCGTCGTCGTCGAACACCACCCGCACCTGCTGGCCGCCTGCGACCATCTCATCGAACTCGGCCCGGGTGGCGGCCCCGAAGGGGGTCGCATCATCGCTTCCGCTACGCCGCAGGAGCTGTCCCAGGCCGACACTCCGACCGCCCCCTACCTGCGCGAAATTCTGGGAGGAGGCGTATGACCTGGGCACCCCTCCTGCTGGCCGATCCCTCCCCCTGTCTGCGCCAGCGTGTCCTCCGCGAACTTCTCGGCCGCCCCGAAGACGATCCCGAACTGCGCGAGTTGGATCCCTTCCGCGAAACAGACCCTCTCGTCTTCGATCTCCTCTCCCTCCAGCGGCCCGATGGCTCCTGGGGCAGAGCCGAAATCGACGCAAAGGGCGGCATCGGTCGCTTGCAAGCCACCTCGATCGCCCTCTCCCGCCTCGGCTATCTCGGCTTTCCCCCCGAGCATCCCGCCGTCCGACGCGGCGCCGAATTTCTCTTCTCCAAGCAACGCAAGGACGGCGCCTGGCCCCTCTCCCGCGAGCGCGATGACGCCGAAGAAGAGGGTGCCTACACCATGATGCCGCTGCAGACCGCCCTGCCCCTCCGCGGATTGGCCATGTGCGGCTACATCGCCGATTCCCGCTGCGAGCGTGCCTGCGACTGGCTCCTCGCCCAGCGTCTGGAGGACGGTGCCTGGCCGACCGGCATCGCCGCCGACAACTACGGATACGTAGCCGGCTACCGGAAACTCGCCCACTCCCGCTGGGGCTGCCGCTCCAACACCACCGGCGCCCTCTCCTGCCTCGCCCTGCACCCGGAGCGACGCACCACCCCCGAGACCCGCCGCGCACTCGACCTGCTGCTCGGCCGCGAAACCCGCGACCGGCACGCCCTGGGCCACGAGATCGCCCGCCTCACCGGCGCCGAGTCGGCCCGCGGCTTCATCACCTTCTACGCCCGCTTCGACGCCGCCCAGATCCTCGACCTCTGCTGGCGCATAGGTGCCACCGCCGAGGATGAGCGGGTCGCCGGCCTGATCGAATTCATTCGCGACCAGCAGAACGGACACGGCCTGTGGGAATATCCCTCCCAACCCCAGGCGACCCGCTGGATCAGTTTCGACCTACTGCGCTCCCTCTCCCACCTGGACGAGACCGGCGACTGGCTCAGCATGGAGCCGCGCACCCCCTTCCAGACCTATGCCAAAAAGCGCCCCCGCTATTAGGAGAATCCATGGAATCCAAAGAAGAAGTATGGAAGCTGGTCGAAGAGTTGATGTCCACAGCCATCCAGGCCATCCGCCGCATCGACGACCTGGCCCCGGAATTCCCCGATGAGCTCTACGAAGCCCGCGATCCCGAGACCGACATGCAGGTCGCCGATTTCATCGAACGCCTGGCCCGCCACAGCCTGCACCACCGCCACGAGATCGCCAGTGCCCGCGCCGCCATCGGCCGCAGTCGCCCCACAGATCCCGGCGATGACGATCCCATCACCGACGAACCGTACGCCCGCACCTGGTACCGCTGGTTCCTGCTCGAAGCCTTCCTGCGTCGCGCCGAACTCGTCGGCGAACTGATCGGCCTCACCGACGGAGACCTGGACAAGAAACCGTCTCCCGAAATGGTCGCCGGCAACGAGCGCAGCATTCGCGAAATATGCGAACACGTGCTCCACGTTCAGGACTGGAAGATGCGCGGCATCGAAAACGGACTGACCGCATTCCGCGAATTACAGAAAGAGGAGTGATCTGGCTGCTGCGCGGCACCCTGAGTCTGGTCGACGGCCGACCTTGGCCTCGCCAGCACTGAGCCTGACAGAAATTCAGGGGCGCACCGATCTCGTGTGCCGCAAACGAGCGAGCCGATCCCATCAGTTCACATAAGGACAGGAGAGATCACAATGAAAAAACTCGAGAATCTCAGCTGGCAACCTAGCTGGGTCACCCACCTCGGCTGCCTCAAGGGCTGCCTCGACTACCTGGGCAGCGACCTCTCTCCGGCCTGGCTCTGGGGCGGCACCGGCCACGCTTTCTTCATCAACATCCACCCCGTAATCTGCCCCAGTGGCCCCACTGCGTGGAAGACCGGCATCATCCACAAGCTGGGCAAAAACGTCGGCTACGAAGTCGAATGCATCCTCGGCTTCAAGCAGAACGGCGACTTCCAGGAAAAACAGCAGCTGGCCTGGGATGCGATTCGGCAGGCGATCGACAACGGTCTCCCCTGCTTCGGCTGGGAGTTGGATGTGCCCGAATACTACGTCATTTATGGATACGACGACGTCGGCTACCACTTCAAGGGTCCCGGCTGCGACGAAGGCAAAGGCCCCTATCCCTGGGAAAAACTGGGCGATACCGGCATCGGCGTGACCGAAGCCTATGTCGTCAAATCGGGGACACCTGCGGACGACGCGCAGACGGTGAAAGAGGCGCTCCATTTCGCCATCGAAGCCTCGCGGAGTCCCGAAGATTACATCCATCCCGGGTACAAAGCAGGACTCCCCGGGTACGATTTGTGGCTTTCCGCCTTTGCGGAGAAAAAAGCCGAAGGCTTTGGCACTTCCTACAACGCCGCCGTCTGGTCCGAGTGCAGGACCCTCGCCGCAGAATTCCTGCGCGAAGCGAAGTCGCGCCTCGACGGAAATGCCGGTTCCTCCTTCGACGCGGCGATCGCCGGCTACGCAACCGTCGCCCAAAACCTCCAAATCGTCGCTGAAACCTTCCCCTTCCTCAGCACTTCGGACGAACAGAAGGACGCCAACGTCAAGGACCCGAAGTGCGTGGAGAAAGCCGTCGCCTGCCTGCAAGAGGCGCGCCGGGCCGAGGCCGCAGGTCTCGAGTCTCTGAAGCAGATTATCGCTGAACTGTGAAACGAGGCTCGCGCAGCCTCGAATCACAATCGGCCGCACCGTCCACCAGCCGGAAAGGAACTCTTCAATGACCGATAAAATCACCGTCGCCGGAGGCTGCCTGTGCGGCGCCGTGCGCTATCGCGCCACCGGCCATCCCCTGCACTCGACCATCTGCCACTGCGCCAACTGCCGCCGGGCCAGCGGCGCCCAGTCCGTCGCCTGGCTCACCTTCCCGGTTGAACGCTTCACCTTCGTGCAGGGAGAACCCTCCCGCTATCGCACCGACACGCAGGCCGTGCGCACCTTCTGCGGTCAGTGCGGCAGCCCTTTGACCTATCAAAACGACGACCGGATACGGGATATCGACGTGAACACCGGCACTGCCGACGACCCCGAAGCATTCCCTCCCACAAAGGACGTGTTCCCCGAGGACAGGATCTCGTGGGTCCCCCTCACTGATCCAAAAGAGAGTTGATCATGGCCAAAAAATCGCAGGCAAAAGATCACATCCCCCAGATCGTCTCCATCGTCCCCGTTCTGAGGGACGGCAAGGTGAGCTTGAAGAAGGATGCCAGAAATCACCTCGGCTCCCCCGATTCGCTCTATTTCGACGAACAGGAGGAAATCCTCCTCACCGCCGTTGCAACCCCGTCCTCCACACCCGCCGAATCCACCGCCCGTTACCTCCATTTGTCCGAAGAAGTTCTCGCATCACTGGAACTCTCCAGGGGGGATCTGCTCGCCTTGATCCAGCGGGACGGCGCGCTCGCTCTGAAAAAGCTGGAAGTCCTGGAGAGAGCGGCCGACCGCGCCCGCGTAATTGACTACGAAACTCCCCACAAAGTCGAGCGGGTAGCCGAAACCAATCCCATGCCCAATGAACTGCTGCCGGCGCTACAAAAAAAACACGGCCACCTCTCCCTGAGATACGACGCCCGGAACTTCCTCCAGGATCGAGAAACGTTCGGAGCCTGGAAATCCCGCAAACTCCTCGGCATCACCGCTCCCTCCGATGCTGAGCTTCGAAACAAACTGATCGAAGATCGTCTCGACGCCCGACGCGAGGACGACTCCTGGGACGGCGACGTAGTGCTCACCGCCCGCAATCTCAGGGAACTTGGAGAACTCGGCCTGACGCGAGACGACGACGCCATCGCCCGCGCCGCCCGGTGGCTCCTCGACCGCCCCCGATCGCAGTGGAACTCCGGCATGTTCTTCCTCACCGACGAACTGGTCGCCGAACAGGCCCGGTTCCTCGAGGAGAAAAAGCGCTTCAGAGCCCTCAAAACCTCGGAGATGAAGCGCGTCGCCGCCGGCGACGATCTGATCAGCATGCCCTGCGGCCCCCGCATCATGTGGCCCAACGGCCTCGTCCTGGAAGCCCTCCTCACCCTCGGCTACGAAGAGGACGAGCGCGTGCGGGAAACGCTGAGCATGATGGCGATCCACGACTGGTGCGAGTGCGGCTACCAGAACGGCATGAAAAACTGGCGCCAGGGCGAAGGACCCAACGCCGAAAAGCTCGACCACTTCGAGCAGAACTGCATCGGTGAGTACCGCTACGGCGGCCTACCAGACATCGACGAACTGGCCGGCATGGACCTGACTAAAAAGACCGGCCTCCGCCTCCTGCGCGCCGCCCATGCCGTCGAAGGGGCGAACGACATCTATCCCCTGAACATGCCGATCCACTTCCAGGGCTGCGAGGTGATCACCACCCGCGCCATGAGCCAGGTCCTCAATCCGAAAATGCGCCAGTTCGCCGAAGCCCACCTGTGGCGCTATGCCAGCCGCCAGCACGCCCCGGACGGTGCCTTCGCCCACGAAAAGCACGGGTACTGCGAAAACTCCCAGCCCGCTCTGCTCCAGGTCTTCGCCGATTTCGACCACCCGGCCTCCAAGGTCGCCATCATCCGTTCCCTCCCCTGGATCGTCGACGCCCAGAACGAGGACGGATCATGGGGCGAAGACCCGATCAAAGACGCCACGACCTTCGCCGTGCTGAGCGCCCTGGAGCGAATCCGCGATCATTTACCTTCCGGCTTCCCATCTTTTCCGGAACCAGAGATCATTAAACATCGCCGATGAAACGAACTCTGAATCTGTCGTGAAGCGCGCTTTAAAAATAAATTGGACTCAGGAGAAATAGAGATGGCCGATCATGGAGTGAACCAGGTGGCGCGGGATCAGTTCGCACGTGCCTTTGCGATGTTGGAGAATGCGATCGCGGCATTCCCGGATGAAAGCTGGCGCGAGTGCGGAGGATGCCGCCCCGCCGGCATCTCAATACACATTCTGGAGACGGTCGAGTTCTACATGTCCGGAAAGCCGGCCGAAAATTTCGAGTGGGGACACCGCTTCGGCCTGGACTGGGAAGGCGCGCCCGCTCCGGAACTGCCGAATAAAGCGGACGTCACGGCATACCTGCACGACGTCAAAGACGCGTCTGAACAATGGCTGATCGCGACCGACCTGATGGCTGCGGAAAGCAGCTACGTATGGACCGGAAAGTCCGTACTCGATCGGACTCTCTACGTTTTGCGCAACACACAGCACCACATCGGCCAGCTCGCCCTCGCCTTGAGGACGGTCGGCGCTGAACCGCCAGAATGGCAATAAAGGAGTGGATATGCTGAGCGATCGAGAGTTGTTCGAATCCCTGGACCTGGACCTGCCGGATCTGGCAACCGTCAAAAAAGCCGTGGCCGAGGGAGACACGGAAAGGGCCACACAGGCATTGGGTGCACACATCCGAAACCGCGAAGCCCTGAAATGGCTGACTCTGGCGAGCGAGCGCCCTCAACCAAGCAAGTCGGCCGATGATTTCCCCGACGCGCTGAAGCTCTTGGACCACGAGTTCACCTACGGGTTTCACGGCGCCCCTTCGTACACGGCGCAGTTCGGAGAGACGATCGACTGGTCCGCCAACCCCAGCGAAGGGGAATACAAGACCCACCTGTGGAACGAGTCCCTGAACCGCCACTTCCACTTCGCCAAGCTGGTGGATGCCTATTGGGAAACGGGCGATGTCCGGTTCGTCGAAGGTCTGGTGAGGGATTGGCTGGACTGGATCGAACACAACCCACGGCCCGATGACTCCGGCAACTCCGTCGAGTGGCCCTACGGCTGCTATGCGTGGCAGACGCTGACGACGGCGATCAGACTGGAGCGCTCGTGGCCGGTCGCCCTCCACAAGTGCATCGACCAGCCGGCGTTCACCGACGCAGCGCTCTGCGCCATCGCAGGATCGTACTGCGACCAGGCGCGTCACCTGCTCGCCTGGCCGACCGGACACAACTGGCTGACGGAAGAGTGCATGGGCCTCTACACGGCAGGCGTGCTGTTTCCCGAGTTCAAAGAGGCCGAAAACTGGCGAAAAACGGCGATCGAACGACTCCACAAACAGCTGACGGACGAGGTCTACCCGGACGGAGCCGAATACGAACTCGCGGGCGGTTACGGCAACTGGGTGGTGCGCAATATGGTCTATCTGCTGGAATACGCGGAGATGGCCGGCCGATCGGATGAAGTGCCGGACGATTTCAAAGCCCACACCGAAAAGATGTTCGACTACCTTCTGGCCGTCGCCATGCCGGACGGAAAGATGCCCGGACTGAACGATTCCGGCAATGCGGATGTGACCGACCTGCTCCGGATTGGCCACGAACTGTTCCCACACCGGGACGACTTCGAGTATGTTTCGACTCGACGGGAGAAAGGTCGCGTGCCTTCGTTCACCTCGCGGAACCTCCCCTGGAGCGGTCACTATGTGATGCGCACCGGCTGGAACGCAGACGGCCTGTTCATGCTGGTCGACTCCGGCCCCTACGGGTCTGCACACCAGCACGAAGACAAGCTGCATTTTGTCCTCTTCGGATACGGCCGCCAGCTGATCCTGGACCCGGGAAACTACTCGTACGATGCTTCGCGCTGGCGGCAATACGTGCTGACTACCCCCGGTCACAACACAGTGATGGTGGATGGAATGGGACAGCGCCGTCGCGGCCAGCATGAGACCTTCTTCTGGAAGCGGCCCTGGCTGGGCGAAGCTCCTCCCGAAAACGACACCCTGTGGGTTTCCGAGTCCGATTTCGACTTCGTACGCGGGACCTATAGCGACGGGTACGGCAAACGCAACGACCAGAAAGCAAGGGAGAGCGGACGACCAGAGAGCGACGCCTATGAACTCATCCACGCTGCAACGCACACCCGCCGCGTGCTGTTTCTGAAGTCGGATTACTGGTTGATCGCAGACACCCTGGTCCCATCCGATAACGAAGAGCACACCTACGACTCCCTGTTCCACTTCGACGCGGAAGAGGCGACCATCGACGACGCCACCAGGTCGGTTGCCACCGCCAGCGCGGACGCGGCCAATGTGACCATCCTGCCAATGGCGAGCGATAGATTGAAGCTGACAGTAGTAAAAGGAGAAGACAACCCGGTTCAGGGCTGGGGAAACGACCCGTGGCGTCCGGTTCCAACAGCCGTCTATTCCACCTCGGGCAAGGGAACGGTCTGGATGGCCTACGCCGTCGTCCCAACGCAAGCGGACGCTGGCAGCCCCATCACCTCGGTCGAACGGATCGGAGACGACGAAGAGGCCCTGGCCCTCGCAGTGAACTTCGCAGATGGCCGAAAAGACCTGATCCACATCGCGCACGAGAACAAAGCGGAAAAGGTGTTCGGAAACTATGCGAGCGATGCCGAAGCGGCGGTAGTGAGGTTGAACGCCGCTGGCTCGGAAGCCGGCAGATTCGCGGTCGGAGGGACGCTGAAAAACCTTACCGATTAGCCAGCAATAAAAAAACAGACCGGACGCGATCCAAAAAACCGACGTCCAAAAAACAACTTCCCATCGACAAAAAGAGGATTGCGAGTGACACAAACTCCGCAAAAAGAAAAAATCCAGCTAGTCGGAGGCCAGCAGGTTCTCTCCAGTGAGGGCGACTTCGAGAAGATGATGAGCTTCTACGGCGGCCTCTTCGACCGCCTGACGAAGGCAGTGAAGCAGACTGGAGACCTGATTCGATACATCGGTTTTCAGTCTCCCATCGGCGAGAACGGCTACCTGCACTTCTTCGGCATCGAAGTAGACCGCATCGATAATATTCCAGACGGAATGGTTGCGTGGTCCCTGGACGACGACACCCGGACCGTGCGGGAGACTCGCGAAGGTCGCACTGCCATCATCTCGCAGGACGACATCACCTGGCAGTGGCTCACCTCTGGAACCGATTCCGGACGATATACCGGAGAATTCACCGGTCCTCTCCCCCTCGAAGAAGACAATCCGTCCGATTCGGGTCCCCATAGCTTCTGGATCTCCGCCAACTCATACGTAAGCCTGCAGGAGAGCGACCCGAGCAGCGACGAAATCGATCTGGTAGACCACGACCCATCCTGGTCGCAGCAGTTCGAAGAGATGTCAGCCTGGCTCCGTGATCATCTGGGCACCGACGTCGCCCTGCGCATCGAACACTACGGGAGCACCTCCATCCCCGGTATCCCCGCCAAACCGCTAGTCGATATACTGGTGGAAATTCCGTCATTCTCCGCTGCCAAGCCACACATCATCCCCTGCTTCGACAACGAGACCTGGGATTACTGGTGGCACTCCGAGCACATGGTCTTCGTAAAACGGGAAAAACTGATGGGCAAACGCACTCACCACGTCCACATAGCGCCGAAAGATCACCGAGTATGGGACGGCCTGGCCTTCAGGGATTACCTCCGATCCCACACAGATGAAAGAGAGCAGTACGCACAGCTGAAACGAAAATTGGCTGTCGATTTCCGCAACGACCGCGAACGGTACACGCGGGCAAAGACGGAATTTGTGCACAAAGTGACATCAAAAGCATTGCGGAATCCTCGAAAGTAACGGAGGAGAGCAAATGAAGATACTGAATGGATTGCAATACCCCAGACGACTCACGACGCACCTCGCCTGTCTCGAAGGAGCCGCCCAGTACCTGAAGATCGACGTCACTACCGGATGGTTGTACGGGGTGACCGGTCACGCATTTGTCATGTGCCTTGGCGAGAACCTCTGCCCCAGCGGACCGCATTGTTGGCGGCAAGAACCACTCCATCGTCTCTGCCGCAACCTCCCCATCCGCATCGGCGGGGTTGCTGGTCCCCAGGCGACGCCGGAACTCCTGGAGAAAGCCTGGGCACATGTCCAGGAGTTCATTGACAAGGGACACCCTTGCTACGGCTGGCATTGGGAATGGATCCCTATCAAGGGGTACGACGCTGAAGGCTATCTCTATCCCGAAGGCATCGAGGGGCCCAAAGACTGGCGCGATTTCGGCGCCAAAGCCATCGGCTTCCTCGAACTGTACTCCGTTGAGCCCAACACACCTTCAGCCGACGCGCAGACGATTCGCGAAACGCTTGGATTCGCGATCGACTGGGCGGAATCCTGGGACCAGTGGACGCTGAAGGGTTACCAGGGCGGCCTCGCAGCCTACGACACCTGGATCAAGGGCATGATATCGGGTAACGCCGATCCTTTCGGGCTTGCCTATCACGCGAAAATATGGTCTGAGTGCCGCGGATTCGCCGTCGAATTCCTCAAAGAAGCGGGTAATCGTTTCAATGGGGAGTACGCTGCACTCTTCAGCGATGCAGTCAGTCATTACGCGATTGTCAGCGACTCCCTTACGGGAATCAGCCATCTCTGGCCCTGGCCGGACGAAGGCACCCATGATACCAGGAAAGAAGAGGTCGAGGAGCGGACGCTGGAAAAGGGGACGAAGGACAGAATCATAACCGAGCTAGAGAAGGCGAAAGAGGCCGAAGCGGCGGGAGTCGATGCGCTCAAAAAGATCGTTCGGGCGCTCCAAAACGCCCGATAAGAAGATCCAGAAGACAAAGAATAGCCGCGCGAACGCGGCGATCCCTTGCGCCCGATCTCGTCTTTAGGAGATTACGATGCACAGATTCGTTTATCTGACAATTGTGCTACTTTTTTTTTCGATCGAAATGCCGGCTTCAGCTGAAGCACCTGAAACAATCGGGGATTTCAATACCGACGAAATGCTCTCCCGATGGCACGCCGTGCGGCACCTGATACCGACTGGGGCGCTTAAGAAAGATCAGCAGCGCGAAGCCGCCATGGTGGCGATACTGGGGCAATTCCTCGCAGATTTCGCAGAAGATGGAAGCGAGGAGTTCTTGAAGAGCTTGGAAGCGGGAGTGGGAGCTCCAGGCGAAGTAATCCGGAAACTAGGGGAAGCTCTGGAAGAATTCGATGCTCCCCGCGACAGCTACGCCGAAGAGCGGGGATCGTTTTTCTCCGCCTATATCTCGACGCTGGACCAGTCCGGTGTACTCTACAGCCTCTACGTGCCCGAATCCTACGACCCGACCATCCCGCATCCCCTGGAAGTTCATCCCAGATCCAATCTCAAATTCAAAACGCCAGTGGAAGAAAGAGGTGCGATCTCACATATTGTCGTCCACTGTCAGGGCAGAGGGATAGAAGGACTCGGAGACCTGGATGCGATGGAGGCGATTCGGGATGTGCAGAAGCACTACAACATCGACCCGAATCGGATCTACCTGATGGGCGGCAGCATCGGCGGCGGCGCGGTCTGGCGCACGGCCGCGCGCTTCCCCGATCTTTTCGCTGCCGCACTCGTCGACTACGGCTGGACGTGGGGGACGCAGAGCGTGCACCTGGAAAACGTCGCCAACATTCCGCTGTGGATCTACCACGACACAGACGACCGCTGGGTGCCCGTAGCCGAGTCGAGGACCGCTGTTAAACTCCTCTCCGGCATGAACGCCCCGATCATCTACAACGAAACGACGGGTGCCGGGCACAGCGGTAAGTTAAAAGATCCGGCGTGGAAGAGGCGGGAATGGCTCCTGGATCAACGCCGCGATCCCTATCCGGCCAGAATGAGCTATACGACCGCTACCCCATTGCGAGGTCGCGCCTACTGGTTCGACATACTCGAATTCACCGCCCCCAACGCCCTGGCAACAGTCAACGCACGGGTTTCGGAAAGTCTCGACCACAGTCAGCTATTCCTCTGCCTCCAGAATATCGAGGTGCTGGCCGTCGATCTCCCCCGGAAACTCTTTCCCGCGGACAAATCCCTGAGCGTCGTCGCCGCCAGCGCTCCCATCCACGTCCCCCCGCCTCTACCAGAGCGAATCTACATCCACCGACAAACATCCGACTCCACCAGTTCACCGTACGCCGTCTCCCTGAAAGATCCCCGTTCCTCTACCCCCTTCCGTCAATACGCAGCCGGAGGCCCCAACAGCCTCTACGTATCGGGAGAGCCGCTGATGATCGTGCGCGGCACCGGCGGCAAGAACCGCGCCCTCGTGGACGCGATCGAGCGCTTCTGCCGTTCCCTTTCGAAGGGGGGCAATAAAGGCTGGTCCGTCTTCCCCATGCACGAAAGCATCTTCGGCAGGATACCGGTGAAGGCGGATTCCGCAATAACGGTCGAAGACGAAAAACAAAACAACCTCATCATCGTCGGATCGGCAGAGACCAATCGCCTGCTGGCGCGCATCGCTCCCGATCTTCCCGCAGTCGAAAAAGACGACTCTCTCCATCTGGGAAGCGACAGCTACGACCTGCGGGGAGCCGGCTACGGTCTCTTCCACTACAATCCCCGAGCACCGCAGCGCTTCGTATGGATAATGAGTTCATCAGAAACCGAGTTCTACGCATCGATCAACAACGGCATCGCCGATCTCATGGGCGAGGAGCGCCCCTTCGGCCTTTTGGCCCTGCGCCTGAATCCCCGCCGCACGATTCGCAGAATCTCCTGGAACAAAGACTGGTCGGTGCCTGAAGAAGCGATCAGCGGAGAGCTACTACCCGCACCGTTCACGACCGATCGAGAAGCAATACGCGACCTCTACCACCGGGCCATGTGCAACGTCGCCGGGGCGGAATTTGTCGACTTCTGGAAGCCGCACTACTATCCCCTCTGGGAGCCTGGCGCACGATGGCACGACCTCGCCGTCGAACTCGGACAGCGCAGAACACTTTACAAAGGGTGGGCATCCGGCGCCGATCTCCGGAAAATCACTCGCTCCGAAACGATCAACCCGGAAGTGAAGATGGGCTTATTTCCCCCCATCGATACCCTTCAGATCGATTCGGAAGAAGAGTATCGATACATCACCGGCAGCACCTGGCCCTTTTTCAACCTGCTGAAGCACCCCCTGCGCGATCCCAAACCGGTGCAGATCGACTTCTTCGACGAGATCCACCGCCTTGCGAAAAAGCAGATGAAAGAGGATTCAAACTGAACTCATCACTAAAACCAGGAGGAACTTACGTGGAAACCGAGCTGGCCATTTTCGCCGCTACTCTCGACGACACGGACATTTTTCAACCAGAAGATTGACAGTCGGCAGGTGGAAGGCTGGATGAGCAGATCATCTGCGACGCAAGACAGAGATCAGATAGACGAATCGAGGCCCACGGCAATAGCCAGTGCTCGATCGAGCGCTTCGATCTTGGGGAAAGACAAGGAACCAATGAAATGCGTCAGGGCTGCTTTGGGAATGCTGATCAATTCGTCGCAGTGTATGCTACTGTCGTGCTTTAGCCCCTCATCAATGCCTATCGGCACCTGAGAAGAAAGTCCATCGAAGGAGGTATATACCGGAGCACAGATCGCCGTGGAGAAACGCGAATCCAGCACTATCTGTCGACTGACCACAACAAAAACGCGGTACCTCTTGGGATCCTGTGCAGCCCCCTTATAGACGCTATACAGTTCACCGCGCCTCATAGATCCACCTGATAGGAGAGGACATCCCCGGCTTCCTCATTGAGCGCATCCGCTCGTCGATTGAGGATCTCCAAATCCTGGGCATCGCGCCGGCGCCTGGCTTCGGCGATGAGGAATTCACGGATGGCCTGCTCTACCAAAGCAGATCGATTGCCATACTGGCTCGAAAGATCGTCCATCTCACGCACCAGTTCTTCGGAGAGGGTGACCGATGTTTTGACTTTCATATGGACTTATCTCCGATTCGAGTACTATTGAAATACTATTTATACTACTAAAGTAGTATTCTCGAATAATTCAATCAAGATTGCTTTTCGCTGACATCCTCTCAGGCAGGAAGAATCCCTATGGAATCAGAAAGAATGACAAGGGCCCACGAAGCAAAAAAAGGCAAGACATTCCTGATCGATCTGAGAGGCAGTCGCGATATCGAGAGCTTCAGGACATACGCGGAGATCGCCTCCAGGCTGAAGAAATACGGAGAAGTGCAGATCAGCGTGAGCGGTCTCGCCGATAAAGCCTGGTGGGAGATCCCGGAGGGCGGCAGCCCGTGGCATGAATACGCCTGTTACGTACCCGCGCCGTGGATGTTCTTTCCCCACCCAAAAATAACCCCTCACATCCCTGCGGACTTCGTGGCGAAAAACAGAGAGCTGCTGGATGCCAGGCTAAAAGTCATTCGCGAACTGGGCCTGAAGGCGATATTCACAGCAAAATTCACCAACCTGTTACCGGAATCTTTTTTCGTGGAGCACCCGCACCTGCGCGGCCCCAGAGTCGACCATCCCCGCAGGAGTACAGAGGAAGCGTTCGCCTGGTGCGTGGATCTGGAAGAGACCCGGGAGATGATCGAATGGATGATGGCGGAAATCAAGAGCAACGTGCCGGAAGTCGAGACGTTCGTATCCGGCACCAACGATGCCGGGTCCGGCCTCTGCTGGGCCGCCGCCCAGTATTCCGGTCCCAACGGACCGCGCCACTGCCGAAATCGCACTGCCGGGGAAAGGGTTCGCGATCTGGTCGACGCGGTGCACAGAGGTGCTTCTGAGGGGGGAGGCCCCGTCGTATTCCGCTGGTCCAATGTAAATTTTTGGCAGAATGAGATGGACGTGATCCTGCCGCTTCTTCCCCCCAACAGCTATATCGACGAACGAGATCCCAGCCTGATGTCCCTGGGCACCACAATCAACGCGACCTACCCTTTCCTCGGGATTTTGGACCCGCTGACCCTCATCCATAGAATGGAGAGATATCACCGACCCGAAACCGAGACGATCGACCTGAACTTCAGCGCCATGTACAGCCGCCATGTGGATAAACCGGAGTCAGTCGACAAGCTGCTGGATATTTTCGAGGATTGCGTCGCGGAACCGACCACCAACCTGAGCCAGCGGCTGGAAAAATTGAAAAAGTACGCCGCATTATGGGCTGGAGAAGAAAACCGCGAGAAAGCGTTCGAAGCCTTCTACGAGCTGCACCAGGCGTTCGCTCTGAAAAGCGCCGTGGCGAATCGCTACAACAATTTCTACTGCGGGGTTTCGATGCGCCACATCAACAGACCCCTGGTGCTGAAGCCGGATCTCCTGACACCCGAGGAGGAAACCTACTGGCTGCCCCACGTTTTCAATATCCGGGAATCCGAAGCCAGGATGGACTATATCGACATTCACGGGAGCAGGATGACCGGAACAGCCCTCTGGAACGACGGTGGACTGAACAGCGCCCTGAGTACGGCGCAACGCGCGGGGCGCACACTCGAAAACTTCCAGACCGCCCCGGCCGGAGAATGGCTGCGCAAGGTCGGCCTGGCGCTGCGCATGTGGACCAGCGAGGTGCGCTCGATCCACAACTTTTACCACGCCCAGCTCCTTCGCGATGAGTGCGAAAGCATTCTCTCCGATGAAGAGCGCGTGCCGACCAAACGAGCAAACTGGGATGGCGATCCCGGCAACCTCCCGTGGAACGAAATCATGCGCGACGAGCTGGATAATGCCGCTGAACTAGTAGCGATGCTGGAGAACGGCGGTATCGATCTGGTGGCAAAAGCCGCAACAGCACGCTACGAAGACACCTTCCTGCTCGGACCGGATCTAATCGCTCAATTGAAGAGGAAGATGAAGATCATGCGCGCCCACTGGCTGGATGTGCAGGATTACCTGGCACCACCGCACAAATAAAGTCTCTCTTCCACCGAATCGAAAACCAGCCGAATGGCCTAAAATCATCGAACCCTCTGGAGAAAAATTCAAAATGAATACACTGGACACAATCGCCGCCCGCAGAAGCATCCGCAGATTCAAGCCCGATCCCATACCGGATGAAGCTCTCCAGGCTATCCTGACGGCAGCCATCCAGGCCCCCTCGGGAAAAAATCGGCAGCCGTGGAAATTCATCGTCGTCAACGAAGATAAACGCGCCGAAATGATGCGCGTCATGCGCGAAGGGATGGCCAAAGCGGAAGCCCAGGACAGAGATATGGGCAGCAGCGAGGGTACGGCCCGCATCATGGACCAGGCTCCGGTGACCGTCTTCATTTTCAACCCGGATGGCAAACACCCCTCGGAGGAGCATTCAACCGAGGAGACCTTCTGGGACGTGGTCAACATCCAGTCCATCGGCGCATCCATCCAGAATATGCTGCTGGCCGCCCTGGACCTGGGGATCGGTTCCCTGTGGATCTGCGACGTCTTCTACGCGTACAAAGAGCTGTGCGACTGGCTGGGCGAGGATTGCCAGATGATCGCCGCCGTCTCCTTCGGCTACCCCGACGAAGACCCCGAAGCGAGAAATCGCAAGCCGGTGGACGAAGTGACGAAGTGGCTGTGAACTGTCGTCCATTTGCCCAACGCGCTGAGTGCCGCAAAACAGACAGCTAAGCTCGAAAATGAAAGGATACAGACGGCCCCAAAGGGGCAGGAGAGTTAAAATCGTGGAATCAACCGACCAGCGAAAAGTTATCCCCGACGTCGAGAAACTCGAATTCGGCCCTCCGAGCGACATCTTCTCCCAGGCGCTGAAAATCGCCCTGTGCCACATGGGTGACCCAATCGAATACGAACAAATCCTGTGCATCTCGGGTAGAGCCTTTAAAATCTGCTGGGATGACGAAATGTTCTTCTGGGACCGCTTTGCAGACAAACCGGATCCCGACCCCGAATGCTACCTCCGCAGGGACTACGAAACCGCCGCCGGAGCGATCGAAGCTATGGGCTACCAGAGCGAAATCATCCTCAATCGCGACTGCACTCGTCCGCAAGAGAACGCGTCCATATCGAGCAAAGGGGCGGAAGCCGTCAGGGACCTCGTCCTCACCAGCATCCGCGAAGGACGCCCTGTCCTCGCCCAGTTGAGCGCCTCCAGCGAGCATTGGGCCCCGGAGTGGAGCCTCATCACCGGATACGACGATGGCGGCGCAGTCATCACCGGCTGGTCCTGCTTCCAAAACGAGGGGCGCGAAAAGGAGGAACTCGATTTCGAGCCGGATGGCTACTTCCGCAAAAGCAATTGGGAAAAAGATCTCCTGGCGGCAGTGCGGATCGTCGGAGAGAAGAACAGTCCGGACGGCAAATCCCCGGAAAAAGACGCCCTCCAATTCGGCACGACCCTGTCCTCGGGCTCCGAAATCGGCAACGCCTCCTGGGGATTTGCGACCTACGAGCGCTGGGCCCGTGCCCTGGAAGACGAGAGCAACAGCAGCGTCGATGGCGATCTGCTGAAAGGCCGCCTGCGCTACTACACCCATTTCATCGGCCACCTGGCCGCCCAGAAATGGTACACCGCCGCCTTTCTGAAGGAGATGAAAACATCGGTCGGCAACGTCAGCGACGTGCTGCACGCCGCCGCCAACTACGCCAAAATCCACGAATTGATGTGGGAATGCTGGAAGGTGGCCGGCGGCTACTGGCGAGATTCCGATGGCGAAATTGAAAAGTTCAGGAATATCGAAGCGCGTCAGAAGATCGCGGCCATTGTCCGGGAGGTCGGCGAACTCGACCGAGCCGCAGTAACCCACATGGAATCGGCCCTCGCCGCCTGGGACAAGCCCCACGCTTATTACATGACGCCATAACCGGGTGATTTCGACCATGCTGCCCCACGACCCCATCCCCTGGCTCCTCGAACAGGAGGGCCTGCACGCCGTTCGCGCCCGACGCCTTCTCGATATCGACCTGCAGGACGACGCCGACGTGGTCCGCGCGCTCGAACGCGACCTGGCGAAGTCTCAGTCCAAAGACGGCTCCTTCGCACAGAGCCCGATGAAGACGGCCGGCGTGCTCAACCTGCTCGACGACCTGCGCGCACAGGATTCGGAGAAACCGATTGCCAGGGCCGCGTCGTACCTCATCTCCCTCCTCGAATCCCAACCAGGATACGAACGGGCGTGCGCCGTCACCCCGGGCAGTCTGCGAACCCCCTGCGATCTGTGCGGCTTCTTCGGCCCGTACGAAGATCGCGCTCATCCCGAAACGATGGCCGATGGAGCCCGCGAGATGAACTTCTACCGCGAATACGAACCGCTGCTCGGTCCACAAAAGCCGGTTCGCCCCGAGCGCCGCTCCTCCCTCGACCGCGCCGGTCCTCCCTCTTGCTACTCCTGGGGTCTGATCCCCCTCAGCTACACCGTCGAAGCGCTCTGCCGCGCCGGCTACGCAGAAGACGAAAGGCTCCAACCGGCCGTCAACGCTCTCCTCGGCGTCCAGCGCGAGAGCGGCGGCTGGTGCCGCAACCTGGGCGGCCATCCGACCTGCACAGCCCACGGCTTCCGCTGGCTGGGAAGACATCCCCGGCTGCGCGAGAGCGAATACGCCGTCTGCGCTCTCGGATTCGTCCACAAAAAAACAAAGGGGAACGGCATCTTCCCCGCACTTCAGGCACTCGCCTCCTTCCCCCTGTCCAGCGTCCGCGGAATCATTCGCCAGATGCTTACCGAACTGGTGCCCCGCCAGCGCAAAAACGGCACCTTCGGCAAACCCCACCAGATCGAAAAGATCGCCGCCGCGCTGGTCGCCGCACGCCTCCTCGATGGTTCATAAGGAGGGAATTCACCGCGATAATTTTATGCTCAGGATGTCGATCAATTGATTTCTCGGCCTTCCGACCACAAAATGACACCAGACTGAGATCACACCTCGACTATGAAAATTCCGTGGAACCAAGAAACCTTCGCCGCCAGCGTCACCGGCCGGGCCTGGACCTACACCGAGCACGACGGCGGTTGGAAAAACTGCTGCGACGCTGCCGAACTCAGAGCGATATTCGCCGAGGAAATGACCCTCGAATCCATCCCCGAATGGGCGGTGGAGATCGTCGACCGCATGCTGACCAATCCCCTCGCCCCCTGCGGCCACTACACCTTCCCCCGCCCCATCCTCCAGGTCTGCGAAGCGATTGGCCAGGAACGCTGTCCCGACCTCATCCTGAGCTGCTACACCGCCGACCCTGAGCGAAAAATTCTGATGTCCCGCTACATCTTCATCCTGGACGCCTGGGCCAAACGCGCCCCCCTTGAAGCGGTTCGCGCCGAACTCCCCCTGCGCGGCGACCCGGACAAGGATTGGAATCGCATCTCCGAGGCGATTTTCGCCACCCTCGGCGAACCCACCCAACAGCGTCTTCTGCTCGTGCGCCGGCTGATTCACCGTCTCCGCTGGTGGCTCAAGACCCTGATCTGGACCGACGACCAGAGGAATCGCTTCGGCCTGGACACCTACCTTGGCGACGTGCGCGGCAGCGGCCAATGGGGCAACTACGGCAACATCGGCTTCGACGATCCCTACTTCACCGAGTTGGAGCTACCCGCAGTGCGGGAACTCGCCGCACAGATCCGCGAGACCATCCCCAACGGCGCAGAACTCCTCCAACGCATCGAGTCCACCTGGCTGTGCGCCCCCAAGACCTTCCGCTACCTCGAACGCCTGATTCTCGAAATCGGCGGCGTGGGCTGCACATCTCCCCCCGACCTCACCCGCTCCATCCTCCAGTGCGAGGAGACCTACCCCGACTTCGCCGCCTGTCAGACCTGGCACGCGTCGTTCATCTCATCCCTCGACGCCTGGCTCGACGGAGATATCTCCGCCGTGCCCATCCTCGGAAAAATCACCCCGGCCAAACACTGGCTGGTCGGCTTGCTGCGCCACAGGTTGCAGATTTACGAAGGGTACACCCAGTATCTCGGGGGAAATCCCGGCGGTAAGAGCGGCGACCGAAAAATCGACCCCTGCGCCAAAAAAGAGGAGAATCGACCATGAATTTCACCGGCGTCTGTCTGCACACTGATGACATACCTCGCCTGCGGACTTTCTACCAGCAGGTCTTGCGGATCGATCCCGAAGGAGGCGACGTCCACTGCGTATTTTCCATTCCGGGAGGCACGCTGACCATGTTCACCATCGAGGGTTCCGAAGAGATGGCCCCGGGCAGCATGACAGGCGTCGGCTATGGAGGTGTCTTCCTCGAATTCCAGGTGGACGACATCGATGCCGAATTCGCCCGTCTCCAGTCCCCCGATTTCCACTGGGTCAAACCACCCGAGACCTATCCCTGGGGCCGCCGCTCCGCCTGGCTCCGCGACCTGGACGGCAATATCGTCAACCTGTACTCCGACATGACTTCGTAATGTCGATAGCCGATGATTCTGATTTCCGATCCCCTTCCGCAGCGCTTATAACAGGAGATCCACCATGCACATCCAGGCCGTCACCATCTCCGTCAAAAGCCTCGAAAAATCCCGCCCGTTTTACGAAGACACCCTCGGTTCCGAGCCCGCCTATGCTACCGAGGAACCGTACCGCTGGCAGGCGTACAAGAGCGACGAGGAAGCGTTCTTCGCCCTCATCGAAATCCCCGATCTGGAGCGTCGGCCGAATATGGATATCGTCAACTTCGTCATCGACGACGTCGAGCAGCTCTGGGAAAAGGTCAAGGATCAGGTCACCGTCGAACTGGAACCCCACATGACCCCTTACGGCGCGTACAAGTTCATCATCGAAGACCCGGACGGCTTCCGCCTCGGATTCGTGACCGAAGACTACGAAGCAAAAAAGAACGCCTCTTCCGCCTGATCCTGCGGTTCGATCTTACAACCCGGTTATCCAATGAGGGAGCCGGGCGACGGAAAATACTGGCGACTGTGCAACTTTTTGCGGATATAGTTCTGGGGAAAGATTTCAACCGGAGATAGAAGAGATAAAAAGAAGGAAATTCATCAAAACCTGCGCCTGCGCCGCCACCTACGCCGCAATGAAGGGTCCCGCCCCGGTGGGTGCCGCAAGAAAACATCCTGGAGAAAAACCCATGATCATCCAAGGCGTCGATAAATACCGCGTCACCGATCCCCTCTTTGAGTGCGTCCGCGTGGTCCTGTCCCACCGCGGAGAACCCTACTCCCCCGCGTACGTTCAGGGCATCTCCGGCGCCGCCTTCCGTATCGCCGGCATCTGCCCCTGCGCTCCTACGTGCAGTTTCGCGCTGGAGACGCAGGAACTCGCGACGCTTCTGGGCTACGAGGTAGAGCTGTTGGGATGCGAAAGAGGCGGTTGGCAGCGCGGCGAATCGAACGTGGCCGGACGGCTGGCCAGGATGGCCGATAACGGCGTCCTGCCGGATGCGGACGACATAGCCGACCCCGAGATCAAGGCGCTCAGAGAGCGCCTGCAGCAACTCATCGAGCAGACGAAGGCGGAAGTGCGGGAGGGGCGTCCCGTAATCTTCTGGCACGGCTTCACCACGGCCGAATTCGATGTCGTTTGCGGCTACGACAATGAGCGAAAGGAGCTGCTGGGACGCGGCTCCTACGCCGGAACGGGCGACGAGTACATTTCGGCACCGGAGACCCGGGCGATCGGGACCGCGCTCGTAGGAGGCGGGCCCCATGCCATCCTGATCGGACAGAAGGTGCGCGACTTCGATGCCCGCACAGCGGAGATCGCCGCCCTCCGGCAGGCGGTCACTCACGCTCGTTCCACCGAGGGCCAGGACCAACTCGGCGGCGACAAATGGGTCATGCTCCAGGGACTCCTCTGCTACGACCGCTGGGTCCGCGAATTCGCCACCGACCCAGAGCGCAAGCGGACAATGGGCGACTCCTACTGCCTGGGGGTGTATCGCAGTACCCACCGAGCCGCCGCCGGCTTCACGAGCGAACTCGCCCCAAAATATCCGGAAGCCACCCAGCACTTCGAAAAAGCGGCAGCACATTTCACCGCCGAAGCCGATGCCCTCGATCTGTGCAACGAACACCTCGGCTGGCAAACCTCGGAAGGCCCCGATCCCGATCGCAACGAACGCGCTGCCGAACTCCTCTCACAGGCCTGCGAAAACTACTCTGCCGGGATCGATTCCATCGGAAAGGCTCTGGAGGCAATCGGATGAAACGAAGAGAATTCCACACCATCGGCAGTCTATCCACCGCACCCCTCTGCTGCGGCTGTGCCACTTCCGCTGTGAAGAAGAAATCCGCTTCAGCTTAACAATAGGGCAAAATTGGGGAGTTCATATTCCAGAATTCTGGCTTGCCGTTTTCCACCGCCAGTGACTGAGAACAAGGGAGATACAGGATGCTCGAAATGAGCGGCGGTCTCATCGAAAAGATGCGCTATCACTACGAGGCGTACACCCGTTACAAAATCACCCTCCACGTCATCGGCAAGGACCCGAATTCCAGAGAGATCCGGATCATCCGCGACGAAGTAAAGGATACCATCCTCGCCAAAACCCTCCTGGCCGAGCGCAACGCCGACGGCGAGATTCCCATGGATCCCTACGACAAGTGGCGGGGCGCTCACTGGGTCCTCTCCATTCTGGCCGACCTCGGCTATCCTCGGAGGGACAAAGAGCTCTTCCCGCTTCGCGAACAGATCTACGCCTGGCTCTTCTCCAAAGACCACGAAAAGGCGATTGCCGAGCGCGTCGTCGATGGTCGCCACCGCTGGCACGCCTCTCAGGAGGGAAACGCCCTCTATTACCTGCTCGAACTCGGTCTCGAAGACGAACGGATCGATGAGCTCGTCCGTCGCCTCCTCCAGTGGCAGTGGCCCGATGGCGGCTGGAATTGCGATATGAAACCGACCGCCACCAACTCCTCTTTTTTGGAAACCCTCATCCCCCTGCGCGGCCTGGCCCTCCACGCCCGCATTACCGGCAACGAGGAATCCCGCGGCGCCGCCGTACGCGCCGCCGAGATCTTCCTCAAGCGCCACCTCTTCAAGCGCCAGCGTGACGGCAGGATCATCAAACCCGACTTCACCGACCTGCACTACCCCTGCTACTGGCACTACGACATCCTCTTCGCCCTGAAAGTGCTCTCCGAAGCCGGCTTCATCGCCGACGAGCGCTGCGCCGACGCCCTCGATCTGCTCGAAACCAAACAGCTCCCCGATGGCGGTTTCCCCGCCCAGGGCAAGTTCTACCGCGTCGGCAAGAACCCCGACGGCGGCGCCTCCATCGTCAACTGGGGCGGCACCAGCAAAAAGAAGATGAATGAATTCGTCACCGCCGACGCCTTCCACGTGCTCAAGGCATCCGGCCGCCTGAATATCCACCACCTGTAGAGGTTTATCGGATCGGCTATCACCGTGACTCGCCCGGAACTTATCGACATTCTGGCCCGGTACCGCCGCCCGGGTTCCCCCAACTTTGGCCGTCACTTCCTGAAGCTCCCCGGAGAGGTAGTGCGCAAAGAGCACATCCCCCTGCTTCTGGATCTCCTCTGGGACGACGCCCTCCCTCCCCTCGTGCGCGAACACGCCGCCGGTGCTCTGGGTGAAATAGGCGATCCCCGTGCCTCCGAACCCCTGATCGACGCCCTTGTAGAAAAACCGATCCAGCGCGGCGTCTCCACCGCCCTCGGCCGCATGAAAGTCCAGGCTGCGGCTCCCGTGCTCCGGGAACTCGCCCCCCGTGTCCCCGCCGCCCGTTGGGCCCTGACCCAACTCCAGGTTTCCGGAGATACCGAATCCATCCTCGCCGATCTGTCCTCGGGCCACCTCCGCTACATCCGTCCCCGGATCGAAAACCTGGCCCCCGAACAGGCCCGCGCCGTCTCTACCGAGGTGTGCCGACAACTTCGAGACATCGTCGAAGCTGATGCCCTGGACGTCTCCCACTGCTGGCTGTTAACGGCCTCGCAGTATCTCCCACCGTCTTCCCAGATCAGCGAAACCCTTACCGCAAGTCTCTCCCAGACGATCGACTGCCCCGGAGAAGATATCGGCCTCAGGGCTCGCCTGCTCCGCTCCCTGAGCGCCGTCCGCCCTCTACAGGCGATTTCGCCGCTAATCGATCTCATCTGCCAGATCGACCACCCCGGCCACCAACAGTTGGCCGCCGTCTGCGTCGAGAAGATCCTCAAAGAACACGGCGAGGAGGCGCTCCAGCTCCTCCATAAACGCCGGGAAGATCTGTCTCGAGTTCTGAACGACCTCAAACATCAGCGAGCCACAGTGCGAGCCTTCGAGCCCGAGAAACCCTGGCACCACCCTCCCGGCAGCCCCGGCTGGTTCGCCGAAGTGGAACGCGCGATCAAAGCTCTAAAACGACTTTTGCAGTGATGCAAAAAAGAAAACGCACCACAGCCTGAACATCATAGAAGAAGAAAGCCAATCTGGAAAACCCATGAAAAAATCCCCTTCATCCCCCCTCAAAATTTTTCGCCCGTACGTCGCCCGCTGGTTCCAAGAAACCTTCAAAACCCCTTCGCCCATCCAGCAGATCGCCTGGCCCACCATCCACCGCGGCGACAATGCCCTCCTCTTCGCCCCCACCGGCTCGGGCAAGACCCTGGCCGCCTTCCTCTGCGCCATCGATCACCTCTGTTGCAAAGGGGAACGGGAAGAGCTGACCGATGCTATCCACATCCTCTACGTCACCCCGCTCAAAGCACTGGGCAACGACATCCAGCGCAACCTGGTCGATCCCCTGGCCGGTATCAGCGCCGCGGCCGGCGACGCCCTCTCCGAAATTCGCACCGCCGTGCGCACCGGCGACACCCCTCAGAGCGAACGCGCCCGCATGGTCCGCAAACCGCCCCATATCCTCATCACCACCCCCGAGTCACTCTACATCCTTCTGGGCAGCCCGCGCATGGCCGCACACCTGCGCTCGGTGCGCACCGTCATCGTCGACGAAGTGCACGCCCTGTGCGACAACAAGCGCGGCGTCCACCTCTCCATCTCCCTGGAGCGCCTGGAAGAGCACGTCGACGGACCTCTACAGCGAATCGGCTGCTCCGCCACCCTGAGCCCCCTTGAGGAGATCGCCGGCTTCCTGGTCGGCTCCGATGCCCAGGGCAAGCGACGCCCCTGCTCCATCCTCGACGCCGGTATGCGCAAGGAAATGGACGTGCAGGTCGTCGCCCCGCTACGCGACTTCCTCGAAGCCAGCAACACCGCCCTCTGGTCCAGTGCCTATGAGCAGCTCCTCGATGCCATCGCCGCCCACACCTCCACCCTGATCTTCGCCAACAGCCGCTACAAGACCGAGCGCACCGCCCTGCGCCTGAGCGAGTTGGCCGCTGCCGACACCCGCATCGGTTCGCACCACGGCTCCATGTCCAAAGAGATGCGCCTGGAAGCCGAGACCGCACTCAAAGCCGGCCAGCTCGACGCCCTGGTCGCCACCTCCTCCCTGGAACTGGGCATCGACATCGGCGCCGTCGACCTGGTCTGCCAGCTCGAATCCCCCAAATCGGTGGCCGCCGGCCTGCAGCGCGTCGGCCGCGCCGGCCATCTGCTCGACGCCACCAGCAAGGGCCGACTTCTCATCTTCGAGCGAGACGAGTTGTTCGAGGCCGCCGCTATCTGCCGCGCCATGATCGACGGCCAGATCGATGACGTCCAGATTCCCCGCAACTGCCTGGATGTCCTCGCCCAGCAAATCACCGGAGCCGTCGCCTCCCGCCCTTACCAGGCCGATGAACTCTACGCTCTGATCCGCCGCGCCCATCCCTACGCCGCCCTCCCGCGCCAGCAGTTCGATACCGTCCTCTCCATGACCGCCGGTGACCATCCCTTCCAGATGGCGCGCCCCCCTCGCCCCCTGCTCCTCTGGGATCGCGCCGCCGGCCGCCTCTCCTCCACCCGCTCCAGCAGCCATATCAGCGCCATGTGCGTCGGCACCATCCCCGAAAACACCGAATACGAGGTTTCCGTGGCCAGCACCGGCAAAAAGATCGGCTCGGTCCACAACGAATTCGTCGATGACTGCCTGCGCCCCGGTGATGTCTTTGCCCTGGGCTCCTCCTCCTGGCGCATGGTCGGCGTCCAGCGCAACCGCCTGCTGGTCGAGGAGGCGCCCGGCGAAAACCCCACTGTCCCCTGGTGGCTCGGTCCCATAGCCTCGCGCACCACCCACGTCGGCATCCGCGTCGGCGAACTCCGCCGCCGGATCGCCATCCGCCTGGCGAACCCGGATCTGCTCGAATGGCTGCAGCGCGAATACTACCTCTGCCCCAACGCCGCCGCCGCCCTGGTCGACTACGTGCGCGAACAGCAGACCGCCGTCGGCCTGGTTCCCGACGAACGCACCCTTCTCGTCGAATCCTGGAAAGACGAACTCGGCCGCCAAAACATCATCCTTCACTCCCCCTTCGGCTCCCGCATCAACCACACCTGGGGCATCGCCGTCGCCGCCGCTGCCAAAACGACCTTCGGCCAGGATTGGTCGGTCACAGCCGCCAACGATCTGCTCCTCCTCACCCCCCGAAAAACCGACGCTCCTCCTCTGCATCGACCTTCGGCCAGTGACCTGCTCGGCGCAGTCGATTCCACCACCCTCGAAAACCTCATAGCCGCCAGTTCCCGCGACGCCGTCTCCTTCGGCAGCAGCTTCCGCGATGCCGCCGTCTGCGCCTTCCAGATCCTCCGCGCCTGGCAGGGAAGACGCGTCCCTCCCTGGCTGCAGCACCACCGCGCCGCCGAGCTGTACGAAGCGGCAGGCAACGCCTTAGAATACCCCGTAATTCAGGAAATCCAGCGCGCATACCTGCACGAGTCCCTCGACGCCCCCGGTTTGACCGCGCTCCTCCGCCAGATCGAAACCGGCGACATCCAGCTCATCTTCAAAGATGTGGAAGCACCCTCTCCCTTTGCCCATTCCTTCCTCATCCAGGAGCGCTACGCCGGCGATCACCAGATGGGCCGGGACCGCCGCGCTCACCTGCTTCGCCTGCACCGCCAGATCCTCCAGGAGGTGCTCAGCGAAAAGCAGCTGGCCGAACTCCTCGATCCGCGCGCCATCGACCGTCTGGAAGCCCGACTGCAGCACCGCTCCGAGGTTTCCCGGGTCCGCACCTCCGACGAACTCGCCCAGGCCATCCACGACCTGGGTAACCTGCCGGCCACCGCCGAAGCCCTTGCCCTTCTGACTGACGGCGACCCTCTCAATCTGCTGCGTCCTCTCATCGCCGACCGCCGCATCGTCGCCCTCTCCCTCCCCGAAGTCGAGCCGGATTCCATCTGCCTGGTCTCCGCCGATCTCTGGCGCCAGTACCGGGATGCCTTCTATCCCCCCACCGCCAGAGTCCCCGTCCTCCTCCCCAACATCGAAGAAAGCGCCATCACCTTCGCTACCGGCAGCGCCGCAAAGACCATTCCCGCCCCCTGGCGCAAAAAGATCGACCCGCAGGAAGCCCGCATCGCCATCGTCGAACGCTACCTGGGCTGCCGCGGCCCCGTAACCCAGTACGAACTCATGAACCACACCGGCTGGCCGATCGGCGCCGTCGAACAGATCCTCGACCACCTGGTCCAGAAGGGAGGGGTCGTCCAGGGAATCTACACCTCGCAGAAACCCGCTCCTCAATGGGTAAATCGAAGCAACCTCGAAGAGATCCATCGCCTGACCATGGGCTACCTCAAACGCGAGCTGGCCGCCTGCGCCCCGTATGAGCTGGTCGATTTCGTCACCCGCTGGCAGCATCTCCACCCCGATACCCGACTCTCCGGCCTGGACGGCCTTCGCGACGCAATTCGCCAGCTTCAAGGGGTCGAAGTGGTCCAGGGAGTGCTCGAAGCGGAAGTCCTTCCCGGTCGGATCGCCGACTACCGCCCGGAGATGCTCGATCAGCTCATCGATGCGGGCGAAGTCTGCTGGCGCCGGGTCAGCACCCGGTCGATCAGCCGCGGCAAGTTCACCCTCTGCTTTCGCCGCGACATGGAGTGGCTGGGTCGGGGAGCGCCGCTCGGATTCGACGCCGAGGAGAAAGCGGATGTCGATATCGCCAGCTCCATCATCCAGGTGCGCCGTTTCTTCCAGACCGAAAAAACCGCCTTCTTCGACGACGTCCTCGACGCCACCTCCCTGGAGGAAGGGGTCGCCATGCGCGCCGTCTGGCACCTGGCCTGGTGCGGCGAACTCTACTGCGACACCTATGAATGCCTGCGCCACGCCGGCTTCGAAGCCACCCTCTCCGCCTGTTACGACCTGGCCAACAAACCGGAGCGCATCCTCAGCGGCCGCGACTCCCACGAGCGCGTCGTCGCCCGCATGAAAAAACGCCGACTCGACCCCCGCCTCGGTCGCTGGACCGCAACCGAGCGCCTCGTCCCTCCCAGGCAACCCCTGCCCGATGTCGATATCCTCCGCCGCTGGACCCGCCTCCTCCTCGACCGCTGGGGCATCATCAGTCGCGATATCCTCGACTGCGAGGTTGCCGCCCCTCCCTGGTCGGATCTCGTGCGCGAGTTCAAACGCCTGGAACTCCTCGGTCAGGTCAGTCGTGGCTTCTTCATCGAAGATCACCGGGGGGAGCAGTACGGCCTCCCCGAGGCGATCGAACTTCTCCGCGACTGCCGCGGCCGGCGCAGCGAGGGCAGGGAACTCGGCTACCTCCCCGACGAACCGACCTTCCCCATCACCTACCACGATCCGGCCAACCTCTACGCCCGCTGCCTGTACATGATCGACGAAGCGGGCCGTCGCCTGGAGCGTTCGCGCAGCCTCGGTTTCCGCTTCGCCCGCATGGTCGTCCAGGCAGGCCAACCCTTGATCCTGGCCGAGGGCACCCAGCTGGTCGCCCTCACCCGCGCCCAGCTCACTTCCTGCATTCGCCATCTGCAGCACGACTACGCCGGCCGCGAGGCGCCCACCCAGTTCCGCGCCTGGAACACCTACCCGGTCGACGCCCACCCCGCAGGCAACGTGCTCCACGACCTGGGCTTCCGCCTCTCCAAAAATTCCATGGTCTGGCCCTCCCCCCGGAAGACCGATCCCTGCACACCCCTCTCACCGGATACCCGAAAATTCCTCCCCTACTTTTCCGACGCCCTCTCCACCCCCCTCGGCCCCGACTGGGCGGCCGCACGGGGCCCGGAGCCGATCCGCCCCCTTCTCCGGAAAGTCTTCCACTTCATCGAAAAAGAGCTCTCCCGCCCACGCTGGGAGATCCACTGGCAGCACACCTGGCCCCAGGCCACTTACTGCGGCATGTCCTGTCTGCGCCTCGTCATCCGCCAGACCTATGTCGAGGCCACCATCAACGCCCCCGGCGTCACCGATTTCAAGAAATCGTGTAGTAATCGTGACCGCGGTCATCTCGAAAACCCGGATGAAATGGACGATGCCTACCGACAGGAATTTCGCCACCGGCGCGACTGCACCGAATCATCTATCGACCGGTATCTGAAAAAGCGTGGCCAGTAGACAGCGGCGGGTTGCGGTTTTTGGACTCGATTAGTTCGTTATACTGTTCGGCGTCCTTCCCCTACATCCGTTCTTCCTCGCGAGCGATGCCGCAACGCGACATCCCGACAGATCCTTTTCCAACGCCACGTAGGAGAACTGATGCAGATCCAATTCCGCGATATCGACGCCACCGCCGACCTGGCACAACTCTACAACGACCAGATCATCGACGATTCACTGGGGCGCGTTCCCTTCTGCTTCCCCGTCTCCGCAGAAGAGTTCGTCGAAGGACTGCGCCTGGGGAAAGACGGCGACGCGCCGGATACGCGACTTCGCTCCCACAAGATCCTCGTCGCCGAGGAGAGCGGCAAACCGATCGCCTTCGCCGACGTCGCCCTGGCCGATCTGGAGGAAGAGGGTATTACCGGGAAAACCGGCATCATCCGCTTCCTCACCTACCCCCCTGGCTCCCGCTCAGTCGGCCAGGCCCTGCTGGAAGCGGCCGAGAAGTATCTCCAGGATCTGGGCATCGTGCGCATCCGCGCCTTCCTCAAAACCTTCAGCTACCGCTTCTACCACCTGGCCTTCGGCATGCTCTCCGACCGCCAGGGCCACGTCCACGGCCTGCTCGGCAAAAACGGGTATGAGCAGTGCCAGGGGGAGATCTTCATGGCCGGTCCCATCCTCGACCTGCCCGAGCCGGCCCTCCCGGAGGAGGAAGTCGATATCTCCGTCGAAGAGATCCCCGGGCGGGGCTCCCTGCCCAACCTGACCGTCCGCGCCCTCCGCAACGGCCGCGAACTCGGCGCCTGCTACTCCCACTCCGCCGGCGAGTACGTCCACTGTCAGGAGGCTCAGATGACCGGTTTCACCGTCGGCCTGGGCATCGAAGACCTGGACCAGGGCCGCGGCTGGGGTCTCTACCTCCTCCGCCGCTCCCTGTGGGAAATGCGCAAAATCGGCTACGATCTCGCCACCATCAGCACCGACTGGCGCAACTACCGCGCTCTGCTCCTCTACACCAACTACGGATACCACGCGATCGACACCGTCTATAAGTGGGGCAAAAACTGCTGATTTTTCCCATCTTGCTCAACATTCCAGCACTTCTTTATATTGACATAATTTCTACGAATTAAAGATGCGGCCGACCGCATTTCCTTTCGTTTCCCCGTGGAAATTCCTGCGCTCTTCCCTCTCTCCAATCCGATTATCCCAAAGCCGCATTTCTCCACAAACCCCCAAACTGGACTCTGACCTGGGCAGAAGATGCCCGGGCTCGAAGAGCCAGATCCATTTATTTCTATTGATAATAGCGCGCTCCCAGTAATTTGGCACGCAGTTCGCAATAATCTGTGTAAACCCCTACCACTGTGGGTTCTATGAGTCAAAATAAAAAGGCGCAACATGTTGTAGAAGTGCCAATTAGCCGTTCAACATGAAACGATTTCAACCGACTCAACCCACAAGAGAATTCTCACAGGGGAACTTACTTCCCACTGACAGGGAAGATATTTCTGCCACCCGCTGTGCCGAGCCAGGTCGGCTCTTCCATCGCAGCAACGAGCAACACCCAAAATTACCCAATGCCCGGAGGCGACATGCGATCCAGTATTTGCTCCACTCGTAATCGCACCATCACAAACCTGATCGTAGCGACACTGCTGCTGTCCTGGACCGCAGCTGCAGCCGGTGTCCTGCGACAGCCCACAGGCGTATTCGTACACTCGGACGGCACCGTGCTCATCGCCGACCGCAGCCACAACAAAATCCAGGCGATCGACCCCTGGGGCGTTCTGACCAGGGTCGCCGGCACCGGAACATCCGGCTCTATAGGCGACGGTGGCACGGCCACCGAGGCCGAATTGCGCCGACCGGACGCGGCAGTCACGGACGGAACAGGGAATATTTACATATCCGACACCAGCAACAGTCGCATCCGCCGCGTCGGTCTGGACGGCACCATTACCACCATCGCCGGATCCTCCCTGATAGGATTCGCCGGCGACGGCGGCCCGGCTACCGCCGCCAGGCTGTACTACCCGCGCGGCGTCCACGTGGATGGAAACGGCAACCTGTACATCGCCGACACCGGCAATCACCGCATCCGCAAGGTGGACGTGAATGGCATCATCACCACCGTCGCCGGCGACGGCACGGCCACCTTTTCGGGTGACAGTGGCCCGGCGACCGAGGCGGGACTGAACGGCCCCACCGGAATATTCGCCGCAGCGGACGGAACGCTCTATATCGCCGACACCGGCAACCACAGGGTGCGTGCGGTCGGCACTGACGGCACCATCACCACCGTCGCCGGCAACGGCACGCCAGGCTACGACGGCGACGGAGGGTCGGCGCTGACCGCCAGCCTCGATTCGCCACGCGGCCTGTTTGTCGATATCCAGGACGATCTGTACATCGCCGACTCCGGCAACCACCGCATCCGCCGCATCACCTCCGGCACCATCACCACCTTCGCGGGCACGGGCAGCGCCGGACTGAGCGGCGACCAGGGCCCGGCCACCGCAGCGCAGTTGTTCACCCCCACAGCCGTACACGGACGGGCAGGACAGATATACATCGCCGATTCCGACAACGATCGTATCCGCCGCGTCGGCCCCGACGGAATTATCGTCAGTGCCGCCGGCAGCGCTATCCCGGTACTGGCCAACAACAGGGGCGCCACGGTGAACGAAGGTGGAACCGTAACGCTGACCACCTCGATGCTGCGGGTGACCGACGCGGACACGCCGACGGATGGCTTGCTCATCGTTCTCGGCGCAACGCCGGTAAACGGCACTCTGACACTCGACCAAAACGCGTTGACCAGCGGCGATCTCTTCACCCAGGCCGACGTGGATGCCGGTCGCGTCACCTATCAGCACAACGATACCGAAACGGCCAACGACAGCTTCACCTTCACCGTCACCGACCAGACCAACTGGCTCCCGGGCGCCACCTTCACCTTCACCGTGCTTCCCATAGAGGATGGGGATGAGTTTGCCATCGAGGGCGGCACGGGTGTGGATTTCCACCAGCAGTCTGTATACTACGTGGAGCGGCTGCGCAACAAGATTTCTCGCATCGACATGGACGGCGTGGTCGTGCCGATCGCCGGAACCGGCACCCCGGGCTCCCTGGGCGACGGCGGCAGCGCGATAGCAGCCGAACTGCGGCGCCCCTACGACGTATACGTAAGTCCGTCAGGTGAGGTGTACATCGCGGACACGGGCAATCACCGCATCCGCTACATCGACGCAAACGGCACCATCGCCACCATCGCCGGCGCCTTTCTCAAGGGCTTTGGCGGCGACGGGGGTCCCGCTCTGCAGGCCAACCTGTCCGCTCCGCGCGGCATCAGTGGCGATGGCCAGGGCAACATATACATCGCCGATACGGACAATCATCGCATCCGCCGTATCGATGCGAACGGGACCATCACCACAGTGGCTGGCAATGGCATCTCGAACTTCTCTGGTGACGGTGGCCCGGCGATCGACGCAGCGCTGAACGCTCCCATCGACGTGTACGCCATCGACGACGGTACCCTCTATATCGCCGACACCGGCAACCATCGCATCCGCAAGGTGATGCTCGACGGCACCATCGCCACCATTGCCGGCGACGGCTTCGACAGATTCAGCGGTGACGGCAACCCGGCCGCAAACGCCAGCCTGAGCAGTCCGGTCGGCGTATACGCCGCCGCAGACGGTGACGTGTATATCGCCGATGTGGGCAACGGCCGCGTGCGCCGGATAGATAGCGCGGGAATAATCCAGACGATCGCCGGCAACGGCATCGATACCGACGAAAACGACGGCGGCCTGGCGCTGGACGCTGGTATCGGCGCGCCGCTGGGAATCGACGGAGACGACGCCGGCCAACTCTGGCTGGCCGACACCGAAGACCAGCGCGTGCGCTGGGTGGATACGGACGGGATCATCCACACCTTGTGGCCCAACGTACCCCTGGTGCTCGCAGTCAACACAGGCGCCACCATAGACGAGGGCAGTACCCTCTATCTCGGTTCCGACATGCTGCGCGCCGAGGATGAAGACGACCTTCCCGATCAGCTGATCTACACCGTAGTCACCGCTCCCCTATCCGGCCAGTTGCTGCGCAATTTTGCACCGCTACAGGCTGGAGACCTGTTCACCCAGGCCGACATCGACGCCGGGCTGATCACTTACGTCCATTCCGGCGACAACAGCACCGCAGACAGCTTCGCCTTCGTGGTCAGCGACGATCGCGTCTCCCTGCCTGGAGCCACCTTTCCCATCGCCATAACTCCGGTCAATGATGAGCCCCTGGCCGATGCCGGCGCCGATCAGGAGTTGCTCGCACCTGGACGATATATTTACGCACTCCTCGACGCAGGCGGCAGCAGCGATCCGGACGGAACCGGCCTGACCTATACCTGGGAAATCGACGACCACATAGTTGCCCACGGCGACCGCCATCATGCGGAGATGCCGTGGGTCGTAGTCGAAACCGGCACCCACGTGGCCCGACTCACCGTGACCGATCCGTCCGGTGCCGTGGCCACCGACGACGTGACTATCACCGTGCACGCAGATAGCCAGGCGCCGATCATTGCGCTCAGCGCTCCCACATCCGGAGTCGTAGTCCGCGCCGGCAAGGTGCACCTGGAAGGCACGGTGCAGGAAGAGATCGTGCTGCAGTCTCTGAGCGTGAACGGCCGCAGCAAACCATTTATCGGACACGCTCCCCAGTACGCCTTCAGCGTCGAAACCTCGCTGGAGCAGAGCGGCGCCAACCAGATCACCATCGAAGCCATCGACATCTCCGGCAATGTGGGCACCCACGTGCTGGAGGTTATCCGCGACACGGACGACCCGGTAATTACCATCGCCGAGCCGCAGTCCGGCTCGCTCCTCATCGCAGATGAACCCCAGGTGCTGGTGCGCGGCACCGCCGTGGACGCGGGCGTGGGCGTGGGCGAAGTTACCGTCAACGGAGTCGTCGCGCAGTTGGACGGCGCCGACTTCAACGCTACCGTGAACCTGGGAGGCGAGGGGACAAAAACCCTGACCATCAAAGCCGTCGACGAACTGGGAAACAGTGCCACCACCAGGCTCGATATCCAGGTAGATACCCGCGCCCCCAAACTGAACGTAGATACCCCGGTGCACCGCTCTGTGGTGGAGACCGGCGTGGTAACCGTAGCCGGAGCCACATCCGACGCCGGCACGGGCGTAGCCAGTCTGACGATCAATGGAGAAACGGCCGCGGTGAACTCCGACGCCTTCTCCCACGACCTCGACCTGGAAGATGGAAGCCACGAGATACAGGTCGTCGCCACCGACGGCGCCGGCCGGCAAACCACCAGCGCATTGACCGTCGAAGTGCGCACCGGTCCGGCCGCAGACCCGACAGTGGACGCTCTGGTCCTCGATAGCCAGGGACAACCGCTCGCCGAATGTAGAGTGGATCTGCTCAAAGAGAACGGCAAGAGGGCGGGCCAGCGCCAATTCACCGCCGAGAACGGCCGCGTCAGCTTTGTCATCGATCCGGAGAAGATCTATCTGCTGCGGGTCAACTACGCAGACGGTCAGCACATCACCGAAGCACTACAGGCCGGCGACGAAGCGACCGTGCAGCTGGTGGCCACCGCTCTCCAACTCCTGGACAGCCGGTCGGTTGGTATGGCAGACGTGCGCGTCTATCTGCGCACCGCCGACGACAAGAGCACCGGGAAAAACAGTCGGACCGACGCCGACGGCCTGGTCCACTTCGACGTGCTGCCGGGATTCGAGCACCGCTTCCTGGTGAAGCTCCACGACAGCACCCATCTCACCGATCTGGGCACAGCCGCAAGTCCGACGATCGTCACAACGGCGAAGACCGCCCTGCACCTTACCACGAGCACCGGCGCCCCGCTGTCCGGTATCCGTGTAGATTTGCTCAAAGAAGACGGCTCCGGAACAGGAGAGCGCACCGACACCGACACCGACGGCCTCGCCTCTTTCGAACTGCTACCGGGCTTTACCCATCGCTTCGCCGTGCGCTACGCAGGCGATATACTGACCACCGAAACGCGCACAGCTCCCGGCGTCGAAAGCGTGCAGACCACAGTTTCATCCCTGACCCTGACCAACGTGGACAGCCAGCCTCTGGCAGGCGCCCGGGTAACCCTGCTCAAAGCGGACGGCACCAGCGCGAATTTGCAGATGGACACCGACGTAGCCGGCACCGCCTCCTTCGAACTTCTGAACGGACAGACACACCAGTTCCGCGTCGCCTACAACAGCGCCACGCATACCCCCTCCGCCTGGGTATCGCCGACTGCAGTGGAGGTGCAGACGGCACGTTCCACACTGACCTTGCTCGATCACCAGGGCATCCCCCTGTCGGGCAGTCGCGTGGATCTGCTCCACGACAACGGCGCCGGCGCGGGAGAACGCGCAACTACAGAGCTTTCCGGAGCCGCGAGCTTCGACCTGCTGCCCGGCGATATCCACGCGCTGCGCGTACATCTCCACGGTGGCACATACACAGCCGGCCCCCTGAGTGCAGATGAGGATGCTGCCATACAGACACACTGGTCGCGGCTGTCCCTCACCGACGCCGATGGCACACCCGTGACAGGAGCGCGAGTGACGCTGCTGCGACCGGACAGCACGAGCACCTCGCAGAAGATGGATACCGACGCTGCGGGAATGGCCGGTTTCGAGGTGCTGCCCGATCAGCACGTGCGCTTCAAGATCGCCCACAACGGCGACTCCTATATCACCGATATGGTGCCGGCCGGCGAGCTGGCGACCCTAACCCTCGGCCTGGCTGCCAACGCGGTAGAGCTGGTGCTGACGGACAGTCATGGCCTGCCCTACCCCGGCGTGCGCGTCGATCTGCTCAAGGAGAACGGGAAAAGTACGGGAGAAAATACAACTACGGACGCCGCCGGGCTGGCCGCTTTCACCGTAGTTCCCGATGCCAAACAAAAACTCCGAGTCAAACTGCACGGAGCCACCTATACGACCGATGTGGTGGCCGCCGGAAGCCGCACCCAGCTGCAGACGGGCGAGACCAGCCTGATGCTGCTGGACAGCGCCGATCAACCGCTGGAAGGGGTGCGCGTAAACCTGACCAACGAAAACGGCAATAACACCGGCGAGAAGGGGAATACCGATGCCGCCGGCATGGTCCGCTTCGAACTGCTGCCCGATCACATCCACGCATTCAAGATCACCTACCACGGCGGAACCTTGCAGACGGCAACAGTCGTCTTCGCCGAAGATGCACAGGTCCGCACCGAGCGCACCGAACTACTGCTGCTCGACGCAGGTGCTCCGCTTGCCGATGTCAAGGTCGTGCTGCTCAAAGAGAACGGCACCAGCGCCGGAGTGAATGCACGCACCGACGCAGCCGGTCGGGTCGGCTTCGAACTGCTGCCCGGACAAATCCACGCGCTCAAAGCCCGCGTGTCCGGCGAGTGGTATTTCACCGGACAGCTGACCGGTGGGCAGGAGACTACCCTGGATGTGAGCGAACCGGCGGCCAAACTCGCCGCCAACGGCATACCACAGGAACTCGCTCTCCTGGCCGCCTATCCCAATCCGTTTAACCCGGCTACCACGCTCCGCTTCGTGCTGGACGCGAATGCGCCCGTGCGCCTTATCATCTACAACGCCGCCGGTCAGCAGGTCCGCCTGCTCGTAGACGGCGAACGACAGGCTGGTGAGAACACCGCAGTCTGGGATGGTCGAAACGACAGTGGACGGCTTACCGCTTCGGGGACATACCTGTATATTCTCCAGGCCGGAGCGCAGCAGCTCAACGGAAGGGTCACCTTTCTGCGGTGATCAAAACCACACAGCGCAACTGTATGAAGTCCCTCCGCCATCCCACTCGTCGGAGGGACTTCGCCGTTCTCTGTGGATCATGAGCCCCTCAGCACCCCCCTATTCCTTTCCTGTGTCCCCCCAACTCCTTATACTTCACACAGAAAACTCTCTCCCATTTTACCCCTGTGTGTCGCCCATATGAAGCTATCGTCGATCCTCCCTCTGCTCCTCGTCGCCGTCGGTTGCACCACCACCACCGAAATGCACCCCTCGGGCGATCCCCTCGGCTACTTTGCCAGCCGCGAAGATCACCTCCAGCGCCTGGAGCCGCGCGGCAACCGCATCCTCCACGGTGCCGGCGCCAACCCCGAAGACTTCGCCGAATACTGGGAGGAACTGGCGCGCACCCCGCCCCTCCTCTACGCCACCCATCTCGACCTGATGTGGCTGCGCGAAGACTGGGCCTTCGCTCTCATCGACGTGCTGGCCCGCTACCCCGCCTACGTCATTCCCCAGATCGCCCTGAGCATGACCCACGAGGGAAGCTCCTACGCCAACCGCGTCGCCAGCGGCGAACTGGACGTGCAGCTCGACATCTTCTGCGCCGGTTTGAGAGCCCTCGGGCGCCCCGCCTTCGTGCGCGTCGGCTACGGCTTCAACAGCCCACTCACCGGTTATCGTCCCGATTCGTACCGCCGTGCCTGGACGCGCGTTGCCGAAACCATCCACCTGCGCCACCAGTTGGACGACGTCGCCACCGTCTGGTGCTATGCCGCCGACCGCGCACCGTCCGATTTCATGCCCTTCTACCCCGGCGATCAATACGTCGACTGGTGGGGCATCGACCTGTTTGATCCGCTCAGTTTCCAGTCGGAATCCACCCTCGATTTCATGGCCGCCGCCAGCGAACGCGGCTACCCGGTCATGATCGGCGAGGCCGCCCCCCGGGGACCGGGCATCGAGCCGGACAGCGGCATGTGGGAGCGCTGGTTCAGGCCGTTCTTTCGCTTTGTCCGCGGTCAGCCCGGTGTCAAGGCGTTCTGCTACATCAGCTGGTACGTCGGCAACACCCGCATTGCCGCCGACCTGGACGTGCTGCAGCGCTACCGCGACGAACTCGACGACGACAACTACCTGCACGCCACCTCGCTCGAAGAGCTGCGCTGGGAACTGGAATGGGAGGACTGAAATGATCGACCTGGAGAAAAGCCTCGAACTCGACCTGGAACAGCCGATCGGGCGGACCCGGACAATCTCCATCAGCCTGGTGACCGTGCCCCACGACGCCGAATCACACCTTGACCGCTGACATCCTGCCGAGGCATATTAAGGATTGAACAGGCTTTGACTTCCCCAGTGCGAAGAGATTCCGGGAACGAACGCCCTCTTCAAAAAAAATTAACGACACCAATTCTATTCACAACACAAGGAGCAGACCGTGATCAAGCGAATTCTCGTCCCACTCGACACATCGCCCTACACGGAGACCGCCCTCGACGTCAGCTGTGCCATCGCCAGGCAGCACGACGCTCAGCTGACCGGTCTGGTGATACTCGATATTCCGGGGATCGAAAAATCGGTCGGCCCCGCGCCCATGGGCGCCTACCACTACGCCGAAGAGCTGGAAGAATTCAAGAAGCAGAAGGCCACCGAGCGCATCGAGGAGTTGCTGGCCAAGTTCGCGGAAAAGTGCCAGCACGAAGGGATCTCCCACACCCAGGCCCAGCTCCAGGGCAGTCCTTCCGAACGCATCCTGGGCGAATCGATCTACTACGACGCCGTGGTCGTTGGCCTGCGCACCTTCTTCGACTTCGAGAGCAGCGACGGCCCTGGGATCCCCCTCGACGAGTTGCTGGACCACACCGTGACCCCGATCTACGGCGTGCCCCGCAGTTTCGCGCTACCCGCTCCGGGAGAAAAGTTGAAGGTGCTCATCGCCTTCGACGGCAGCCTGCCGGCGGCCAAAGCTCTGCAGCGCTTCGCCTATCTGGAACTCGCCGAGTTCGCGGAAGTGCTCCTTCTCACCTCCGCTCCGCACGAGGACGAAGCCCAGTACTACCTGGGCCAGGCTCAGACGTATCTGAACGCCCACGGCATCTCCGACGTGCGCCAGGAGTGGACTCAAAAAGGCATAATCCAGGCGGTCGAAGAGGAGTATCTCGACTGGGCCTCCTTCTTCGTCATCGGCGCCCATTCAAAAAAGGGTCTGCTCGATTTCTTCCTGGGTAGCCTGACCCGATATCTGATCCAGGCAGACAGCAAACCCGTTCTCATCGGCTAAAAAGCACCCGAAGTATACCCCAGAATCCTGCCGCTCGAATCCCAGCGACAGGATTCTGTCGTTCCACCTGATAAGCCCCCCCGAACCTATTCCTTGAGGAGCGGCAATTATGGCACAGCTTCCCCCCGAACAGCTCGACTTCCTCATCCAGTTCATCCATCCCGAAAAGAGCCTGGCCAGTATGCCGGGCATCGGCGCAACCGAATTCGCCGCCCTCTTCGAACTCTCTTCCGAAGAGTATCGCGACCTGCGCGCAGCCTTCACCAACAGAGCCCGCCAGGCCGCCGAAGAGCTGCTCGCCGACGCCGACTTCGCAACCCGCGTCGACCGCCTTCCTTTCACCTCGGGTTCCACTGTCGTCGGTCTGGGCGACAGCATCACCGACGACCTCCAGTCCTGGCTCGAAATCCTGCGCTATCTCCTCGATCTACGCCGCCCCCAGGACAACATCCACATCGTCAACGCCGGCATCTCCGGCGACACCACTGCGCAGATGATCAGCCGCTTCCTCGCCGTCGTCCTGGAGGAGCCGGACTGGATCATCTGCATGGCCGGCACCAACGATGCCCGCCAGCACGGCCAGACCCCCAGCAAAATCCTGGTCAGCCTTGAGGAGACCGCCAAAAACCTCGACATGCTCCGCAACTTCTCCACCACCCAGACCTCCGCTCAATGGCTCTGGCTCACCCCGGCCACCGTCATCCCCGAGCAGATATCCGCCCACTGGCTCATCGGCGAGGGACAGATGATGTGGAGCAACGACGACCTGGCCGCCATCGCCGACCTGATGTGCCAGCGGCCCGAACCTGCCGTTGACCTGCAGCCCCTCTTCGGCCTTCCTGCCGACCCCGGCCTGCTGCTCGACGACGGCCTCCATCCCAACATCGCCGGCCAGAAAATCATCGCCCGCGCCGTGGGCGAAAAGCTGGGCGGCACCCAGGAGATGGGGCAATCTATATCGCTGTAACCCATTCGACCGGTCTCTGAACCGAGAGCGACGCCGGGCGAAAAGACGAAAGGACATCCGTTGAAAAACCCCCACATCCTGCTGATCTCACTGGAGACCATACGCCGTGACCATCTCAGATATCACGGCTATCACAAAGACCTTGCCCCCCACCTAGACCAGCTGGCACAAAATGGCATAACCTGCACGGACGCCATAGCGAACTGCGGCTGGACCCTGCCGCAAAACATCACCCTGCACACCGGCCTCTACCCCCTGACTCACGACCTGACGCTGATGCGCGAGCAGCACCCCATTTGGGACGAACACACGACCCTGGCCGAACACCTGAAGTCACGCGGTTACCAGACGTTTGCCGGCGTCAACAACAGGAATCCCTACAGCGCCCACGCAAAATACGATTTCGACCGCGGCTTCGATGAGCACAATCCCGGAGCGGAATACAACCAGCACATGGATTGGACGGAGGAATTCATCCTCTCCCGCTTCCGCGATCAGCACGCGTCCGGCCCGTGCTTTCTCTATGCCCACATCAACGACACGCACGAGCCGTGGGATGCCCCGGAGCCCTGGCGGAACATGTGGGGGGAGTCGTACCACAATCTGTACGAGGGAGACATCACCTACACGGATCACTATCTGGGCCGGATCTTCTCGGGTCTGCGACAGCTGGGCATCTTCGATGAAACCCTGATAGTCGTATTTGGCGACCACGGGACAGAACTGTGGGAGCACGGCTTCACCGAAAAAAAGGTCAACCTCTACAACGAAATCCTCCACGTGCCCCTGATCTTCCACTGTCCGACACGGCTACCGTCCGGATTGGCCCTTCCGGGGTTAGCCGAATCCGCCCAGGTCGCCCCCACCATCGTGGACATTGCCGGACTACCCCCGCTTCCGTCGGCACAGGGCAAAAGCCTATTGCCGCGAATGCGCGGAGCAAGCGGTGAAGCGCTCGAATACATCTGCAGCCATACACAACACGAACACCAGCGCGAAGGCGGACCGGTGCAGTTCGACCATTTCGCCATCCAGACCCTCTCGCACAAGTTCATCAAGCTCGAACTCCACGCGGCATTGGACGCGCTTTGCAGTGACTGGAAATATCGCCTACAGACAATCGCCGTGCGCTGTCGCATCTCCCCCGAATCCCTGGGTCCGGGCAGCATTCTGCGCGAACTGTACAATCTGCGCAGAGACCCGCAGGAAGGCGACAACCTTCTGCGCCAGCCCGCAGATGGCACAGAGGAAACCGCAAAAAATCTCGAGACGAAGCTCGACGCGTGGACAGAAGCGTGTAAAAAGGAACGCCCGACCAGCGCGCTCAGCTGATATGCCGGTAAAAGAGGGAACGAATTCGATATGGATAAACAAACCGTCAGTACGGCCACCGCCGCACCATCCGACCTGTCCCAGGGGACGGACGAGACCGACGGCACCATTACAACCAAGGCTGATGTCCTGATCGTAGGCGGCGGGACGGCCGGCGCTATTGCAGCCCTTCAGGCGGCCCGGGCGGGCGCGGAAACACTCCTGCTCGAGCGGGGCAGCCAGCTCGGTGGGAACATGACAGCAGGAGGCGTTTGCTTCCCCGGCCTGTTCCATGCCTGGGGCGAACAGATCATCGCAGGGATAGGCTGGGAACTGGTCGAGAAGACGGTCGAACTCGACAACGGCTCCCTGCCCGAATTCACCGAGATCCCGCAGCGGCACTGGCACCACCAGGTGCATATCAACCAGTTCCTGTATGCCCTCCTCGCCGAGGAGCAGTGTCTCGAGGCGGATATCACAATCCTCTACTACGAGTTCCCACTGTCCATCGAATGCGCAACAGACGGATGGATCGTCGAAAGCGTCGGCCCCGGAACGCGTCGCCGGATATCTTGCCGACAAATAGTCGACTGTACAGGAGGAGCCGATATGGTCGGCATGCTCGAGATGCCGCGGCTACGCGATAAGGAGACGCAGCCCGGATCCCTGCTGTTCAAATGCGACGATGCCTATCGGCCCGGACGCGAGCAGCTGCAGGCAGTCTATGTTCACGGAGCGGATTCCTCAACTTCAGTTACGCGTACAGCGGCAAATCTCGTCGGACGCCGAGAAGTGCTGAAGGAACTCCGCAGCGGCAAACGGCTGATACACATACAACCAGAAGCCGCGTTCCGCGAGAGCTTCCGCATCCTGGGCGAAACCGTCATCACTCACGAGGACTACACCTCTGGCCGTGTCTTCGAAGATGCCGTTTGCTACGCTTTCTATCCAGTCGATCTGCACACACAGGACGGCGTAAAACCCAAACCCCTGACCAAAGGCGTGGTCCCAACAGTGCCACTGCGAGCGTTGGTACCCAAGAACAGTCGCAACATCCTGGTCGCCGGACGATCCGTCAGCAGTGACCGATTGGCCAATTCGGGCCTTCGGGTGCAGGCCCCCTGTATGGCCATGGGGCAGGCGGCCGGCGCCGTCGCAGCCCTGGCCGCACAACAGAACGCGACACCTCTCGAGATCCCTCTGCAAGAAATTCGCAAAACCCTGCACAAACACGGAGCGATCGTGCCTCGCACTTAAGACGTGTTTGCCCCGCACAATCAGGGGAATTTTACGCCCCCTATAATCAGCTCATGCGAAACCCAAAGAGACGCATCATCCCTTATCCGAAAGGCCCTACCGTGACCACACCGACAGCCGCTATCGACGCCCTCTTCGCCGAGTGGGACAAGCCCGACTCTCCCGGCTGCGCCCTGGCCGTCATCCGCGACGGCGAAATAACCTACCAGCGCGGCTACGGCATGGCCGACCTCGAAAACAACACCCCGATCACTCCGGACTCCGTCTTCTACATCGCCTCCGTCTCCAAGCAATTCACCGCCGCCAGCGTCCTCCTTCTGGCCCAAAGCGGCGCCCTCTCCCTCGACGACGAAATCCACCGTTACTTCCCCGAGTTGCCCGACTACGGCACCCCGATCACAATCCGCCACCTGCTCCACCACACCAGCGGCCTGCGCGACTACCTGGACCTGTGGGAACTGGCCGGCCGCAGCTTCGACGATCCGTTCACCAACCAGGACGGCCTGAAACTCCTGATCCGCCAGCGCGGTCTCAACTTCCCCCCCGGCGAACAGCACCTCTACTGCAACTCCGGATACAAGCTCCTCGCCGAACTCCCTCCCCGCGTCGCCAAGCTGACCCTCCGTCAGTACGCCGACCAACACATCTTCCAGCCCCTCGGCATGAAGAACACCTTCTTCGACGACGACAACGCCGAAATCCCCAACCGGGTGCGAAGCTACAAACCGACCGATGACCATTTCGAAGAAATCCCGAAAAACTTCACCATCGTCGGCAGCGGCGGCCTCCTCACCACCATCGGTGATCTCCTCCAGTGGGACCGAAATTTCTACGATCCGCAGGTCGGAGGGCGGGATTTCGTCGAACAACTCCAGACCCCCGGCATGCTCAACGACGGCACCCGGCTCGACTACGCCGCCGGCCTGGTCGTCGGTTGCTACAAGGGCCTGAAGACCGTCCAGCACTCCGGCGGCATGCTCGGCTTCCGCACCCACATGCTCCGCTTTCCGGATCAACGCTTCACCGTTATCTGCCTGGGCAACCTGAGCAGCTTCGACTCCGACAAACAGGCGACCGCCATCGCCGACCTCTATCTGGCAGACAGCTACCATCTGGACGAATATGCGGGCTCCTTTTACAGCGAAGAGCTGGACGTCACCTACGAGCTGGCAGTCGAGCCCCCCGACCTGGTTCTCCGCTCCCCTTCCTCTCTGGCCAATCCCCTCCGGGCGACGGAACCGGACAAATTCACCGCCGTTGGACGCGAACTAACCTTCACCCGCAACCACGAGGGAAGAGTGACCGATTTCACCCTGAACGGAGGCCGGGCAAAGGGGATGCTCTTTTCTCGTCGGGAGAGCTGATACTTTTTATCCCGAAATGGGTTCTTACTATCTGGTAGGAAGATTATAACAGGGGTGCCTGACGGTGAAAATGGAAGCCGCAGCACTATTTGCGGTCGCCGAATTCAGAAATATACAGATCGCACAGCTGCTTTACGGGGGCGACGATGTAAGTGGTGCCGAATGGGACCCGCGTCAATTCGGCCAGAACGCTTCAGCTTTGCTCTCAGCGATCTCCAGGAGATGGACGATGCTCGTGTGGTCGCCGACGGGGCTTCGTTTTTGCCTGAGGTATTGGGGGTTGAAGGCGTGCCCATGGACCACGCAGCATTCATCAACGTTGCAACCGAGACACGCGGTGCCCGGTGGCGCGCCCAGAGAACCGATGAAAGGAAGGAGTATCTCAGCCAGTATGAAGACCCGAGCACGGCGTGGGAGACATGGATGGAACGAGACGAGATCCTCGCTAAACGCATTGCGACCGAAGCGACTCGGCTTGGTATGTTGGTGGTGAATGCCGACTCAGGCATGGGCCACGAGGATGTCGTCAACACCGTCGCAGACCACTTCGGCTGGAAAGCATCCATGACCACTTCCTTTCTCTGTGGAATCCCCATTCGCACATTGCCTGAAATAGTCTGCTTTCTCGCTTTATCGCACCCCCCAATCTCCCCTATATTTTAACTTCGGGTGAGGTTGGCAACCAACCGATATCTTTCTCGGGGGCCGACCAAGCTCCAGATCTGGCGTGACGAGGCGGTCTGCAGCGATCGAAAAACGGAGGTCGCATGATCTTCGGGAAAAACAGGTGAACTACTCATGGAAAAGCGACTGTGCGGGGACAGCGGTTTGGAACTGCCACTGCTGGGCATCGGCTGCTGGGCCTTCGGAAGCGACAGAGATGATTACTGGGGAGATCAGGACCAAAAGGACGTGGATGCCGTAGTCCATCGGGCCCTGGAACTGGGCTGCAACTACTTCGACACGGCCGAGGTCTACAACCAGGGAGCCAGCGAAGAGTCTCTGGGGAAAGCGCTAAGAGAGCGACGACAGCAGGCGATCGTCGGTTCCAAGATCAACCCCTCCAACACAGCCCCGGAGACGCTCAGACGCCACTGCGAAACCAGCCTGAATCGCCTGAAAACCGACTACCTGGACATCTACATGGTCCACTGGCCGATCCATCCCCATTCCGTGCGTCACTTTACCGACGACGAGGCGATCATCGCTCATCCCCCTTCGGTAGAAGATGCTTTCTCCACGCTGAAAACGCTGCAGAAAGAGGGCAAGATCCGCCACGTCGGAGTCAGCAATTTCGGGGTGCAACAGCTACAGGAGGCACTGGATACCGGAGTCGACATCATCCTGGAAGAACTGCCCTACAGCCTGCTGATGCGCGGAATCGAGCCGGAGATCCTGCCCCTGTGCCGAAAAAGAAAAATCGGCCTTCTGGCGTACATGCCGCTGATGCAGGGAATTCTGACCGGAAAATACCAGACCTCGAAAGAAATCCCCGAATCGCGATCCCGCACCCGCCACTTTCCGGGCACGTGCGCCGGATCCCGTCACGGAGAAGAGGGATGCGAGCCGGAACTATTCGCCGCTCTCGATGCGATTCGGAAAATCGCCCTTGAGCAAGACCTGGAAATGGGAGATCTGGCCCTGGCGTGGTGTGGCGCCAATCCGGCCGTCACCAGCGTGCTGGCGGGAGCCCGGAAAATCGAGCAGCTCGAAGCAAATGCACGCAGTATACAGATCCAACTCGACGACGAACTGGTAGAACTGCTGAACAAAGCGACGCATCCTGTCCTCAAAAAACTGGGTCCCGGTCCCGATTACTACGAGAGCAGGGCAAAGAGTCGTTCCTGGTAATCCCCCACGGAAAAGAGGCCTGCCAATGGACATCCCCACCGTCGACCTTTCCGCAGAAACCCACAGACAGATTATCATCGACCGCGTCGAGGGTCAGTATCTCGGCCAGCCCGACACCGTGCTCCTTGAAGACGGATGCACTATCCTGGTCGGCTACCCTCTGGGTCACGGCGGCCCGGACACCGCCCTCAAGCGCAGCGACGACGGCGGCCTCACCTGGTCCGACCGCCTGCCCGTGCCCGCCAATTTCGCCGGCAAACACAACGCCCCGAGCATCCATCGACTGATCGATCCACAGGGAATTGAGCGCCTCCTGCTCTTCGTCTCCTATCCCCGCATGATCCAATCGATCTCCGCCGACAACGGACACACCTGGACTCCACTCGAACCGGTTTTCCCCGACTCCATGAGCGGCCAGCCCGGCTTCAAGGGCCACGCCCCGCCCAAATCGGTCCTCCCCATCGCCGACGGCCGCTACCTGGCCATGTACCACGACCACTTCGACGACCAGAGCGAACACATCGTCGCCCCCATGCAGATCCTCTCCGCCGACGGCGGCCGCACCTGGACTCCACCTCGCCGTCTCGGTCACCATCCCCATTTTCCCGGTGCCCAGCCCTGCGAACCCGGACTCATCCGCTCTCCCGACAACAGCCAGCTCCTCTGCCTGCTGCGCGAAAACAGCCGCCAGTACCATTCGCTTAAAATGCTCAGCGACGACGACGGGCAAACATGGTCCGAGATCGAGGAACTCCCCGCCGTCCTCACCGGCGATCGCCACATCGCCCGCTACACCCCCGACGGCCGCCTGGTCGTCACCTTCCGCGACATGGCACCCGACAGCCCCACCTACGGCGACTTCGTCGGCTGGGTCGGCACCTACCGGGATCTGCTCGAAACGCGGGATGGCCAGTGCCGCCTCCGCCTCCTGGCCAACAAAGGGCGCCCCGGCGACACCGGCTACGCCGGCCTGGAACTGTTGCCCGACGGCACCTTCGTCTCCACCACCTACTGCACGCTCGCAGAAGGTCAGCAGCCGCTGGTAGTCAGCGTCCGTTTCACCATAGATGAGATCGACGCCAAACTCTGATCCCTTTTTTTCGGGTCACCCCGGATAAGCTATATTTCTTCTCATGCACGGAAATTACACGACAGATCAATCGATCAACAATAAGCTGGATATCAAAATGGGAGACCGTAATGGAAAGGGTAAAAAAGTTCTTTGAATCCGACGCCCCCGTAAAATGGATTTTCTATGGGGACAGCATTACCCACGGAGCCTTGCATACTTTCGGCCAGCGCGATTATGTAGAACTCTTCTCTGAGCGCGTTCGCTTCGAACTGGCCCGAACGATGGATATTATCATCACGACCGCGATCAGCGGCGATAACAGTCGTGGCCTCCTGAACTCCTTCGACTGGCGCGTTGCCCAGTTCAAACCGGACGTCGTATTCCTGATGATCGGGATGAATGACTGCAATGCGGACAACGACATCGAATTCGATGAATTCGAGTCCAACCTCTCAGAGCTTGCAGCGAAGATAGGCGACCTCGGCGCCGTACCTGTCTTCCAGACAACATGCCCTATCCTGCCGGGGCAGGCTCCGGAGAGATTCCCCCATTTCGATTCGTATATGGACGCGATACGCAAGGTGGCGTCAGATCGTAAACTCCCGCTCATCGACCACGCCCAATACTGGAAAGACCATGCCGATAGCCATTTCTACTGGATGAACAACGCATTTCATCCCAACGCCGATGGGCACAGAGCGTTTGCCCAGCTTATCTATCGTTGTCTCGATATATACGACGAAAACAGTCATTCCTGCAGATTTCACATTCCGTAGTCTACACAGAATCCCGATCTAAAAATGGCTGCTTCGTCTACATCGAACCGCTCCTGCCTTTACGGCTGGGCGGCCTTTGTCCTCGCCGCCGCTCACACTTGACACTGTTCGATCTCCAGGTGGACCTTTAAGACATAATCAGGAAACCCCATTCCGACAGAGTGCCAACTCCCGGAACGCTCTGCCGCGTCACCCTCCTATCGCAGTGGAGAAATAATCATGAAATACGCACAGATTCTCCTCTTCGCCGCCCTCCTCCTCGCCGGACCCGCCATCGCCGAACTCGACGTCCAGCGCACCGACTGGCCTCTCAAGGGGGTGGAATCCTTTGAAATCCACTCCGACCACGTCGGCATCGACTACCAGATCTACGTAGCCCTGCCGCCCCAGTACAGCGAACCGGACAGCACCTTCCCCGTCATCTACAACCTCGACTCCGACATCACCTTCGGCATGATGACCGACATCAGCCGCATGCTCCGCCTCGACTCCGAAATCCCGGCCACCATCATGGTCGGCATCACCTACGGCGGCGACGAGGAAAAATGGCGCAACAACCGCAGCCGCGACCTGACCCCCGCAGCCACCGAGGGGAACAAAATCGGCGGCGGCGCACGCGCCTTCCTCTCCTTCATCAAAGAGGAACTGATCCCCGTCATCGACGCCCGCTATCGCACTAACCCCGATGACCGCGTCCTCTCTGGAGCCTCCTATGCCGGGCTGTTTACCCTGTACGCCCTGACTCAGGAACCCGACCTGTTCCAGCGCTATCTGGCGGCCGTACCGACCCTGGTCTATGCCGACAGGGTCCTGTTCGACCTGGAGGAGAAATCTGCCAAAGGACGCAAAGACCTGAAGGCGCGCGTGTTCATCAGCGCCGAAGGCACCCAGGATGACAATTGGTACGTAGACTTCTGGTCGGCCATCTGGGCTTACACGCATCGCCTGCAGAGCCACGAATACCCCGGCCTGCGCATACACACCGTGATGTATCGGGGAGAATCCCACGCCCAGTCACAGCCCCGTAGTTTCACAGCCGGGCTCAAATATCTGTTCGCCGAAGAATAATCCTTACAAGGCACAGTCGTTCCTGCCTCGCCTACTGTGCGCTCGATGAATCCCGGCAAGCCGCTGGTGGTCAGCGTCCGTTTCACTGTGGGGAAAATTGACATCCTATGACCAGCCTGATCGATATTGGCAAAGAAAAACAGCTCTTTCTCGACGAGTATCTCGTGGAGCGCATCACCGGGGCCAGGCAGGTGCTGCATCCCCCTCAAAAAATGGGGACCGATCCCATCATTCCGGCCGACAGCCCCTGGGAGGGCAATTCCCTGGTGATGCGGACCGTCCTCTACGATTCTCAGGATGAACTGTATAAGATGTGGTACCTGGCATCGGATATCACCTCCCAACGCGACCCGGGGACCGGGACCATCACGGTGGGCGGAAACGGGGATTCCCGGGTATGCCTGGCCGTGTCGACCGACGGCCGGAACTGGGAGAAGCCGGATCTGGGCAGAGTCGAGTTCGACGGCTCGCGGCACAACAACATCATCCCCACAGAAAACGGCATCGCCGACAGCAAGAACATCTTCCTGGACACGCGAGAACCGGATCCATTTCGCCGCTTAAAGGCCATGAGCAGGTTCTCGGACGGCGATCCCGAACTGGTCGCTCGACTCGAACGAGATCCATCCGTGTACTACGAGATGGACGCAAAGTACGTCGATGCCCTGAAGCAAAAAGGGAACTGGACCAGCCTGGGCTGGAACCTGTATCACTCCGCTGATGGAGTGGACTGGGAACAGTACGAAGGAAATCCGGTCTTCCGCGATCCGCCGCAGGCCCGAACCTGGGCCGGGCCTGCCCGCTTCATGGGCTGGGATCCCATCCGGCAGGCATACGCCGTGCACATGGAGGCCTGTCAGCACGCCCGCTCCCCCTTGATGAAGCGCCTCATCGGCCGCGCCGAGAGTCCGGATCTGGTCCACTGGAGCCGACCGGAGACAATCCTCGTACCCGACGAGCAGGATCCTCCCGATACGCAGTTCTACTTTGCCGCCATTACCGCGTATCACGGCCTGTACATCGGCCTGCTGACCTACTTCTTCACCGAGCGGGGGATCATCGTTCCCCATCTCGTCTTCAGCCGCGACGGCATCCACTACGACCGGCGGTTCCGGGAGCCCTTCATACCCGTGGGCGAGGCGGACTCTTACGAAGGCCGGGAGATCTATGCGGATGTGCCGCTGGTGTCCGGCGACGAACTGCTGATCTTCTATACGGGCCGCATTGCCGGCCACGGGGCCGGCCCGTTCTATGAGCGGGAGTTCGGGGCGGACAGCGTGTACGCGGGCATCGGCATGGCATCCCTGCCCCTGGATGGCTTCTGCTCGATCGACGCCGGAGACGAAGAGGCCGAGGTGGTGACCCGGGCTTTTTCCTTTTCAGGCGACCGCCTGCAGCTCAATCTGGGCACCGCGGACCCGGCACTCCCGCTGGAGGTGAAGGTCGAGTTGCTGGGACCCGCCCACCACCACATCTCCGGATTCACCGTTCGAGATGCCGATCCCATCCGTGCGCCCGGTGTGCGGCAGACCGTCTCGTGGAACGGAGTCAGCGACCTGTCCCGCTTCCGGGGAGAACCGATCAAGCTCCACCTTCGCCTGCGCAACGCTCAACTGCGCGCCTTCCAGTTCGTCTGAACGCGCGTATCCAGCGATTTCTGCAAGACGCGAGGCCATCGCCTTCAAGACCGCGCTTTGCCTTGCGTTACGTATCTCGAAGCAAGTGGAGTAGAGAAATTTCGAAGATTCGATCCTCGTAAAATGCCAAAAAAACCAGGGAGGGGCGAGATGCACGGGACAGTTAGCCGTCGCCTAGCGGTCGGTGGGCCGGTCTCGTCCCTCCCTAAAAAACCAGATAACTCGATCTCCTTCATCCGAGTGCTTTTAGCGCGGGAGTTCGAATTAATCCCATCCTGAACTCAGCCCTCGCCCTGGCGACCGTGGGTTCCATTGATCCAATGCTGAATTCGCCGGAAACACACACCCTTGGCGCCATGCCGACGCTGGCGGAAGTGCGCGACTACTACCTGCGGACAGACATCCTCGAGGAGCTTTCTCGCCTCACGCACCTGCGCGACGTCGAGCTGATTTACCGCACAACCGAAGGTCGAGAGTTCCACATCCCCCTGGAACCGCAGGGCACAGAGGAACTTCAGGTCACCTTCCGACGATTATTCGCTCCGGAGGCACAGCTCGCCACCAGCTACTACCCCTGGCTGCACTGCTGGTCCAATCGGGCGTACGAAATCGATCCAGGCACGGGCCTCAGACGTCTCATAGGGTTCGATTCCGGCCGCGAACTGGACGTGAGCTGGCGGCGGTCGTTTGCGGAGATGTATCCCGGCATGGCCGTTCTGGACGAACTGGGCATATACTATCGCCTCAAATTCAGCGGCCACCGCAGTCTGCACCTCAGCATTCCCGCCGAAGCCGTCTCGGAACGCTACCGCCATGCCCCCGAAGGGGACTGGATGCGCTGGCGCTCCGCCGTGAACACCATCGGTGAATATGTCCATCACTGCGGCTGCGGCGACGCCCTCTGGTCGCAAATGGCCGCTGAAGAGCCCTTCACCGGCGTCTATTCCCTCCATCGCTACTGCGGCCTGGTCGGCGTCCCCCTGCTACCCTCCGAATGTCGGCAGTTCCGACCGTGGATGGCGACGGTCCACCTGGCCGCCCCGATTCCGGGCTGGTGGGACGTTCCATCCGGCGCACAGGAGAACTTCGAACGCGCAGTGCACCAGATCCGGGCCAACGCGGTCGTTTTCGATATGGACGCAGCACCAGCAGTCATCCCCCGACCGGAATCCGCAACCGGTTACGTGGCTCCCACCTTAGCACGAGCCCGACAGACCGCCACTGCGCACTCTCGCGAACAGAATGGAATCGCCCTCCAATCCGAACGGGTCGAATTGCGACGGCTTGCAGCCTGGTGTGCGATGCTGCTGGGCGAGGGATTATCAGACGAAGCGCTGCACCTCGCCCTGCAGGACGATGACGACGACGTGCGCTGGTTCGCCCTGGAATCGCGCTGCCGATCCGAGGATGCGGGCATTTCCGACGCCCAATTATTGCGCACCGTGCAGAACCTGGCGGGGAAACGGCAGAGATATGTGCGCGAATCGGCACAAGAGCTGCTGATGCGCTCTGGAGAAGCCGGATATGAAATGCTTCTCGAACTGGCCGGCGGGAAACGACAGTGGAAGAAGGATGGGCGTGGCCCATCGCGACGACGCAGAGAATTCCATGAACTCTGGGCGCTCCGGCAGTATGTCGAGACGGATGGCGAAGCCGCCGCCGCGCAGCTGGTGCAACTGGCAGACCAGGGAAGCAATGAGGTCTGCAAAGGGGTGTGCGCCGTCCTGGAAAAGTGCGGAGAGACCGGCATCACCGCGCTGATAAAGCTGTTGTCGAGCAGGGGAGAAGCCGCGCGCCGGGAGGCGTTGGTCGCGCTGATGTACAACGGCAAAACAACGCTCCCCGTGCTGGAGACGGCCGTTGTTGAATCAGAAGGAGAAGCGCAGAACCTCATCCGCCGCATTATCGATGCAGCGACTCGACTGAGCAAAGGTGAAACCCTCTGCTGGACGATGCGTCCCTCGACCCTTGCCACCGTCGTTGCCCTCGGTCCTGAATTGGCCGTGGAGTTGCTGGGTATGAATCTGCTCTTTGGGAACCGACGCGAGCGCTACCACGCATCGCGCGGCCTGGTCTACGCGGGAGCGACCTCCGTAACGGTGCTGACGGACGCCCTCCAGAGCCACCAACCCCTCGTCCGTCGACGGGCCAGTGAGGCGTTGCGCGACCTGGCTGCACCCGAATCCCGCAACCCCTTGAAGGCAGCGCTCGAAGATGTGGACGTAAATGTGCGAATCAATGCAGTGCGCGCCCTCGCCCGCATAGGTGCCTCCCAGGACCGCGAATTGCTGACATCTCGCGCCTCGGACCCATCGCAGGCCGTCCGCCGTGCAATTCGGGACGCCCTCGGGAAATAATCGGAGCGCTATCTCACCGCGCCGTCCACCCGCCGTCGATCTTCCACTCCGCTCCCGTCACCGAAGCCGCCAGTTCGGAGCAGAGATAGACCACCAGCCCGGCGATCTCCTCCGGCTCTATCAGCCTCTTGACCGCCGCCGACTCGAGCAGAATCTTCTCCACCACCTCGCTCTCGTCGATCTGATGGGCCTCCGCCTGAGCCGCGATCTGGTTCTCGACCAGCGGTGTCCGCACATACGCCGGACAGATCGCATTCACCGTAATCCCGTGCTCTCCTCCCTCCAGCGCCGCCGTCCGCGTCAGCCCCAGCAAACCGTGTTTGGCCGAGATATACCCGATCTTGTTGGCGGAGGCGACGAGCCCGTGTATCGACGCCATATTGACCACTCTTCCCCATCCTCGCTCGCGCATATGGGGCCAGACATACCGGGTCAGCAGGAAAGGAGCTGTCAGCATGACCCCGATCATATCGTCCCACGTATCCTCCGGAAACTCGTCGAGCGGTGAGACGTGCTGGAATCCTGCATTGTTCACCAGAATATCCACCCCTCCATACGCCTCGACCGCCGTATCCACCAACCGCCGACACGAAGCCCGTTCCACCAGATCGACCTCGACGAACAAACCCCCGATCTGTTCGGCTACCGCACTCCCCTGTTCCCCGTCCCTATCGGCGACGACCAGTTCGTGCCCCTCCCGGCTCAACGCTTCGGCCACCGCCCGACCGATCCCGCTGGCCGCACCCGTCACGATTGCGACCCTTTTCATATGCATTCATCTCCTCTGGTGTCTTGTCCATCCAAGCAGCGGATACGGAAATTTCGCCACTTGGACATAGCTCCTCGGCTACTTGGAAAGAACCTCCGCTTCACTCTACCGTCCCAATATAAGATTACACCGCACCCATGTGAAGACAGTCTACCCGTTCCCCGACGCGCAATCTCATTTGTTGGCGAAGGGAAAGTTGGATATCATTTGAACATGGAATACTGGGATTCACGCGCAGAGGACAGGATGGGAATGGTCGAGAAACCGCTCTGGGAAGAGAGCTAGATCCCTTCATCGCCAGAAAGTTGTAACCCGTATACCCAGGGACCAGGAGGATTCTAATGGAACTACAAACGCGCATCTGGACGCTGGACAACCTCGAACAGATAGACGACCGCGAACTCACCCTGATCGGCGCCCCCGAAATCGTCGCATCTCCACAAGGACCCGCCGTCGAATTCAACGGCACCGACGACGGCATCGAACTCGACGTCAACCCGCTGATCGACCTCGCCGAATTCACCGTCGAAGTAATCTTCAGACCGGACGCCGACGGCCTGCCCGAACAGAGATTCCTCCACATGGGCGAGCCCAACAGCGACCGCCTCCTCTTCGAAACCCGTCTGACCGACGACGGCCACTGGTATCTCGACACCTTCATCAGCTCCGGCGTGTCCAACAGAACCCTGTTGAACAAGGGATTCCTCCACCCGGTCGGAGAATGGTATCACCTCGCCGTGACCTGCGACGGCAAGGAACAGGTAAATTTCGTCGACGGCCAGAAGGAACAGGCCGGCCCCATCGACTACACGCCGGCCACCACCGGCCGCACCTCAATAGGCGTGCGCCTCAACCGCGTCTGCTGGTTCAAGGGAGCCATCCACAAAGTCCAGATAACTCCAACCGTGCTACCCCCGGCCGACTTCACTCGCTAGATCCCGACCCATATCGCAGGAGATCGCATGCCAACCAGTTCCTCCCGATTTCACTACGCCTGGTTCATCCTCGCCGCCGGCACTCTGGTCGTCTTCGGCTCTCTGGGATTGGCCCGTTTCGGCTACACCATGGTGCTGCCCGCCATGCAGTCCGGTCTGGGCCTCGACAACGCCCACGCCGGCGGATTGGCCACCGCCAACCTGGTCGGCTACCTGGCGCTGTCCGTCATCGGCGGCGCCCTGGCCTCCCGCTACGGTCCCAGGGCGGTCATCACCGTCGGCCTGGCGCTGGTGGGAGTGAGCATGCTGTTGACCGGCCTGGCGCAGAATTTTGCCCAGGCTGCAGCCTGGAGGGCAGTCACCGGCATCGGTAGCGGCGCCAGCAACGTGCCGGTTATGGGCCTTCTCGCCGCCTGGTTCTCCAGACGCCGCCGCGGCCTGGCCGCCGGAGTCGCCGTCACCGGCTCCTCCTTCGCGCTGATCATCCTGGGCCCCCTGGTGCCTCGCCTCCTCGCGCTCTACGGCGAAGACGGCTGGCGCACCTACTGGTTTATCTTCGGAGGCGTGATCCTGGGTCTGGCAGTCCTCTCCCTCGTCGTTTTGCGCAATCGTCCCGCCGATGTCGGCATCCTGCCTCTCGGAGCGACGGCTGAAGAAATGGGCGATGAATCCCGAGGGAGCGGGCTGAATTGGAGCAGCGTCTACCGCTCGTGGACCATCTGGCACGTCGGCCTGATCTACGTCGCCTTCGGCTTCTCCTACATCATCTACGTGACCTTCTTCACCAAATATCTGATCGCCGAGGGCGGCTACACACAGGCGTCGGCCGGCCGGCTGTTCATGATCATGGGCTGGTTCAGTCTGCTGTGCGGTCTGCTCTGGGGATCGGTCTCCGACGCCATCGGTCGCAAAGGCGCTCTCATAATCGTCTACCTGATACATGCCGCCGCCTTCAGCCTGTTCGCCCTCTGGCCGTCTGAGCCAGGCTTCACGATTTCCGCCATCCTCTTCGGCCTGTCCGCCTGGAGCATCCCGGCCATCATGGCGGCGACCTGCGGCGACCTTCTGGGCCCCAGGCTCGCACCTGCAGGTCTCGGCTTCATCACCCTTTTCTTCGGCATCGGCCAGGCGGCCGCACCCAGCGTCGCCGGCCTGCTGGCGGATGCCTTTCAATCCTTCGCTCCGGCCCTGCTGCTCGCCTCCGGAGTAGCCCTTCTCGGCGCCGTAGGATCCCTCCTGTTGCGCACAAAAGAGCCATCTGCAGAGCAGCTCTGATGGGAGAGAGTTGATCAGAAGAAGAAAATTCCCTTTTTTATATGAAACCTTTTTAATGTGTTGGAGAGAGTTGTCTCTCCCTGATGCGCTGCTCTGGAGGAAAATAGTGGCTAAGAACAAGGCAAAGATTCAGGCGGAGAGGAAAACCAAGCTCGAAGCGAAGGCCAAAGCCAAAGCCAAGTCTCAAGAGACCAAGAAGGCTCTCATGCCCTTCAGAGACCGCATACAGGTCTTTATCGAGGAGTACGAATCATCCGCATCCTTTGAACACGCCCGAAGAATGGATAGTCTTCTACACGATCTCTTCAGGGCAGTTCAGATCGGCTGCGAGGAGGCTGAAAAGGATTTGGCGCGTATTGAAGCCGGCATAAATCCCTGCCGCCCCTCGGAACTACGACAGCGCCTGAGCGATCTTCTGAGTGGGTTCTGAGATCTCAGAACGAGAATCTGAAAAATAGAAACGCCGGTCTCGTTTGAGATCGGCGTTTCTATTTATCAAAAATAATCCCACAGTCTGCTACGCTTCCGCATTCACCGCCTGTATCATCGCGATAATGTACCCGAACTGAAATGCCCACGCCTGACGCACTCGCCCCGATCCCCCTGGAGAAGGCACATCGTCCGGGTGCCCCGGCGCGTGGTCCGGCATCAACATATACGGATACCCCGCATCCCCCAGGGTCTTGGCCAGCCGGTACATATCGACGTCCCCCTCATCCGGCCATACCTCCTGGAAATTGCACAACCCTCCCTTGATGTTGCGGAAGTGGATGTTGAATATCTTCTTCCGCTCCGCGAAGTAGCGGGCGATATCGTACAGCTCTTCCCCCGGATTCTCCAACCCCTCCGAAGCGGTCCCACAACAAAAATTAAATCCATGGTAGTCGCTGTCCACCAGCTCGGAAAACCGCTTCAACCCCTCGAACATCGGATAGTTCCACCGTTCAACCCCCCTCAGCACCGGAGCCGGGGGATCGTTCAGGTGGACCGCCAGCTGCACCTTGTACTCCTCCGCCACCGGGATCACCCGCTCCAGAAAATATCGCGCCCGTGCAAACGCCTCATCTCGATTCACACGACCCGCCTCCGACAGCGTCTCGTTGTCGTACTTCGAAATATCGAAACTGCTGTATATCGATCCCCCTCGCCCGATCGTGCTCTCCGTGCGCTGGTGCGGCAGGATGCAGAAGTTGTAATTCAACCCCCTGAGCCCGGCCCTCCCAGCATTCTCGATCACCTTGCAGACCCCGTCCAGATCCTCGTCCCGCTGCGGATCCTGGGCCAGCGTAATGCTCTTTGGCAGGCCGATGTGGATCATCTCCAGACTGACCCCCGCCTTCGCCGCTTCCTCCTTGTGGCGCACCAGCGTCTCCTCTTCGGTATTCTTCACCCCCCCATCCATGTGCGTCACCCCGTGCCGAACCATAAAATCCAGTTCGACCTGCGTCGTCCCCATCCCCTGAACCCCGACGTGCATACCAGCCTTCCCGGCCATGGCTCGCTTCTCCTTCGTTACAATTTTCTCGTGAAAGCCTGAGTTCCCGTTCCTCATACCCGCTTGGGTATCAAGCTAAAAAAAAAGAGCGGCCTCCAAAAGAGGACCGCCCTCATTTCCACTATCCGCATTTCTCAGTATCCCAGATAATCCTCCTCCTTCAGCTCCGCTCCCTCCGGCATCCGCCACATGAAGTTCGGATCGATCCGCGGCATCCGGTCTCCGTATTTCCGCATCAGCTCGATCTTCCTGCCGATCAGCTTCCCAAAATTCAGCCCGTAGTCGTGCATACTCTCTCCCACCTCGTGGATCGGCATAAAATCGACCGCGGAGCGCTCCCACAGCGCCAGGAGTTCCTCGCTGTTGCGCAGCTCGCTCTCCACCATCTCCTGCACCATCTTCAGCGTCTCCCTTTTCTCCGCTTCGTCCTCCGCCTCCAGATAGCCGTGTACTCCCGCGACCCAGGCAAACAGATTGCGCATCGTCACGCAGTAGTGCCGGTACGCCCGGGTGCGGTCCCGGAGTTCCTCGAAGAACGGTCTGTGCTCGTCCTCCACGGCCGCCCCCTCGTCGGCCAGCGCAACCACCCGATCCAGCAGCCCCCTGGCCTGGCCTTCGAACTGCTCCACGCACCCCTTCGCCTCCTCTGCTCCGTGGATCTCCCACAGCGCATCCGCTCCGAAGTCGATGAAATGCGGATTGTTGAAGATGCAGAGCATGTATTTCTCGTAGTACGCCCGCTCCCCCTCCGGAATCGCTCCGATGTCCGGCACGAACGGACGAACCCAGAACCGATACCAGGTAAATCCCAGCCCACTGTAGAGATACGATATCGGCGCCTCCCGCACGATCCGGTCCAGGAGTCGCCAGATCTCGACCAGCCCCCCCGCCCGTTCCTCACCCACCCATCGGGCCGCGATCCCCTCGACCAGTTCGTCCACCGACCGCTGCCGATCGAGCTGGAACCCTCCCACCACCTCCCGATTGATGTCGCGCGGCACCAGAAAGAACGGATCCAGATCGACGTCCACCCGATCGAAACCCTCCTCCTCGCACCCCTCCAGATTCTCCCGCGTCCACCACGGACACGGTATCCCCAGCACGTAGGCACTCCCCCGGGCCGACCGATACGCCAGCAGTTGCGATCCCTTCGCCCTGAGCTTCTCCAGCGTCTCCTGCCAGGTGTCGTCCACGTCGCTGCGCTGCGACAACATCTGCCGATCGATCCCGTTGTCCATCCCATCCAGGATAATCTCCGCCTCCTCGGCGATATTCTTCAAACCGGTCACAATGCGAAAATGCGGATGCGTCTCGTGGGCGACGTCGCGCAGCAACCGGTAGTAGCGGATGATGTTTTCGGCGGCGGCCCTGGCCACCTCTTCATCCGAGCGCCACTCCCGCACCACGTAGGGGCCGCCGTTGCGCCCCGGATACAGGCTCGCAGTGTATTCGAAACCGGAACCGCTGTCGTTGATCAGCGTCTGCACAAAACCCAACTCCGGCACCCCCTCCAGAATAGCGCGCAGCAGTTCGGCGTAGTGCCAGCGCACCGCCGGATGGGCCAGCGACAGGGTGTAGCGCGGTCGGTACGAGCGAAATGTGTGATCCACGCGAGCCCCCCGCAAAAACGGATACCGCTCCAGCAGCGAATCCGGCACCGAGCGCGGATTGGCGATATTCATGCCCGGCGTCAGGCCGTATTTGTCCGCCAGCTTCGCCTGTCGCTTCAGCAGGTTGAGATTTGCCTCCAGATACTCCCTGGGATAGCTCCCCCGGTTGAGCTTGCTCTCGACGAACTGATCCAGATCCGGCAGGTAGGCGTAGAAACGGTAATAAATCTCCCCATCCGGCCCATCCTCGTGCGGAAACGCCTGCGCCAACTCGTTAACCACCACGTGCGAGCAACCGAGCCGCGCCAGTTCCCGCATCCCCTCCTCCAGATCCGCCTCCTGCATCCGCTCCATTCGCCTCCGGAGAAACCCCAGCCGCCCGGTCAGCAGTTCGTCCCGCCCTCCGAGCCAGTTGAAACTCGCCTCCATCCACCTCCCCGCCGCAAACTCCGCCGCGTCCAGATCCAGCCACTCATCCCGAATCCGGCAGCACAACGCATAGAGCAGATGCCCCTGCGAAGCGAGCAGCAAACCGCTCCCATCCCTCTCCAGCCGCAAGTAACTCCACTCTCGATCTTCCGGAGCACCGACCGGCAGGCCTCCAAATTCCTCATCCGCCACGGCCACGCGGAGGACACCCGGAGCTTCGACATCCTCTCCCGCCTCCAGACCGACCACCTCCGCCTGTATCGGTCCTATTTCACTCAACTCTTCGGCGACCGTTCGTTCAACTCTCCCCCCGTCCAACCGGAAAACTATGGTGGTAATCTGCGCCAACACTTTCCTTACTCGAACAAACTCTTCACCTGCCATAAGGAATTTTTCCCATTGGTTTTATTTTTCTTTTGGTAGGCGCTCATTATCCAGTTCTGTTCTCACTGCTATTCCCAATTTCTCCATCAGATACGGCTTTCGCACATACGCTCCTGCACCCAATCTCTGCGTTTCTTCTACCCGGTCGGTTTCCGAAAAACCACTCACAATGATCGCTTTCTGCCCGGGATGTCGCTTGAGGATATGCCGGTAAGTATCCAGACCATCCATTCCGGGATCCATAATCATATCCAGCACCAGTAGATCAACGGAGCCATTCTGTAGGTATTCAACCGCTTCTTCTCCGCTGGAAACCGTGGTGACCGAATATCCCAACTTGGTCAAAATCGCCGAAGCCAGCTTCTGCTGTTCCTCTATATCATCTATCACTAAAACAGACTCTCCCTTGCCCATGTACTTTTCGATGGGAAAACCCGGTTGATCCTTGGCAGCTTCCTGTCGGGTCACCGGAAAGTAGAGGGTGAATGTGGTGCCTTCTCCCACTGTGCTTTGCAGATCGATATAGCCATTGTGATCCTTTACAGTGCCCCAAACCACCGTCATACCCAGTCCCGTGCCACTTCTTCCCATCTGCTTCTTCGTATAGAACGGTTCGAAGATCTTCTTCATATCCTCTGGAGAAATACCGATTCCCGTATCCGAAACGCTAACTACTACGTAATCTCCCTCCTCGACATCATCGTATCCTCGGATCGGTCGATCGAGGTAGCGGTTCTCCGTGGAGAGGGTGAGTTTCCCTCCTTCCGGCATCGCTTCTATGGCATTGGCAACCAGATTCATCGCTGTCTTGGAAAGATGGACTGGAGAGCCCAGGATATTCAGAAGGTCGGTTTCGATGTCGGTCTCCACTTCCACCCCGGGATAGTTCCATTTCAGCTTGCCATATTCAGGCGATCTCAGGAGATCTGAGATGATGTCATTTGCATTCACTACATCTTCAACAGAGACCCCTCTTCTCGCCAGCGTCAGTAAGTCTTGCACGACCTGAGCGGCTTTTTCTCCCGAATCCTTAATGACCTGGAGGGGACCCCTCAGCGGACTATCTTCAGTGAGATCCAACAAGATCAACTCGGGAAAACCGGTCACACTGGAGAGGATATTGTTCAGGTCGTGGGCCACGCCACCCGCCAGGTTTCCCATCGCTTCCATCTTTTCAGCCTGCCGAATTCGAGCTTCCAGCTTAGCTTTCTCTTCCTCCCCCTGCTTGAATTCGGTGATATCTACGACAATACCCCTCAAGCCCACCGGTTTCCCTTTTTTAATGATGGGTGACGAATAGATCATCACAGGAAAGGTTGTGCCATCTTTTCTCTGCGCCGTGTATTCATTGCCCCTCGATTTTTTTCCATGCAAAATTTCAGCAATTTTCTTCCCTGCCCTTTCTCGATCATGGGGGGCAATCAATTGATGGACAAAAACGCCTTTATCAATTTCTTCAAGAGGATGCCCAAATTTCTCAAAAGCAACGCGATTGGCGTAGGTTATTTTTCCATCTATATCGCTCTCGAAAATGGTCTCGGGAAGAAGTTCAGCCAATTCCTTGAACTTACTCTCGCTCTCTCGCAATGCTTCTTCCACCTGTTTGCGCTCGGTAATCTCCCGCCGAATATTCTCGTACAACCGAGCGTGCTCCAGGGCAATGGCAAACTGGTCCAATAAAGGACGCATTATTTCGATCCGATGTAATCTTTCTTCTTTTTCTTCGAGTTGGCTACCCGTAGCCAGAACGGCAACCACGCGATCTCCTTGCTTGACGGGAAGGAAATAGGATATTTGCCCCTTTCGGGATTTGTGCGTGTCGATCCTCTTATCAAAACGATCATCCCATTCCTCAATGACCTTCATCTCCCCGGTGCGAGCCACTTCAGGAGTTATGTTTTCATCCGCCAGGGAATAACGAGTTCCAACCACGTTCCCCTTATCCAAAGTGAGAGAACCATCTGGAAAACGATAGAAGTTTCTGACCACCTCCATACTCTGGGTCGATTCATCCACCAATGCGATCATGAGGCTGCGGAAAATTCCCGCTTCTGCAATGTGCCTCCCCATGTTATCCAGAATTTGATCCAGATCCAGAGGTGACAATATAGTCTGGCCAATCTGGTGGAAAGCGGCTAATAAACGGTCATTCTCCCACAACACCTCTTCTCTTAACCTCAGCTCGGTGATTTCCCGCTGGAGTGATTCGTTTTCCTTAAGGAGCTGCGCCTTGGTCTTGTTTTCGTCTTTCATCACCCGGATCTCCGAGTCCAAAGAAAAACCGCACTACCCGGTTCACTTCACGGCAGTGCGGCTATCTTAAAGTGACCGGCAATCCCTCTTCCCTCCCTCTTCCCTCCCTCTACCTTCCTCATAGCCGATCAGATGAGGACCCGCTCCTTTGCGTCCCTGGTTTTCACCAGGTTTGCCTTTTCGGCATGTCGTTGGGGAGTAGTATGGGCTATTCCAGGGAGGAAGTCAAGATAAACATCAATAAATACAGTATTTACAATCATCGGCAGCGGTTTCACCTCGCCGACAATCTGCGTCATGCTTCAATTCCGCGATCCAACCCGGCGAACCGCCTGTCCAACTCGCTGATCCATTGCCAGAGCCCGTCCGGTCAATCCCATGCTGTGCGATGCCATGTTCCGACAACCGCATCATCTGGATTGTCAATCCACGAGCAGGTCCACCCGATCTCCTTGAGGCTACCTCTGACGATTTCCTTCGTTTCGCGAAGCTTCTTCAACGGAATCAGCTCCCGGAAATGCTTGCCCTCCGGTGGATGCACAAACTCAGTGATCCCATGCACTGCTTCGGAGACGAAGGGGAAAATCCTCCTTCCCAGGACAGTCTCGCGGGACACGGACACCAGCCACTTCGTGTAGGGGAAGGGAGTCCTGTCGGCCAGGCAGCATACCTTGCAGAGAGACTCGATCACGATGCCTGCAGCGAGGAATGCCGTCTCCGGCCTACCTCGGGCAGCGGAGTTGAGCGGACCCATTGCCTGCCAGTAGCGACCGAAGTGCCACTTCAACCTCCTCTCAGCGACATCACGCGGATAGGCTTGGCAGTGGGTCTTGAGGACCTCGGCAGTGGCCCGGTTACCTCCGAGCAACTGCGCCGTGGAGAGTATCCACATCTTTTTATCTGGATAAGACTGCAGGAGCGTCTCGAGATCCTGCTGATCGAAGAACGACCAGTGGGCTTCGCGATCCCCCCGGTCCACAAACAGCTCTGCGCGCTGCTCGTATTCCCCACGCTCGGCAGGGGAGAGATAGGTCTTGTCTCCCACAATCCACATGTCCAAATCGGACCACGAGTCCGAGAGACCGGCCCCACGGCTGCCGACAAGCAACAGGACGGCATTGGGCCCAACTCGAGACATAAAAACCCTCGCCTGATTCACGAAATCGACCTCTTCGGGTTTGATTACCATCTCTCATTCCTCACAGCTAGTGAGACGGACTGCTGCCAAAGAGGTATCCAAACCTCGCCGTCTCCTCATATTGCCCACAAGAATCGAAAGCAATTAACGAACTCCTAAAGTCAGCCTCGAAGTCTTCAGCCTTATCACCTAGTGCATGCTTGGAAACACCTGACGTTGAATACAGGAACCCGACCAACGCGTCCAAAGTCCAGACGTGCCTGACGCGGAATTCGTATTCTGCTACATGCTCAAATCCATATGTCTCCAGAATCTTTTTGAAAGGGACTGGGTGCGCAATTTGTTCAGACCTGGTGCCTGTTCGACGGCCGGTCCATTTGGACACAACATCGGTAGCCAGTTGCTGCCACCCTTCATTGCCTCGCCAGAAATTGACATACCACAATATTGCGAGGCTTCCGCCAGTCTCTAGCCAATCCAGAGTTCGTAGCGTAATTATCCGCTGATCCAGTCGGTGAAATGCCTCGCCAATCGTGATGAGGTTGAAGAAGCGAGAAGGAGCTTCAAGATCTTCGGCGCGGTTCACAATCCATTGCACGTTCGTGACACCTGCACTCTTTGCCTGCTCACAACCAATATCAATCATCTCTCGTTCTTGATCGACCGCCCAGACTTCACGGAAGTAAGGGGCGAGTGCAAGAGCAATCCTGCCTGGACCGCTGGCAAGATCGAGAAGACGACCTTCCTCCGTGATATCCGCACGAATCCGCAGGTCGTCCAAAAGAGAGTTCGGATATGGAGGTCGATATTGAGCGTAGTACCTGGCAGTGCCTATGAAGGCATCTTTCGGAAAATTGGGAGCAGGCGGCCACTGGGATTCACGACCCGCCCGAATTCCGCCTAATCGAGTCTTACCTTCTCCAGTCTCGCTCATCTTATGGTTCCTA
>Ga0233431_1000483_pt1 | contig 86932 bp, 80 predicted proteins | sample SI_118_April2016_FD_179867 | JGI IMG/M metagenome (GOLD analysis project Ga0233431, IMG submission 179867) | Seawater microbial communities from Saanich Inlet, British Columbia, Canada - SI_118_April2016_200_MG | ecosystem: Environmental > Aquatic > Marine > Inlet | place: Canada: British... | reverse complement strand
CATCGACGGCTGGAAGCCCAAAAACTTCAACGGCAAGTATGCCGGAAACATGACCGTGGCCGACGCTCTGGCCAAATCGGTCAACACCATCGCCGTTCGGGTGGCGGCCAAAGCGGGCTACGCTTCGGTGGTTGATGTGGCGCGGCGTCTGGGCGTGACCAGCGATCTGGAACCGACCCCGGCCATCGCCCTTGGCGTCGGTGGCACGACCCTAACCGAGTTGACGGCGGCCTATGCCGTGTTCGCCAATGGCGGCGACGGCGTGTGGCCCTATGGCATCGAGGAAATCCGCGACCGCGCGGACAACATTGTCTACCGGCGGCAGGGTTCGGGCCCCGGACGTGTGATCGATCCCGCGCCCGCGGCGGCCATGAACGGCATGTTGGCCCGGGTCATCGCCGAGGGCACCGGGCGCAAGGCGCGCATCGGCCGCCCGGCGGCCGGCAAAACGGGAACCAGCCAAAATCATCGAGATGCGTGGTTCGTGGGCTTCACCGCCGATCTGGTGGCCGGAATATGGATGGGCAACGACGACGAGCGGGCGACGCGAAAAGTCACCGGCGGCGGCTTGCCGGCCCAAACCTGGGGCGCGTACATGACAGCGGCCCATAAAGGCATCGCCGCCAAGCCATTGGCGGGAACCGGCAAGAGTGCCCCCCGTGACCCGCAGGAAGGTTTCTGGGATCGCCTTTTGGTGACCCTCAAGGGCGAGGGTTAGCCCGAATCATCAAGCGAAATGATACGAAGGTAAGGGTTCCCGACAGCGCAATGGCCGTGGTCATGGGAATTTGCGTGCCGTCATCCAGTTGTCCGACGGCCAGACCGACCAGGGCGGCGGCCACCATCTGCACGAAACCCAGCAACGCCGACGCCGCGCCCGCCATTTTCGGGTAGGGACCGATGGCGCCTGCGATGGCGTTGGGCATGACGATGCCCATTCCGATCATGTAGATGAACTGCGGGCCGATGACAGCCGCCACATGATCGACGCCTGCCAGCGCGAGGCCAACCATGCTCACGCCGCCGACCATCGCCAACACGCTTCCGGCGCTGAGCATGGCGTCGATGCCGAACCGGATGGTCAGTTTCCCGGCGATCACCGTGCCGCTCATATAGCCCATTACGGCGATGCCGAAACACATGCCGAAAAGATTGGGCGGCAGCCCCAGAAACTTGATCAGAACGAAGGACGAGCCCGAGATAAAGGCGAACATGCCGCAAAAGACGAAGGTGTTGACCAGCACATAACCGACGTAGGAGCGATCGCCCAAAAGGGTCAGGTAATTGCGCGCCAGCCAGCTTGGGCGGGTCGCGTCGGCGTTCTTGTATGGGTTGGTTTCGGCCAGTTTCCGCCACACGAGAAGCACCAGGACAAGGCCGAAAACCGCCAGCGCCACGAAGATCGAACGCCAGCCCGACCACATCACCAGATAGCCGCCGATGATCGGCGCAATGATAGGAGCCAAAGCCATGGCCGTTCCCATATAGGCCAGAACCTTGGCCGCGCGGGCGCGCCCGTACACGTCGCGCACCACGGCGCGGGCCACGACAACGCCGGTGCACGCCCCCACCGCCTGCACGAACCGCAGCCCGATCAGCAGTTCGATGGTCGGGGCCAACGCGCACGCCGCCGTCGCCAGAAAATAGAGACCGACGCCGACGATCAGCACGGGCCGCCGCCCATACCGGTCCGACAATGGCCCGACCATCAGTTGCGAAAGTCCGAAGCCGGCCATGAACACGCTCAGCGTCAGTTGCACGGTTCCCACATCGGTGGCGAAGTCGGCGGCCATGGCGGGCAGCGACGGCAGATACATATCGGTGGCCAGCGGCCCGAAGGCCGTCAGCGCCGTCAGCAATGCGGCAAAGGGCAGGGTTTCGGGCTTTAACATATTATTGATCGCGGCCTTTCCAGGGAATGAAGGCGGGCACACGCGAGCGGTAATCAGCATAGGTGCTGCCGTAGTGGTTTAACAGCCAGCGTTCCTCGAATATCGTGCCGATGATCAGATAAGCCGAACCCCAGAGCGCGGTCGCCAGACTGAATTCGTCAACCACCCGGCCCCACAGAATCAAAAAGCCCGCCGAATACAGCGGATGGCGGACGAAGCGGTGCAGGCCATCGCGGCGCAACGGTTCGTCCTCGGGCTCCACCACGCCGTTCATATGGTTGCGGATTTGCCGGGTGCCGCCCAACCGACCCGAATCGTATCCGGCAATGCCGAACAGCATGACCACCCATCCGCACAGATATACCGTATCCAGGGCATAGCCGAACCAATCGGCAAAGGCGAAGTCCGGCAGCCCGGCGAAAAGGTAACGCCCGGCCAGCCACACGGCGGCCAGATGGATGGTAGCGAAAATGTTGTAGGCCATCCGGTGGTAAGGGCCGAAGACCTGGCGCAACGGCGCGCCTTCCGATGACCGGGCAAGAAGGGAATGGAACAGGCCGAAACTCGCGCAGGCCAAGGCGTACCAGAGATGGGCCTCGAACGGGCTCAAGTGTCGGAACCGGCGCCGTTCAATCGGGCCAGCGTTGCGGTGGTGCTGTGTCCGGGCTCGATGTCCACCAGAAAAACCTGACCGCCGTTTTCCTGCACGAAGTCCGCGCCGACCACCTCGGCCACCGCATAATCGGCACCCTTGACCAGTACGTCGGGGCGGGTCGCTTCAATGATTTCCTTCGGCGTGTCTTCGGAAAAGAAAACCAGCATGTCGACACTGGTCAGCGAAGCCAGAACCGTGGCCCGCGCCATTTCCCCGTTGACCGGGCGTTCCGGGCCCTTGAGCCGTTTGACCGAGGCATCGCTGTTGAGGCCCACGATCAGGCGGTCGCAAGCGGCCCGTGCCTTGGCCAGCAGCGTTACGTGGCCAGGATGAAGCAGATCAAAGCAGCCGTTGGTGAAGCCGACCCGAAGTCCGTTGCGCCGCCACACTTCGATACGATCCAGCGCCGAAGGCAGCGCCAAGATCTTGGCTTCGGCTTGTGAGAGATCGCGATGATGCAACGCCGCAATGACTTCGCCCGCGTATGCCGCCGCCGTGCCCACCTTGCCGACCACGACGCCCGCAGCCACATTGGCCAGTCCGGCAGCTGCTTGTAAATCCGCGCCAACGCCGACGGCGGCGGCCATGGTCGCCACCACCGTGTCGCCCGCGCCGGAAACGTCGTAAACCTCACGCGCTTCGGTGGGCAGATGATGAATTTCGCCCTTTTCGGTGACCAGGGTCATGCCTTCGGCGCTACGTGTCGCCAAGACGGCTTCGACGCCGCAGTTTTCAATGATCACACGGGCCGCTGCGACAATCTGGTCGTCGCTGGTGGTTGGCATGCGCGCCGCCAGCGACAGTTCCTGACGATTGGGCGTCAACAGGCCCGCTCCTTGGTAGACCGAATAATCCTCGCCCTTGGGATCGACGAAAACAGGCCGTCCGGCGGCGCGCGCGCGCGCGATGATCTCGCGAACGATGCCCGGCGACAAAACGCCCTTGCCATAATCCGACAGCACCACAACGTCGCAATCTGCCAGACCCAGATCGATCTCCGCCATGAGACTTTTGGCGACCTCGCCTTCGATGGGCCGGATGTCCTCGCGGTCGGCGCGCAAAATCTGCTGCGTACCCGCGACGAAACGCGATTTGATGGAGGTCCGCCGGCCCGCATCGGTGATCAGGGTTGATTCAATCGACGGGTATTCGGTCAGGAATTTTTCGACATCGACGCCCGCGCCATCGTCGCCGATAACGCCCACATAACGCCCGCCCACACCCAGCGCGCCCAGATTGCGAATTACGTTTCCCGCTCCGCCCAGCATGGCTTGTTCGTCCGTGATGCACAGCACCGGGATGGGAGCTTCGGGTGAAATGCGTTCAACCGTTCCGGAGACGAAACGATCCAGCATGGCATCGCCCACGGTCAAGACCCGGGCGGTTCCCAGGGCTTCGATCAAAGGAATGAGGTCGGCGCGCTCGCTCATAACAGGCCCAACTCCTTTTCCAACGCCCCGCACAGCATATGGCCCAGCGTGATGTGCATTTCCTGGATGCGCGCCGTGTCATCGGACGGAACCAGCAGACAAGGATCGGCGAGGGTCCTCATCTTCCCGCCGCCTTTTCCGCCAAAACCGGCAGCGACGGCGCCGATTTCCCGGGCCGCTTCCAGACCGCAAATGATGTTGGCGCTGTTTCCCGAGGTCGAAATGGCGATGGCCACGTCACCGGGTTGGCACAGGGCCAAAATCTGGCGCGCAAAAACCTGATCGAAGCCCATGTCGTTGGGGGCGGCGGTCAGGGCCGAGGTGTCGGTGGTGAGTGCGAGGCCGGGAATGGGCCCGCGGTCTTCCTTGTAACGGATGGTCAGTTCGGTCGCCAGATGCTGGGCGTCGGCGGCGCTTCCGCCGTTGCCGAAAAAGACGATCTTACCGCCATCGCGCACCGCTGTGGCGCAAATGCCCACCAGCCGCGCAAAGGGTTCGCCCAATTGCGCATGGGTGGCTGCCAGTACGTCGGCGTGTTCGGTCAGTTCCGCCTTGAAGAATGCGTCGAGTTCCATGTTTCCCCTAAAGGTCGATGCGCCTGCCTTCGCGAAGGGATTCTACCACAGCCATGGTGGCGAGGCTGGTTTCAATGATTTCAGCCTCGTCAACGGGGGCCGGACCGCCCGCGATCACGGCCTTGGCGAAGGCCGAAACGGCGTCGCGGAAACCCTTGTCCTGGCCCATGCGGTCACGTTCGGTGTTGATATTGCCTTGCTCGGCCACGGAAATGCTGCGGAAATTGTCGACTTTGACGACCGATCCGCCCGCATAACCTTCGATCAATTCCTTGCTGAACGAGGCGTCGCCCAGCGCCGTATAGGCGACGGTGGCCAGGCTTCCGTCGGCGAAGCGCAACGACGCGCTCAAATCATCACACGGGCCATCGGTGGCCTGGGCGGCGTCAGCCTGAACCGAAACGATGGGCGCGCCCACCAGGAAACGGGCCAGATCGACGAAATGGCAAACCTCGCCCAAAATCCGTCCGCCCCCTTCTTCGGCGTTTTGCACCCAGCTTTCGGCCGGGATGTGTCCGGCGTTGACGCGCAGCAGCACGAACTTGCTTCCCTTGGCCGCCGCCAGGCGTTCGCGCGCCTGAACCGCGTGCGGGGCGAAGCGCCGGTTAAAGCCGATTTGCAAGAAGGCGTCGGAATTTTGCCGCGCCTCGATAACCCGGTTGAGATCTTCTCTGTTCAGCGCCACCGGCTTTTCGACCAGCACCGATTTGCCCGCAGCCAGTGCCTGGGCCGTCAGGTCGGCGTGGGAATCGTGGCGGGTGGCGATCAGCACGGCGTTGATATCTGGGTTGCCCAGAACGGTCGCCGGGTCGCTGGACGCCGCCGAAAAACCAAACGTTTCGCGGGTTTTCTCCGCCGATATGCCGCGCTTGGTGACGATGGTGTGAAGATCGACGGATTCTAAGCGCTTGAATTCCGGCAGCAGCACCGCGCGGGCGAAGTTCCCACCACCGATGACGCCCATTACGCAACGGTCCGACGCAGCCTTTTTCGCCGTCGCGAAGACCGGCGTGGCTTGTTCGCGCGCTTCGCCGTCGTACGTCAGGACCACGCCCATGTGCGGCTCGGTCTGCTCGGTCACCATTTCGTAAGCGGCTTCCGCGTTGGAAATGGAGAAGCTGTGGGTGGTCAGCGCCTTTACGTTTAGCCGCATACCCGTTTTTTGGGCGGATGCCGGAGCCAACAGGCGTGCGACTTCGGCCAGATTTTCAGTTTCGGTCCAGCGCACCCATCCTTCCGGGTATTTTACGCCGCGTCCCTCGAAGTCGGGGTCGTAGCGTCCGGGCCCGTAGGAACGCGAAACAATGACGTTCAGTTCCTTGGCCATGAAGGTCTGGTAGGGAAACTCGGTTCCGGTCAGGCCGACCATGACAATGCGCGCGCGGTCCCGCGCGATATCCGCGGCGACGCGGAACGGCTCGCTGCTGTCGCTGGCCGCCGAAATAATGACGTTATCGCAACCGCGCCCGTTGCTAAGCCCGTCGACAATTCCGCGAACGTTGTCTGAGCCCAGATTGATGGCCGCCTCGGCTCCCAGTTTAAGAGCCAGTTTCAGGCGTTCGGCGTCATAATCCAGAACCACGACGCGCGCACCCTGCAATGTCAGGAATTGGGCCGCCAATTGGCCCAGCAGTCCAACCCCCATGACGGCCACGACGTCGCCCAGACCCGCGCCCGCATTGCGCACGGCGTGCATGGCGATGGCGCCCAGAGTGCCGTAGCAGGCTTCGGTGTCGGCTACGCCCTCGGGAATGGGGGCTGCCAGATTGGCCGGAACCAAATTCATCTCGGCGTGATTGGCGAGCCCCGCCCCGGCGACACAGACCCGTTGGCCGGCAACGAATTGCCCCTCAAGGCCGCCGCCCACGGCGATCACCTCGCCCGCGGCCGAATACCCCAGCGGGATCGCCTGATCCAATTGCGCCATGACCGTGCGAATGGTCGCGCCGACGCCGTCGCGCTTGACCTTGCCCAGAACCTTTTTGACCAGATCGGGCCGCGCGCGGGCTTTTCCGGCCAGGCTTTTCTGGGCGAAATCGACAATCATCCGCTCGGTTCCGGCGGAAATCAGGGAGGCGCGGGTGCGCACCAGAAGGTGGCCCGCTTGCACGATCGGTTCGGGAACGTCCTTTACCGAAAGTTTCCCCCCACGGGCGCTTTGAATAACTTGTTTCATGGGTGCCTTTTTACCCCGAATTCAAATGCTTGTACTAATAAAGAAACAACACACTCGCCCGTCGTTCACCCGGACAGATCGAGAATAACGCAGCGCGTATGCGAGCGGAAACGATGTTCGAAAAGATAAACGCCCTGCCACGATCCCAGGGCAAGACGCCCGTTGGTGACGGGAATGCTTAACGAGACATCGGTCAGCGCGCTGCGGATATGGGCGGGCATGTCGTCCGGCCCTTCCATGGTGTGACGGTATAGCGACGCATCCTCCTTCACCAGACGGCGAAAAAAGGTTTCAAGATCGGCTTGCACGTCGGGGTCGGCGTTTTCCTGAATGGTCAGACTGGCCGAGGTGTGCTGACAAAAGACGGTCAGCAACCCGGTGTGAACGCTTTGCTCGGCGACCCAGCTGGAAATCTGGCGCGTTATCTCGTGCAGCCCCTGGCCGCGCGTGCGAACGGTGATGGTATTCTGAATATGCATCATACGTGTCTTTTCGGAAGCCCCCAAACCATGCAGCAAGTACCCCAATCCTTGGTATCTCGTCAATGCGCGGTGTGAGGGCGAACCAGGCTCAGAAAGACGATCAGCGCGGTGGCGGTCAAACCGGTCATCATCAGGCCCAGCGGCCATTGTGAATGATGGGGCAAAAAACCGGCCAATTGTGCTGCTCCCGCCCCCGCCGCCATCTGCACAAACCCCAATAGCGCCGAGGCCGACCCCGCCATGCGCCCGAACGGCGCCAGCGCGCCGGCCATGGCGTTGGGAAAGACGATGCCCATTCCCCACAGGAAAATGTTAATGCTCAGCACCAATAAAACCACATTGAAGTAGCCCGCCAGTCCGCTTCCCGCCATCAGCAAACTTCCGGCCAGCGCCAGCAATACGCCGAAAATGACCATACGTTCGATGCCGAATTTCAGGGTCAGGAACCCGGCGCTCAGATTGCCGCCCAGAGTTCCGATGGACGAAAGGGCTGCGACCAGTCCGTAATGGTGGGGTTTCAGCCCGAGGGCATCGATCATCAGGAACGGCGCTAACGCGACAAAGGCCATGAGACCTCCGAAAACCAAGGCGAGGGCCACCAAATGGCCGATGAAAACAGGGTTGCGCAAAATGATTGTGAAATTGTGCAAAATGCCGGTCGGATCCGTTGCGCGCGGGTTCGGATGTTGGTTGGTTTCTTCCAATAACGTCCACGCCAGCACCATCAGAACGACGCTGATCCCGGTCAGAAAGGCGAAAACGGAGCGCCACCCGAACCACACCTGTAAATAGCCGCCGATGATCGGCGAAACGGCGGGCGACAGGGAAAAGGCGATGCCGATGAAGGCCAGCGCCCTGGCCGCGCGGGCCGGGCCGTAAACGTCGCGCACGATGGCGCGGCCCAGAACCGCGCCCGAACACGCGCCGACCGACTGAAACAGGCGACCCACGATCAGTTCCTCAATGGACCCGGCGAATACGCAGCCCAGACTGGCGGCGAAAAAAACGCCAAATCCCATGAGCAGGATCGGACGCCGCCCGAAACGATCCGAAAGCGGCCCGAAAGCAAGCTGCGATATGGCGAAACCGGCCAAAAAAATGGTGAACGTCAGGGTGACGCGCTCGGCCGTCGTGCCGAAGGCTTCCACCAGCGACGGCATGGACGGGACATAAACGGATATGGAAATCTGACCCAGCGCGATCATCGCGGTGATCAAGGCCCCGATGGTCAGGGATTCGGGGTGCGGTTTGCGGGGCGGCCAGAGCATTGCTGACTTATAGGCGGGTTGGGCCGCTAGGATCAAACAGTCTGTCTTATTCTTTTCTTTTCCGTGGCCAGCAGCTTCTTCTTGCGTTCCACCCCCCAGCGGTACCCGGTCGGTTTTGCGCCCACGCCGACGGCGCGATGGCACGGCACGATCAATGAAACCGGGTTGGTGGCGCAGGCCCGGCCCACGGCGCGCGCCGCGCCGGGGCGGCCCAGACGGGCGGCGATATCGCCGTAGGTCAGGGTCTCGCCCTGCGGAATGGCGCGCAAGGCCTGCCAGACCTGCCACTGGAAGGCGGTGGCGCGGATATCAAGCGGCAGATCAAGGCGCGCGGTCTTGCCCGTAAGGTGTTCCAGAACCGCCTCTAAGCGGGTGGCCAGCGCGCCGTCGTCGCGCTTTATTTCGGCTGCGGGGAATTCACCGCGCAATTCAGTTTCCAGATAATCGTCGCCATCGCCCAGACCGACGAAACACACGCCTTTTTCGGTGGCGGCGACGATAATCCTGCCCAGCACCGACAAACCCAGTGCAAAAGCGATGCGCGCCCCCGCGCCGCCCTTGGCGTAGGAGGCGGGGGTCATGCCCAATCGGGAACCGACGTCCTCGTACAGGCGGCTGGGCGACCCAAATCCCGCTCCATACAGGGCGGACGACACGCTCTCACCGTTTTGCAATTCGCCCCGAAATCTGTCCAGACGCAGGGATTGTCCGTATTTGTGGGGCGACAGGCCGGTCGCGCGTTTGAAAACCCGTTGCAAATGATGCGGGCTCATCCCGGCGATGACCCCCAACTCGTCGAGGGTCGGAATTTTATCGGGCGAGTCGGCGATGGCCTTGCAAACCCGGCGGATGATGTCGTCGTTCATGGGCTCAGTTTAGCGGGAATTGTGCGCGATTCTATCCGAACCTTGCGCTATCCCATTCGATGGAGCGCTTCGCCGTTTCGGCGCAGCCATTTGCGGGCGGCGTCGGCCTGATCGTCCAGCCGGGCCACCAGTTTCCAGAATTTCGGTCCGTGATTTCGTTCAATCAGGTGGGCGACCTCGTGGGCGACCACGTAGTTTAGCACGAATTCCGGCGCCAGGATCAGCCGCCAACTGAACGACAGGTTCCCCTTGGCCGAACACGAGCCCCAGCGCGAGCGCGTGTCGCGCACGCTGATCCGGCCCGCTTTTTCCTCGATGGACGCCGCCATGGTTTGGGCGCGCGCGGCAAGCTCGCGCCGGGCTTCGCGCTTTAGCCAGTCGGTTAGGCGGCGGGCCAGATGTTCGATGCCCCCCGAAACCAGGATTTCCCCGCCCTCGCGCCTGACCACCCGGCCCGCATCGGGGGCGTGGCGGACCACATATTCCTGATCGAGAATGGAAACCGTGGAGCCGTCGACAAAGGGAACGCGCGGCGGGACCTTGTCCAGCCGGTTCGCAAGCCAGCCCGACTTGCGTTCGGCAAAGCGAATTCCCTCGATTACGGAGGTCGATGGCGGCACGGTCAGAACGGCTTCGCCTTCGATGGTGTCAACCCGCAGGCTCAGGCGGCGCGCCCGCGGATTGCGCCGTACCCGCAACGCGATTTCGCGCCCGTCCACATTGAGGACGCGACGGTCTTCATGGATTTTTCTCATTCCGGCCACGTAACGATGTAATCCTCGAGATCATCGATCTCGCGTTCGCTGATCACCCGCCCGCGTACGGAAATTCCGGCCCAATGCACCGATTGCGCTTCGCCGCTCACCAGGGGATGCCAGTCGGGCAGGTCTTTTCCTTCCTTCAGCAGGCGATAGGCGCAGGTGGACGGCATCCACGGGAGGCGATCCACGTTTTTGATTGTCAGGGTCACGCAGTCGGGCACGAAGCGCGAGCGCTCGGCATAGCGGGTGCACCGGCAGGTGTCCTGATCCAGAAGGCGGCAGGCGACGTAGGTATAGGCGATCTCGCCCGTTTCCTCGTCTTCCAGTTTGGCCAGACAGCACCGCGCACAGCCGTCGCACAGCGACTCCCACTCCTCAGTGGTCATCTCGTCCAGACGTTTCGTTTTCCAGAAGGGCGTTTCGTTCATAGATATTCGCGGATACGTTCGGCGATGGCTTCGGGGCGCGCGCCATCGGTGAAGTGGGCGCGAAAATCCCCGTCCGGCCCCATCAGGTAGACGATGGAGGTATGGTCGATTTCGTAGTCTTCGGCGTCGGCACCCAGGTTTTCCACCCTGGCGAAATGGATCTGGAACCTGTCCGCCGTTTTGGCGATGGCGTCCTGCGGCCCGCTCAAGCCGACGAAGCGGGGATGGAAATGCTCGAGGTACATCTTCAGATGTTCAGGCGAATCGCGCTCAGGGTCGATGGTGATGAACAGCGGCGCAACCCGCTCGCCCTCGTCGCCCAACAGCTCAAGCGCCTCGGTAATGGTCGACAGCGTCGTGGCCGATAGGTTGATGCTGTAGGTGTAACCGAAATGGATGAGCTTGAACTGATCGTCGAAATCCTCGTCGGTCACGGTTTTTCCGTTTTGGTCGATCAGGGAAAACGGCCCTCCGATGGCCGGAAGATCGACACGGACCTGATCCGTCCGCGTATAATGAAAGACACCATACCCGACGAGCGCAGCGACAACGAGCGCAGCGACTATTATCCACACGGGAATTCGTCTTTTTTCGTCGGCCATAAGCCCTTTTCCCACCCTTGCAAGAGTACGATACATCGAACTCTCCTAACCGGGAAACGAAATAGGCGATATTAGAGAAGACTTATGTTAGACAGTCGCCATCAGATTGATAACGTCCAACCAAACAAAACAAGAGAGAGCGAAATGAGTAAAGACTTCCCCCAAATGGCCAAGGATCTGAGTGCGGCAATCTCCGTGATGCGCAAGGGCGCGACCGAGCCCATGGCCGCGTTTTCGGCGCTGGCCCAGGCAGCCACCAAATCCGGTGCGCTTGATCCCAAAACCAAGGAATTGATCGCCACCGCCATCGGCATCGCCGTGCGCTGCGACGGCTGCATCGCGTTTCATGTGAAGGCCGCGCGCAAACTGGGCGCGACCCGCGAAGAAATGCTCGAAACCATCGCCATGGCCATCTACATGGGCGGTGGACCGTCCATGGTGTACGGCGCCGAAACCCTTGAAGCCTGGGACCAGTTCGAGGCCGCGGCGGAAGCGGAAGCCGCCGAATAATAAAAAACCCCCGGAAGGTTTTGCGTTCCGGGGGTTTTTTGTGTCTACGTGTTGCGCTAACGGCGGTCGCCGAACAGCCGCAAAAGCATGATGAACAGGTTGATGAAGTCCAGATAAAGTGTGACCGCGCCCATGATCGCCTTTTTGGAGGCGACTTCCGAACCATCGGCTTCCGAATACATCAGCTTGATTTTCTGGGTGTCATAAGCCGTCAAACCGACGAAGACGATGACGCCGATGACCGAGATCACGAAATGCATCATCGAGCTTTGCAGGAAGATGTTGACCAGCGTTGCGATGATGATGCCGATCAGCCCCATGAACATGAACTGGCCCATGCCGGTCAGGTCGCGCTTGGTGGTGTAGCCGAACAGGCTCATGCCCGCGAACGTTCCCGCCGTGATGAAGAAAACGCGGGCGATGCTGGTTCCGGTATAGGCCAGGAAAATGTGCGCCAGCGAAAGGCCCATGACGCCCGAGAAAGCCCAGAACACGGTTTGCGCCGTGGACGCCTTCATGCGGTTGATGCCCGCCGACAGGCCAAACACGAAGGCCAGCGGCGACAGCATGACGATCCACGCCAGAATGGTCGGGCTCATGCGGCCATCCGGTCCCACCGCGTAAAGCAGGTTAAGGATCGCAGGCGTGGATGAGGCCAGATAGGCGACGATGCCGGTCAGGGCCAGGCCCGAGGCCATGTAGTTGTAGACCTTGAGCATGTATTCGCGCAGGCCGACGTCAATCTGCGCCGCGTCCGTCTGGGCGCGGTTCATGGTCTGGGTGCGAAGCTCAAACCTGTTATCGGGGCCGAGGGCCATGGGTGTCTCCTGTAAATCTCAAAAGTAAGGTGTCTTTTGCCTAATATGGCAGGAAGAATGGCTTTATCAAGGCAACAATTATTCGTTACGCAGGTGGGGCGCCGCCTTCTGGCCCAGGGCGCGCCACGTTCCGGTGAAACCGACGGCCAGCGTCGCGGCCAGACAGGCCAGTACCGTGACGCCCACGGCCAGCGGGAAGAAGATGAATTCGCTTTGCATGAGGAAGACCATGACCGCCCACGCGGTGATGGCGCCGATCACGGCTGCAATCAGGCCGGTGCACAGGCCCAGCACACCGTATTCCAGCAAGAAAGCGGCAAGGATGCGCGCCCGCGTCGCGCCCAGTACCTTGAAAACGACAGCATCGTAAATGCGCCGCCGCCGGGCCGCCGCCACCGCGCCCGCAAGCACCAACCCGCCCGCCAGCACGGTCACCGAAGCCGTCGCCCGAACCGCCACGCCGATGCCCGCCAGAATGTTGGAAACCGCTTCCAGCGCCTCGCGCACGCGAATGGACGAGACGTTGGAGTATTTGTCCGTCACCGCCTTTTCGATTCTGGCCTCGGTCTCGGGCGAACCATGCACCGCGGCAATGTGGGTGTGCGGCGCGCCCTCCAGCGATCCCGGCGCGAAGATGACGGCGAAATCAAAGCGCAAGGACCGCCAGTCGATCTCGCGCAGGCTGACGATTTCGGCCTCAATCTCGCGGCCCAGAATGTTAAACGCCAGTTTGTCGCCCAGCCCGACGCCAAAGCCGCGCGCCAGTCCGGCGTCCAGCGAAATGATGGGCGGGCCGGAATAATCGGCGTCCCACCACTTCCCGGCGATAATCTTGGATTCCTTGGTCGGCGTGGCGGCGTAGGTCAATGCCCTGTCGCCGCGCACCGCCCAGCGCGATTCGGGTGCGACCTTGGCGTCTTCCACCGCGACGCCCGCGATGCGGATGATGCGTCCGCGCAGGCTGGGAACCCGGCGGTAGTTGCTGGCCCCTTCGGATCCCGTTACCGTTTCGTCGAAGGTGTCGACCTGATGGGGTTGAACGTCGATAAAAAACAGCGCGGGCGCTTCCTTGGGCAGGCGTTCATCGACCTGCCGGGTCAGGTTTCCTTCAATCAGGACCACCGCCACCAGAACGGCCAGACCAAGCCCTAAGGAAACGACGGTGGCGGGCGTTGAAGTGCCGGGCCGGTGAAGATTGGAAAGGGCCAGCCGCCATTCAGCGCCCCGTGGCCGGGGCATGCGAGCGGCCAGCCGCATAACGCCGCCGGCCGCCAGCCGCAAAACGGCAAAGGTCGCCGCCGCACCGCCGACAAACCACAAGGCCGAGCGCACATCGCTGGCCGTTCCCACCGTCAGAGCCGCCATCAGGGCCGCTCCGGCGAAGACCGTGACCATATAGGGCAGCCGTGGCCGCCCTTCCAAGGGTGCGATGAAGGCGCGGAACAAATTGGCGGCCGGAATTTCAAGCGCGCGCGCCAACGGCCACAAAGCGAAGGTCGCCGCCGTCAGAACGCCGAAACCGGCGGCGAGGATCAGCGGGACCGCAAATATCCCGCCCTTTGGCTGCACCGGCAAAAGCCCCGATAGCGCCTCCATGGCCAGAACCGGCGCGGTTGCTCCGAACACCAGTCCGGCGACAATGCCCAAAGCCGCCAGTCCCATGATTTGAAGCATGTAGATCGCAAAAACCAGACGTCCCGGCGCGCCCAGACATTTCAACGTGGCGATGGTGGCGGTTTTGCCATCGAGATAGCTTTTCGTCGCATTGCCGACGCCGATGCCGCCGACCAGAAGGGTGCTCAACCCGACGAAGGTCAGAAACAGTGTCAAGCGGCGGATAAAGCGGCGAACGCCGGGTGCGGCGTCGTCGACGCCGCGAATGCGCCATCCGGCCTGCGGATAGGCCGTCTTGATGGTTTCAATCCACGCGCTGACTTCGGTCTCGGCGGCGAGGGCCAGGCGGTAATAATAGCGGATCTGGCTGCCCGGCTGGACCAGTTGCGTGTCGGCCAGTGCAGCCGCAGCGATCAGGGCGCGCGGGCCGAAAGCGATGACGCTGGCGACGCGGTCGGGCTCGCGCGTAATGACGGCGCGGACCTCAAATTCGGCCTCGCCGACGCGAAGATGCGCACCCCGTTCAATGCCCAGCTTGGTTAGCAAATTGGCGTCCACGGCCACGCCCCAGACGCCGTCGCGGCGGCCCAGCAAATCGGATCGTTCGGAGGGTGGGTCGGTTTGCAGCGAGCCGGTCAGCGGATAGGCGGCATCTACCGCTTTCAGTTCCACCAGCGCGCGGCTGTCCACGCCGCCAACGGGCCGGGCCATGGCGCGCATGCGGACCGTTGTCGAAAGTTCGGTCGAATGGTCACGCAAATAGGCCAATTGTTCGGCGGTGGCTGCACGGTGCTGCAGGCGCAATTCCACATCTCCGCCCAGCAGGGTCCGGGCGTCGGCGCGCAGGCCCTCGACCACCGATGAACTGATAGAGCCGACCCCGGCAATGGCCGCGACACCCAATGCCAGACAGGCGATGAATATCCGAAAACCGCGAAAGCCGCTTCGCAAGCCGCCCCTGAGTTCGCGTCTGGCAAGGCGGACGGCAAGGCCAAAACCGTTCACGCCACCCCCCGCTTCACAGGCACCCGTTCATCTTCGGCAATGCGGCCGTCGGCCAGCCGGATGACCCGCGTGCAGCGCTCGGTCAGCGCCGCCTCATGAGTGATCAGAACCAATGTGGTGTTTTTTCGGGCATGCAGGTCGAACAGGGCATCCATGACCGTTTCGCCGGTGGCGGCATCCAGGTTGCCGGTCGGTTCGTCGGCCAGCAGAATGGACGGTTCGGCGACGAAAGCGCGGGCAAGCGCCACGCGCTGCTGCTCGCCGCCGGAAAGCTGGCCCGGATAATGGGTCAGACGATGACCCAGCCCGACCGCTTCCAGATTGGCTTCGGCCTGCGCGAAGGCGTCATCGCGGCCCGCGAATTCCAGCGGAATGGCGACGTTTTCCAATGCCGTCATGGTTGGCACCAGATGAAAATTTTGGAAAACGATGCCCACATGGTCGCGCCTAAAAAGCGCCAGTTCGTCCTCGTTCAGCCCGCCTAAGCCGACGCCCGCCACATGGATCGCGCCGCCGGTGGCGCGTTCCAGCCCGGCGATGACCATCAGCATGCTGGTCTTGCCCGACCCCGACGGGCCGATGACGCCCAGAGTTTCACCGGGCTCCACGGAAAGATCGATGCCTTTCAGGATATTGACCTCACCCGCCGTGCTAGGCAGTGTAAGGCGGACGTCGTTCAGACGAAGAGCGCCGCCGCTATTCTGGGTTTGGTCGGTCACGTGGGACTCCGGTTAATGAGGCACAGTTTCGGATATGGCCTGATGAGGCTGTTTGTCAACGCGTTCGTCATCTTTGCGTGCCTTGCCGCATGGCCCGCAGCCGCTGAGGTTACACGCATCATAGCGCTGGGCGATAGTCTGACAGCCGGGTACGGTCTGGCGCGTCCGGTCTCCTTCACTGAGCGTTTGCAATGGGCGCTGCGAAACGCGGGTGTTCAGGCCATTGTCGAAAACGCGGGTGTATCAGGCGACACCAGCGCCGGTGGGCTGGCGCGGCTGGACTGGGCGCTCGCCCCGAAAGCCGGGAAACCTGCCGACGCGCTGATTGTCGAGCTGGGCGCCAATGACGGTCTGCGCGGCATAGACCCCGCATCCACCGAGAAAAACCTGGACGCCATCATTCAAAAAGCCAGGGCGCGCGGTCTGCCCGTGCTTCTTGCCGGGATGATGGCACCGCCCAATCTGGGGCGGGAATACGGGGCTGAATTCAACGGGATTTTTCCGCGCCTTGCCAACAAACACGGGGTTGCCCTGTATCCGTTTTTTCTGGACGGCGTGGCTGCTATTTCCCATTTAAATCAAAGGGATGGCATTCATCCGAATGCGGCCGGGGTCGATGTGATTGTAAAGCGCATGCTGCCGCATGTAAAAAAACTGATCACCGCTCCCTAATGCCGGGGATCATGGGCTATGATGGGTATGAAACGTAAGGTAGCCGGATAATGAAACCGTTCAAGGTTGCCCATGCGAGCGCGGAAAATTGGGCGCAAGCGACCAAGGCGTGCACGGATATCGTTGCCGATCTCGCCGACGACGCGACCCTGGGGTTTGTCTACGTCACCGACGCCTTTGCCGAAGACCTTGCCAGCATTTTGACCTACCTGCGCCAGAAAACCGGTGTCGTGAATTGGACCGGCACCGTCGGCATGGGGATTTGCGCGGGCGGCCGGGAATATTTCGACAAACCCGCCGTCGCCATCATGCTGGCCGAATTGGACGAGGACGACTTCCGCCTGTTTCCCTCGATCACGGAAGGCGTGGATCAGCTTCCGGAAGAAACCCGCCGCTGGATCGCTTCCACCTCGCCCATAATCGGTCTGGTTCATGCCGATCCGGGCCACGAGGAATTGCCCGAATTGATCGACGATCTGGCGGCGGACACATCGACCTTTCTGGTCGGTGGGCTGACCTCGTCGCGTGAAGCCCATCATCAGGTTGCGGGGCGCATTACCGGAGGCGGCGTGTCGGGTGTCTTTTTCGCGCCGCGCATTGAAGTCGCCACGGGATTGAGCCAGGGCTGCGTCCCCATCGCCCAAAGCCACGAGATTTCCGATTGCGTGGATAATGTCATCATCGGACTGGACGGACGGCGTGCGCTCGATGTCCTGAAAGAGGACGTCGGCGCGGAAATGGCCGCCGACATATCCCAGATCGGTGGACTCATTCATGCGGCGCTGCCGATCCACGGATCGGATACCGGCGATTATCTGGTCCGCAATCTCATCGGCATCGACCCCGAACGCGGATGGCTGGCCATTGCCGAGCAGATCGAACCGGGTGAGCGAATCATATTCGTGCGCCGCGACCCGAAAAGTGCCGCCGAGGACCTGGGCCGCATGCTGGATCGCTTGAGAAAACGTCTGGGCCGTCCGCCCCGGGGCGGTGTCTACGTTTCATGCGTGGCGCGCGGGCCGAACATGTTCGGCGACGCCGACGGCGAAATGGGCATGATCCAAAACACGCTCGGCGACTTCCCGTTGATCGGTTTTTATGCGGGCGGCGAGGTTTCGTTCAACCGCCTTTACACATATACCGGTGTGCTGACTCTTTTCCTGTAGGGCGCCATGCGAATATTTGTTGGCATTCCTCTTCCCGAAGACATTCGCGAACGCTTGGGCGGCCTTTGTTCGGGCTTGCCGCGGGCGCGCTGGATCAGTCCGGAAAACATGCACGTCACGTTGCGTTTTATCGGCGAGACCGATGACGCCATGGCCGAGGATGTGGACGTAGCCCTTGGCGCAATTCGCCTGCCGCCCTTCGAAATTTCGTTTTCCAACGTCGGCTTTTTCGAGCGGGGCCGCAAAGTGCACACGCTCTGGGCCGGGGTCGAGGAGGGAAAAACCGTCGGCCAATTGCGCGACAAGGTGGAAAACGCCGTGGTGCGAGTCGGTTTCGAGTCCGAAAAGCGCAAGTTCAAGGCCCATGTCACGCTGGCGCGCCTGCGTGGCGTTCCGGCGCGCCGGGTCAGCGAATACCTGCACGTGCGCGACGGCTTTTTCGCCGGTCCCTTTCTGGCCGAACGCTTTACGTTGTTTCGCAGCCATCTGGGGCGCGGCGGGGCGCACTACGAAGTGCTGGCCGATTATCCGCTGGACGGCGTTTGAATTCCCAACAATTCGGGTAACCGAGCCATGTTTTCGAACACCAGGCCGGCTCCCGCCTTGTGCAGCATTTGCATGTAGCCGGGGCCGCAGTGGCCGCCGCCGGCGAATCCGAACACCTGCATTCCGGCATCTAGCCCGCCGCGAATGCCCGCTTCGGCGTCCTCGACAACGACGCAGCGTGCCGGGTCGACGCCCATTTGCCGGGCCGCATAAAGAAAAATGTCGGGCGCGGGCTTGCCCTTGGCGACCAGGGACGTGCTGAAAAGGTGGGGTTCGAAAAACTCCATCAGGCCGGTGGTTTGAAGGGAGTTTTCGATCTTCTCCGGCACCCCGCTTGATGCCACGCAGACCGGAATGTCGATTTTGCGCAGCGCGTCGGCGACGCCGGGAACGGCCTCCAGTTCGCGGGCGAAAACGCCAAGATCATGAGCGCGCACGGTTTCCTCGAAATCCTCGGGCAGTTTCTTTCCCCAGTCTTTTTCGACCGCTGTTTTGAGCGAAGCCAGACTGATTCCGGTGTAACGATCCCGGCATTGCTGGGCGGTAATGGGGTAGCCTTCGCGTGTCAGCCGCGTCGCCATCAGGCGGCTGGCCAGCATTTCGCTGTCCACCAGAACGCCATCGCAATCGAAAATAACGAGATCAGCAGCCATAGTGGTCCAAGGTATCTGACGTTGCTTGAATATATGAGCCGCCAAACAGGCGCACGTGGATCAACAGATGATAGAGGTTATAGAGATGAACGCGCTCGTCGAAAAACCCCGGCTGAATGGGGCGGATTTCGTGATAGCGCACGAAGAACGGTTTGCCGAAAGTGCCGAACAGGGTCGAATAGGCCAGTTCCTGTTCGTCATGGGCGAAGTAGCAGGATGGATCGACGAACGCCGCGACCTTCCCGTTGTTGCACAAGACATTTCCGGTCCACATGTCGCCGTGGATAAGGGCCGGCTGCTCGGGTTCGAAAAGCCATTGATCCAGCCGGTCCATGAGGCGTTCCAGCCGCGGCACGAACTCGCGTGCCAGTTTGCCTGAATCGACGGCCGCCTGCATGGTGTGGCGCAGGCGGTGTTCGCGAAAGAACTCGACCCAGCTTTCGGTCCAGGGTGCCGGCTTCAAAAGGCCGCCCGATAGCGACCCCTGATCGAAACCGTAGGCGTCCGCTGAAATATTGTGCAGGTCGGCCAGCAACTCGGCGGCGTGGGTCTGGGCTTGCGCCGTGATGCCGCCGTCAGTGGGAATGAAACTGATGATCAGAACGCTGGCGTCGGCGTGAAGCACGTCGGGCACCGGCAAATTGGTGTATTCCGCCAGATAGCGCAGGCGGTGGGCCTCTTGCATCAGGCCGGTGCTTTCATCTCCGAGTTTGATGACGACCCGTTCGCCGTCGGCCAGATCGACGCGCATGACGTCGGACACGCAGCCGCCTTGCAGGGCCTGAAATTCCACCGGCGGCGCGCCTGTGGCCATCTGGATCGTTTCGCGGATATCTTGTCGCATCTTTTTTTCTAGCACCCCAGTTGGGACAATGTGCGTTCAACCGAGCCCACGTAAGAACCGCCGAACAGGCGCACGTGGACCAAAAGCGGATAGAGATTATACAGATCGCGCCGTTCTTCGAAAAAACCGGCCGCGATGGGCCGAAGGTCATTGTAGCGCGAAAAGAACGCCTGACCAAAGGTGCCGAACAGGGTGCTGAAGGCCAGTTCGATTTCGGGGTCGCCGAAATAGACGGCGGGGTCGATGAAACCGGCAATGCGTCCGTTTTTGCAAAGCACGTTGCCGGTCCACATATCGCCGTGCAGGAGCGACGGATATTCGGGTTCCTCGATCCAGCGGTCCAGCTTTCCGGCCAGCGCGGTGACGCGATCCATCAGGCGGTGCGGCATTCGGCCCGCGTCCAGCGCCTCTCGGGCCATGTACAGCAATCGGTGTTGGGCGAAAAAGTCCAGCCAGCGCTGGGTTTGCGGGTTGGGTTGATGCAGCCCGCCGATCAGCGTGTCGAAATCGAACCCAAACGCTTCGCCGCGCACGTTGTGCAGGTCGGCCAGCAGTTCGGCGGCGTGGGTTTGGGCCTCAGCGGTGATACCCCCCGCCGTGTCGATGTACGCCATCAACAAAAGCGTGTCTTCCGCGTGCACAACGTCCGGCACGGGCAGGTTACTCAGGCTGCCCAGGCATTGGAGCATCATGCCTTCGATGGCGAGCCCGCTTCCGACATTACCCGTTTTAGCGACAAGCCGTTTTCCGTTGGCCAGATCGACCCGGTAAACCTCGCCCACGCAGCCGCCGCTCAAGGGCGAAATGCGCTCGACCGGGACGCCGGTGATGTCGTGGATGACGGCTTTGAGGCTCACAAATAGTTTTCCCGGATGTCGGCCAGCAATCCGCGCGAGGCCTCCTCGATCAGATCGACCACCAGCTCGAACCCGTCCGGCCCGCCGTAATAGGGGTCGGGCACCTCGCGCCTGCCGCTTTGCGGGGTGAATTCCAGGAAACGGAAAAGTTTGCTTTCCATGCCCGGCGGGCAGATTTTCGACAGGTTGGCCTTGTTGTCCTGATCCATGGCGATGACGTAATCAAAACGCTCGAAGTCCGCCGATACGGCTTGACGCGCGCGCAGATCGCTCAGATCGACGCCGCGTTTGCGCGCTGTGGCGCTCATGCGTTTGTCCGGCGCTTCGCCCACATGCCAGGCCCCGGTTCCCGCCGAGTCGCAGGCGATTTTGCCATCCAGCCCCTCGCTTTTCACCAGTGCCCGAAAGACGCCCTCGGCGGTGGGCGAACGGCAGATGTTCCCCAAACAAACGAACACGACTTTTACCAAGATTTTCCTCCCCAATACGATCCGTCGCATTATCATGGCGCGGCGCAACGGGTTCAACCCGCGAGAGGAAAGAATATGCCGAGCGAACAGAATTGCGCGATCGTCATTCTGACCGGGGCGGGCATTTCCAGGGAATCGGGTCTCGATACCTTCCGCGACGCCGACGGCATTTGGGCGAGCGTGCGCATCGAAGATGTGGCGACGCCTGAAGCCTTCGCCCGCGACCCCGAAGGCGTGCACGCGTTCTACAATTCCCGGCGGCGCAAACTGCGCGAAGGCAATGTCCAGCCCAACACCGCCCATGAAGCGCTGGCCAAACTGGAAAGCCAATGGCCGGGCACCCTGCTGCTCGTCACCCAGAACGTCGATAATTTGCACGAACGCGCGGGCTCCAAAAACCTGATCCACATGCACGGCGAACACGCCAAAGCCCGCTGCGCCCATTGCGGCGTGACCCTCGTTTGGGAAGGTGATATGTCGCTCGAAGACGTGTGCGCCGATTGCGGCCAAGCGGGCGGCATGCGCCCCCACGTCGTCTGGTTCGGCGAAATGCCGCTGGAAATGGAACGCATCTACGCAGCCCTTGAAACCTGCGCGCTTTTCATCTCCATCGGCACCTCCGGCAACGTCTACCCGGCCGCAGGCTTCGTCCAACATGCCCGCCAGACGGCGCGGGCCCACACCGTCGAACTCAACCTCGAACCCTCCGAAGGAGCCAGTCTTTTCGCCGAAACCCTCTACGGCCCGGCAACCCAGGTGGTGCCGGGGTATGTGGAGAAATTGTTGGAGGCGGGGTGGTGAGGGCCACCACCCCTATCTCAGACTAAACCCTCAGCCGCCAACCGCTTTGCGCAGGCGAAGGCGCAGCGCATTCAGCCGGATAAAGCCCGACGCGTCCTTTTGGTCGTAGACCGTGTCGGCTTCGAAGGTGGCGATTTCTTCGGAGTAGAGGCTGTTGGGGGATTTGCGTCCCACCACCGAGGCGTTGCCTTTGTAGAGCTTCATGCGGGTGGTGCCGGTGACCAGTTTCTGGCTTTGGTCGATGGCGGCTTGCAGCATTTCGCGCTCGGGGGCGAACCAGAAGCCGTTGTAGACCATTTCGGCGTACTTGGGCATCAGCTCGTCTTTCAAGTGCTGGGCGGCGCGGTCCAGGACCAGGCTTTCGACGCCACGGCGCGCATTGAACAGAATGGTTCCGCCGGGGGTTTCGTAGACGCCGCGGCTCTTCATGCCGACGAAGCGGTTTTCGACAATGTCCATACGGCCGATGCCGTTGGCCCCGCCCAGTTCGTTGAGCTTGGTCAACAGCGTGGCCGGGCTCATTTTCACGCCATCAATGGCCACCGGGTCGCCCTGTTCGAAATCGATCTCAACATACGTGGGTTTGTCGGGCGCGGCTTCGGGCGAGACGGAGCGGGTGTAAATGTACTCCTCGGCCTCCTGCCACGGGTCTTCCAGCGCCTTGCCCTCGCACGAAATGTGCAACAGGTTGGCGTCCGCCGAATAGGGCGCTTCGCCGCGCTTGTCGGTGGGGATGGGAATCTGGTGTTTTTCGGCGTACTCGATCAGCTTGGTGCGCGAGCTCAAATCCCATTCGCGCCACGGCGCGATGATCTTGATGTCGGGTTGCAGCGCATAGTAGCCCAACTCGAAGCGCACCTGGTCATTGCCCTTGCCGGTCGCCCCGTGGGACACGGCGTCGGCGCCGACTTCCTGGGCGATTTCGATCTGGCGCTTGGAAATCAGGGGCCGCGCGATGGACGTGCCCAAAAGGTACGTACCCTCGTAAATGGCGTTGGCGCGGAACATGGGGAACACGAAGTCGCGCACGAATTCCTCGCGCAGGTCTTCGATGTAGATTTCCTTGATGCCCATCATCTCGGCCTTGGCGCGCGCAGGCTCAACTTCTTCGCCCTGGCCGATGTCGGCGGTGAAGGTGACGACTTCACAGTTATATTCGTCCTGCAGCCAACGCAGGATAACGGAGGTGTCCAACCCGCCCGAGTAAGCGAGAACGACCTTCTTGACTTCGCCTTTCATGGGATGCGCGCCTTTATGTTTGGGTTCGCCGAAAATTGCGCGCGCAGTATAGGGATTTTGCGGGCCGGAGCAAGGGCGAGGGACGCTAGTGATCGTCGGGAATGCCCTCGGCGATCCTTGCCTTGTGGCGGCTGAGCCGCTCGCGTTCGGTGGCGGAGCGCAACTGGCCGCACGCCGCCATGATGTCGCGACCGCGTGGCAGCCTGATAGGAGCCGAATATCCGGCATCATTCAGGATATCGGAGAACTTCCGCATGGCCGGCGCGGTCGAACATTTATAGATCGCACCCGGCCACGGATTGAACGGGATCAGGTTGAACTTGGCGGGAATGCCCTTCACCAGTTTGGCCAGCGCACGCGCGTCGGCAGGCGAGTCGTTGACGCCCTTGAGCATCACGTACTCAAACGTGATGCGCCTTGCGTTGTCGGCACCCGGATACTCGCGGCACGCCGCCAGCAGTTCCTTGAGCGGGTATTTGCGGTTGATCGGCATGATCTGGTTGCGCAACTCGTCGGTCACGGCATGCAGGCTGATGGCCAGCTTAACCCCCAGTTCCTCGCCGCAACGGCGGATGAGCGGCACGATGCCCGAGGTGGACAACGTGATCCTGCGCTTTGAAATGGCGATGCCTTCGCCGTCCATGATGATGTGTAGGGCCTTGGCCACTTCGTCGTAGTTCATCAACGGCTCGCCCATGCCCATGACGACGATGTTGGACAGCAGCCGGTCACCGGCGGGCGCGGGCCATTCGCCGTAGGAATCGCGCGCCACCATTACCTGGCCGACGATTTCGGCGGCGCTCAGATTGCGCACAAACAACTGGGTGCCGGTGTGGCAGAACTTGCACGTCAGCGTGCAGCCCACCTGCGAAGAGACACACAAAGCGCCGCGATCGTCTTCGGGGATGAACACGCACTCGGCCTCATGGCCTTCGGCGAACTTGAGCAGCCATTTGCGCGACTTGTCCTCGCTGCGCAGCTCGGTGGTGACGCCGGGCCGTTCCAGCGAACAACGTTCGGCCAGCCGCGCCCTGAAATCCTTGGCCAGGGTCGTCATGCGCGAGAAATCGGTTTCGCCGCGGTAATAGATCCAGTGCCACAGCTGCTTGGCGCGAAAGGGCTTTTCTCCCATTTCCGTCAAAAAGGCGGCCAGTTCGTCGCGCGAAAGCCCGATCAGGTTGGTTCGTTCGTCACTCATGAGGGGAGAGATAGAGCGATTCGTACGCCTACGCCAATCAAATCGACGTATTTCGGAAGGAACCCGGCAGCCGGATCGTCGGCACGGAGGATATCGGGATAGGTTCCGGCAGAGAGGGGCCGGCGCATGTCCGGTCTTCGAAAAATACCATCGGTCTGGCGTCAAAATAGGACAGTCTATTTGTTAGTGTGCCGCCAATGGAATACAACTTCAAGCTCACGCGCGACCCGATAAATTCCCGCTTGATGCCAAACGCCGAGAGCAAAGGACAGCCCATGAGCAGTATCCTCAATTGCACGGGCCACAAGACAACACTGCCCAACGTCGTTGATAGCGATGGGGCCTATCTGTTTGACGACAAGGGAAAACGCTATCTTGATTTGGAATCCGGCGTTTGGTGTACGCCTTTGGGTCATAAGAACGTCAGGGTCAATGCCGCTATCGCACGGCAGGCGAATACGATTGCTCATTCCGGTTTCTGCTTTTCGAACGATACCGTCGAAAAGGCCGCTCGATCGGTCCTCTCGATTACCGAACTGAAGGACGGCAAATGCGTGTTCTTGACTTCGGGAAGCGAGGTCAATGAACTTGCCCTGCAAATTTGCAGGCATATTTCGGAAAAACCGATAAACCTGTGCCTGCACGACGCCTATTTCGGTTCTTACGGCTCGGTTAAAGACCGGGAGAGAGGCTGGTATCCGTTTGATTGGCGTGAATGTGCGGACTGCCCAAACAGCGAAAAATGCCAAAGCGAATGCCCGAAATTGAAAGGCATCCCGGACGGCATCTCGGTGTTCGCTTTTGAACCGGGTAGCGCATCCGGCTTTGTGCGGTTTCCCCCGGCATCTCTGATACGGAACATTGTCAAAATTGTCCGGACCCAAGGAGGGAAGATTCTCGTCAATGATGTGACGACCGGAATGGGTCGGACCGGAAAGTGGTTTGGTTTCAACCACTACAATATCGAACCCGACATGGTGGCCATCGGGAAAGGCCTCGGCAACGGCTACCCGGTCAGTGCATTGGCTGTAAATCGCGAGACGGCGGGCCAGTTGGAAGACGGCACTTTCAAATACATGCAATCCCACCAAAACGACCCGTTGGGCGCGGCCGTTGCCTGTGAGGTTATTAAGGTGCTGACGGATGAAAAGCTGGTGTCCAAAGCCGCAATATTGGGCGACAGTTTTCTCGAAATGCTGCAAGTACTTACCAACAGCACCCACATCGCGGAAGTGCGTGGCCGCGGACTAATGTTTGCGGTTGAGTTCACCGAAAAGGCGGTTGGCGACAGGATTTGCGACCGGCTTTTGGAAAAAGGCTATATCGTTTGCAACAGGGGAGGAATGTTCCGGATAGATCCCCCGTTGGTGATAGAGGAGATGGATTTTCGCGGATTTGTCTCAGCGTTCGGGGACCTGTTGGCCGAGGAATAAGATCGTGGAAGTCGGGAGCGGTCCGGTCGGGCTGCCATCCGGGAGCAGGCCTCGGGAGCGGGTGAAAAAGACGGCCGAACCGCGTGAGAAATGGTTTTCTCGGGGGGGAATCGCGATCCGGCCGCAGGCTTTCACAGGGAGAAGAATGCAAAACAGAGAGAGATGCTCCTGACGACGGGCATATAAAAATTCTGTTCTAATTCCATTCAACCCGGTCAAGTATTTCGCAAGCCGCGTGCCAAACGCGTGATTCCCAGTTTTCCGCCGTTTTTGACGGTATCTCTAAACGGGCGAGCGGCGCCGAACGGCAATTATTCGTAGAATGCAAAGCGTATTGCGATGCCATCGCATTTGTAGAACAAAGGGCGCTCAATTCCCGAAAGGGGATGCCGCCTTATCTCGCATACCGGCGCGCTACCCGTTACGCCGCTGTATTTCTTGCCGCGATTGTCGATCTAATGATGTTCAAAAGTTCGTCGTTCGAAGTCTGTGTCTTGATCAACGCCACCTCGATGCTCTTTGCCGTATCGCGTGAAATGTCCTTTGCCGAGAAGACAATTACCGGGGTCGATGGGCGGTCGGGCCTATTGAGAAACGGCAGAAGAGTTTCACCTTTTCCATCCGGCAGCATTAGATCAAGAATGACAAGGTCGAAGGGATTGGCCTCCATCAGCGCTCTGGCCTCCCTCAAGGTTTTGGCTGCCGTCACCGTGCCCATTTCATCGACAAGAACCGAGACAATACGGAGCACATTTTCGTCATCTTCCACATGAAGGATGCGGGGTTTGGTGTCTCCAAGGTGTCTCAACGCGTTGCTTAGCCGCGTGACAAGAACCTTCTGATCAATGGGCTTTTCAATCCAGTCAATGACCCCGATGGCGTCGCCGTTCAGCTCCTGCTTTCCATCGCTGGCGGTGGCCGAAACGACGATGACCGGAAGGTTATGGGTCCCGGGGTTTTTCCTGAGTTCCTGTATCAGGGATATTCCATCCTGATCGGGGAGCCCCAGATCAAGGGTCATGGCGTCGAAACGACCCGTTTCGAGCATCCGCTTTGCCTGTTCGGAGGTTCTCGCAATGGCGGTCTGGAATCCCGCTTGCGCGAGCATCCCTTCCAGAATAGCTGCAACATCGATTTCGTCTTCGCAAATCAGGATTCGGTTGCCGTTTCCGCCTGCTTCCAAGGGTCTCGCTTCGCCTTGTTCCGCAAGCTCCGGAAGATTGACGAAAAAAGTCGATCCCTTGCCTGTCTCCGTTTCAAAACTCATGCTCCCGGCGTGCTTGTCGACAATAGCCCTGGTGATGCTGAGGCCCAGCCCGGTGCCGCCGACTTTGCGGGTGTCGGAAGAGTCTGCCTGGGAGAATTTTTCGAAAATATTGGCGCGGAATTCTTCGGGAATGCCAGGACCCTTGTCTTGGACGCCAATGCGGACGGCGCCTTTATGGCGGACGACGGACAAACAGATATCTTCCCCTTGCGGAGAAAATTTGGCGGCGTTGGACATCAGGTTGGACAGAACCTGCATCAGGCGATCCCTGTCTCCCACCACCAATGCCTGTTCATCTGCGCTTGCGCGCACAAAGGCAACGCCTTGTTCATCGCCATAGCCCTTGTTGGCCTCAATCGCTTCATCGACAAGGGTCAGGACTTCGACGGGTTTCATGTGAAAACTCATTTTACCGGCCTCGATTTTCTCCATATCGAGGATGTCGTTGATGAGCAGCACCAAGCGGTCCGAGTTGTTGTAGGCGATGTTCAGCATTGACTTGAGCTCGTCGGGAAGTTCGCCGGCGGCTCCGGATTTAATCAGGCCGATTGATCCTTTGATGGATGTCAGCGGCGTACGAAGTTCGTGACTGACCGTCGAGATGAATTCCGCCTTGGCGCGGTCGACCCTCCTGCGTTCCGTGATGTCGCGGACAATGGCCACGAAGCGTGGCTCTTCATCCGTTGGGGCTACGAACTGCAGGAAAATCTCGACCGGAATTTGTGTCCCGTCCTTGTTTTCGTGAAGGGTTTCAAATGTGGTCGAATGCTGTGGCCCGTCAATCAGGGATTGGACCATATTGCGGAATTCTTCCTCATTATATTCGGGTTTGATTTGGAAAGGCGCCATCTCGAACAGTTCGCTTTCCGAGTACCCCACCTGTTCTATGGCTCCGTGGTTGACGTAGAAAAATTTCAGGGTGTCGGGCCGGAACATGAAAATGCAATCCTGGGTCCTGTCCAGGGTCGTCTTGAATTGATCGATTTCATCCTCAGCCTTTTTTCGTTTGCTGATGTCCGAATTCGTTCCCGACATGCGGAGCGGTTTGCCATCGTCAGTCCACTCCACCACCTTGCCGCGGTCCAGCACCCAGACCCACGAGCCATCTTTGTGACGCCTACGGGTTTCACATTCATAGCGATTCAACTCTCCTGAAAAGTGTCTCTCAAGTTGTTCAAGAGAGAGCTTCAGATCATCAGGATGGCAGGCGTTTCTCCAGGTATCGGCGTCAATGGGTTCAAGTTCGTTCAGCGTATAGCCGATAATTCCAGCCCACCGTTCATTGAAGCTGATCTCATCGGTCTGAATATTCCACTCCCAGGTGCCGATGTTCGTGCTCCAGATAATGTCCGATAAGCGTTGTTCCTTTTCCTCGGTTTCCTTTTGGGCTTGCGCCAAACTTTCCAGGCTCGAGTTGACCGTTCGGACCATGCTGTTGAAGGCCTTCACCAGCTGGCCCATTTCGTCTCCGGACGATACCTCAACATCCGCAACGTTCTCTCCGGCCGCCAATTTTTGAGTATTCCCTGTCAGTCTGATGACGGGGGTTACCAATTTTCGTTGGGCCACCAGGGCGATGACGATGATGAGAAAAAGTAGCCCCACCGCTTCCCAGATGAACAGCATCCTCATGGAAGCCTGCTCAGCCGCGAAATGGGTCTTGCGTAATTCCAGAAGCCGCTCCTCTTCTCCCTTGAACACCTGGAGGTTGGTGCGAATGGCGTCCATTTTCTTCTTGCCCTCGTCACTATTGACGATGGCCAGGGCCTCGCTCCGCTTGTTCTTTTTAGCCAACAGAATGGTATTGCCCAGCTCGTCGAGCTTACCGGCCATATCTTTTTCAATGGCATCCAGACGCGATTGCTGAATGGAATTGTCGCGGGTCAGAATTCTTAGCGAACGAAATTTGGACCGGGCTTTGTCGATACCGAGATGATAGGGCTCCAGGTATTCCGGCTGGCCGGTAAGCAGAAAACCGCGCTGGCCCGTTTCCGCATCCCGCAAATGCCCCAAAAAGGACTCGCTTTCCGTAATGACCTGGTGGGTATGCCAGATCGAAGCCTGTTGCTCGGCGGCGTTCTTTTCCGCCATCCAAAGAAAGCCGAAATTGCTGATGCTGATGAGAGCCAGCAGCCCAAATGAAAAAACCAGCTTTCCTCGAAGGCCAAATTTCATGGGCGAAATTTCCTTAGCACAAAGGTAACGGTTGCAGCGGGCCAAGAACCTTCAAATATATCACCCCATTCCCGCCGGACGCCGAAATTTCTTCTCCGCGAAACGCCGGATTTTTTGGCCGCGCTACTTAATTCCGCACGCCTTTGCGGCGGCTTTGAGGGCTGCCGTAAATCCCTTCAGGGAGTAGGTGTCGGTGGTCAGGGTGCCTCTGGTTGAAGTTCCTTCGACGATCATGGTTCCGCCGCCGCGCATGGCGGCGATGACGGCCTGGTCGGTCTCCGCGTCATGGGTCCAGGCGTAACCGCCGTCGGTGAACAACTTGAAGGGTTTGCCGCTGTCGATGCGGGCCAGTGCGTCCGAGCCTTTTTTGTACGTGTATCCGGCGCGGATACTGACCTCGCCGTTCTTATTTTCCTTGGGGCGAAGGGTGATCATCGCGTAGGCGTCACCGCGTTCTGTGTATTTGCCTTCGGATTTCTCCGGCAGGCTGGCGATATAACAAAGGGGCTTGCCGTTTTCCGTGTCGGAAAAGGCATTCCACGCGCCGAAGGTCTCGATGAAAGTCTCCTGGGCCTGCCCCACGCTTACGCCAAGTGCCAAAAGAAAAGCGACGGCGGCAATCAATTTCATGACTGTTTTCATGGCCTCATAGATAGCCGTGACGGGCCCGCTTGCCAAGTCTTTCATCAGGGCGCTTTCCGACCATACGCGGCTATTCTGACCGAGGCCATTTGCACCTGGGATAGGAGTGCTTTGCAGAGCGTAGCGGTACTACGGTCAAAATGCACGACGACGCCCAGGTGCAAATGGCCCGGCCCGAAGGGTGGTCCGTGGCCGCCGCCCGCGTCGTTGCACGGCTTGCCCGATGCGCAAGCATCGCGCCGCACCGCGCGCCTAGCGGATCTGTCCACCACGGGCCATCAGAATGACCGCGTATGGTCGGAAAGCGCTCTAAATATCGGGGACGTCCTCGGGCGGCGATGTGCGGAACTTTTTCCACTTGTTGCGGATTTTCGGGCCGCCGAAGACCGTTTCGGGCAGGGCTTCGGTGGGGCCGCCGGGCATGACCGGGCGATCCGGGAAACGGCCTAGCGAAATTAGCCGGTCGTACATGATGATGGCGGCGGCCACGCCCACGTTGACGCAGAACTTCATGGGGATTTTAACCACGAACTCGCACCGTTCGGTCATTCCGGCGGACAGCGATCCCCGTTCGGGGCCCAGAATGTAAGCGGCCTGCCGCGGGTGGCGAAAGCTGGGTAACTCCACGGCGTCGGGCGTCAATTCGACACCGACCAGCGAACAATCCTTGGGCAGGACCATCGCATCCATATCTGGGAATCCGTAAAACGGCAGGCTGGCGGGCGCGTTGGAGGTGTCGGCCAGCCGTCCCTTGTCCTCGGCGTACATGGCTGCCACGGTAAACACGAAACTGCCGCCGAACGCATGGGTCGTGCGGAAGATGCTGCCCACGTTCATGGGCTTGCTGATACGTTCAATGCCAACGCCGAAATAACCGCGCAACGCTCGCAATCTCCTGATCTTCTGGTGTAGGGTCCGTTTGTTGCGCCAAAACGCCTGAATAATCAAGGAGATTGCCTCGTGCGAGCCGTCATTTGTCGCGATTGGGGAACGCCCGCCGATCTGGAAGTCGCTGAAATCGCCCCGCCCAACATGCGCCCGCGCGGTGTGCGCATCCGCGTTGCGGCCGCCGGAATTAACTTCGCCGATACGGTGATGATCCAGGGCCGCTATCAGGGAAGGCCGCCGTTGCCGTGCTGTCCGGGTCTGGAAGTCGCGGGCGAGGTGATCGAAGTGGCCGACGGCGTGATGCGTTGCAAGGTGGGCGATCGCGTTCTGGCGGCCGTCGATTACGGCGGGTATGCCGAGGAAGCGATCGCCGAGGAAGCCTACGTCTGGCAAATCCCGGACGGCATGGACATGGTCAACGCCGCCGGGTTTGCCATCGTTTACGGAACCTCGCATTTGGCCCTGACCGACCGCTCGAACCTGAAGGCGGGGGAAACGCTGGTGGTTCACGGTGCGGCGGGCGGTGTCGGCCTGACGGCGGTGGAAATCGGCAAGAAAATCGGCGCCACGGTGATCGCCACGGCGGGAAGCTCGGAAAAACTGGAGATCGCCGCAGGGCACGGCGCCGATCATCTGATCAATTACTCGGATGAAGACGTGCGTGAACGCGTCAAGGAACTTACCGGCGGGCGCGGTGCGGACGTTGTGTATGATCCCGTGGGCGGAAGCGCTTTCGACGCTTCGTTGCGTTCCATCGCCTGGAACGGGCGCATCGTCATTATCGGCTTTGCCAGCGGCACGGTGCCGCAGGTACCGGCCAATATTCTGTTGGTCAAGCACGTCGGTGTTCTGGGTTTTTACTGGGGATCGTATAAGGACCACTGTCCCGAAATGATTACGTCCTCTATTGACGAAATGCTGGGCTGGTATGCGGACGGGGCCATCAAGCCAAGGGTCTCCATGACCTACGATCTGGCCGACGCAGCCCAGGCCATGGGAGCGCTGCTGGCGCGAAAATCCACCGGAAAAATCGTCCTGACCATGGGAGCGTAAGGTATGGCGCGCAAAAAAAATGCCGATCAAAAACCCGAAGACAAAGTCCGCGAACAATACGAGGTTTATCCGTACCCGCCGCGCGATCCGCGCGACGAGGCCAAACGGCTGCACGAAGGGTCGCCCAGCTATCTTTTGGAACTCAACCATTACATCTTCGGTGGACGGCGTGACTTTTCGAAGCCATTCAAGGCTCTGGTCGCGGGTGGCGGCACCGGTGACGCAGCGGTTTTTCTGGCCCAGCAACTGGCCGATATCGGATGCCCGGCGGAGGTCACCTATATCGATCTGTCCGAAAGCAGCCGTAAAATCGCCGAAGCCCGGGTGCAGGCGCGCAAACTGACCAACGTTACCTTCCACCAACTCTCCATTCTGGATTTGCCCGGCTCGGGTTTGGGTCCTTTCGATTACATCGATTGCTGCGGCGTGCTTCATCATCTAGAAGACCCGGCCGCCGGGCTGCAGGCGTTGGCCAGTGTTCTGGCCGAGGATGGCGGCATCGGGTTCATGCTGTATGGCGAACTGGGGCGCACCGGTGTCTATCCGGTGCAGGATATGATGCACATGCTTACGCCTGAGGACTCGCCGCCCGAAAAGGTGAGCATGGCGCGCAGGCTTATAGCGCAGCTTCCGCCCTCTAACTGGCTAAAGCGCAATCCCAGAATTCAGGACCATCTGGAAGGGGACGACGCGAAGCTGTTCGATCTTTTGCTGCACAGCCGGGACCGGGCGTACAAGGTATCCGAAATCGGGGCGCTAATGGAGGATGGCGGGTTTCGCGTCACCACCTTTATCGCGCCCGTTGTTTACAATCCGGTCTTTTATATCAACGATCCGGTGTTGCTGGCGCGCCTGAAGGAACTGGAGCAAATCGAAGCATGGGCGTTTGCCGAGCTGCTGTGCGGCAACATTTCCAAGCATGTCTTTTATGTGACGCGGCAGTCGAACAAGGCGGCGTGCGTGGCCGACCCAAATGATGACCGGGCAATCCCCGTATTTCGCAACGCCGACGTCGCATCACTGGCCGAAAAAGCCAAGGCCAAGGGAACGTATACCGCCAGCATCTACGGCATGAAGTTTAGCTTTCCCTCGCCGCCGATGGCCGCCGCCATCCTCACCCGCGTTGACGGTGTGCGCACCATCGCGGACATCCGGGCCGAGTTGCAGGAGATCAACCCTCAACTGTCCGATGCCGCCTTTGCCCAACAGTTCCTGGCGCTTTACGGGGCGCTCAATGGAATGAGCAATCTGTTTCTGAAGCTACCCGTCGACAAGTAGGCGCACCGGGCGTTCGGCGATGGGCAAATGAATAAGAGCGGCGGCGAAGCCCAGAATGATGGACGCGATCCAGATGGTGTCGTAGGACCCGGTCGCGTCGTACACAACCCCGCCCAGCCACACGCCCAGAAAGCTGCCCAACTGGTGGCCGAAAAAGACGATACCGAACAGGGTCGACAGGTAGCGGACGCCAAAAATCTGACCGACCAGCCCGCTGGTCAGCGGCACCGTGCCCAGCCACAACAGCCCCAGCGCGGCGGCGAAGACATAGACGGTAATCTCCGATTTCGGCGCGACCAAAAACGCCGCGATGACCAGGGCGCGCAGAACATAAAGGGCGGCAAGCACGCGCTTTTTGGAATAGCGGCCCCCCAATGCGCCGCAGGCGAAGGTTCCGGCAATATTGAAAATGCCGATCAGCGCCAGCGCCATGGCCCCTGTCGCGGTCGGTAGGCCAAGATCCACCAGATAGGCGGGCAGGTGGACAGCGACGAACACCACCTGAAAGCCACAAACGAAAAATCCGGTGGTTAGATAAATAAATCCGCGATGGCCGCCCGCTTCCTTGAGGGCCTGGGCCAGGGATTGTGTTTCGGTTTGATGGCCCCGCTCTTCCTTGGGCCGACCCGCCACGGCCAGAGCCAACGGCACCATGAGGACCGAAAGAACCGCCATGGCGAAAAAAGCACCGCTCCAGCCTTGCGCCGAAATCAGCGCCTGACCGACCGGGGCCATGGCGAACTGGCCGAAGGACCCGCCGGCGCTGACGACACCCAGGGCCATGCTTCGTGTTTCTTGCGGAACCGCGCGGGCAACCGCGCCCAGCACCACGGAAAACCCAGTGGCCGCCATGGCGAGGCCGATCAACACCCCGCCGCCCAGTTGCAGGCCCGCGATGTCGGTCATATTGGCCATCACCAGAAGACCGGCGGCATAAACCAAAGCCCCGGCGGCAATCACGCGGGCCGCGCCGAACTTGTCGGCGATCATTCCGGTCAGCGGCTGGAAAGCGCCCCACAACAGATTTTGCACGGCCATGGCCAGCGCGAAGCCTTCGCGCCCGATCCCCAGTTCCCCCGTTACCGGCGTCATAAACAGTCCGAAGGTCTGGCGGATGCCCATGGCGAGGCTCAAAATCAGCCCGCCGCAAACGATGATAATGGTCGTTTTTTTCGTCATTTTCCTTTGGCCAGCACCAGAACGTTGCCGCCCAGAACCAGCGCCACTCCGGCCATGGCTGCCCCGGTCCACATGAAGCCCTCGAACATGGTCGACAAGGCCAGTGCGACGATGGGGAACAGCACCGCCGAGTACGAAGCGCGGTCCGGCCCGATGCGCCCCAATAAGGTTATGTAGGACCAAAAAGCGATCACGGTGGCAAAAACCGCCAAATATATCAGCGAGCCCACATACCCCACGGACATATCGAAATTGAACGGCCGTCCTGCAAGAAGGCTGAAAAGAGTGATGAAGGCGAATCCGTAAGCCATGCTGTAGGCGTTGTTTTGCAGAACGGGAATGCCAGCCCGCTGATTGCGCGCGCTGGTCAGCATTCCCATGGTCGCCGAAAAGGTTCCGGCCAGGGAAAGGACGAGACCCAGCGTTCCGGTTTGCGAAAGGTCGAAGGCGCTGATTTCCGGCCAAAAGACCAGCGAAATTCCGGCCATGCCGATGATCGCGCCGACGGCGACTCGGGGCCGGATGGGAAACCCGAACAGCAACGCGCCGACGATAATGGTCATGATCGTCACCGATGAAAAGGCCACGGCGACCAGCCCGCTGGTCAGATACTGGGAACCCAGGTAGATCAGGACGTAATTCGTGCAAAAAAGGAAAAGCCCCTGCACGGCCATGAAGGCATGCTCGCGTGCCGTGAACCGCATGGCCCGGCGCGTCGCCATACAGAACACCACCATGATAAGGGCGGCCAAGGCGAACCGGTAGACAACCGAAATCTCGGGCGCGACGACGCCCAATTGGAACTTGATGGCAAGCCAGCTCGTGCCCCAGAAAAAGACGGTCACGACATATAGAAGAAGATTGGTCATGGAATTTCCGAAAGGGTAGGCGTCGGGCCATGCGGTTCATGGCGCGCGCAGTATGAAGTCATCTTGGGTCTAATGGAAGGCCGCTGGCGTTTTGATGGGCGGCTCCCTATGCTTCCGGCCCATGCCGCTCCTGCAAACCATCAGTACCCGATTCGCGCGAATTCCGGCCCCGGTGCGCGGTGCCATATGGATGGTCATCTCGTGTTTTTTGTTCAGCCTGATGTCCGTCATTCTACGCAAGGTAACGGCTGAATTTCATCCCTTCCTGGTGACCTTCTGGCGCAACGTGTTTTGCCTGATGTTTTTGACGCCGTGGGTGCTCCGGGACGGCATCGAAAATCTGCGCACGCGGCGCATCGGCCTTCATGCGGTTCGCGCCGTGAGCGGCCTCGCCGCCCTGATCACCTGGATCACGGCGCTTTCCCTGATGCCCATCGCCGAAGTCACGGCCCTTGGTTTCACGACGCCCCTGTTTGTCACCGTGGGGGCCGCGATCATTCTGCGCGAGGCTGTGGGAATGCGGCGGTGGCTGGCCGTGGCGGTTGGTTTCGGCGGAGCGATGATTATTCTTCGGCCCGGGGTCGAAACAGTCTCACCGGCGGCGCTGGTAGCACTGGGCGCTGCGGCCTTCATGGCGTCATCATTTATTTTGGTGAAAAAGTTGTCGGCAACGGAAACGCCGATGACCATCGTTTTCTATATGGCACTGATCATGTTGCCGCTGTCGGCGGTGCTGGCGGCGTTCCAGTGGACAATGCCGCCACCCCACTTGTGGCCCTGGCTGATCGGCATCGGCGTTCTGGCGACCATCGTGCAGATGGCCATGACCAAGGCCTTTTCGATCGCCGACGTGACCGCGGTGATGCCGTTCGATTTCACCAAACTGATCTTTGCCGCGTTTCTGGGCTTCGTCTTTTTCGCTGAAATACCGGGAATATGGACATGGGCCGGGGCCGCCGTCATTTTTTCGGCGACGGTTTACACGGTTCGGCGGGAAGCGCGGCGATCCGGTCAATAAATTCCGCCAGTTGGATGTCGCGCGTTGTTACGCCGCCCGCCGCATGGGTCGTCAGCGCGATTTCGACGCGACCGTATACGTTTAGCCATTCGGGGTGGTGATCCATCTTTTCGGCACCCTCGGCGACCCGGGTCATGAAGGCGAAGGCGGCATTGAAACCGCCGAATCGAAAGCTTTTTTCGATGGCGTCGCGGGTGCGCGAATCGGTCCAACCGTCTAGCCCGGCGATGGCGTCCCGGCGCGTCTGACCCACCAATTTCTTGACCATTTCATGTTCTTTTCATCACCCTCTGATCGCCAGATGGGTTGGCTTGGCCAACGGTTCAAGGCGGGTTATTGTCGTTGCATGACACCCAGGTTCACCCAACCGCCCGGTCTGGCCGATATCGAAGTGATCGCGCGCGCCGCCCTGGCCAGCATCCCAGCCGAACTTCGCCGGTTCGTTACCGATGTGGTGATCCGGGTGGAGGAATTTCCCGACGCCGAAACCATGGATGAAATGGACCTGGAAAGCCCCTTCGACCTGCTCGGATTATACCGGGGCGTTTCGCTGGACCGCCAAAGTGTTTCGGAAACGCGGGCCGAACTCGACATGATCTTTTTGTACCGCGGGCCCATTCTGGATTACTGGTGCGAAACCGGCGAGGACCTGACCCATGTCGTCCGCCACGTCCTGATTCACGAAATCGGACATCACTTCGGGCTTAGCGACGAGGATATGGAACAAATCGAGGCGCAGCACTGAGCGGCCTCATGCGGGCCATGGTTCCTGGTCTTACGCCTACGCCACGGAATGGCAGGTTTCGAAGTTCGAGCGGTCGTTTTCTTCCTCAAACAAGATCATGAATTTCTTGGTGACGCCGTCCCCCGCGACGCTGGCCGGTAACAAATCCCACTGACCTTCACAATTGGCCTGCAGCCACGTTGCGACTTCGCCCGATGGCGCCGTGCTACTAAAGATCGTTCCGCAGTACAGCTTGCCCATTTATGCGTCTCTCCTGACCGGCGGATGAACCAAAAGGTCGATACAGCACAAATCCATTCGAGGTTACTGCCCACAATTTCTTCTCAAAATGTATGGGAAAACGACGTAATTCCAAATGCGGGATTTCCCTAATAGATCAGGGAAAATTCCGAATCGCGGAAGGGTCTATTTCAAATTTGCCCACAGGTGGGGTTAATTTGCGGCGCTGATTCCTGCCGCCGGACTGGGAAGCGGGATTTCATCCAACCAGTCTTGTGCCTCGGCGATAGACCGGAAGGTCCTGAACTGACGCGACACCTTTTCATCGACCATCGCTTCATACATCCTCGCGACGCCGAAACTGGCGTCGTTCGAGGCGACGAGCGCATGGCGTCCCGTCCGTGCGCGGGCACGTCCCGACACTTCGGTTGTCGCCGCGACGCTATTCATCTTCTCGTAGTCGATATTCATGCGTTCGACGGCTGTCAAACCCACCAGGGTTCTGTAGTGCTCGCCCCAGTCGCCGTCCCGATAAAGGGACCGGGTGCATTCGATCACCTCCGAGGATTCAAGAACGCCCCACGCTTCAAGGATAATGAGCTGGTTCTCGTGATCGATCTTGAAGGACATTGGCATAATGGCTCCGCTCTTCGAAGCGGTCGATCGCAGCGGCGCTGAATTCGCTTCGAAATCGTGCGCGAGAACAGCCACAATAATATTTAGAGAAAACCCTTTATCGAATGCGCGAAATTAGGCGCGTCTTTTTTTCCAGCCTGTGACGGGCGTCACATCCACCAATAAAAATGGCCCGGCAACAATTCGCGCCGAACCAGAAAAAAGCCGGAAAAAAACCCGGAAAAAAAATGGTGGAGCCGAGGAGAATCGAACTCCTGGCCTCGACATTGCGAACGTCGCGCTCTCCCAACTGAGCTACGGCCCCACACGTGCACCCGGCGCTTGACCGGGAACGGGCCGGATAATGTGTATGAACGCCGCCCTTGTCAAGGGTTCTGGGCCGCCCGACATACGCATTTGCGCCGAGCTTGCGCGCGGGCGGGCGGAACGTTAGTTTACCGACCGAATTTCGATTGCGGGAAAGCGGTGTCATGAGCGTGATTATGGAACCTTTGTTGTGGCTGGTTATTACCGTCATCGATCTTTACACGTGGGTGGTGATCGCCAGCGTTGTTCTGAGCTGGCTGACGGCCTTTAGCATCATCAACACACAAAACCGGGTGGTCTATCTGATCGGCGATGTGGTCTACCGGCTGACCGAACCGGCGCTTCGCCCCATCCGCAGAATCCTGCCCGATCTGGGCGGCATTGATCTTTCACCGGTGGTGCTGCTGCTGGGAATAATTTTCCTCAAGCAAATCGTCATCCGTCTCGCGTATCAGATAGGTGGCTGATAAGGGCGAATTTATCGGCGCGGTCGCGGGCGGCGTCGTATTAAAGGTGGTGGTCGCGCCCAAGGCGTCGCGCGAGGCCATCGAAGGATTGCGCGATCAGGCCAATGGCGGATGCGCGTTGCGGGTGGCGGTCAATGCCCCGCCCGAAGGCGGCAAGGCCAACGCCGCCGTGATCAAGCTGCTGGCCAAATCGTGGCGTCTGCCGAAGTCGGCGTTTTCGATCAGGGCCGGGGCCGCAGCGCGGCGCAAGACAGTATTTATTGAGGGCGACGCCAGTGAGCTGGCGCGCCACATAAAGCAATGGGTGGAACGATTGAAATGAGCACTGCCAAGATCATCGACGGAAAGGAATTTGCCGCAGGCCTGCGCGGGCGGGTCGGCGTTGCGGTAACGGGCCTCAAACAAAAGCACGGCCTGACGCCGGGTCTGGCGGTGGTGCTGGTTGGCGAGGACCCGGCCAGCCAGATTTATGTGCGCAACAAAAACAAACAGACGGTCGAAGCCGGAATGCAGTCGTTCGAACACCGATTGGCTGACAACACCAGCCAGGATGAATTGCTGGCGGTGGTCGAAAAACTTAACGCGGACCCCGCCGTCCACGGCATTCTGGTTCAGCTTCCGCTGCCCGATCAGATCGATTCGGAAGCGGTACTGGCGGCCATTGATCCGGCCAAGGATGTGGACGGCTTTCACGCCGTTAACACCGGACGACTGTGGAGCGGAGCGACCAACGCCATGACGCCCTGCACGCCGGTCGGCTGCCTGATGATGATTAAGGACCAGTTGGGCGAATTGAAGGGCAAGCGTGCGCTGGTTATCGGGCGTTCCAACATCGTCGGCAAACCCATGGCGGCGTTGCTGCTGGCCGAGCATTGCACGGTCACGCTGGCCCACTCACGCACCGATGATTTGGCGGGCGAGGCCCGGCGCGCCGATATTCTGGTCGCCGCCGTGGGCCGCGCGCAGATGGTCAAGGGCGATTGGGTCAAGCCCGGCGCCTGCGTTATCGATGTTGGCATGAACCGCATTCCCGCCCCGGAAAAGGGCGAAGGCAAGATGCGTCTGGTCGGCGATGTTGATTTCGACGAGGTGTCCAAGGTGGCTGGTTCGATTACGCCGGTTCCCGGCGGCGTCGGCCCCATGACCATCGCCTGCCTGCTGCGCAACACGGTGCTGGCGGCCTGCAACCAGGCTGGTGTGGCCGCGCCCGAACTTTGACGGGGCGACGAAAGGCACCTAGCTGTTCATCACGTGAACGATAAAAGTGTTCACGTGATGAACAAGAGGACGCGAATACGAACCTTGCCATGACCGAACTCGTCCTAGCTATTCTGTTTTTTGTCGCCAGCCATGGGATTCCGGCGTTCAAGCCAATTCGGCGCGGGATCGTTGGGCGAATCGGCGAACGCCCGTATCTGATTCTTTATTCCTGCCTGAGCCTGGGGGCGATCTGGTGGCTGGCGGTCGCCTATGGCAATGCGACCTATGTTGAGCTGTGGCCGTTTCTGCCCGAGGCCCGCTGGGTTCCGGTTTTGGTGATGCCGGTATCGTGCGTTCTGCTGGTGGCCGGGGTCGGTTCGCCAAACCCGCTTTCGATCCAGTTTATTCATCGCCCCTTCGATCCGGCGCGTCCGGGAATCGTATCGCTCACCCGCCACCCGCTGATCTGGGCTTTCATCACGTGGGCGGGCGCGCACCTGGTTCCCAACGGCGATGCGGCCTCGGTTCTGCTGTTCGGGGTTCTTCTGGTATTGAGCGTGGCGGGCCTTTTCAGCCTGGACACGAAAGCGCGCGCCGCTCTGGGCGAGGCGGATTGGACACGCCTTGCCGGGCGCTTCCCGATGTTCCCCGGCACACGTCGGATCGATGGGGCGGGGATCGGATTTTGGCGGATTTTGGGTGGTTTGGCCCTGTACTTGGCGCTGCTTTTCGGTCATGAAGTCGTCATCGGGATTTCACCATTCCCGTTATAAGAGAAAAGCCTCCAAAATTGATAACGGATTAGTAGAAAATTTTAATGCGGACCATTCGCATTTCCCTTGACTCGCATACCCCCAAAGAATATAGGGAAACGCAAGGGAAGTTGGCGATTTCCGTCGAAGAATTCACTGCGCCAAGCAGAGCCCTGTTAGGAGAAGATCGTGTCAAACGACCTATCCGGGATTGCCGGAGAATCGTTGTTTCCGCTTTCAACCGCAGTTGCCGGAGATCGTCTTGTTATATCTGCCTTGGATGCGGGCAAGGGACTTGGCCGCAGATTGGCGGATCTGGGGCTTCCCATCGGAACCGAAATCGAGGTCGTCCATCGTCAGCACGGTGGTCGTTTGGTCGTGGCCCGTGATGCATCCCGCGTCGCTCTGGGGGCCAGCATGACCCGAAAAATTATGGTCAGGCGCTCCAACGGAGCGGGGACCGGAGAAACGACGGAATGAACCTGTTGCGCCCCTTCAAGTCGATGGGTCGGGATTGCTGCGAGGACGCCGATGATCCGGCCGATGTTGCCGGTCTGCGAACCGAAGCCTACACCATCGCCATCGTCGGCAATCCGAACTGCGGCAAGACAACGTTGTTCAATGGCCTGACCGGCGCGCGCCAAAAGGTCGGAAACTGGCCCGGCGTTACCGTGGACCGCAAGGCCGGACGATTTTCGTACGGCGGCACGAGCGTATCGGTCATCGATCTTCCCGGCATCTATTCACTGGCGGTCCTGCCGGGAACGGATGCGCTGGACGAGCGGATCGGACGCGACTACATCGTTTCGGGCGAGGCCGACGTTCTCATCAATATCGTCGACGCGACCAATCTTGAGCGGCATCTGTACCTGACGGTCCAACTGCTGGAAATGCAGATTCCCATGGTCGTCGCGTTGAATATGACCGATGTGGCCGAGCGTCTGGGGATTGAGGTCGATGTCGAATTGCTGGCCAAGCGGCTGGGTTGTCCGGTGGTTCCGACCGCCGCCTCGCAGGGAACGGGTGTGGACGAGATCAAAAAGGCCGTGCAGCGCGTTGCCACGTCCCTGACACCGCCCGCCGCGCGGCCTGATTACGGTTCTTTGGTGGAACCGGCGGTGACCCGGCTGGAATTGGTGGTTGGCAGCATTGCCCGCGAGCGCGCCCTCGATTCGCGGTGGCTGGCGGTGAAATTGCTGGAAGGCGAGGGCCTGGCCGGGCGCCTGACCAAAGGCGCTGCCGACCTCGTGTTGTCCAGCATCCTTTCCGAATTCAAAGGCGTCGGGGCCGACGATGCCGACGTGCTCATCGCCGACGGGCGCTTCACCTACGCCAATCGCATCGCCCGCGAGGCGGTTCGGCGGCGCGGCCATGTGGCGCGCACGTTATCGGACCGCATCGACCGCGTTGTTTTGCACAGATGGGCGGGACCGTTCATATTCCTGGCCGTCCTTTACGTGCTGTTCCTGTTCACCATCAATCTGGCGGGCGCTTTTATTGATTTCTTCGACATTGCCTTCGGGACGGTGTTTGTCGAGGGCACCCGCGCCGTCATGCAGGCCGGTGGCGCGCCCATGTGGCTGACCGTGTTGTTCGCCGACGGCGTTGGCGGCGGCATCCAAATTGTCGCCACCTTCATTCCGATCATCGGATTTCTTTATCTGTTTCTTTCGGCGCTGGAAGACTCCGGCTATATGGCCCGCGCGGCGTTCCTGACCGACCGGTTCATGCGGGCCGTGGGCCTGCCCGGAAAAGCCTTCGTTCCCCTGATTGTCGGTTTCGGCTGCAACGTTCCGGCGATCATGGCTGCGCGAACCCTGGATCAGGCGCGGGACCGCATCGTCACCGTGCTGATGGCGCCGTTTATGTCGTGCGGCGCGCGCCTTGCGGTTTATGCGCTTTTTGCTGCGGCGTTTTTCCCGTCGGGCGGCCAGAACATCGTGTTCGCGCTTTACGTCATCGGCGTGGCGGCAGCCGTGCTGACGGGCATGGCGGTCAAGCGCACGGTTCTACTGGGCGAAGTAACACCTTTCATCATGGAGCTTCCGGCCTACCATGTGCCGAAGCTGCGCGATGTTCTGATCCATACGTGGAATCGCTTAAAAGCGTTCGTGTTTGGCGCGGGCAAGGTCATCGTCGTGGTCGTCGTGGTTCTCAGCTTCCTCAACTCCATGGGGACCGACGGCAGCTTCGGTAATCAGGACAGCGACAAGTCCAGCCTCAGCGCCATTGGCCGCACCATCGTGCCGGTGTTCGAGCCCATGGGCATCGAAGGCAACAACTGGCCGGCGACGGTGGGCATTTTCACCGGTATCTTCGCCAAGGAAGCGGTGGTCGGCACCCTCGACGCCCTTTATTCGGGCTTGGCCGAATCGGACGCCAAATCGACAATCGGGCCGGGCGCGAAGGAAGGGGACGAAGGTTTCGATTTTCTTGGCGGATTGAGCGAAGCCGTCATGTCCATTCCCGAAAACATCTCGGAACTTGCCGGGGCCTTCCTCGACCCGCTGGGTATTGGCGTCGGGGATATCAGCTCGACGGAGGCGGCGGCTGCGGAACAGGGCGTGCAAAGCGACACCTTCGGCGCCATGGCGCAGCGTTTCGACGGCGGCATCGGGGCCTTCGTCTATTTGCTGTTCATTCTTTTGTATACGCCGTGCATTGCCGCCATGGGGACCATCGCACGGGAGATCGGCGCGCGCTGGGCCACCTTCGTTGCGGTCTGGACCTTCGGGTTCGCCTATGCCGCCTCGGTCGGAACCTACCAACTGGCGACGTTTGCCCGCCACCCGGCGACATCCATTGTGTGGCTTTGCGTCATCGTGGTGGCGGTTTTCGTGGCAATGACCGGCTTGCGCATTGTCGGCGGAATTCAGGCCCGTCATGCGCCCGCCGGCGCTGGTGACGATTAGTCGTTTGTTTGGGAAAAAATAGAAATTTCATATATCCACAATTATTTTGGGGTTTTTCTGTGATTTCGGAGATTCGCACCTACTTGCGCGATCAAGGCAGCGCGCCCCTTTCCGACCTCGCGCGGCGCTTTGATATGGACGAGGATGCGGTGCGCGGCATGCTGGATCTGTGGGTGCGAAAAGGCCTGATCACCATCCATGCGCCCGCCGAAAGCTGTGACGGCTGCACCGCCTGCGATGTGCGGTTTCAGGAAATTTGCGAGTGGATCGGTGAAACGCGGAACGATACCCATGACAGGGGCGCGCCAACCTGCTAAAAGGCGCGGCCATGACTGATTTAGCCCACATTCGCACCTTCGCCATCATTGCCCATATCGACCACGGGAAATCAACCCTGGCCGATCGCATGATCCAATTCTGCGGCGGTTTGTCGGACCGCGAGATGCGCGAGCAGGTGCTCGACACCATGGAGCTTGAGCGCGAGCGCGGCATTACCATCAAGGCCCAAAGCGTACGCCTCGCCTACAAGGCCAAGGATGGCGAGACCTATCAGCTCAACCTGATCGACACCCCCGGCCATGTGGACTTTTCCTACGAGGTCAGCCGAAGCCTCGCGGCCTGCGAAGGTTCCTTGCTGATCGTCGATTCGACGCAAGGCGTGGAAGCCCAGACCCTGGCCAACGTTTATCTGGCCATCGACAACGATCACGAGATCGTGCCGGTCCTCAACAAGATCGACTTACCCGCTTCCGAACCCGAGCGCATCAAGCAGCAGATCACCGAGGTGATCGGGCTGGATGCCGAGGATGCCGTCAACGTTTCGGCCAAGACCGGCGTCGGCGTCGTCGATGTGCTGGAAAGCGTGGTTGAGCGGCTGCCCGCGCCCGAGGGCGATGCCGACGCGCCGTTAAAGGCGCTGTTGGTGGATTCCTGGTACGACCCTTATCTGGGCGTCATGATTCTCGTGCGGGTTCGCGACGGCCAACTCAAAAAAGGCATGAAAATTCATATGATGGGGGGCGGCACCGTCCATCAGATCGAACAGGTTGGAATATTTACGCCAAAGGCCGAAAAGGTCGCATCCCTCGGCCCCGGCGAGGTGGGTTACATTACGGCATCCATCAAAACGGTTGCCGACACCAGCGTCGGCGACACCATCACCGAAGACAAACGCCGCGCCGCCGAACCGCTCGCCGGGTTCCGCCCGTCCGTGCCGGTGGTCTTCTGCGGCCTTTTCCCGGTGGATGCCAACGATTACGAGGACTTGCGCACGGCGCTGGATAAGCTACACCTGAACGACGCCAGTTTTCATTTCGAACCGGAAACCTCCGCCGGTCTGGGGTTCGGGTTCCGCTGCGGTTTCCTGGGCCTCTTGCATCTGGAAATTATTCAGGAACGGCTGGAGCGAGAGTTCGATCTTGATCTCATCGCCACCTCGCCCAGCGTCGTTTACCGCATTCACAAAACCGACGGTTCGACCGTGGAATTGCACAATCCGGTGGACATGCCCGAGACCATGCAGATCGCTTCCATGGAAGAACCGTGGATCAAGGCGACCATTCTGGTTCCCGATGAATATCTGGGCGCGATCCTGCAGCTGTGCACCGAACGGCGCGGCGAACAGATTGAACTGACGTATGCGGGCAGCCGCGCCATGGTGGTGTACCGGTTGCCGCTCAATGAAGTCGTGATCGACTTTTACGACCGCCTGAAATCGGTTTCGCGGGGCTATGCCAGCTTCGACTACGCCATGGATGGTTATATTGAGGGCAACCTGGACAAGGTGACCATCCTGGTCAACGGCGAACCGGTTGATGCGCTGTCGTTTATTGTTAATGGGGCCAACGCCGAGCAACGCGGCCGGGTCATTTGCGAGCGCATGAAAGACCTGATCCCCCGCCAGCTTTTCAAGATCGCCATTCAGGCGGCCATCGGAGGGCATGTTATCGCACGTACCACGGTCGGCGCGTTACGCAAGGACGTGACGGCCAAGTGCTACGGCGGCGACGTGTCGCGCAAACGCAAGTTGCTGGAAAAACAAAAAAAGGGCAAAAAGCGCATGCGCCAGTTCGGCAAGGTCGAAATCCCGCAATCGGCCTTCCTGGCCGTCCTCAAGGCGACCGACGATTAGTCAAACATTGCCAACCCGCTGAGGTAGGCACCATATTGCTGAATATTCGCGCCATTGTTCCCCGAGGTGGCATCTTCGGATAACATTGGTTCCGAATGTGATCGCTGTCTGAAGGGAATTGTCCCCTTTGCCTGCGGAGAAGAAGTAAGCCGTGCCATGAGTTATGACTTATTCAAATCAGAGAAAGATTTGATCTCGCGGATTGAGGCGTCTCTGCAAAGGGACGAACGCAAGACCGACGTCCCGCGCGAAGAGTTGGAAATTCTGCTCAAGGGCTATAAGCGGCTGTTCAAGCAGACAAGGCAACTCGTTCGCCTGAATGATCGCAACGAAGAGAGCCTCAGGCAGGCGAAAGCTCTCGCACAAACGGCGACACAGGCCAAGGCCGCGTTTCTGGCGACCATGAGCCATGAAATCCGCACACCCATGACTGGCGTCATCGGCATGGTCGATATGCTGGTGCATACGAAACTGGACGACGACCAGCGCCAGATGACCGGTACCGTCCGCGATTCCGCCTATGCGCTCCTGACGATCATCAACGACATCCTGGATTTCTCGAAGATCGAGGCGGGCAAGATGGAATTGGAAGCGGTCCCGTTTTCGATTCGCGACACCGTCGAAGGGACGTCCGAAACCCTTGGGCCGAACGCCAACAACAAGGGTGTCAGGATCAACATTCACGTCGACCCGGACATTCCCGACGCCGTTTTGGGCGATCAGGTTCGCATTCGCCAAATTCTGTTCAACGTGGGCGGCAATGCGGTCAAGTTTACTGAGAAGGGCCGGGTCCGGATCCGCGCACTATTGGTGCCGACGGGTGACAGGAAAAACGCGACGGTCCGATTCGAGATCATCGATTCCGGTATCGGCATTTCAAAAGAAGCCCAGGAAAGTTTGTTCCAGGAATTTTCGCAGGCCGAAAGCTCAACCACGCGCCGCTTCGGGGGCACCGGGCTGGGGCTCTCCATCTGTCAACGGCTGACCGAAATGATGGACGGGAAGATCGAGGTGGAGAGCGAGTTTGGCGTTGGTTCGAAATTTATCGTCACCCTGACCTTCCCCATTGCCGTCAAACACACGATCAAGAGCGATGGGCATGATCTGACCGGTCTGAACGTGTTGTTCGTGGGCGACAATGCCGAGGAACGCGAACTCAACGCCAAATACCTGCGTCATTGGGGCGCCAAAGTCGCCACCGTCGGGGAGATTGACGAGGTAAAGTCCCGGGCCCTCAAGGCGGCAGGCCGGAAAAAACCCTATGACCTCATCGTCATGGGATCGGCCTGGCGCATCGAAACCCGGGCCGATCATATTGCGGCCATACAAGCCGAAAAGAAAATAGCCACGACCCGGTTCGTGTTGATGACCGAAACGCGGATAACGGCGGAACGCACGGATATTGCTAACACGGTCTACGTCGAATCCGATCCGCTGCGGCGCGCGCCGTTTATCCGCGCCGCCGCCGTTGCGGCGGGAAGGGCGAGTCAGGACATTTCCTACGATGACGACGAGATCGTCATTGAGGTTACCAAGGCGCCGAGCATTGAAGAGGCCGAAGCGGCAGGCACCCTGATCCTCGTCGCCGAGGACAACATGACCAACCAGAATGTTATCCGGCGGCAGCTCAATTTGCTCGGGTATGCGGTGGACATTGCCGACGACGGCCAACAGGCGCTGAAGGCAATGAAATCAAAACGCTACGCCATGCTGTTGACGGATTGTCACATGCCTAACATGGATGGTTTCGAGTTGACGGCGAAAATCCGCAAGGGCGAAAAGGACGGCGATGTCCGGATGCCCATCGTCGCCATTACCGCCAGCGTTTTGGCGGCGGAAATCGACCGTTGTTACGAAGCGGGAATGGACGACAGCCTGCCCAAACCCATTGAAATGCCGAAACTCAAAGCCGCGCTGCGCAAATGGATGCCGGAATTCGACCCCGCAGACGGTATTGAGAAATCTGCCTCCACTGTCGCGGTCGCCGATAACGGCAAAGACGCCATCGATCCGTCGGCGCTGAAACGCGTGTTCGGTGACGACGAGGAAACATTCCGGGAAATCCTGCAAGAGTTCGTTGATCCGGCAACCTCCAACTTGGGCGAAATCGAGATTGCCTATGCCGACCGGTCGGCGGGCGGCGTGGCGAAGGCCGCGCACAAGCTTAAATCGTCTTCGCGCAGCGTCGGGGCCAACGATCTGGCGGATTTATGCGAGACCCTCGAAACGGCGGGCAAGGCGGGAGACTGGGGCGAGATTGACAAGGCGGCGCCAAATTTGGCGGCGGTCATGCGGGGCGTTACCGACTACATAAAGGCGCTCTGAGACCGCGTCGCTATTTTTGCGGATCCTCGCGTTCGGAGAAAATATCGTCCTCGGGCAGGTCCTCGTTTTGCAGTTCGTCCATCAAATCGAAACTGCTTTCGTAAAGCGGATCGTCGTCCGAAAACCCTTCCTCGCGCGCCTGTTTGGCCAGATCGTCGTAAAGGAACATGGATTCGGCGATTTCGTCGAATTCCGCCGACGGAACGCCGCGATTCGGCCATCCCAGCCACAGCAAAAAAACGCCGGGCAAGCCAAACAACGCCCAGCCCGGTAACGCCAGCAGGCTCACGAATATGGGGTCCCAGGCGACGGGGCCCAACAGGTTTTCGATGCGGATCTTGGTCAGGACCAGTTCGCCCGGCCACAGGGTGTACCAGACATCGTAGGCCGACAAAAAGAAGCCGCCGGCGCCCGGCTGAACGTGGGCGATGGATTCGGCGACGCCCGAAAGGAAAGCACCAACAAGGAGCGTCCAGCCCAAAAGAAGAATTGCGCGCATACGTCGGAGCCTATCGCATAATGTCTAATCGGTCACGGTCGTTGCGGCCTCCCCCTGCGATGGGGTATAGCAATGCACATTAGATCGGTTCGAAAAACTCGGAAGCAAATGACTTCTTCACGCCGCCAATCGCCACCGTTCTCGCCGGTTCTTCTGGCCGGGTTTCTCGCGCGGCCATTGCCGCTGTTCGCCTTGCAGCCCGCCCTGGCCATCGCCTTGAAAGCGCTGCACCGACGCCATCCCGGCCTGTTTGATCGATTGTCGGGCATGGACCGGCCCAGCTTCCTGATCGACCCCGTGGATCTGCCGTTCGCGTTTTTGCTGGAGACGGACCCGGAAAATATCCGCCTGGTCGCCCTTTCACGCACAAAGGCAGCCCAGTCAAGCGCCACGGCGACCATTCGCGGGCCGTTGCTGGCGCTGATCGACCTGATGGAAGGGCGCATCGACGGCGACGCGCTTTTCTTCAAGCGGGATTTGGCTATTGAGGGCGAAACCGAGGCCGTTGTCGCCCTTCGCAATGCCATAGACGACGCCGAAATTGATCTGGTTGCCGACGTGCTGTCCATGTTCGGTCCGCTGGAGACGCCGGCGCGTATGGCCGTAAACGGTCTGGGCGCGGTGTTTTCCCGCGCGGCGCGCGATATGGAAACCCTGCGCGACGCGGTGATCGCGCCTGCGCTGAAGCAGACGGATGCGCAGGCGGCCGGGCTGCGCGATCTGGAACGCAAAATCGAAAGCGCGGGCAAGAGCCGCAAACGCAGCCCCCGCACGGAACTAAAGCCAGCGGGCCAGACGCCAACGGGTATGTCGCCAACGGGTATGTCGCCAACGGGTATGTCGCCAACGGGTGGGCCTGCCGCATCATGACCAATAAACGAATGGAACTCGTATGCCCGGCGGGAACGCCGGCTTCTCTTCGCGCCGCCGTGGATGCGGGGGGCGATTCGATCTATCTGGGTTTTCGCGACGAAACCAACGCGCGCAATTTTCCCGGCCTGAATTTCAATCGTGACGAACTGCGTGACGGTATTGCTTACGCCCACGACCACGGTGCGCAGGTGCTGGTGGCGATCAATACCTACCCGCGCGCCGGAAATATCGATCCGTGGCGTCTGGCGGTGGATGACGCGGCGCGGCTTGGCGCGGACGCCATCATCGTGGCCGATATCGGACTGGCCGATTACGCGCGCCAAAACCACCCGCAGATGCGGCGTAATCTTTCGGTACAGGCGTCGGCCTCCAACCCCGAAGCCATCCGCTATTATCACGAACAACTGGGCGTCGCCCGCGTCGTCCTGCCGCGCGTTCTGACCATTCCCGAGATCGCCGAGCTGAACGCGCAAATTCCGGTCGAAACCGAAGTTTTCGTGTTCGGCGGCCTGTGCGTCATGGCCGAAGGGCGCTGTATGCTGTCGTCCTACGCCACGCCGTGTTCACCCAACCGCGAAGGGGTTTGTTCGCCCGCCGCCCATGTGCGCTATGAGGACAAGGGCGACGCCATGGTGACCAAGCTGGGCGACTTCACCGTCAACGTTTCGCGCAGCGACGAGGCCGCCGCCTATCCCACGACCTGCAAGGGCCGTTACCGGGTGAACGGGACCGATCAGTACCTGTTCGAGGAACCGGCATCCTTGAGCGCCCTTCACATGCTGCCCGAACTGGCCGCCGCCGGCGTCACCGGGCTTAAGATCGAAGGCCGCCAGCGGGGCCGCGCCTATGTGGCCAAGGTGGTGGCGGCGTTCCGTCTGGCGGTGGACGCGGTGGCGCGTGGCGAACCCGTGCCCCTGGCTGAATTCAGCGCCATTACCGAAGGCGGACGCCAGACCACCGGCGCCTACCGCCGCAACTGGCAGTAGGTTCATGAGCAATTCGTCCATAAATCTCAGCTCCAATATCAGCCTTGGGCCGGTCCTCTATTACTGGAAACCCGATGTGTGGCGGGACTTTTATTACCGAATGGCCGATGAAGCGGACGTCGATACCGTGTTCGTCGGCGAAGTGGTGTGTTCCAAGCGCCGGGGCGTTTTTGCACCCCATTTAACGGACGTATGCGAACGCCTGCGGGCAGGCGGAAAAGAAGTGGTTCTGTCCACGCCGGCCCTGATCATGAGCGCCGATGAACTGGCGGTGGTGCGCGAATTGGCGCAGCAAACCGAATACCTGGTGGAAGCCAACGATATGTCGGCCTGTTCCATGCTGTCGGGGCGCGATCACGCCATCGGGCCGTACATCAACATTTATAACGAGGGCACGCTGCTCAGCCTGACGGATCGCGGCGCCAAACGCATTTGCCTGACGCCGGAGTTGTCGCGGGACTCGCTGGCCGTTCTGGCCGCTGTCTCGCCTGCCGCGCTTGAGGTGCAGGTTTTCGGACGCTATCCGCTGGCCCTATCGGCGCGCTGTTACGCGGCCCGGGCGCGCGGATTGTCCAAGGATGAATGCCGCTATGTGTGCGCCGAGGACGGCGACGGCCTGGATGTGGAAACCCTGGATGGCGACGCCTTTCTCGCCGTTAACGGTACGCAAACCCTGTCGGCGGCCTGCGGCAACCTGATCGCCGAACTGGACGAATTGCGATCCCTTGGAATTCAGGGTTTCCGGCTGTCACCGCACGCCTGCGACATGGTTTCCATCGCGCGCACGTTTCGCGATGTGGCGGAGGGGCGCTTGGACGTGGCCGAAGGCGACGCCCGGTTAACGGGGCTGGCCCCCGACATGCCCTTTGCCAACGGCTTCTTCCACGGCATGGAAGGCGCAGCCTTCGTCGGCGAAGCCGAGTAAGGTTTATCCCACGGCCTCCAGACCTTTGCGTTGATCCAACCCGGCGGCATCAAGGGCCTGGAGGATGATCTCCACGGCGGGCTCGATGCCCGGCAGCTTGTCCGTATTGATAATCAAATCGAAATTCGCCGGATCGTTGAGACGCCTTTTGAACATATCCCAGACGAATTTTCCGCGTTTGCGGTTGCTTTGCGTGACCATGCGCTTGGCGTCGGCCAGCGGAATCTGATCTTCGTCGGAGATGCGTTTGGCGCAGGCTTCCACCGAACCGGTAATGCGCACGCGCAGGGCCGGGCGGCTTTCCAAGATGATATACGCGCCGCGCCCCAGAATAACGCCCCCCATCCGGTGAATGCCACGAACGGTCGTCACCAGATGGTTCAGATAGTCGTCGCGGGTGACGTTTTTTCCGAACACGGTGGCAAACAGCCAGGCGTCGCTGGGGGTTCCGGCGAATTCGTTGAGGGTCGAAAGCAGTTTTTTGTCGACCTTGGCCTGCTTGGCCACCGAATCGAGGATCTCCGAACCGTAAATCTCGGTCCCCAGCCGTTCGGCCACGGCTGCAGCGATCTGGTCGCCCTTGCTGCCGATGGTGCGCGAGATGATGACGGTGGGGTCCCGCACCTTCTCGACTTCGCGTTCCTTCCCGCTTTCCGCCGCTCTTACGAATGCTTGAACCACGGCTTGTTGGTCGATTGACATGGGATTGGCTCCTCTCCTGAACGCAGGGGCCGATGGCGCGCCCGCAATCCGCGCATGGGCTGCGCCAATTCCTTACGATATTGTGCGCCTTCACGCCGCCCGGCGCAACTCCGCAGCACTTTTTTTACGCTGATCAGGCGCGCAAAAACGTTGCAGATACAAACCGCCTCGGTTAGGTTTGCGCCGCCCTGTGGAGAGGTGGCCGAGTGGCTTAAGGCGCACGCTTGGAAAGCGTGTGTACGGCAACGTACCGTGGGTTCGAATCCCACTCTCTCCGCCAACAATCAAGACGGACCCGTTTTCGGGTTTTTTTTGGTTTATGGGAAAGGGGGGGGGGAGCGCGAAAATGGGCTTTCCCATCCAACGAAACGGTCGACCTACTTTTCGGACATTAGGATGCGCGTGTTCAGGTTTCCCTCTTGAATTCGCGACAGATGCAGGTTCACGCAGGCGTCTTCAGGGTTTTGCTCGTGCAATTTCGTGAACAACCCTTTGGCACTTTCATCGCCGGCATCCAACCTGGCGTAAGCTAGCCTGTAGTCCTCGGTATACGGGGATTGGTCGCGTTCCGGGCTTAACACCTCGAAAATCTCGAGGGCTTCTTCCTTTCCCTTCATGACGACACGGCCGACAGGACGGACACGTGCTTCGGGACAATGTTGCAAGACGTTGGCCGAGGCGCAGACACGGGTTCCGAAGTGCTTGTTCAATCCTTCGATCCTGGAAGCCGTATTCACGGCGTCACCGATGGGCGAATATTTGAAATGTATATCTGCGCCCATATTGCCGACTGCGGCGCCGCCCGAATGAATGCCGATCCGGGTAATTCCCAACCCCAGTTGCCTGGGCATGTCCTGTTGCCGGAACGTTTGCGCGAAATCATCGATTTCCTGGGCGCAATCCAGTGCTCTTTGAGCATGATCGTCCTGATGCAAGGGCGCATTGAACATCACGAAAACGGCGTCGCCGATAAAGTCGGTCACCGTGCCGCCGTGCCGGAAGGCGATCTCGCAGATGCCGCTCAAATAGGCGTTAAGGAGTTTCGACACCGCCTCGGGGCCCGCGCTTTCGGAGAGTGTGGTAAAGCCGGCAATATCGGTGAAAATGTAAGACATTTCGCGAAATTCCCCTCCCAGGGCTAGGGCACTGGGGTCGGCAACGACCCGATCAACAAGGGTCGGGGAAAGATAGAGGGAAAACGCTTCCTTGATGAACTTCTTCTGCTGACGTTCCTGGCGTCGCCGATATATGTCGGTCATCCAAAGGCTGAAGACGAATGCGAGTGTCGGCCCAACAATCGGAAACATCGGAAATCCGTAGCGGTACGCCGCGAAGCCTGCGAGCAAAATCATTACGACGGTAAGGGCGGTTAATCCGAGACGTCCGACAAGGTTGAGCTCGATGAACGCCAGGGCGATGCCGATTGCCGAAAGGATGACCACGATCAAAAATTGATTGTTGGCGCTGATGTTCATGGAGGCGCGGGCATCCAGCAATTGCGACAAGGCGTGGGCGTGGATGACAATGCCCGGGAGGTTGCCCTCGGAACCGTGAAAGGCTGCAAATGGCGTGCGGTGCCGATCCGCCATAGGGAGATCGGCGCCGATCAAGACGATTTTGTCCTTGAACCACGGCGCCGGAAGGAATTTCAGTGTGTGGATGGGGAACTTGCGAAAAGTCCCCTTTTTCGCGTCTTGAGGTGGTGCGCGCCAAACGATCTGCGTTTCGCGCGTCGGCGGCGGCACGCCGATTTTTTTTGCGATTGCGGGGACAAAGCCTCTGATAAAGGTGTTGTCCCCCACCTGCCGACCGGGGTCGATCCAACGAACGGTGCTGGTGAGTTCGTCCTTGATGAGGCGGGGGACGCCGCGCAATTCAGGGGGGACAAAATCATCGATGAAAGCCGTTTGAGCCTTCGTCAATCCCTCTTCGCCGCCGGCATAGCTGATGACCAATGGCACGCTGATAACGGGCAGAAGCGCTTTCAGGCTTTGGTCCTTAACCGGTTCGGTTGGTTGATCGAACAGAATGTCGACGCCAATGGCGCGAACGCCCCGCTCGGCAAGGGTGCGCAAGGAAGTGGATAAAAACCCCCGGTCCAGGGGTGATCGGTAGGGGAATTGCGCCAGGGTGTCTTCGGTAACCGTCAGGATAATGATTTCCTGGTCTTGCGGTTGTGGCGAGGAAAGGGCGGCAATGCGGAAATCCCCCAGCCATTGTTCCGCCAGATTGAGAAAAGGCAGGTAACGGACACCGGCGACCGACATCGCGCTTGCGCCGATAAGGATCGCCAGCAGAATTGCGATTTGGCTTAGCCTTGCTACCGGCATCGTCAAACCGTCGCCAGACGTTTTGCCAGATCACGCATGATAACGATGGAAGCGTGACGATCCTGACCAATGAGTTCCAGGAACACCTCTTTTTTCATCCTCAAAATTTCGACGTCGGTCTCTGCAATGATCGACGCCGTGCGCGGCATGTCACAGATCAGCGCCAGATCACCGATGACATCGTTCTGCGAACAGGTCCGAATGTAACGCTCTTCTCCTTCCCGGCTGATGTATACCTTTGCGTCTCCCCTCAGGATCACGAAGGCATCATCTCCCGGGTCTCCCTGATGAATGATCGTTTCTTTTGCCCGGTAGGTAACGACGTCACTGGTGAAAACCAGCAGTTTCAGGCGCGAACGATCCAAACCTGCAAACAGCGGAATTTGCGCCAGGGTTTTGGCGATGCCGGAAAGTTGCTGAACGTCCTGGGCTTCCTCAATTTTTTCTTCTTCCGGCGGATCGGCTCCAGCCACTTCGGGGGCGCTGATACGGCCGTTTTTCATATGTAATACGGGGTCGAAGGGAATGCCCTGAGGAACCTTGCCATCAACCCAGATCAGCGTAACATCGGGCAACAACTCGAGAATTTTTTTCAGGATATCGCTTTGTGCTGCCGCTTCCAGCAATGACAGCGCCTCGTTTACAATCAGGATATCGGGCTGCTTGATCAGGGTTCGCGCCAAAGCCACCTTTTGACGCTGCGCCGCGACCAGACGTCCACCTGCAATGCCCACGTCCATGCCAAGGGCAGCCTCCATGATCGCGTTGCTGAGGCCCAGGTCGTCGACGATTTCCCGGATAATTGTTTCGATACGTTCCTTTGCATCGGCCTGCCCAAAGGAAATGCTTCCGAACAGAATGTTCGATTCAATATCGAGACCGGTGTTGAACTCGGTTTCCCTGAAAAAACAGATGCAGTGTCTTTCAGATTCAGGGAGTTTCTCATTGAACCGCTGTCGCAGTTTCAAAATCCGGGCTTCCAAATCCGTATCAATAAGACCAAGACGATGGCGGTGAGGATTTAACAGGAAAGGCAGGCCCAGAAGCTCGGCCCTTTCTTCCTCATTCAGGTCCGCGATCCCTCCGCCATCCGTCTTGCGAACAATCTTTTGCAACTGCTCGAGTCCGTCCTCGTCCACAAAACTGTATTGTTCGAAGAATTGATGGCCGGCAGGAAGGTCGGAGAACAACTCAACCACGACTTTTGCGGCCTCAAGGCCAATGTTCTGAAACCGTTCGGTCAGGCCGTCTTCATCCAGCAATCCGCACACGAATTCGTTGTTCGACAACTGATCCAAGGAGAAGGCCCGTTCGACGGGCTGCCCGAATAGAATGTTCTCGGCAACAGAGATGTAGGGATTGAACTCGTCGCTACGATATTGCCGGACCAAATCCTCGGCACCCTGGGCCTCGAGAACCTCCCGGACCCGCTGACGCGCGTCGAGAATTCCGGCCGCCAACTCGGGTTGGGCGACGGGGTCTATCCTTTGCCGGAGGCCAAGTTTGAACAGATCCTCGCCAAACTCGAGATGCTTGAGCAACTGAAGGGCCGTCTTGCGTAACTCATCCTCGTCATTCAGGCCAATGCTCTGATAATCGATCCAATTCGTATGCAGGTTATCCGGGCTATTTCCCGAGGCGACCGATTCATCAAATTCTCTTTGCCGCTCCTCGGAAGTTTCGGCGTCCGCCGCCGGGCTGTGCTTAAGGCCCAGCAAAAGATTATCCAACAGCGTGCCGACGAAAATATAGGAGTCTCCGGAAACATACCCGATCCGAGAGCCACTAACCGCCTGGGGCAAGGTTGCGATATCGGTGTCGCCGCTCATGATCTTGCCGGACGTCGGGTTCAACAGCCGGGCCGCCAATTGCGCCAGGGCTTCTTTGCCCCCGCCACCTGGGCCTACAATCGCGGCTCGGCTTCCAGGTGAAAGTGTGAACGACGCCTGATCGACAATCTTCGTGCCATCGTCGTCGACGAGGGACACGCTCTTGGCACTAAACGGGCCGTCAAGTTTTTCAATTGTCTCCGGGCGGGCTTGCTGGATTTCCTCGTCCAACATTCCTTCGGGCCTGAATTGTTCGGTTAATTCCTCATACTTGATATTGGTATCCGCCAGACGCTGATAGTAATTGAGCAATTCCTTCCATGGTCCCGCCAGATCCTTATACGCGGCCAGTGCGGCAACCAGCGCGCCGAAAGACAAGTTCCCCTGTATCACCAGGTAGCCGCCGATGGAGAAGAAAAAGAACGGCGTTATTTGATTCAAGAAGTTGTTGATGAACTTCATGAAAAATTTCTTTTTGTAGAGATCAAAGCGCAGGTGGAAAATATCGCCCAGCCGTTTTGAAAAATCGGCGCGGATGAACCCCGAGGTATCATGGGCATGAACCTCGGCAACCCCGGAAACCACCTCTCCAATACGGTCCGAAAGCCGCCGCACGTGCCGTACCCGTTGTTTGCCAATGGCGTTGATGCGGCGTTGAAGCTTCGGAATGACGTACGCTTGAACGGGAATCATGGCCATGGCCGTAAGACACAGCCACGGATTTTGAATAAACATGAATGCCAGAATGGTAAGAAAGGTGCCGCCCTGAAACAGTGGCAGGGCATAAGCGTCGCCGAAGAAACCACCCAAGGGCTCGACCTCGGCGGTCACCATGGCGACCAATTCGCCCTGGGATGTCTTGTGGAACTGGGCCAGCGGAAATCGCAGGGTTCTTGACAGCAAGAGGTATCTCATCCGCCGCAACATCCGTTCTGCGACGACCCCCCTCATGACGTTGATCCGGAACTTGAAGCCTCCGTTGATGAAGACCATGAGCAAAAAGATGAAACACAAAACCAACAGGTATTGAACCTGGGTGAATGAAAAACCGAGCACCTCGATCGGGAAGGCAGCACGATCGCCGCCGATGGCGCCGTTGATTATGGTCTTGGGAAGATCGAGGGAGAAATAAAGGAAGGGAAATGAGATCAGGGTGGTTAACGAAATAACGATTTGTTCGCGCATGCTATAGCGACGGATGAATTGAAAGACGGTCCTCTCCATATCGGTTCTCTCCCCCTGCCTTATCCGCTTTGGCTATTTTGGCGCGTTTGCCCGGTTATCTTATTGTGTTCAGAAGCACCTTTGCCTGCATGGTGCATCCATTTTCGGCCATCCAGATTGCCATGTGGGCATCCGACGGAAGATCGGAAGGCACCACAAACAGCGTTATTTTCTTGGCCGTCTTGTCGCCCTTTTTCCGAATGATGTACTGCTCTCCATCGCTGACGGCGGAACCTTCAGGCCACTTCAGTTTTTCGGCCCCCGACGGCCACTCCGTCGTAGTCCTTTCCTTGCTCTTCATATTCCTGATTTTCAGGGTCGCTTTTTTGCCCGCATTGGAGCGCCAGAGGACGGCGGGAACGCCGGCACGAACACATTGCTTGCCGGACCGCTCGGTATTTACCGTCCAAGGGTCGTCGGGGTCTTTTGTCGCGCCAGCGCGCATGACGCCGAGAGCAGCGGTTTTCTTGCCTGTTGAAGAAAGCAGGCCGGAAAGGGAAGAGACCAGGGAATTGTCGCCGCCGCTGCCCGCTTTTTTCCCTCCGGGAACTCCGGTGAACGGGCCGTTTATGGTTAGCGCCGCGCCATCGGATGATACCAGCGTCACACTTGCCCCGTCGGGCACGTTCAGGGTTGCCCCATCCTTGACCACCTGCCCCCCCTTGATTTCGGCGGCTGTGGACGCGATGACCACCATTTCGGCTGCGACCGTCCCAATCCCGACAATCGAAAAAAACGTTGCGAATAGAACGTAGAGCGTAATTCGGGGCATGTCGGTTTCCTTGATTTTTCAGATAGTTCAGGTTCCCGGAGCGTTGTTGCGACCGCCATCGCCGGTTTGGCAGGAGGTCAGAATTGCGAGGTAAATCGGGATGATGGCAAGCCGGAGCCGACGACGATCAAAACCAGCTTCGAATTGATACTGCTCAAACACGGCGCTCCCCGTTTTTTTCCTCAGCCTTAAGAACTTCGTGGTCGGCGCATAATTTTTTTAATAATAGTAAGTAGTTATACCATTTTGATGCCATCCTTGACCATAGGTTTCAATTTTCGGATGGGCCATTTATCGTGTGGCGAAACGGAAAAAAAAGGGGGCGGCCATGGCCGATATAGAGACCGGTGGACAAGCCACGAAAGAGGCGCCGTATTGCACTGCCTATCATCCCGACTCAAGCTCGCCCCTTTTTCCCTTGCCCGCCGGCGCCTGTGATACCCATGCGCATATCTGTGGTCCTGAGAAAGCATTTCCCTACGATCCGGCCCGCATTTACACCCCGCCCGACGCGCTTTTGCCCGCCTATGAACACATGCTTGGCGTCCTCGGTGTGGAGCGAATGGTCCTGGTGCAGCCAAGCGTCTATGGCAACGACAACCGGGTGATGCTGGGAGCCATGCGCGAAGCATCCGTGCCCGCACGCGGTGTTGCCGTGGTCCCCATGGATATCGAACAGGCGGAGCTGGAGGAATTGCACGAGGCAGGTGTTCGGGGTGTCCGGTTTAACTTGGTGGATGTCAAGGATCCGTCCGCAGGGCTTCCCGTGGCTGAAATAACGGCGTTCGCGGGACGAATTGCGCCGATGGGCTGGCACGTGGAATTGTTGATCCATGTAGACGATTATCCCGAGTTCGGCACCATGTTTTTGAATTTTCCGACCGAGATCGTCGTCGGCCATATAGGCTATTTCCGACCGGGTTGTGGGCTGGATCATCCCGGTTTCCAGGGGCTTGTGAACCTCGCGGAATCGGGTCTCTGCTGGGTGAAGTTCACGGGCCCCTACCGCATCTCGGCCGAGGAATTTCCCTACGGGGACGTGGACAGGTTTGCCGAGGCGCTTGTTGCCCGCGCGCCCCACCGATTGTTATGGGGAAGCGATTGGCCACACGTCATGATGAAAAAAACGATGCCCGACGACGGTCCCCTCGCGGATGTATTTGCGCGATGGGTCCCGGAAACGGCGATTCGTCGCCAGATACTTGTGGATAACCCGGCCCGGCTCTACCAGTTTGAAAAATAACTCGGTTTTTGTAAGCGTTGTTGGAATAACACTGCCGCTGGGTGATCGCAAGGCCATGAAGAAGGCCCCGAGGGCGCGTTCAGGCCATGGTTTCCGAACGGGGTTATTCACGCTATTATGCCGACAAATCTTGGCAGGCGTGCGACCCATGTGGGAAATATTGGTTTATCGTTTGGTGGTTTGGATATGACGGACGGTCAGTCTCAGAAACCCCTCGTCTACATTCTTGGCGGGAACGACGAGTACCGTGAGGAACTCTCACAATCCCTCGCTAGCATGTATGTGGTCAAGGCGTTCAAAAACGCGACGGAAGGACAGTTCGCCTGTTCCGTCGCCATGCCGGTCGCACTGGTTATCGACGAGCTCATCCAGCCCAAAGGGGGCGCCAATTTCATTTCGCTGGTTCGGGGAGACGAAAGAACCCGGCTCCTTCCCGTCGTATTCACGGTGAGCAAGAATAACGGCGAGGCCGTGGCTGAGGCGCGCTCCAGTGGTGGTGTCGTCGTTCTCGGCAAACCATACCGGCGTAGTTCCCTGATTCAGGCAATGGCCGAAGGTGTAAATATTGGTGTCGAGGCCGAGTGGGAAAAGATCGAGCCCACGCAGCGTCTGGCCCTGAAAAACACGGTGACGTCGTTCAACCATATTGCCGAATTGATCGAGGCCGGGGAACCGTTGCCTTATGGCGAGGTCCGGGAAAGCTGCGGACCACTGGTCGACGCCATTGCCAGCGATAACTACAAGGATATCCTGCGCGGGGTGCGCAGCCACGACAACTATTCTTACGTTCACTCTCTGCGCGTGGCGACCTTCCTGGGCCTATTCGGCAAAGTGCTTGGCATCAAGGGCGAAGATCTGACGACCCTGACCACTGCCGGCCTGCTGCACGATGTCGGGAAAATGTCGATCCCGCCATTGGTCTTGAACAAACCTGGCAAGCTGACCGAAGACGAGTTTTTGGTCATGAAGTCACATGTGAACTTCACCATCGACAAGCTTGATCATTCAGAAGATATCGCCCGCGGAGTCCTGATCATCGCCAGCCAGCACCACGAAAAATTGGACGGCACCGGGTATCCCTACGGCCTTAAGGGAAACCAGCTAAATCGATTGGCGCGCATGGCGTCGATCATCGACATCTTCAGCGCCATCACCGACCGCCGCGTCTACAAAGACCCGGTGCCGCCGGAACGCGCACTGGAGATTATGGCCAATATGGAGGCTCAGCTCGACCAGCCGCTTCTGGCAGCGTTCCGCGAAATGCTGCTGGACGCCGGGACGTATTAGAGAGCTTCCGACAGAGCCGTCGCGGGGTATTAATCTTGTCTCGCGTTCGGTATCGTTGTTGACCGTCCCGGGTTACGGATGCTGGACGGTGTTCCCGGGCGACAGGATGATATGCGATGCGGCAGCAAAAACTCGAAACGATCATTTGGCTGGCCCGCCTGGGGAGTTTTCGCGCCGTAGCCGAGCGTCTCAATATTACGCAGGCCGCGATTTCGCAGCGGGTGGCGTCGATGGAACGCGAGCTTGGCGCAAAGTTGTTCGAACGCAGCACCCGGGGGCTGAAACTGACGCCCGAAGGGGCGACCGTTCTTTCCTATGCCGAGCGCATTGTCGATTTGTCGGCGGAAATGCAAATTCAGGTCACCAACCCTTCCGCCTATGTGGGCACCATCCGCATGGGGGCGGTCGAAACGTTGGTACATGTATGGCTGCACCGACTGCTCGAACGGATTCACGAGACTTATCCAGGCGTCACGATCGAGCTTACAGTCGACACATCGGTGGTCCTGCGCGAGGCCGTTGCCAATGGCAAGCTGGATCTTGCCATGCTGCTATCCCCCGGCGATGTGCCGGGCCTGATCAAGCGGGAAATCTGTTCCTATTCGTTGGCCTGGGCAGCCAGCCCCCGTCTTGGCCTTGCGGGAAAGAGGCTGACCGTTGGTGAGTTGGCCAAACTACCGATTATCACGTTTCCCAAACGATCCGCCCCTTACAATATGATCAAGGACCTGTTCCGCGGGCGGAATTTGCCGCCGGTGCGTCTAAACGCATCGGGGTCTTTGTCGACAACCATTCGGTTGGCTGTGAACGGAATGGGGGTTAGCATGTTGCCGCCGATCACCATTGAGCGCGAGTTGAAGGAAGGCCTTCTTCATGTGTTCGAGACCGATTTCTCACCGCCCGAACTGCATTACACTTCAATTTATCCCGCAACTCCTCTCAATCCACTTGCCGAGATAATTTCGGACATGGCGCGATCCATCGCCACCGGCGCATAATCGGATGTGATTAGTAACAAAAACTTATCAATAACTATAAATATTAGTAAGTAGAATTAATCACCGTTCCGGGTTATCCTTTTCTTGTCGAGTATGCCGGGAAACGTCCGGCGACGGGGTGGTTTGCGCCCCGAACAATTTTGTTGGGAGGATATTATGTCCATTATCCGGAGCTTCCGGCGTGCAGCATCCGCCACCGTTTCCCTGTCGGCAGTTGCCGCCGTATCGCTGTTATTCGCCGCAAACGCAGGTGCGGCAGACAAGGTTATCAAGTTCGGTCACGTTCTTCAGCCCGATCACCCCTACCACAAGATGGCGCTGAAGTTTAAGGATGAAGTCGAAGCCCGCAACGTGGGCCTCGAAGTCAAGATTTTCCCGGCCAGCCAACTAGGCAACGAAAGCACCCTGATTGAAGGGTTGCAGATCGGCAGCGTCGACGTATCGACCATTACGTCGGCTGTTACGGCCAATTTCGTTCCCGATTTTCAGGTCTTTAGTCTACCGTTTATTTTCCGCAACGCGGGCCACCTTTTCCGCGTTATGGATAGCGAAATCGGCGACAAGATGGCCGAGAAGATGCTGGGTGCCGGTCTGGTCAAACTGGGCTACGGTTACGGAGGAACGCGTGATCTTTACACCCACAAGGCCGTTCGAAATCTGGGCGACCTCAAGGGCCTGAAGATCCGCACCATGAAAACGACGGCCATCATTGATACGTGGAACGCGTTGGGCGCCATCGCCACCCCGATCGCATGGCCTGACGTGCCGGTTAGCCTCAAGCAGAAACTTATCGACGGCGGTGAGGGAACGGGCGTCAGCTATCGGTCCATGACCTTCTACAAGGACGCCAAATACTTCACGCGCCTGGCCTATATCTTCAGCTGGCACAACTTCATGATGTCGAAGAAGATTTTCGACGGCCTTACGCCCGTTCAGCAGAGGGCTGTGAAGGATGCCGGAAAGATCGCCGAAGTATATGAACGCAAGGTCTTCCTCGATCAGGAAGCCGCACTGTTTGAAGAATTGAAGGGTAAGGGGGCTGAAATTATCGTTCCCGCCGACCGTGCAAAATGGGTCGAAACCATCAGTTCCGTCTACGATAGTAATGCCGCCAAAGTCGGCGGTCGTGATCGCATCGATATGGTGTTGAACTTCTAACTTCCCTCGGCGAGGTGTCTGTGGCCATAAGCTGCCGGCACCTCGTTTATTTCCATATCCGGCCAATCCGTCGTGCGGAGCCCTTGTCCATGAAATACCTGTCGACACCCCATCCAATGGAATTGAAGGCTCGTGCCGTTCTGCTGCGCGCGGAGTCGGTAATTGCGTCCGTTGCCATGGTCATGATGGTCACTGCCATAGGCCTCCAGGTGTCGGCCAGATTTCTATTCGAGAAGGCCCTGACCTGGACCGACGAGGTGGCCGTATTTTCGTTTGTTTGGGTGGCCATGGTAGGCGCAGCAATCGTTATCGAGACCCGCGGGGCCCATTTGATCGATTATTTTGTTAAGAAGTTTTCAATGCCGATCCAGCGCGCGATCAACGTTTTGATCTTCATGATCCTGATGGGTACGCTGGGCGTTCTCATTGTTTATGGGATCGATATTACGGCGGTAGTCGACAATCAGCGGTCCTCGGTCATGGGCTTAAGAATGTCGTTTGTTTACGGCGCGATGCCGTTTGCGGCGACATTGATGGTGATATCGCTGGCCTTTGACTGGCGGCTCTACCTGGGCGCGCCCTCGAGCGCGAACGAGGGAGACGCCTGATGGCCGAGGTTCTTTTCATCACGTTTGCATTGTGCCTGGTTTTCTCCGTCCCGGTCGTCTTTGCGCTGGTTATTAGCTGCATTGCAGCGGTGGTTTGGGGCGGCGACCTTCCGCTTATGCTGGTGCCACAAAAAATCGTCGCGGGCATCAATTCGTACCCGCTTCTGGCCGTCCCCTTATTTATCATTTTCGGCGAGATCATTAATCGCGGCGGCATCGGCCGGCGCATCGTTGACTTTTCTCAAGCTCTGGTCGGCTGGATCACCGGCGGCCTCGCCCACGCCAATATCGTCGCCAGTATGTTTTTCGGCGGCATTTCCGGATCGGCCACCGCCGATAGCGCGGCCATTGGCTCGGTGATGATTCCAGCCATGAAACGCGGCGGGTATCCGGTCGCGTTCTCCGTCGCGGTAACCTGCACCTCGTCGATCATCGGAATCATCATTCCGCCGAGCGTCGATTTGATCCTCTATGGCTGGATCAGCAACACGCCCATGGACGAACTGTTCGCGGGTGGAATTATTCCCGGAGTATTCATCGGCGGTAGCCTGATGGTGGTTTCCTATATTATCGCAAAGAAACACAATTACGGTGTTCGCGAGCCGTTTACCGTTACCCAGCTTCGGCGCACCACCATCGAAACTTTTCCGGCGTTGTTGATGCCTGCAATCATCGTCGGCGGCATCCTTGGCGGCATATTCACCGTTACCGAGGCAGCGGCCGTTTCGATCATGTACGGCCTGCTGGTTACCATGGGGTATTACCGGGAACTGAAGCTGAAAGACTTCCCGGCCCTGTTCATGGGGTCGGCAAAAACCATTGGTCAGGTTCTGTTTTTGCTGGGCGGGGCCAAGGCGTTCGCCTACATCATGACCATCGAACAGGTGCCGCACAGCGTAACCGAAACGTTGTTGACGACCCTGCCCTCGCCGCATTTCTTTGCACTTAATGTCATCATTGTTTGCCTGATCGTCGGGCTGTTCCTGACCCCGGCCATCGCCACCATCATCCTGACACCTATACTGTTCCCGGCGGCCCAGCAGTTTGGGTTGGACCCGGTCCATTTCGGCCTGATGCTGGTTTCCGGTCTGGCCCTGGGCCACGTTACGCCGCCGGTCGGCCTGACGCTTTTGATTGGGGCCAGCATCGGTAAGGTCACGGTCGAAGAATTGATGCGGCCGCTGCTTCCCTTCTTCGCGATGCTGGTTGTGACCGTTCTGATCATTGCGTACGTGCCCGCGATAACGTTGTTTATTCCGGGATTGATGCGATGAGCAGACTAGAAATCGTCTCGTGGAATATTCAGGCTGGTCGGGGGGGCGACGGCTGCGTCGACCTTGATCGCATTGCCAACACCGTGCGGGAATTTGGCGAGCCGGATATTATCTGTTTTCAGGAAGTTGCCCGTCATATGCCCGGCGTGACGGGCGGCGCGGATGTGGATCAGGCGGCGGAACTGAGCGCGAGATATTCGGATTTCGAAGCCGTATTCAGGCCGTCGGTCGACTTGGGACAACGCCAGTTTGGGTGCATGATTTTTTCGCGCTTTCCGGTTCTGCAAATCCGCAATCATTTGTTGCCGAGACCCAGCGTCGGGGAACCGCGCAGCATGCAGCGCCAGGCATTGGAAGCGACGATTGACGTGCCCGGCGGACCACTACGCGTGACGACGACCCATCTCGAATTCAACTCATCGCGCCATCAGGACGTTCAGGTTAATCGCCTTCGTGAAATTCATCGGGATGCAAGTCGGCGGGCCAAAGGGAAAAACGTGGAACTGACGGCTGGACAGTCGCCCTATTACGAACCGCCATCCGCCGAAATGGCGGTGGCTTGCGGCGATTTCAATTTTGTTCCTGAAAGCAACATGCACGAACACTTTGTCGCAGAATTTACGGATGGCGCGTCAGCGTTAGTTGACGCCTGGGAAGCGCGCTACGCGGGCACACCTCATCCCGACACCTGTGGAATTTCGGACCGCAATCAATGGCCGCAAGGGCCCCATTGCCGCGATTTCTTTTTTGTGACCGACCTTCTGGCCCAACGAATATCGACGGTAGACGTCAACCAACACACAGAGGCGTCGGATCACCAACCAATCCGTATCGTGTTCGAAGAATAGGGCGCTCGTCCTCAACCGAGACGGCGCGTTCCTTCGCCTTCCAGAAAATACAGCTGCTTCGTGCCGAACCCCTTGATTTCGAAGTCACCCCTTTCGGTGAAAACGAAGTCGTCCTTTATGGTTTCGTAGGTTTCCTTGCACAGCGTAATTTTCATGGGCTCGGACATGGATTCCATGCGAGCGGCAAGATTTACGCCGGGCCCGAACAGGTCGTAGACGTACTTCTGCACGCCAACCAGCGATCCGATCACCGGGCCGGTGTTTATGCCGATGCGGCACGTCCACTGGTGTGAGTGGGCTGTGTTGCGCCGTTCAAGATAGCGCCGCATGCGAAGCGCCACTTTCGCGATGTTTTGGGTATGATCGGGGCTTGGGTCGGGCAACCCGGAAATGGCCATGTATGAATCGCCGACCGTGCGCAGGCGCTCGCAATTGAACATTTCGACGATGCGGTCGAAGGCCGAGAAAATGTCATTCAGTTCGGAAACCAGCGCGCCCGGATCGTGCGAAATGGCCATGTTCGTGAAGCCGACGAAATCCAGCATCAATATGGAGGCCGCGTCAAATCGTTGCGGCGTCGTCGTCCCGTAATCCTTCAGTTCCTCGTAAACGGTCTTGGGCATGATGTTCAGCAGCAACCGCTCAACCCGGGCCTTTTCGCGCTCCAGTTCCTTGGTGCGCCGTTCGGCGATGCCCGAATAGGATTCAAGCATGTATTCGGCCTGGCGTTCCTTCGATACGTCGTAGCACTCGACAAGAACCGTCGGCGGGTCCGTCTCGGCGATCTTCGAAACGCTCAGGCGAAAAGGCGTTCGCCGTCCTTCGCCCTTTGTTTCGCCTTCCAGCTTGTAATTCCGCCCGCTCTCCATGCGGGAAACTGCGGCTGCCGCATCAAAGCCGGGGATGCGTTGCGGTATCGGGGCATCGACATCCTCTTCACTGGGAAACCACTGGAAAAATTTGGCGTTCTCGAAGGAAACCGTCCAATCTCCGGCGTCCGCAATGGCAATGCCGACGCCGATGTTTCGCAACAGGTTTACGGCATCGACGCCCGCTTGAAGCTCAGACATCTCCACCCCCTACCCTTTTGCGACAATCAGATGCCGCCGTCCGGTAACCCCCGCGCCGATCTCGTCCACATCCTCCTTGGCGAAATCAAACTCTTCCAGCGTTTCGCACAGGATGCGGGCCATGGCGTCGAAGGCCTCGTTGTCGATGCCCAAATGTGCGTGAACCCGCTGTAACGCTTCGTCGCTGTAACTCACCGGGCCGCCCATCAACTGGGCGATGAACTTGATCTGGTGATCCATCAGGCGGCGCATGTCCACGTCTGCGAAATAGTCGGCGACGATGGGCTCGTCCAGCATGCGCTCATAAAATTCAGAAACCACGCGGCTGATTTTTGCAAATCCTCCATAGCGTTCGAATATGGTTCGAGCCATTTCCTCAATCTCCGAAAAGAATGCGTTACATAATCATTTGGATTCGAAAGGAATCCCCCGTGGGTTTGCAAATGGCGCGTCGCGCCTAAGGAAACAAGTACAACCGCACGCGGTGACGGCATGACGGTGGCCGGGGCGTAACCCATAAACCACCCCGCTAACTTTCATCCCCGGCGATCAGGGGCCACAGCAGGGCTCCCAATTCGGGGCCGAAGGCTTTGGTCATGAGGAAGGCGGTGTCGGGCGTGATGGCGGCGTCCAGGCGCTCCATTTCATCCACGTTCAGGCGCTTTAAGCCGTCGATCAGGTAAGGCATCATCGCCGCACCTGCTTCGTTCGGGTTGTTTTGGTCGGTCATTGGACTGTCTCCGTTTCATAAAGCTGGGTGTGGTCGGTTTCGGCAACGAATGCGCCAATCAGGCGGCACAGGGGCTCGCCGATGAGGCGCACGATCTTGCCCGCGAGGCAGCCTCGCGGCTTCGCCCCTAAAACGTGAGCGATCTCTTCGGCCCGCCAGCGCGCCACGGGGGCGACCAGACGGGTCACAATTTCGGATTTGCGCATAAGGCGCACCAGTGGCACCGCCCACACATGGTAGCCGCGAACATGGGCCGCACTCAGCCGTTCTTCGGTAAAGCGCACATCAAGAAAATAAAGGCCCGGATCCAATAACCCCTGGGCGGCGAGTTCGGTGCAAACGACGCGCTCGCTCACGTTGTCGGTTTGGCCATGCCGCCCGCCGTTGTATTCTCCGGCCCCCTTTTTTCCGCCGGTGGTGACCACGCCACCCGCACTCGTCACGACGCCGCCTTTGCTGGTAACGGCTTGAGGTGTACTCCGCCCCTTCGATTCGTGGCTGCCACCGGTCCTGACCTTGCGGTCCGTGCTTTGCACGGTGGTTGCACCGGTGCGAGTGGCGGCCCGCCGCTCGGCGGCAGCTTTGGCGCTTGCTGCGGGAACAAAGTCTTCCGCCCCGTGTTGAATGCCGCCCAGGGGCGTGTGCTTGGAAAAACCGTTCCGGGTCTGCTGTTCAGACTGTTTGGCGGCTTCCGCCGGGTCGGCTTTCTCAAACGGGTTGCGGCCGAAAGTGGGTTGGTTTTTCGGAGATACGTTTTTGATTTGTTCCTCCTGCGCCGCCTTTCGTTGACGATGGTTTTCGGCGGCCTTTTCGGCTTTCTCAGCTTGCTGCTGTTTGGCCGCATCCTCTCTGGTCTGGGCCGCCCTGCGGGCGTCTATTTTTTCCTGCACCCTTTCGGCGTTGGCGCGGCGCTCGGCCTGCTTGAGACCCTCCACCGAGCCGCCGATGCCCCAAGTCTGCATTCCCCGCGTAATCGCGTCGCGGCGCGCGGCGATTTCGGGGGAGACCGGTTTGGAGGGTTTGGTAGGTTTGGGATCGGGCGCGGGAATTGCTTTGGTGTCAGGCCGGATGTCCCTTAGGCTCGCCATCTGTGGGCCGTTCGCTTGGGGTTTTCCGCTTCCGGGCACAAGACCGGCCAGCACATCGGTTCCCTCTTTCGCGGCTTCCTCCACAAGGTTGCTGAAATGTTCCTCCTGGTTTTTTGCCGGAGCATTCCATTTGGAGGCCCGCTCAAGCGCGGCGACGTCGGCGGCCTGCCGGGCTTCGCCGTAGGCGTGATCCAGCGCGTCCTCGTGGTTCAGGCCCATGGCGCGCCCTTCCGCGTAATCGTTGGCGATGGCCTGCGGGTTGCCGCCGAAATACCCCGCTTTGTTCAGCGACGCCTCAACGGCGTTGGTGATGGAGGGGGACGGTTTGGGGGAGGGGGCGTTCTCTTTCTCATGCATTTTGCGATCTTCCTCGGATGCCAACGCCGCTTCCAGCCAATCGGCTCCCCTTGTGCCCGCTTCCAGCGCGAAGGCCGCCGCCTGCCCACCGGACAAACCATATTTTTCGGCCACGGCATCGGCAGCGGCGATTGTACCCGTCTGGTATCCATTCGCCTTCCCGTCTTCGATATACCGGCTAATCTGCGCCACGATCTCGGGGGCTTCCTTTCCGTGCGCAATTGCATTCGTGGCGGCCTCAATGGCGAACGCCCGGGTCTCGTTACTGAAAAGGCTGAAGGTGTCGCTGCCCAGCTTGTCCCATACCCTGTCCGCAATGTTTTCGGCCATTTCCGCCTGTGGCAAATTGCCGGTCAACAGGCTCGTGGATGTTGGCCCGATTTTGACGGCTAAGCTGGTTGCCGTCGGATACGGGGTTTTCGCGAACTTTACCGAGGTCGGACGCACCCCCGGGATCGCAATTTTTTCCCGAAACAATTTCAAGGAGTGGTGTGTGATGGCGGGTGGGGCCCATGGGAACACTGGTGGAGCAGGATATGTGGCGCTGGGAACGATATGCGTTCCAAAAAGGGACACTTCGTCTTTGGCGTTTCGGTGGGCGACGCCCTTGATCCTTCCAGCGACTTGCGGATCAATGGAGCCAAGAACGGCCTCCAGAGTTTCCTTGACGCCGGGGCCGTTGATGTTGTGAACCGTGCAACTGCCCGTCGCTTTCGGCCCGGCCATTGCGACAGCCTGATAACACAGGGCCTCGGCAGCGGCCCCGCCAGCGCTATGGCCGATGGAACGAACGTGCCCGCCGTTCTTGATTTTCTCAGCAGCAACTTCGACAAGATCGCCGAAAACCGGGCTTTCCATCCAGGTGCGAAGCAGCCCCAAATCGGCAAGCCCATCCTTGAAGTCATCGGTCCCGCGAATGTTTATGGTCACCTCACGGGGGTTTTCGATGCTCGTCTGGGTGTATGCGATGAAACCGATTTTTTCATTCTCATGTGGAACGGGTGCGGTGTGGTCATCGAGCTTTTGAAGGTCTACTCCGCTTATGTTAGCGTTTCGTTCTGTTTGGGTTGGCTTGTATGCTTTATATGCAGCCTCGGCGGCGAGTTTGAGTTCAGCCGTTTCGGTTTCGTGCTTGGTCTTGGTCACGTTGAATTACTCCTCATGAAGTGGGTTGGGTGTTGTCGTCGTGGTTATTGGATGATGTCCGGGCGGTTAAATGCCGTCGAACGCCGCTCCGGGTAATTCGCGGATTTCGGCCTCGTGGCCGCACAAATCGATGATATATAAGTAAAAAGGCGTACCATCCGGTGGCGCCTGTATTCGGCGCGAATGGGATATCGCCATCCGGCAGCCGTCCGGCGATACTTTCAGGCCGTAACCATAACCATTGAGAAGCCGGACGGTGCGACCTTCGACGCCCAAATAGATGCCGTTTTCGAAAATATCGCCGACCAAGATGTTGACACTTCTACTACTGGAGGCAACGCCCAGCCTGGTGGGAAACAGTGTAAATCCCGAGCCTCGTGCCGTTGCGCAAAATTTCTCAAACTTGGGGCCTGGGTAAATCCACCACGCCAAATCGCAATCTGTCCCTTTCTCGTGAAAACCATGATTGGCCAGATAGGCATCGAGGAAGGGTGCGTATTTGATGTCTTCGGTCGAAAAGTCCAGGTTGCCGTATCCCATCGGCAGGGTCACAACCCGTCCCGAACCGTCATCGGCGTGCCAGCGGTAGGGGCTTTTCCATTCTTCCGAATCGTAGTCGGCCTCGCGATCTCTGAGGGGCCGCGAAATCACGCCATGCCCCGGACGCAGCGCGAACACGGAGAGCCCCTTGGCGGAATCCGGTATGGGCGTTTCGGCGCAGACGAAGTCGTTGTTAACCATGCCGTCCTTCGTTACCTCGCTCCACTCCCGCCTTTTTGTTTGGACATTCCAGACTACGCCACTGCCGTCGCAAAAGTCCGGTCCGACAAGGGTGTTAATATCATCAACGGGCGTTACACTTCCACCGTCCGGTCCGTTGGTCCACAGGACATACTCGGCTTTTCCTCCCGGTTCTCCGGGATTTCTTCTGCTCTCTCCCCGCCAAACGACAATCCGCCGACTATCCAGCCACACAACCTGGCTGACTGGAATTCTCGTATCCGTCACCCAATCGGGCAGGAACAACGGCACGGGAATGGGAACAGTGCAATAGCCGACGATCATCGACACAAACACAAGAAAGACGGTCTTCTTCTTGTTCCCCGAAATCCATTTTCCCATCCGTCCCATCAACGGTTCATCCTCCGAATTCGCGGGTTCAGGGTCCAACGGTCAAACCGTCACCACCTTACATTACACGCAGTATAGTTAGACAATTTTCTGTTGTCCTGCATTTGCGGATATACCGAAGAAAGGCTGGTCTTTTGAGCAGCAACCCATCGCTCAGTTCCTGCTCCGCAAGGTTAAATGATGTTTTTCCCACTGAGGCTATCGTACGCGAAGCCCTTGAAAACGGTTCCGGATGATGTGGGGGTATTTGCGATGCGGGCGCAGTTGTCCCTTTCGCTATTTTCACCTATACAGGAAATAAAATGGTTTGTCAAGGGTAAAATCCTATATTGTCGAAAATAAATCTGATTTCGCTTGACCCTGCCGATTGCCGCTGACACCTTCCTGCCGCCATGCGCATTGTTCGACATTTCGCGGATTTACCTGAGGAAGCCCGAGGGGCGGCCATTGCCGTGGGCAATTTCGACGGCGTTCATCGCGGCCACCTGGGCGTCATCGGCGAGGCCGGGCGGATCGCCAAGACGGCGGGCGCGCCGTGGGCCGTTATGACGTTTGAGCCCCATCCGCGCAGCGTGTTTGCACCCCAAACGCCGCCCTACAGGTTGACGCCCATACGCGCCAAGGCCCGCGAGATTGCCGCCCTTGGCGTGGACTATCTGTTCGTCCTGCGCTTCAATCTGGCGTTTTCGCAGATGGCGGCGGAAGATTTCGTCCGCGACATCATCGTCGAGGGCGTTCAGGCACGGCATGTGGTGTGCGGGTACGATTTCGTTTTTGGCCATGGGCGGCGCGGCGACAGCGAACTTCTTCTGCGCAGCGGTCGCACGGACGGGTTCGGATTCACCTGCGTTCAGCAGGTGCGTGATGGCGAGGGCGAAGGTTTTTCGGCAACGCGCGCACGGGCGTGTCTTCGGAATGCCGATCCCAGCGGCGCCACTCACGTTCTGGGCCGGCCCTTCGAGATTGAAGGGCACGTCGCCATCGGCGACCGGCGCGGCCGCACCATTGGCTATCCGACCCTCAACCTTTCCCTTGGTGAGTACGTGCGGCCCGTCAATGGCGTTTACGCCGTGCGGGTGGCCCTTGGCGAAGGTGCGAATACCGTTTGGCGCGACGGCGTCGCCAATCTGGGCCTGCGGCCGACGTTCGGCAAAGAAGAGGTGGTTCTCGAAGCCCATCTGTTCGACTATGACGGCGATCTCTATGGAAAGCGGGTCCGAGTCGCCCTAATTGACTTCCTGCGGCCCGAGAAAAAGTTCGACGGTATCGCCGAATTAAAGGCGCAAATCGCCGAAGACGCCGAAAATGCGCGAAGAATCTTGGCGCGCGCGTAAAAACCTTTATAACCCCGGTCCAATTAGTCCTTCCGGGACCAGCCAACCAGCGAGCGTGACATGAGCGTTAATTACAAGCCGACCATCTCCTTGCCAAAAACGGAGTTTCCCATGCGGGCGGGCCTGCCCAAGAAGGAGCCCGAAATCCTTGCCCGTTGGGAAAGCATGGATATGTACCGGCGGCATCGCGAAGATGCCAAGGACCGCGAGAAGTTCATCCTTCACGATGGCCCTCCGTACGCCAACGGCCATTTGCATATGGGGCACGCGCTTAACAAGATTCTCAAGGACGTGATTGTTCGCTCGCAGCAGATGCTGGGCAAGGATTCGAACTACGTTCCGGGCTGGGATTGCCACGGTCTGCCCATCGAATGGAAGATCGAGGAAAAATACCGGGCTGCGGGAAAGGACAAGGACGAGGTTCCGGTTGTTCAATTCCGCGGGGAATGCCGCGAATTCGCGGCCAAGTGGATCGACGTTCAGCGCGAGGAGTTCAAGCGGCTGGGCGGCGTCGGCGATTGGGACAACCCATACACGACCATGAGCTATGGCGCCGAGGCCACGATTGTTCGCGAATTCGGCAAGTTCCTCATGAACGGCAGCCTTTATAAAGGGGCCAAGCCGGTCCTGTGGTCGGTTGAGGAAAAGACCGCCCTGGCCGAGGCCGAAGTCGAATACCACGATCACACCTCGACCACCATTTACGTGCGTTTCCCGATCATCAGCACCAAGGCCGAAGGTCTGGACGATGCCAAGATCGTTATCTGGACAACGACGCCGTGGACCATTCCGGGCAACCGCGCGGTGGCCTTTGGCGAGGGGATCGATTACGTCCTGCTGGAAGTCAAATCGGTGGCCGACGGCAGTTTGGCGATTGTGGGCGAACGCGTACTTTTTGCCGAGGCGCTGATCGGCGAGATCGCAGGCAAAACCGGCATCGAGGATTACGAGGTCGTTCGCCGTTTCAAGGGCGAGGAACTTGAAGGCACCGTCTGCCATCATCCGCTGAATGGCCACGGTTATGATTTCGACGTCCCCGCCCTTGCTGCTCATTTCGTTGAGATCGACACCGGCACCGGCTTTGTTCATATCGCACCGGGCCACGGCGCCGATGACTGGGAACTGGGCGTCAAAAACGGTATTCCCGTGGTCGACACGGTGGAGGGCGGCGGCCTGTTCATGGAACATGTGCCGCTGTTCGCGGGCCAGCATGTGTTTAAGGTCAACGCCAGCGTCGTCGAAAAACTAACCGAAGTGGGGGCCCTCGTTGCTTCGGGCAAGCTGGTTCACAGCTATCCGCATTCGTGGCGGTCCAAGGCGCCGTTGATTTTCCGCAATACGGCGCAGTGGTTCATCAGCATGGAAAACACCGGCCTGCGAGCCAAGGCGCTGGAGGCCATTGAAGGCACCCGGTTCGTTCCGGCGGCCGGAAAGGCGCGCCTGCATGGCATGATCGACACCCGGCCTGACTGGTGCGTTTCACGCCAGCGCGCCTGGGGCGTGCCATTGACTGTCTTCGTTAACCGCGACAGCGGCGAACCGCTGCGCGACCAGAAGGTTCTGGACCGTATCGTCGAGGCCGTTTTCGAAGAAGGCGTTGACGCGTGGTTCACCTCGGACCCGGCACGCTTTCTGGCCCCCGAATACAACGCCGAGGATTTTGATCAGGTTTTCGATATTCTCGACGTCTGGTTCGATTCGGGAACGACCCACGAGTTCGTGCTCAAGGCGCGGGACGACCTGAAATGGCCCGCTTCTCTGTATCTGGAAGGTTCGGACCAGCATCGCGGCTGGTTCCATTCTTCGTTACTGGAATCGTGTGGGACCAATGGTGTCGCACCCTATGAAGCGGTGCTGACCCACGGCTTCGTCATGGCCGAGGACGGACAGAAAATGTCCAAGTCGCTGGGCAACATCCTCTCGCCCCAGAAAGTGATGGAACAGCACGGTGCCGATATTCTGCGCCTTTGGGTGGTGGGCTCGGACTATTCCGAAGATCTGCGCATCGGCCCGGAAATTCTGAAGCGCAACGCCGACATTTATCGCCGATTGCGCAATACGCTGCGGTTCCTGCTGGGCAATCTCAATGGGTTCGAGGAAAGCGAGCGTGTCGAGGTCGCCGAAATGCCGGAACTGGAGCGCTGGGCGCTGCACCGCATCTGGGAGATGGATCGCCTGATCCGCGACGCGTGTAACAGCTTCCACTTCCATCCGATGTTCGTCGAACTTCACAATTTCTGCGCCATTGATTTGTCGGCCTTCTATTTCGACATCCGCAAGGACGCGCTGTATTGCGATGCCGCCGACAGCGTGACGCGCCGCGCCGTGCGGACGGTTCTTGAGGAATTGTTCAATTGTTTGACGGCGTGGCTTGCGCCGATTGCCTGCTTTACCGCCGAAGAGGCATGGCTGACGCGCAATCCGGGCGAGGATGAAAGCGTTCATTTGCGCCAGTTCCCGGAAATCTCGGAAAACTGGCGCGACGATGTGCTGGCCGCGAAATGGAGCCGCGTGCGCGATCTTCGCCGCGTGGTGACGGGTGCGCTGGAGCTTGAACGCGCCGACAAACGCATCGGGTCGAGTCTGGAAGCCCACGCCGATGTATTCGCCTCAAGCGATTTCATCGAGGCGATGCAAGGCGTCGATCTGGCCGAAATCTCGATCACGTCAAGTGCGTCGCTGCACGAGGGCGAAGCCCCCGAGGAAGCCTTCCGTATCGAAGAAGTTCCCGGGGTGGCGGTCGTGCCGGGTTCGGCGACGGGAAACAAATGCGCCCGGTGCTGGAAGGTGCTGGAGGAGGTCGGGTCCGACCCCGAGCATACCGACGTTTGCCCCAGGTGCGCGGACGCTGTTCGCAAGCACCCCGAACCGCTGGTGGATAGCGATTAACGTATGAAGCCGACAAACGTCATGCGAAAAGGGATGGGTGTGGCGCTGCTGATCTTTGGGCTGGATCAGGCCACCAAGTGGTGGATTGTCGAGAGCGTGATGGTTCCGCCTCAAATGATCTCCGTGACGCCGTTCTTTAATCTGGTGATGGGGTGGAACCGGGGTGTGAGCTTCGGCCTTTTCAATCAGGACAGCCCCTACAACGTCTTGGTTTTAACTGCCGTAGCGCTGATAATTGTGGTGGCCCTGGTTTTTTGGCTGCGCAAGGCGGAGCGGCAATTGGTCGTGGTCGCCATCGGCATGGTGATCGGCGGGGCCATCGGAAACGTTGTTGATCGATTGCGGTTTGGTGCCGTAGCTGATTTCCTGGACTTCCATATTGCCGGCTACCATTGGCCGGCGTTCAATGTGGCGGATTCCGGGATCACCATAGGGGCAGGCCTTCTCGTATTGGACGCCTTGTTCTCTGGACCGGAAAAGAATAATAATAAGACGCCTGAGGCAACGAAAGATTGACGATGAGACAGGCTATTTGGATTGCGGTCTTGGTGGGCACGGGTTTCGTTCTGGGCGGCTGCGCGGAAACGAAAAGCGTTCTGGGCCTTAACAAGAATATTCCGGACGAATTCGCGGTCTATTCGCGCGCTCCGTTGAGCCTGCCGCCCGACTACGCGCTGCGGCCACCGGAGCCGGGTACCAACCGCCCGCAACGGGTCATGCCCAGCGACCAAGCCCGTCAGGCGCTTTCCGGTGGGAAGAAGTCTGCTGCACCGGCAAAGCAAATGGCCGCAATCGGTGGGGGCGGTGTGCAGGCGTTGCTTAAGGAAGCGGGCGCCGGGCAAACTGACCCGGAAATTCGACTTTTGATCAACCGCGAGTCTTCGTTCCTGGCGGAAGAAGGGCAGAATTTCACCGATAGGATGATCTTTTGGCGCGACGCCCAGCCGACTGGCGTGGTCGTCGATCCGACGAAGGAAGCAAAGCGCATTCAGGACGCCAAGGCCATGGGCAAGCCTTTGAACGAGGGCGAAGTTCCGACGATCACGCGAGAAAAAAGTAACAATCTGTTCAAGGATATTTTCTGACTGGATGGGCTTTCGGGTGGGCCTGTGGTTGAGTCCGACATTTTGTTCCCCCATATCCAACAGGTATGACATGACCCTATGGAACCCAATTGGGGGGGCGATGAAAACGGCGTTGGTTGAGAAATTGAAACATCATGCGGCTGCGTTTGCAGCCGCTTTTATGCTTTTTTCGGCATATTCCAACACCGGGTTCGCGTCGGTTTTCAATCCCGAAACCTTTACCCTGGCCAATGGAATGCAGGTGGTTGTGGTTTCCAACCACCGGGTTCCAGTCGTCGTTCATATGGTCTGGTACAAGGTGGGCTCAGCCGATGAAGCGGCGGGAAAATCGGGGATTGCCCATTTCTTCGAACACCTGATGTTCAAAGGAACGCCCACGTTTCCGGATGGCGTCTTCTCGCAAACCGTGGCGCGCAACGGCGGGCAGGAAAACGCATTCACTTCAACCGATTATACCGGCTATTTCCAGACCGTGGCCAAAGACCGGCTTGAGATCGTCATGGAGATGGAAGCCGACCGCATGACCAATTTGGTGCTTACGCCAGAACAGGTCGAACCAGAACGGCGGGTTATTTTGGAAGAGCGCAGCCAGCGGGTTGAAAACGACCCCGGTTCGATCCTGCGCGAACACGTGGGCGCGGCGCTTTTCCTCAATCACCCCTATCGGCGACCGGTTATTGGCTGGGAGCATGAAATCCGCGCCCTTTCCCTGGAAGACATTACCGATTTCTACAAGCGCTGGTACGCGCCGAATAATGCGATTCTGGTGGTGGCGGGCGATATCACGGCATCTGAATTGAGGCCGTTGGCCGAAAAGTATTACGGCGTGATCCCGCGTGGGCCGGAAATATCGCGCGTCCGCCCGCAGGAGCCGCCGCAACGCGCCGCCCGGCAGGTCGAACTTCGCGATCCCCGTGTCAGGCAACCCGGATGGAGCCGCGTTTTTCTGGCGCCCAGCCATTCTTTCGGTGCCACCGAACATGTTTATCCGCTGGAGGTAATAACTGACATTCTCGGCGGCGGCGCGACCAGCAGGCTTTATGCGGAACTTGTGGTCGAAAAGAAGCTGGCGGTATCGGCCGGATCATTTTACAGCCCGCGTGGAATGGGCCCGGCGCGTTTCGGGGTTTACGCCAGCCCGCGTCCGGGGATTGGCTTGGATCAGATAGAGGCCGCCGTTGAAAACGTTCTCGAAAAAATTCGCAATTCCGGCGTGACCGACGACGAGGTGACGCGGGCCAAAGGGCGCATTCTGGCGCAGGCCGTATATGCGCGTGATTCCTTGCGAGCGGGTGCGCAAACCCTGGGTTCGGCCCTGGCTTCCGGCCTGAGCGTCGAGGACGTGGAAAGTTGGCCCGAGCGCATCGAGGCGGTAACGCGTGCGGGCGTCGAAGCCGCCTTCGCCGCCGTAACGGTCGAGGGGTCTTCGGTAACGGCGCGGCTTCTGCCTGACGGGGAGCAATAGTGATGCGCATCATTTTCGTTCTGGCGATGGTTGGCACGATTTTACTGGGCCGTCCGGATGCGGTCGCAGCCCTTGAAGTTCAGCGCGTCACCAGTCCCGGCGGTATCGAAGCGTGGTTGATCGAGGATCACACCAACCCTGTCATCGCCATGCGCTTTGCCTTTCCCGGCGGGGCCAATTTGGACCCGGTGGGCGTCGAAGGCCTGGCCGATATGGTTTCCGGGCTTTTGGACGAAGGCGCGGGACCCTTGGAAAGTCAGGCGTTTCAAAGACGCCTTGAAGATCTGGCAATCACTTTGCGCTACAGTGCCGGACGCGATACCTTCGGCGGAAGATTGCACACCCTGACGCGTAACCGGGCGGCCGCTTTTGATCTGCTGACCCAATCGCTTACGGCGGCGCGCTTCGACGCTGAGCCGGTCGAACGCATTCGCAGCCAAATCCAGGCCAACTTGCGGCGCGAGGCCGAAGACGCCGATGTGATCGCCCGGCGCAGGATGTTTCGCACACTTTTTCCCGATCACCCCTACGGGCGGCCCGTTTCAGGAACGAAGGAAACCGTCGCCGTGATTTCAGCCGACGATCTGCGCGGCTTCGTCGCCCGGCGCTTGGCGCTGGCCGGACTTGCCATCGGCGTCGTCGGTGATATTTCACCAGGCGAATTGGCGACGGCGCTGGATGACGTTTTCGGCGGGTTGCCCGCAAAGGGAACCGACTGGCAGGTGGCCGATACGAACGTGAGCGGTACGGGTCTGGTCGAGGTTATCGAGAAACCGATGCCCCAAAGCGCCATCGTTTTCGGGCAGCAGGGGCTGAAGCGCGACGACCCGGACTATTACGCCGCCTACGTGCTCAATCATATTCTCGGCGGCGGCGGGTTTACCTCGCGCCTTTATGGCGAGGTCCGCGAAAAGCGCGGGCTGGCCTATTCCGTCTACTCGGCTCTCTACCCCATGGATTTCGCCGGAATGATCTTCGGCGGCTCGGGCACGCGCAACGAGGCGGCGGGCCAGACCATCAAAATCGTGCGCGCCGAGTGGAAGCGCATGGCTGCCCAGGGGCCAAGCGCCGAAGAACTAACCGACGCCCGGCAATTCCTTACCGGCTCGTTTGCCCTGCGCTTTTCATCAAGCGCGCGCATCGCTTCCGTACTGGTGGCCATGCAGCTTGATGATCTGGGAATCGACTATCTGGAACGGCGAAATTCCCTTATCGAAGCCGTAACCCTCGAAGACGTCCGCCGCGTTGCCCGCGACCTTCTTGACCCGGACGGTCTGAGCTTCGTCGTCGTCGGCCAGCCCGAGGGCGTAAAACCCAACTGACTTTGGAAAAAACGGGTAGTATCGGATTCCGGGGAGAAATGGGGAGGCCGAGATGACCATCGAGAAACGTGCATTTGGGCAGACCGGGCATATGAGTTCGGCGATTATATTCGGGGCGGCTGCGCTGGCCAGGGTCGATCAGGGAACGGCGGATCGCGTTCTTGATCAATTGCTTGAATTCGGTGTCAACCACATCGATACGGCGGCGCGCTACGGGGACGCCGAACTTCGTATCGGCCCATGGATGGATACACACCGGAATAATTTTTTTCTGGCCACCAAGACCGGTGCGCGCGATTACGCGGGAGCCAAGGAAAGCATCCGCAATTCTCTTGATCGCCTGCGTACCGACCATGTGGACATGATCCAGCTTCACGCACTGATCCATCCCGACGAATGGGATCAGGCGTTGTCGCCCGGCGGTGCGCTGGACGCGGCGATCGAGGCGCGCGAAGAAGGCCTGGCGCGCTTCATCGGGGTGACGGGCCATGGCTGGACCGCGGCCGCCATGCACCGGCGCTCGCTGCAACGCTTTGAATTCGATAGCGTGCTGATGCCCTGGAACTGGTTTGCGTCCGGGCACGAGTTCTACGCAGCGGATTTCGAGGCCACCGCAGCGGTGTGTGCCGAGCGAAATGTGGCGGTACAGACCATCAAATCGCTGGCGCGTGGCGCGTGGCCATCCAAAATGGAGCGCCGCCGCAACACATGGTACGAACCGTTGGAAGCCGAAGACGATATTCGCATGGCCATCGACTGGACCCTGGGCCGGGAAGAATTTTTCGTGATTTCGGCGGGCGACGTGGGCCTGCTGCCGACAATCCTACGGGCCGCCGATACGCGACGCGAAACGCCGAGCGACAAGGAAATGAGTGATTTCGGCGAACGCGTCGGTCTGGCTTCAATCTTCGGGCTGTAACGCCCGAGGAAATTGAGGCCTTAGAGAATGCAGCTTTTGGCGAAGTCCTTGACTTCGTTCGCTGTCCATTCGCCTTTATCTTTCTTTTTCAAGTCCTCGCACCATTCTTCGCTGCCGACCTCGGGCGAGCACGCCGACAGGCCCATCGAAGCGACCAAGGCAAGTGCGAACACAAACGAAAGTTTCCTAAGCAAGACCATGTTCTATCCTCGTACGGATTAATTTATGCGCGTACCAAGGGTACAGTTACGCGCGATCCCGGCATAGAAAAATGTTATCGACGCTTCTTCTTATTCCTTCTTCCTTTCTCTCCGGGCGTTTCGGTGACGTTTTGTGCGACAACGATGGGACCCCCCCGTCAGATCGGCGCTTGGGGAAGTGTCTTGTTACAACCTTCTGCGTCGGAGGCGCTATGAAGGGAGGGGGGAGCAGGCATTCTTCCGGCTCGACCGGGACCAGGACAAAACCCTTAATCTCTCAGTGAATATTCGAAATCTTCAAATGTTCTCAGAGGTGTAAATCTCGAAAGGAACCTGAATTTGACGGTCCGCTCCGCCGCCTGCCTGTATTGCTGCCGCCATGGCCATCACGGTTTGCCGGGCAATCTGGCCAGTCGGCGCGGAAATAACCATGTCGATCACCCCCTCCATAAGGCCAGCGCGGGAAGACGGCGTCAGGGAATGGCAGGCAATGACGAGGCGTTGACCCATCCCTTTCTCCTCTGCGGCCCGTAAGGCACCGCCGACACCACCGCCGCAGTGGTAATAACCGACCAGATCCGGGTTTCGGGCAAACAATTCAGAAGCGGCCCCATAGGCCACGTCAGCGTCGTCCTGGTAGACGACGGGCTCGAGGATTCGGAACTCGGGAAAGCTTTCACGGAAAAATCCGCGGAAACCGATTTCCTGATCCTCCTGGCCCAGGTACCGGTGACTCCCGATCAGGACGCCGACATCTCCCGCCCGCTTGGCCAGACGGGCAATGGCCCAACCCGCCGTACGTCCGGCCATGCGCGAATTGATACCGATGTATCCAGCCTTGGCCGGAGCGTTCAGGTCGCTGAGGACTGCAAAGGTCGGCACACCGGTGTCGCGCAAAGCCTCAATCTCGGCGGCCACCCGCGGGTGATCCACCGCGACGACGGCCAGCGCATCCACCCGGCGCCCAAGATCGCGCATGCGTTCGGATATGGCTGTCGGGGATAGCTCTTCCATGAACTCAATGATGGAACTGCCCCGGATACTCTGTTCCGCGCTCGTCTCCGCCGCCAGGTCGGCAGCGAATTGCTGGTAGAACTGCTTGTTGGCTTTCTGCAACAGGAAGCCCAGGGTCATGCGCGGAGCGGTTTCCTGGGTGCGCTGCTGAACCAGCGCCTTGGCGTTATAGTCCAAATCGTCAGCGGCACGCAGTACTTGTTCGGTCGTGCGCGCACGAACCGGACTGCGGGCGTTCAGAACGCGATCAACGGTGGCAACACTGACGCCTGCGCGCTCGGCAACATCGCGAATGGTGGGACGTTTGCTCATTTAACCCCCAATAAACGTAACCCTCAAAGACGGTTTTATTGTCATTTTTCCGCTTCCTCCTGGGCGATCGCGCACCAACGCACAATGTTGTCGGGGTTTTTGCCGATGGTGTGATTGTCTTTCATGATCAATTCGACCACACAGTCTTTCGTGACCTCGAATGCCTCGCGGATCTCGGTCCGGATGGCGTCCTCGTCAATTTCGTAGGTGGCGAGACAGGCCGGGTTGGGTTTCATGGAGAAGATGTATTTGTCTTCCAGATACTCCGCCATTTTCGCCCAATCGGCCCAGGGCGAGCAGGAAACACGGCGCAAATTCGGGTGCTTCTTCACCACGTGCCAGCGCTTATCCAGCCCCTCGCAACAGCCATAGGCGGTAAGCCCGAACCGCTCCATGATGGCTTTTTCGTAAGGAAAGATGAACTCTTCATACATATCCGGCGAGACGCCGACCGATTCCTGGCTTTCGGTAAAGCCCCAGGTGTCGGCAAGCCTGATTTGCTCACCGGCCCCGTCCTGCGGCAACTCTTCGGTATATCCAAATCCGCCGGAACCGTTGTAGGTGTCGTCATTGTTGAGGCACAGCAGGTTGCGTTTTTCGAAATAGTCCATCTTTTCCAGCAGGCCGTCCGAGATGATCGACAGGAACTGCTTTAGCTCCTCCGGGTGATCATAAAAGTCGTAAAGGAAGTTGGAGAGCCCGCGCATATGGATGGCCGGTTTGGTCACCCCAAGGCTGGTCCACCATCGTCCCCGAAGGCGGATGGGCAGCACATCGCCGAAGGCTTCTTGCGCCAACTCGGCGCTACGCGATGAGGTCTCCATATCAACGGTGAACTCGGGCGAGTGCAGCTTGCCCAAATCGGTTTGATAATCCTTGAGCGGAGACTCCCAGGTCATGGAACCCATTGTCGCGGTCCTGTGGAATTCGGTGTGCAGGCCCCAGTCGTCCTCGGATACGGTGTAGGGAATATCGAAACAGGGCTCCAGCGGGGTGTCGTCGCCCATCTCTTCCGCCCAGAATATTTTCTTTCTGAGTTCCATTTCGAAGCGAAGCGCCAAAACGCCGCCGCACGCTAGCTCGGCATCGGTCAAAACCTCGTTCCAGCCCTGCTCGGGATAGCAAAAGACCAGCGGCCTGCCCTTTTCGAGCTGATTGTGCCGCCTCCAAAGCTCAATTTTTTGTTTTTCAGCCTCGTCATCGGCCAAACGGGCGACCTTTTCGGCCAGCGGGCGCAGGATGTCCCGATCCTGACTGGAAATGACCATGTGTTCGGGCGACCATCCCGTTAGCCGCTTCCAGTTTTCCGTTTGATCCAGGCCGGTGGACTGACCTTGCCCGAAGTTTTCCATGGATTTGTCTCCCCTGCCGAAAAGCCACAAGACGACGGAACGCGCACCCATCAAATTGAATGATGGTTTATTATCATCAAATGATACTACGGTGATAGCAAAATATCATTTTGGCAATGATTTCCGGCCCCTACGTCCATTCCGAATCCCGGTTGACATACGAATAATTCTCCACCTATTGTGATGTTTAACATCAAATACTATCAAAAAAATTCTCGGAGGAACGGGTTATGACGACCTTGGACGCTGTGTATCAGAATGTGCTCGAAGGCAATTTGGCGGGCACCGCCGACGAGGTCGGCAAGGCCATCGACGCCGGGGTGGCGCCCGAAGAAATTCTTCAAAGCCTGACGGCGGGCATCACCGAAGTGGGCCGCAAATTCGAGATCGGCGAATACTTCGTGCCGGAAATGATGATTGCCGCCCGGGCAATGCAAAACGCCATGGCCATTCTCAAACCTAAATTGGTCGCCGTCGGAGCCAAGCCCATCGGCAAGGTCGTGATCGGCACGGTACAGGGCGACCTGCACGACGTTGGCAAAAACATCGTCAGCATGATGCTTGAAGGGGTGGGATTCGAAATCGTCGATCTGGGAACCAACGTTTCGACGGAGCAATTCATTCAGGCCGTGCAGGAGACAGAGGCCCAGGTGGTGGCATTCAGCGCGCTCTTAACGACAACCATGTCGGAAATCGGTGTGAGCATCGAGGCTTTGAAACAAAAAGGTCTGCGCGACAATGTCACTGTCATGGTCGGTGGCGCCCCCATCACCCAAAGCTTTGCCGACAAGGTGGGTGCCGACATATACGCATCCGACGGCTCTGCCGCCGCCCGGGAAGCCAAACAGGCGATGGCGGCCTAATTCATGGATATCCCAGGTCTGAGCGTTATTGGCGACAGCATCAATCCCGGGTTCAAAAGCGCCAGGGCATTGTTCGACAACGAGGATATCGAGGGTATCCAGGCGCTGGCGAAAAAACAGGTGGATGCCGGAGCGGCCATTTTGGACTTCAATGTGGGAGAGCGCGCGACCGAAGATCACGCATTTCTGCGTGAGGTGATCGGCGCGATCCAGGCGGCGGTGGATGTTCCATTGTGCTTCGATTACCCCAATTTCGAGTTCCAGGAGGTTTGCCTCAAAGCCTATAACGACAGTCTGGCGAACGGCCAGAAGCCGGTTATTAATTCCATCGCTGAAACCCGCTGGGAGATGGCGGAACTGCTTAAAGTCCGTCCCGCCCGGGTTATCCTTATGGCCTCGGAACGCATGGAGGACGGCAGGATCGTGCATAACCAGCGCGGAGAAGATGTCCACGCCGTCGCCAAACGCATGATCAACAAACTAAGCGACGCCTACCCCATGGAGCGCGACGATTTCATTGTCGATATTTCCATCGGCACCCTGGCCGCAGACACCGAAGGGCTGGTGCGCATGGCGCTGGACGGCATCAGGCTGATCGCCGAGGACCCCGATCTTGAGGGTGTTTACATTTCCGGCGGCCTGACCAATCTGGTTCTGATGCTTCCCAAGGATGCGGTCGATGGCTCCCCTCTTAAACCCCAGTTGCAAAGCGCCTTTCTCACCGAAGCGATTCCGCTTGGTCTAAACATGATAATGTGCACGCCGTGGAACGATTACCGGATATTGCCGGACGACAACTTCATCCTGCAAACATTCCGCGAGATTATGCAGCTTAAGGGAATGGACGCCCTGATGGCCGTTATGAAGCTTTACAAGTAAACGATGCCGCAGATACGTGTCGCCCGCAGCCACAATGACCGGATCATCGACATCCTGCCCGGCGAAACGTTGCTGGCTTCCCTGCAACGCGCCGAACTTGTCCCGCGCACCCCTTGCGACGGGCAAGGCACCTGCGGCCATTGCCGGATCGCCTATCTTGAAGGCGCGCCGCCTGCGTCTGCCGACGAGCGCGACGTGTTGGGAGACAAGGAGTTGCGGGCGGGCTGGCGCCTTGCCTGCCAATCCGTTCCGGACCGCGACTGCAAAATCGCCGAGCCCCTGACCGATCCCGGCGTCGGCATTCGGGTGCTGACCGATACCGGGCGTAGTCGTTTCCGCTTGCCGCACGGCAGCGATTGGGCCGAGGGCTATGGTGTGGCCGTCGATATGGGCACAACCACCGTCGCCTGTTTCCTGATCGATATGGAAAACGGCCAACAACTCGACGTCGCCGCCTTTGCCAATCCGCAACGAAAGTTCGGAGAGGACGTGATCTCGCGCATCATCCACGCCCACCGCGGAGAGGACGAACGGGCGGAGCTTCAGCTGTGCCTGACGCAAGAGATTTCCGAACGGCTTAACGGACTTTGCCGGGACCACAATATCGGCCCCGACCGGCTGAGGGTGCTCACGGCAGCGGGCAACCTGACCATGATGCACATCCTTTTGCGCAAAGACCCATGGCCGCTGGGCGTTGCGCCCTATGAGCCGGTGTTCACGCAAGCCGCACCGCGCAAAGCGGGCGAAATCGGGCTCACGGATTTTGCCAATCTGGAAGTGCATGTATTGCCGGGCGTCGCCGGGCATCTGGGCTCGGATGCGGTCGCCGGAATGATGGCGTTGGAACTGAACGACGCCAAGGCGGGCGGCAGCAAACTTTTCCTCGATCTGGGCACCAACGGCGAAATTGTCCTGTCGTGGGGAGATCGGGCGGTGGGGTGCACATGCGCCGCAGGCCCCGCTTTCGAAGGCGTGCATATCAGCTGCGGCGTCCCGGCTGTCAACGGGGCCATTGATGTGGTCGACGAGATCGACGGCGGGCTGAGGATTCACACCATCGGCGAGGTTACGCCCATCGGTCTGTGCGGCTCCGGGCTGGCGGACGTGATCGTGGTTTTGCTCAAAAACGGATTGCTGACCCCGTCGGGCCGCTTGCTTCCGCCCGGGGATATCCCCGACAGCGCGCCGCGCGAACTGGCAGCGCGGATCAGCGTAGAGGATGATCAGACGCGGTTCACCCTTTGCAAAGGCGTGAGTTTGACCCAACAGGATGTCCGTCAGGTTCAACTGGCGAAGGCGGCTTTTCGCACCGGCATCGACTTTTTGATGCGTGCCGCCGAATTGAAACCGGCCCACATCGACGAGGTGCTCATCGCCGGTGGTTTCGGTAGCCACTTGCGATCGCAAACCCTGATCGCGTTGGGCATCGTGCCGCCGCAGCTGGGAGGGCGCATCCAATCGGTCGGAAATCTGGCCGGACTTGGCGTTCAATACGCCCTGGAGAGCCCGGCGCGCATAGGTCTGGCCAAAGCCATCGCGGCGCGCATTCAGCATATCCCCCTGGAGAGCCAGCAGGAATTCGCCGACAAGTTCACCGATAACATTGGCTTTCCGGTTCCGACTGTCGTGTTGTCGTGCCCGGTCCTGGAAGGCAAGCTGGAACCCTGGCTGCCGCCGGGTATTCCGGTCAGCTTCACCGATTTCGATCTGCATGTCAGCCCGAAGGAAATGAAGGAGCGGGTGCAGGAATTTCTGGATCAATTGGCGCAGCCGAGCCGGGTCCTGATTGGCTACGGCCTGTGCGGAAATGGTCTGGTGGGATTGGAAGCGGGGCCACATACGCTGATCCTGCCCAAGACCCATGACTGCATCGCCTGGATGCTGGGGTCGCACGACGCCTACATGGCGGAATTCCAAAACAACCCGGGCACCTATTATCTCAACAAGGGCTGGCTGGAATCGGAGAACGATCCGCTTCACGACTATCTCGAATACCAACAGAAATACGGCCACGAAAATGCCGACTTCATCGCCGACACCATGTACCGGCATTACCGGCGTCTTTGTCTGCTGGCCTTTTCCCAGGCCGAAATCGAGGAACTTCGCGCGCAAGCCAAACCCATCGCCGATTTCTGCGCCGAGCGTTGGGGTATGGCCTACGAGGAGCGCGTGGGCGACGATCGGTTGATCCGCGCCTTGGCGGCACGGGCGCATGGGCCCAACAGTGGCAACACAGACCTTATCGTGTTGCTGCCGGGAGGGACCTTGGAGACTGAACACTATTCCGATTTGGTGCCCGAGCCCGGAAATGTTCGCCGCACTTTGGATGGGTTGGACAAACTCACCGAATAGGGGCTGCCGCGCCTTATCTCGCAGCTCGGTCCCGTTCCAGGCACATGGCGATTCCCATGCCGCCGCCGATGCACAGGGTGGCGAGGCCCTTGGCTGCGTTGCGGCGGCGCATCTCGTGAATGAGTG